>TARA_R110001599_G_scaffold89516_4_pt1 | contig 14635 bp, 10 predicted proteins | sample TARA_R110001599 | Tara Oceans TARA_R110001599 (sample SAMEA4398360) | marine metagenome | biome: Polar Biome; feature: [MES] marine water layer (ENVO:01000295) within the mesopelagic zone...; material: water (ENVO:00002006), including particulate matter (ENVO:01000060) such as...... | reverse complement strand
GCAACGCATTTTAATTCAGAAATGACCTTATTCATTCACCTTCAAATCAAGCCCATTGCGCAAATTCAGTTTCGGAACGAATGGGTGGAAATGATGAAAACGGAATTTCCTGAAGCGCTGATTTTCGAAGCTGATTCTCACTCCGAACCTTTCGTGATTAGCCAAGGGATTTCGTTTTTAAAAGAAGCTGAAAAGGTGGTTTTATTCTTAGATTCTAATCAGAATGAGAAGCTTGGCGCTTGTGCTCCATTGATTGAAAAAGTGCTTCGGAACAAAGCCATTGCCCCTCTTATTCTGATGCTGGGGGAGCATTTAATGTTTGAGAAAATGGCGAAAATGATGAAGAAGGACGTTTTTAGGTATGAAAGTGTGGAGGAATCGTTAGTTCAAATCCATCAGTTTCTATCCTGACCACAAATTTTCAAGAGAAGGAACTGTAATTAAGCTCTAGATCCTTCCTTCGTCAGGATGAAAAACCATACAACAGTTTTCTTAGGTCGTTAATCATCTGAGAGTTAACTACTCCCCTGTTTTCTTGATTTCGAAATCATCAGCATCTAAGTGCGCTGGGAATTTGGCTCGGAAATGATCTAAGTCTTCTCGGCTTAAAGTCAGTGTTATAATCTCTTCTCTCGGAACTTCGGAACCAGAGAAGGCCAATGTTTCGCCTTTGGGTGAATAAACACCCGAATGACCGTTGTATTCTATTCCATTGCCATCCGCTCCTACTCGATTGAGTCCAGCCGTATAACTAACATTTTCTATGGCTCTGGCTTTCAATAAAGCATCCCAAGCATTGACGCGCACCGCTGGCCAATTGGCCACATAGAGGAGCAAATCGTATTCTAAATTTCGGTTTCTGGCCCAAACAGGAAAACGTAAATCGTAACAGACCATCGGGCAGATCTTCCAACCTCTCCATTCTACGATGAGGCGTTCGGTACCAAAATCGAAATGATCGTGCTCATCGGCCATTCGGAACAAATGGCGCTTGTCGTATTTTTGCCATTCTCCATTGGGCTGCATCCATATCAAACGATTGAATACCTTCCCTTCTTCCTTCACCATAAACGAACCAGCAATGACCGCATCAATCTGCAATGCCATTTGCTTCATCCATTTAAAGGTTGTGAAATTCATTGGCTCGGCCAGCTCGGTGTTTTGCATTGAAAAACCCGTCTGGAACATCTCTGGAAGTAAAACCAAATCAGTTTTGCCTTTCAGGCTCCAGATTTTCTCTTCGTAGGTAGCCAAATTGGCGCCTATTTCGTGCCAGTGGACATCGCTTTGAACAAGGGAAATTCGTAGGTCTTGCATGGGGCTAAGTTAAGGGGAGTTTAGATCAAAGAAACCGATTTTTGATTCGAAATTTGATTACTCTAAATAGCACAAAGAATTTCTGCCGCTTTGGTCAAGGTCTCTTCACTTTTAGCAAAACAGAACCTCAGCATTTTATTGTCTTCTTTGGTATCATAAAATACCGAAATTGGAATGGAGGCGATACCCTTTTCCTTCGTCAACCATTCGGCCATTTCTAAATCTGGCTTCTCTGAAATGTTTTTATAATTCAATAGCTGAAAATAAGTACCGTTAGACGGCAAAGACTCGAAGCGAGAACCTTTGATCAAATCTAAAAACAAGTCGCGTTTCTGCTGATAAAAAGCACCTAGCTTATTGTAATGGTCAGCATCTTCCAAGTAATCGGCAATGGCCAATTGGCTGGGCGTGTGCACCGCAAAAGCCATGTACTGATGTACTTTCCTTACTTCTGCAGTAATCCAATCAGGCGCCACCATATAGCCTATCCGCCAGCCTGTGACATGGAAGGTCTTCCCAAATGAGAAAGTAGCCACCGACCGCTGCCTCAGTTCTTCATGCTTTAAAATCGATTCGTGTGGCTTTCCATCAAATACAATATGCTCATAGACTTCATCTGAAAGCACGATGATATTGGTGTCTCGCGTGATCTCCGCCAATATTGCCAGGTCACTTGCATCAATCATAGCGCCTGTGGGGTTATGCGGAGAGTTGATAATGATCATCCTCGTTTTAGCATTCACCTTCTCCCTCACAGTGTCCCAATCGATAGCAAAATGGGGTTGGGTTAATGAAATAGGAATGGTTACCCCTCCATTTTGGGTAATAATGGGGTCGTAGGCATCGTAAGCCGGAACCATCATAATGACTTCATCGCCTTTCCCTACCAAGGTGGTGATGGTGGCATTGATCGCTTCTATGGCGCCAGCCGTCAAGGTAATTTCAGTTTCTACATTGACCTTTGCTCCAAATGACTTTTCGATTTTCGCTGCAATTCTTTCGCGCAGCTGCGGCATGCCCGTCATGGGTGGGTATTGGTTAAAACCTGCCTTCATATAATGATGAACTCCCTCAATTAACTCTGGCGACACCGGAAAATCAGGAAAACCCTGCGACAGATTCAAAGCATTATAGTCTTTCGCCATTTTAGACATAGTAGCGAAAATGGTAGCACCTACATTGGGCAGTTTTGAATTGATATGCATTTATCTTGGGTCTTGAGTACGTTGTATTTAACGTGTGGAAATTAGGTTTTTATGGGCTGTTAAGCAAAATGATTAGTTAAGAGGAATTAGTTAGGAGTTAAGGGGAGTGGGTATTGGGTGTGTCTCGTCCTGAAATAGGTTGACACAAATCCCCCTAACCCCCTTTTATAAAGGGGGAAAGCTTCGATTGAGCAGCTTCAGTCAACTTAAAACATTTGCGTTGCCAAGTATACCAAAGCCATATGTTTGGAAGGAAAAGATATCGCCACAACCTCCCCCTTGGTGAAGGGGGCTGGGGGATTGAAAATTAGAATTGTTAAAACTTAAATCAATTTCCCATTACCTCATTGATCTGGTAATTATTGGGCGTTGGCGGTGAAGTAGGCAAATCCCCCTACCCCCCTTTTTCTAAGGGGGAAAAGCTTCGATTGAGCAGCATTAGTAATGCTTACAACATCTGCGCAGAAACCAAAGCCATATGTTTGGAAGGAAAAGATATCGTCACCACCTCCCCCTTGGCCAAGGGGGCTGGGGGATTTAAAAAAAGGATTGAAAAATAGAATCAATTCCCCATTACCTCATTGATCCACGGCAGGTATTCGCTTACTCGGGTGTAATATTCGTACACGCCATATACCCCTTCTGGTTTTCCGGTATCACGACCATCTTGCTGGGAGCTTACGCCCATGATATAGGCCTGATCGCCATCGAACCAAAGGGCAGGGCCTCCACTATCGCCTGGGCCGCTGATGCCTTCTAAAGGAAGTACATTCTCTGAGTCTGGCCCATCAAAAGTGAAGCGGATATAACTAGGTTTGGTGCCATCAATTAAGTTCTGGGCAGCCCTGAGTTTTCGGTCTTTGACAATGGCTCCGTCTACCATGCCTTTATCGCCTGTGCCTGCCCAGCCCGTGCCCGCAAAAATAATTTCTTTGCCTACTTCATCCGACTTTTCATAAAGCATGGCCAACTCTACATTGGGTACTTTTTCTTCCAATTCTATCAACGCAATGTCATGATTAACCGCTCCCCTCAGGTTATAATCAGGATGAATGATTTTTCTTTTGATGGCGTATTTTACTCCGTTTACGGTGACATCTTCTCCAACCCTTGAGCTTTCCAAAACATGACCTGCGGTAAGTATCCAATTGGCTTGAATAAATGTGCCGCAGCCTGCATTTAACCGCACGGCCGAACCACCATACTTTGCCCCCAAGGCCACGTATTCTGAATCGTCTACATCATGCCGCATAACGATTTCTTTGGGCGAACCCATCAACAATAAGCTTATAAAACTAAGTGAAATGAATGCTTTCATATTTTGAGATTTTAAACCAAAAGCCAATTTACGTAAGCACTTTCTTATTTACAACTAATTACTTAGTAGATTAATTTATACCCAAGCCACTTCAGGATTATATGATACTTAAATTGTAATTCTCTATATTGATTTATCGTAGACAAAGCTTACCTATAGCTAGTATTATTAGCCTATTATAAGGAGGTTAAATAAATTGAATGAAGTATGAATAGAAGCTATTACTCAGACAATATTTCCAATTTTATCAATGAAGATAGCTCAAGTATTTTAGGTAAGCTTACCGCAGGGTATACACTTGAAAACCTAACTATTAAACAGAGTCGAGCCTGGGCAACTCAAATTGAATTGCTCAAATCAAGTCTGTCGAAACTCGAAGATGAAAGAATCCTCTTCGAGTTCTCTATTCCGAGAATGGGGAAAAGAGCAGATAATATTATTGTTCTTGGAGACCACATACTTGTAGTCGAATTCAAGATTGGTTCTGACACTTATGATTCACCAAGTGTCAACCAAGTTGTAGATTATACTCTTGACCTCCTGAACTTTCATGAAACAAGCCATTCCAAATCACTCGTCCCAATCTTGGTAGCCACTCATGCTCCAACTATTGAAAACCAATACAACAAAGTAGGGAATCTTTATGAACCTATTCTCTGTAACGCCCAATCATTAAGGTATGCGATATCCAGAATTCAGAAAGTCAATTGTCAGAATAGCGAGACAGTGCTTAATTGGGAGGCTGGAAAATACAAACCGACACCAACTATCATTGAAGCCGCTCAAGCGCTCTATAACGGCCATAGTGTTGAAGATATAAGTAGGTATGAAGCAGGCGAAACAAGCCTATTCAATACCACGAACGCACTCAGCGAGATAATTGAACTCTCAAAATCAACTAGGCAAAAAACAATTTCTCTTGTTACCGGGGTTCCTGGTGCTGGAAAAACTCTTGTAGGACTTAATGTGACGAATGAAAGAAAGAAGATTGCTGAAGAAGAAAACGCAATATTTCTTTCTGGAAATGGACCATTAGTTACTGTCCTACGTGAAGCTCTAGCGCGTGATAGAAAGCGAGTAGCTGATGAATTAGAAGAGAAGAACGAACAAGGTAAGAAGTTCAGTATCTCAGATGCAAGAAGAGAAGTAAGACCATCTATTCAAAATGTCCACCATTTTAGAAACGACTATCTAAAAAGTAATGATGCCCCTGATGAACGGGTTGCGGTATTCGATGAGGCTCAGCGAGCTTGGAATGTTCATCAAACTTCCAAGTTTGTAAGAGAGAAGCACGACATGCCGCGATTTTCTATGTCCGAGCCGCACTGCCTCATTGATTACATGAATCGACACGAAGGATGGTGCTCAATAGTTTGTTTGATAGGAGGAGGTCAAGAAATCAACACAGGTGAAGCCGGTGTGAATGAATGGGTCCAAACTATCAAAGAGAGTTTTCCAAATTGGACCATACACTACTCTGACATGATAACAGGTACCGAAAACTACTTGACAGATAAAGATTTAATCGATTGGATTGGCGCTAACGGACGCAAGAGCAGTCATCTTCACCTTGGCGTCTCGGTCCGTTCATTTCGGTCAGAGATTCTCTCAGAGTTCGTTGAGAGCCTATTGAAATTAAAAATTAAAGAATCCAAGAAACTCTTCTGTAAACTGAAGGCCAACTACCCAATAGCCGTTACCAGAAATAGAGACATTTATAAGACTTGGCTGAATACACAGAAACGCGGAAGTGAGAGAACAGGAGTGCTTGTTTCCGTCAACGCAAAGAGACTAAGACCAGTGGGTATTGACTCCGAAAATGCTTTAAGCTCTCAATCAGATGACACCAAAATCGCAAATTGGTTCCTGAATTCTAAAGATGATGTTAGGTCATCTTTATCACTTGAAATTCCCTCGACCGAATTTGCAATCCAAGGACTTGAGCTTGACTGGGCTTGTGTTGCTTGGGGCGGAGATTTGAGTTTACAAAACGGTGAGTGGGCGTTCCAAAAGTTCAAAGGAAGTAAGTGGACTAAGATTGGTAAAGTTGAAACACAAGAGTACTTACTTAATGCGTACAGAGTATTGCTTACACGGGCGAGACAGGGAATGATTATCTTTATTCCACCTGGAGATTCAATGGATATTACGAGATTAGAGTCCAGATACGATGAGACCTTCGAATATCTTCAAGCAATTGGAATACCTGAGGTGAAAAGTATCTAGACCAAACCAAACCGTTAGCAAAATCATGGATAGAAAAAGAACGGAATTGCTTCCACCTCTGTTCGTTTTCTTCACCAACAGACCTCTGACGCCCAATGATAAAAATGAAATACCCCTTTCTATAAATAGCAGGGCTGCGATCTGAATAAATCATTAACAAAGTCAGGCTATAACCTTACTTTCAACTTAATTTTGTCAGGTTATAACCTGACTTTTTATTCCGTCTTTGTGGGTGAGAAGAGGCCATTTTAAGCTGCATCAGCTTGTTGGAGAAAACTCCAACAAGGGCGAATTGAATTTGCAAGGTCATAGCAAGGAAGCACACCAACAAAAAAAGAGCTGAATTTCTTCAGCTCCTTTTATTCTAATCAATCAAAATTCAAATCTATTTTCTTTTGCCTGGGCTATAGGTTTCTGCTGCGCGGGCTTCTACATCTTCTCTGTAATAGGCTACATCTTTAAACTCGCCATCGGCATAACGCTGGGCTTGGTCGTAGAAATGCGGAGATGCTGGATCGCCACTTTGGCCACCTGCCAACATGCTCTTGGCTTTTACTTTATCGCCAAACTCTACCACGGCCACAAAGCTATTGCCCGAAGAACCGTAAATGCGATTGGTACCCGCCTTTTTACTCGCTCCAAAAGAGGCCAATGCGCCCCATCGGGCGGAAGCCATGCCTACGGCAATACTTTCTTTATTGTCATCGTACTTCAAGTCGATGTCGCCATTCAAACGCTGGAACCTATTGATTTCGCCCCAAGGTGTATTCCATGTTCCGAAATCGGCTTCCAACTCTTTTATAGAAGCCTCAAAAATCTCAAGCCTTTCGCTGTAAGGAGAACCCGTTCCGTAATAATCCACGCGTTCGTTTCCGCTTAAACGCTCTGGGTTTTCACCCATTCTGCTGTAAAGCGAACCATAGTAATAAGCGATAGACATTGCCACAGATTCTTTCGAAGTTTTCATGTCCCAGCCACGCAGGGCATCAATGGCCGGCTTTAGGCTGCTGTTCTTCTTACTCGTTTTATCATAAGCCTCCACAACCCCTGGAATCAGTTTTTCGAAAGCTGGTAAATAAGGATCGTAAGCCAATTCGATTAAACCGTCTAAGGTGAGGTCTTTCGCTTCTTTCAGCACTTTCACCGCATGCACACCTCTGAAGTTTTCTTGGTCTGGCGCCATGTACACCGGGTAATCTTCCGGTTTCGGACTGAACTCCATGGCAGCCGTAAATGGCGTAGAATTACAGTTCTGAATCCAGCCATTGGCAGGGTTTAAGATTGTAATACTCTCATCCACCGTATGGCTTCCTTGCCAGTCGGTAGCAGGATTGCTGCCGTCTACTGGTTTAGAATAATCGAACTGAGTGTCTCTTTTTGGAATGAAGTTACCATGGTAATAAGCGATATTTCCATCGGCATCGGCATAGACCGTATTGTTGGATGAGTTGGTTCTGATGTCCATCATTTTCCTGAACTCATCATGGGTTTTTAGTTTGGTACGGGTGTAACTCTGGGTAAGTGCATTGATAGGGTCCCAATTGATTTTGGTCACCACCCATTTGTCGCCCAATTTATGCGTCACTGGCCCGTGATTGGTATGATACATCGGGAAAGTTCTTTCCTTCATTTCGTTACCATCCTTGTACTTCAAGGTCACTTCAGAAACCTTGACATCAAGCATTTCTTCACCATACTTGTACTTTAATTTCCCATCTACTTCAGAAACTTCTTCTACAAATTCATCGATAAAATCAACGGCAGTAGAAGTGTGCATCCAACCCATTTTATCGTTGAAACCTTGGTACACAAAAAACTGCCCCCAAGTCACGGCTCCATAAGCATTCAAGCCTTCTTCACTTACCACATGTACTTCTGGACGGAAGTAAAAAGAAGTGTGCGGGTTGATCAATAACATAGCATCGCCCGAAGCGGTATGTTCGCCAGCAATCGCAAAACCGTTCGATCCTTTTGGTTCTTCATAAGGATCAGGATGCGTCAGGCCATCGCCAAATTCGGTGAGCGCCAAAGATTGATCGTTTTCATAAAAAGACTTCACTCTTCGGGTAGAAATACTTTCGATATCGCCACCAATGGAGCCCTCGCTAAAGAACATTGGGAACCAAGGTTCAAAGTGTGTTAGCACTTTTGGCTGTACTTCTGGATGGGTGTGTAAATAATAATTGATTCCGTCTGCATAAGCATCACAAAGCTCCTGAAGCCATTTTGGAGAGGCGTCATAGGCTGCTTTGGCCTCTTCTACTGTCATGTATAGTCTTGCGCGCAAGTCACTGTACAAAGCGTCTTCGCCTTCCATTTCGGCCAAGCGCCCTGTCGCCCACACGTAGTTGCGTTCCACACGCGCAAAATCATCTTCGCATTGAGCGTAAAGCAAGCCAAAAACTGCATCGGCATCGGTTTTACCGTAAATGTGTGGCACACCAAAGTCATCACGAATGATCTGGACATTCTCTGCCTGTGCTTCCCACTGGCTTACCTCATCGGTAGCTTTGGGCTGACAGGAATAAAGGATTGAAATGAATAATAGAAAAAAGATTTTCTTCATGGTTGTAAGGTTTGAAGAAAGATGGAACATGCTAGGGAAATCTGCAAGCATATTTTTGTGGGTGGACGCTAAGCAGAAGGAAGGCCCTAAAAAGAAATGATCGATGCTTGCACGAACTACTCCTCCTTGGTGAAGGAGGTGGGAGGATTGTAAAGGCTACTTCGAAATCCTAGTTAAATACATCTAATCCCCCTAACCCCCTTTTCGAAAAAGGGGGACGCACTTACCGACAGATATTTACTATACGCAAGACTTGGATTGTTAAAATACTGATAGCATCCATTTAGGTGTAAAAAGCACCTCTAAAATCTTAACCTTAGTGAAAGGAGATTACTTATTTAGCATTAGAGATGAAGTAACCGAATCCCCAAGGGGAAAACCTTCAAATTAACAGCCTTTAGCCAGCTTAAAACATCTGCGTTGCCCAGAATATCAGGGACATATATTTGGAAGTGGCGGGCATCGTTACAGCCTCCTCCTTGGTGAAGGGGGCTGGGGGGATTGAATTAAATAATTCATCCCCCGTTTTCAATTCCGAAGATTCTGAAGGTGGGCTGTAAATAAGATCGGGTCCCCTTTTTTCAAAAGAGACCCGATTCTATTATTACCAAGTAAACCTTAATGGCTCACTAATTATTTTTTCTCCACAAGGAAATTTATCAAGCCTGTCAATTCTTCGATGCTTTTCACACTGCCAATATCTATGGAATATTTTCCATTGATCACAAAAGCAGGAACGCTAGTTACCTTCTTGCTTAGATAAGATTTTGCCATTACTTTGGCTTTGTCCTGCAAAGTTTTGTCAGCAAAATGCTTGTCAACCTCTGCCTTGGTCAGTCCATTCTCTTCGAACATCTTTTTAATAACATCCATGCTGTCAACAGCTCTGCCTTTGACATGAATCTGGTCGAAGAAATACGCTCTAATTTCAACGCCCTTCGCTCCCAATTTCTCCATAACCACAAATGCATGCACAATTGCAGCTTGCATTACCGGGTTATCATGTGGGATATAATCTACATGAGATTTTTCGAATTTTGTCCCTGGCTTTAAAGCCGCCTTAATTTGTGGCATTAATGACTCAAACTGATAGCAAGTACCGCAATACATAGAGAAATACTCGGTTACGTTTGGAGTTGCGGTTGCCTTTTCAGACACCACAGAGTAGTGTACATTTTCCTGATACTGTGCAAAAGCCGATCCTACTCCTACAGTCAACATTAACGCTATTAATAGTCCTTTCATGATTTTTTCTTATGGTGCCGAAACTACAAAGTTTAGTGGGTTAGAAAAAGGTTTTTTACACAGATAATGCCCTCTACAACCTACTAATCATTATTATTCCCAAAAATGGCCGCTACTCCTATGCGTACTCCAAAATCTTTGGCCTTCCAGCCCTGAAACGATTGAACGAACTCAACCCTCAAGACCCTGAAAATATTATCAATGGTATAACCCAATTCCGTGTAGTTGTCTGAAGTTGGGGTTGCCAAATAATTCACAAACAAGTTTTCTTTCAACCCACTTAGTCGGAGCATTGGTAACTGAGTAAACAGAAATTTTCTAAACCTGATATGCGTAAAGACCGAAGCGTACTCATCGGAAGTGCTGTACTTGTAATAATCGAGCATTCTGAACCCACCCGTTACGCTCATTGGTGTAAACGGAAGTCTGTTGCCTTGGAAATGCTTAAAGTCGGTGAAGAGCACATCAGAGGTGTTGAAGAATTTACCGGCCTCTCCTTCGATGTCAATCTTTGCCCTTACGCCTAAATCGAAGGCAGTTTTCAAGCCAAATTCCAGTTGATCATATTGAGTATCGCCACCTAAAACATCATTAAATGCTTTTTTATAGGACAGCCTGAACGAAGGAGAAGAATCTTCTAAGGGAATTAATCGGCCATTATATCTTCTGAATTTCAACCACGGTTTTACCGTAAACGCAAAGCTCGAGATTAAAGCTTTGCTATCTTCAAAACCGCCAACAACGGTTTCATTGTTGATGGGTTGATTGGTTTTGTACTCTCTGTCTTCTACATCAAAAATGCTGAAATCGGTGGTATTGAACAGTTCGCTTCTGCTTGCCCATTCTAGCTTGGCACCAACGGTGTAGCGGTAGCGGAAACGCTTGGCAAAACTGACGTTCGCATAAGTTTTCTCGTAGAATTTGGCAAAGTTCTTTTCGGCCAACAGGCTATAGAGCGAATTACTCAAGTCATCAATGCTGGTTGGGTTAAACTGCTCAATGTAATTTCCGCCTTGCACCCTGAATGTGCCACGGTCTTCACGTTGTCCAATACCAAATGTAGTCTCCACTTTACCATAAAGTTGTTCTCCAGAAAAACCATAGCGTACAAAAGGTGAAATTCTTAAACGGGCAGTGGTGTCCTGCCGCCAAGAAAATTCACCTGTGAAATCTAAGTTCAAGCCCTCCACTGTATTGAAACGCAATCGTGGCACAAAACCAGCGAAATCAAACCTCAAACGGTCACCCAGTTTGTAATAACTTCCGAATAAAACATCTTCCACTTTGAATTTCGCACCGTTTTTCAGACGTAAAGTATCCGCTTGTGCCTTGGCTTTGTCTGCAAAATAAGTACTGTCTTCGCGCTGATAGCCCACCACTTCCTTTTTAGTCAACGGCACTGGCCTTCTAGTTACCCAATACACTGAATCCTTTTTGGTAGCCAAAGAATCTATGTTGAAGAAGTAATTAGAAACAACATCCACTTCTCCCTTCTCTTTTCGTTCCTCCTTGTCATAGTCCTTCATCAGTTTCTTGAATTGCTTGCGCGAAACTTCTTGATCTTCTTTGAATACCTGATTCACACCTTCTTCTACATTCCCCGATTTTATGGCTTTGATTTCTTCTGGAGCCGCTTGGATTTTCTCATCGACAAGAATTACCGAAGGATCTAAATCTTCATTCTCCATTACCTCATAATTGCTTACCGAAGCCAAGTAGTTATAGCTGCCTGCCAAACCAAAAATAGATCCTGAAAATTCAAACTTCTGTGTCACGGGCATCCAGATTTCACCCTTTATGGGCGCGAATATCTGCTCAATTCTAATTTGGAAGCCCATTAAGCTGGTGGTTAAATCTAAGGAATGAATGTTCCAAAAATCTTCTCTGATGTAAATCACTCCCTCGAATAAATCATCGCCTTTCGAGCGTGGCGTTACCCGAATTTTATTGATTTCATAGCCGCGTTCTCTAAAACTGCCTTCGTACTTAAATCTGTAATAAGAAAAAGCGCGAGGACTCAGTGGAGACACTGCGTTTACTACATCTGGCAGATAAAAACTGCTGTTGATATATGCATTGGGGTTGGCGTTGTCGCTTTCTTGGCCGGTTGTTCTCACCGAGATTACCTTTTCCTTAAATGTGTTCGGTCTTTCGAAGAAAATCTCACTGACCGATTCTGAAGTAAATACCTGTGAAGTATCAATTCCTTCCTTTTCAAAAGTCTTTTTCAATAACCAAGGCACTTTAGTGATTTGGCCAGTTCCTTTCATATAGACCTCGGCCGAATAGCTGTCGTTTTGCAACAAATGATATTCAGCTTTGGCAATGGCCTTACGCATAATCGTATAAGAAGGATCTTCAGCTTTGGCCTCTACCGTTACCGATGCCAAATTGATGACCTGTGGATTCATAACAATGTTCACCGTTTCGAAACCAGAACCGACCTTGATGTTCTTGATTACAGTGGCATAGCCCATAAACTGATAGGTGACTTGATAATTTCCAGCAGGAAGTCGGTATTCGTAAAAACCGTCAAAGTTGGATGAAGTACCTGAACCGACTTCTTTCACATAAATGGAGGCAAAAGGAAGCGCTTCACCTTTGTCGTCTTTAATGGTTCCCTTAATCCCTTGCGCCATCGAGGGGAGTGAAAATAGCAGCAGTAATGCTACAAAAAATTGTTGTTTTAACATGGTTTGAGTTTTGTGTTGACCAGCAAATAAAGTACCTCTTTTCCTTTAGCACATTATCCGCTTAGTTAATAGACGTGAAGAACAACAAATTGGGCGTCTGGGTTTGAAAATAAATTTACGCAGACTCTATTTTGGGAAGGGAACTACTGGTAAAACTTCTTGAAACGAATATAATCGGCTACGTTTTCTGGGAGTAAGTATTGAACGGAATGTTCATTGCGAATGGCATCGCGAATAAATGTGGCGGAAATATCCAGCATGGGAGACTCCACATATTTAATGTTCTCGTGGGCCACCTTGATTTTAGAACGATCTACTTGCGGGCGCGGATAAACGTAAAGTCCATAATTATTCAAAATAGCTTCGTGATTTTTCCATTTGTGAAAATGCACCAAGTTGTCCTCTCCAATAATCAACACGAACTCATGTTCTGGATGCTTATCTGTTAAATAGGCCAGTGTATCGGCAGTATAACTGGGTTTAGGCATGTGGAATTCCACATCGGAAGCCCTGAATTTAAAGTTATCGGCTACGGCCAATTCCACCATTTTCAGTCGGTCGAATTCGTGAAGTAAAGTTTTGGAGCTTTTGAAAGGGTTTTGCGGACTTACCACAAACCACACCTGACCTAAATCGGTCTGGTCGGCCATGACATCGGCAATTACCAAGTGACCGATATGAATAGGATTGAATGAACCAAAAAAGAGACCGATACGCAAAATCTTATTTGTTTAGAAAGTCTGAAACCAAAACCTCTGCGTTTGCAAAAGATTCCTCTAGGTTTTCATTGACTAAAGTAACATCAAATTTGTTTTCAAATGTCATTTCGAATTCAGCTCTGTAGAAACGCTGCGAAAGACTTTCGGCAGATTCTGTGCCTCTGCCTGTTAATCGTTTTTTAAGCTCTTCCATGGAAGGCACTTTTACAAAAACGGCCAGGGCATTATCGCCAAAATATTGTTTAAGTTTTAAGGCTCCTTTCACTTCAACATCAAAAACGACATGGCGCCCTTCGGCCCAAATGCGTTCTACTTCTGATTTTAAGGTGCCGTAATAATTACCAGTGTACACTTCTTCCCATTCCACAAAGGCATCGTCTTCGATCTTCTGACGAAATTCTTCTTTGCTGAGGAAGTGATAGTCTTTTCCGTTTTCTTCGGAACGACCTCTTTTATCACGTGTGCTGGCAGATATTGAAAAACCCAGGTTGGGGTTTACTGAAAGTAGATGCTTAACAATAGTTGTTTTGCCCGAGCCAGAAGGTGCGGTGAAAATAAATGCTTTTCCTTTTCGCATATTAAAGACCGATGCTCTTTTTAATAGTCATGGCTAGGTCTTCGGGGATTTCTTGTTTGTGCTCACAAAGCTTTTGCTTTATGGTTTCTTGCACACATTTTTCCCTTTCGTAGTTACCGTTTGATTTAACACAGGTTCTAATTTTCTCTTCAAAGATAGCGCGCGACTCTTCGTCTGCTTCGTTGTCTAGAACCAACTGAATAATCTCTGAAAATCTCTTTTCATCAACCAGATTGCCCCTGTCACAATAACATTCTTTGAAACTACTTTTGAACCAGTCTGAGAACTCACTCATGGTTTTCATTTTTATTTGTTATACCCCATCTCTTTTGCATACGAAGAAAGTTTTTCTTTCATCATGTTCCTTGCCCTATGTAATCTAGAACGAACGGTGCCAATTGGGATATCCAAAATCTTGGACATCTCCTCGTATGTAAATCCCTCTAAATCACTTAAAATAATCACCGTTCTGAAATCCACTGGAATGCTATTCATTGCCAGGGTAATTTCATCACCAATCATGTGCTGAACAGTCTCAACCCTTAAGTCAGTTGTGATATTTTCATCAATATCATCAGAATTGTAGTATGACTCAACTTCATTATAGTCCACCTTAGCGGGCTGTTTGCTCTTTTTACGGAACTCGTTAATAAAGCTGTTTTTCAAAATGCGGAACAACCACGCTTTAGCATTAGTTCCTTGCTCAAATGAGTTGATAAACCTAAAGGCCTTTAAATAAGTATCTTGTACTAGGTCTTTAGCATCATCC
>TARA_R110001599_G_scaffold68135_4_pt1 | contig 14638 bp, 12 predicted proteins | sample TARA_R110001599 | Tara Oceans TARA_R110001599 (sample SAMEA4398360) | marine metagenome | biome: Polar Biome; feature: [MES] marine water layer (ENVO:01000295) within the mesopelagic zone...; material: water (ENVO:00002006), including particulate matter (ENVO:01000060) such as...... | reverse complement strand
GGTTGCCATCGCGATGGGGGTGGTGATTTTATTGAGCAAATTACGTACGCCGTGAATGGGCTCTAAGCTTGCTTCAATAATGGTGTGGAACTGCTTTCGGTAATCGTCGTCAAAATTTTCAGGTAGGGCTCTACCTAACAATTTTTCGGCGTTGGCGAGGTTTTCTTGATTGGTGAATCCGGTAAATTTCGCATGCAATGTTGCGTCATCAAGTTCAAGGCCATATTGGCTTAGCATGGACTTTAGAATGTTATTTGATATATTTTCCGTGTCGACAATAACGCCATCACAATCAAATATTATTGCTTTGTAAGAGTAAGTCATAGAGAAGATGTTTCGTTATGAGTGAATGATTGATGATAACGAATTTGGTGGGTGTTAAGGAAGGGAGGGGTTTTATTATTTTTCTCCCCTAAAAAAATGCTATTTACGATATACTAGCACCCAACTAATGATGGGTTTTACTCTTATAGGTTTTAGTTGCTTGCTTGGCCAAGATGTTGTGGACGAGCGCTGATTTTTTTGATTGCTTTTACCGTGGTCTTGAAAAATGCGACAACTGTTTTTACACGGCGAGCGCGCAATTGGCGGCGAGCGTGGTCTTCAACTGTGGTGTCGACGTAACCCCATTTTGCTAAAAGTGCTTCATATTGTTGTTGAGAGTCCATGGTATTCTCCTGCTATGTTTATTTAAAATGTTGTTTTATTACAACAACGCTAATACTAGATAAGCTTGACCGATTGAACAAACGATCCTTTCTCACTTGTTAGATTAGTTTTTTTCATCATTTTGATTTCTTAAGGAAACCGCCTTGTATCAACCGTTAGAATGTTTTTCCAAAAATTGGATTTTTAAGCGAAACGACCCAAAAGTAGAGCCAGAAGATTTACAAGAAATACGTCTTTTGAGCGAGCAACGAGCCGCCCAAATTTGGCGAGATTATATTAGTGATGAGCAAGTGCATCCGGATCACTTTACCGATAAAGATTGGTTAAAAAAAACCACTGATAAAGCGCCAATTACTAAGCTTCAATGGGAAAAATCATGGGACAGTGATCAGGCGTCGCTACCAGATGGTTTCTTGGCACATTTTGATGCTTGGGGTGATGACACCACTGTGTTTTTTTGCTGTCACAACGAGTTGATTTTTGAACTTAAGTGGGGGATTTTCAAACGTACGTGGAAGACCTTTTTGTTCTTAGATAACGGGCCTGTTTTAGTCGGTAAAAAGAAGAAGCAAGCAGCGCAGTTTCATTCTAACGGTTGGGTAAATTTGTTATTTAGAGAAACCTAAAGGTGGGTTAGAGAGCCGGTTGTTATTTGCACTCTGTTTTGTCTTTTTGGTGATTTACTTTCATATAGGAAGGCTGAGACTCCGTTTTCGACTTGCGAGGCAATGCGCATTGAATGACTGGTAGTAATTAAGCAGCAACTGACTGTGGTCATTGTGCCCTAGTGTGTCGAGTAACATGGCGGTGACTTCGGCGGTGGCAAACTGTATTTGATGGCTTGAATGGCGCACAAGAAAAGAGCGCTTTGCCTCGCTGCTTATTTCAAGATGAGGGATGTCTTTTAGCCACTCGCTTTGATGAAACATCTTGCTTGCTTGTTTCCATGTCCCGTCCAAAATAATAAAAGTATGTTTTACATCGGTTTTGTTTGTCTGTGGGACAAGGCTTCGCTGTTGTCTTTTTTGTATTTGTGCCGTTTGCGTATTTGGAAATAGCAGTGTGCAGTGTCCTTGTCGATTTTTTAGTTGGTTCAATAGTGTTGCTGATGGCTCCGTTCTGCTCCATAGGTATGCTTGTGTGTCGTTGGGAAACAGATCTGCGATGAGCCTTCCACTATTGGTTGGCTTATGTATTTCATCTCGATGAAAAAGTAAGATAAATTCGATAGGGGATGATTGGTTTACTCTAAGATGACAAAAACAGGAAAATTCGGCCATTAGGCAATGTGGACAGCGAATGGCGTTAGACCCTCTGGCTTTGAACGGCCTCATGGATTGCGTTTTACATTCTTCGCGTAATATGTCGACGCAGTGTTTGGTTGGCACTATTTTCATGACTTGAATGCTCCATTTTTCGACGGCGACATTATCGACTTTTTGTCTGTAATGTCTAGAGGGTTTGTTTCTATATTGAAGTTGATATGCCTCACCGTAGTGTTCCTTAAACATTGATAAAACGGGATTATAATGATTCAAGTCTAGATCCATGCTGGGTCTTTTTTGTAGAAAACCTTACAGAAATTATGCAAATACAAAGGAATGATTTAAAACGAGCTTCTTGCTTCTGTTCGTTGTCATCAAGTCACGATATGGTTGAGATATTATTTTTCGATATGAGCTGTTTATGAGTCGTTATATCTCTCCGGTTTTATACATTCTTCTGATGTTGGTAGGGTGTGTCGCATTTATATCCATTGCTGGGGTGCGAATTGGGGTTTTTGAGCCATTAACAGGTTTCTCCATGTTACGCAAAAGCGTGTTTGCCTCTTTATTCCTATCTTTTCTTGCTGTGTTGTCATTAGGGCTTTGTCGGAAAGAAAAGAATATTGCGAGTCAGCGTTTTTTCTTTCTCGTATTAATTGTGTCTTTGGTTTACAGCACAATGTGGATTGGGTTTTATTTGCAAAGATCTGGGTTGCCTCAGATTAATGATATTACGACCGATACCGATTCTCCTCCTGCTTATTTGAATGTTAATTTCATTCGAAAGTACAACGAAAATAACCTCAGTTATAATCCTGAATGGGCGGCCATTCAACATAAGTATTATCCAGAAGTTCTCCCTGTTTATACGAGTAAAAGTAAAGATTTTGTTTATTCGGTCGTCACTGATCTTATCGAAAATCGTGGCTGGGAAGTGGTTGCAAAGTACTCGCAAGCCGGCATTGTCGAGGCGACGGCTCGTACACCTATTTTCGGTTTTCGCGATGACGTTGTTATTCGTATTACTCAAATAGAACCTGACAAGGTACAAGTGGATATGCGCTCTTGTTCGAGGACTGGTCGCGGTGACTATGGTGTTAATGCACAACGTATTGAATCCTTTATGTCGGATTTAACTGGCTCCTTGACTCGTTCTTCTATGCCCAATGTAAATTCAGTTCGTTAATTTTCTACTCGTCTTCGAAAATCAGACACGCTAGACTCTCCTTATATCTTACTCAAGGAACGTTCAAGTGAGTCTTCGTCAGCAGCAAAAAGCCAATACCCGATCCAAAATTAAAGCAATCGCTAAGCGCGCCTTTTTAGAACAAGGCATTGAAGCAACCAGTACTCGTTATTTGAGCGAGCAAGCTGGCATTGCGGTCGGTACTCTATTTGTTCACTTTCCCGATAAATTATCCTTAGTAAAAGACATTTTTTTTGATGAGATGGATGTGGCACTTCGTGCTGCGGTTGTTGCTCAAAAAGCCAGTTCATCACCAATGGATTACCTGCAGCAAATGGCGCAAGTGCTGTTTGATTTCTATGATGAGTATGTGGAATTTACTCGACAGGTATTATTGGATAGCTTGGCAAAAGGCGGTTTTCATACGAACCAAATGGCGGTAATTTCAGACGGTATTGTAAAACGATTCAAACAAGTTGGAGTGGATGATAAAACAGCGGGTATTTTTGCTGAGAACATGATATCCAACTACTGGTTTGTATTGTTAAGTGGTGTGCCGAAAGGGGCGTTAGGGGGAGCTGCAATGACGCACTTGGAACGGATGAATCTGCCATTTGAAATGTCTTATCGAAATGCGCTTAAAAATAAAGGCTAGCGTTTTTACTGTAATTCATTGGCCTTTCGATAAGGGCCTTGGTAGTCAAATAGGCGCTCTGTTACTTGCCAATGTTGCTTTTGTTTTTTTGCGATGACGAAATCTGGAGTGGGAAGGTAGGGTAAGAAGGGTTCAACCTCTTCTAGGGTGTCGAATTGAACCGATTGGATGCCATTGGCGATGCGGCGGCCGAAAAGATCATTAAAAGCCTGTCGTGACTTCTTGTAGTTAAAGCGAAACGTCTCAGAAAGCGTTAATCCATCTTCATCGTGATAGGTGATTTTGATGCTTTTGTCTTTTGCATCGATCTCCGGCGTAATGTCAGAGCAACGCAATACCTTGTTGTTTTTTAGGTTTAGCGCACTTCTTAATAAATCGTCAGGGTCGATGAGTTTTTCTGAACAGTGTTGGCACTGTCTTGCTGCAATGTCATTTTCTTCGTTGCAATAGGGGCAGCGTTTAAAGCGAAAGCGATACGAGCATTGCACTTCACCTTCAGTGGTTTCTACTAGCCCGTGACAGCGGCGTCCAAAATGTTCAATGATATTACCTTCGGCGTCTTTCCTTCCCCAAAAGGTGTTGGCAAAATCACATTCAGGGCAATGTATTTGCACGGCGACTGAATCTTGAGTTGGGCGTTTTTCGCCAATCTCCGGTTGGAATATATTATAGCCATTATTGGTGTAATCCAGAATTAAACAGTCTTTTTTACCTGGGCTTAATCGTAGGCCGCGACCGACAATTTGTTGGAATAAACTGATGGATTGAGTTGGCCGTAAAATAGCGATTACGTCTACGTGGGGCGCATCAAACCCCGTGGTTAGCACAGAGACATTCACGAGAAATTTTATTTCTCTGGCCTTAAAATTTGCTATTAACGCGTCGCGCTGTTTGATTTTAGTCTTGCCCGTAATAAGGGCTGTTTGTTCTTCTGGTAAGTAGCTGGAAATTTCTTTGGCGTGATCGATTGTCGCCGCGAAAATCATTACACCTTGTCTATCTTGGCTGAGCTGAAGGATTTGCTCAGCCACAGCTTTGGTGACGCGAGGGTGTTTGTGGATTAGCTCGTTTAACGCGATATCATCTGTGTTTTGTTCGCCGTCTAAGCTTTCTGTAAGAAGGCTGAAGTCATAATGAGCAATGGCGGCATCATAATGAATCGGTGGTGTTAAATAGCCTTTTTTTACCATGTGTTGCAGAGGTAATTCAAAAATGCATTTTTTAAAAATAGAGTCTGTGCACTGGCGAGTGTAGCCATGGTAATGGCGATGATAAATCCAGCCGCTTCCTAGTCGATACGGTGTTGCCGTTAAACCAAGGATTTTAACCTTAGGGTTGAGCGTCTTAAAGTGCTCGATGGTTTTGCTGTATTGGCCACTTTCTTCCATACTGACCCGGTGGCATTCATCAATGATGATGAGACTCACTGGTTCATCGAAGGCGGTGAGGCTTGCAGAAATGGATTGAATGCTGGCAAAGGTCGTTTTTGCTGAACTGGTTTTTTGGCTTAAACCGGCGGAAAAAATACCAGCGGAAGAACCTGTGGCAAGAAACTTAGCGTGATTTTGTTCTACTAGTTCTTTAACGTGAGCAAGGCAAATGACTCGCCCCTTTGCAAGGCGGCTCAACTCTGCAATAACAAGGCTTTTACCCGCGCCAGTAGGAAGAACAATAACAGCAGGATCGTCGCTGCTGCGAAAGTGAGCGAGAGACGCCTCAACGGCTTGGTTTTGATAGTCTCGTAATACGAACGGTTGGCTCATCTTATTTTAAATCTATGTGGCGAAATCTTGATGTGTTGGCGTTGTGGCTACAGTATCATAGTGACCGTGGCAATTTTGCCTTTTTAAAAGTGATTAATCTATCTATGTCTACCGATGTCTTTATGACTAACCATCTTTATGTGGAAAATTCGATTCCAGCGTTTAGTCGTGAAGCGCCTTTCTCTAATGTATTGACAGATTTACAGACAAAAGGCTGGAGTGTTCAGGATGACTTTTTTTCAACGGATTTTACTCAGGCTTTGATGGATGAAGTGGAGAATATTCACATCGCCTACATGCAGCAAGCAGGTGTAGGGCGAAAGCAAGATCATCAAGTGGTTCTAGACACTCGCCGTGATTATATCCAATGGATCGACCCGGACAAACCGATTAAAAAAGATTTCTTGAAGATGATGGAAGATTTGCGTGTCGCGCTTAATCGACGATTGTTTTTGGGCTTGTTTGACTATGAGGCGCATTTTGCTCGTTATGAAACCGGCGCTTTTTATGAAAAGCACATAGATGCCTTTAAAGGTGAAAGTAACCGTATTTTATCGACTGTCTTGTATTTGAATGAAGGTTGGCAAGAAGGAGAGGGGGGTGAGTTGGTTATCTACGATGAGAACGACCCAACGATTGAAATAGGGCGTTTCTATCCTAAAAAGGGGCGTTTGGCGGTTTTTTTGAGTGAGTGTTTTTATCATGAGGTTGTTGTGGCCAATCGAACTCGCCACAGTATTGCGGGTTGGTTTCGCATTAATAACACCACCAGTATGACGCTTGATCCAGATCAATAAAACAATATGTTTGTTTTTAATCCACATGATGTATCAGGTTTTTATAGTAATAGTCTCGAAAAGGTCGTTGTAAATCTCTATAATGCGCGCCTTGTTTAATTGCTCTGGTTTTACGTTCCAGATCGCATAGGAGAAAGAATATGTCTAACGTTGTTGTTTGTGCACTTTATAAATTTGTTGAACTGCCTCATTTCGAGTCCATTCGTGAACCGCTTCAAAAAACATTAGAAGATAATGCTATTCGTGGCACTTTATTATTGGCAAGCGAAGGCATTAACGGCACCGTGGCAGGGCCTCGTGAAGGTATTGATGCTTTATTGGCGTGGTTGGATCTGCAACCCGGCCTAGACAATATTGTTTCCAAAGAATCTTATGACGAAAGCATGCCGTTCTACCGCACCAAAGTGAAACTTAAAAAAGAAATCGTCACGATGGGTGTTGAAGGTATTGACCCTAAACGCGTGGTAGGTACGTATGTTAAACCAAGCGAATGGAATGCGTTGATTTCTGATCCCGATGTGGTTTTGGTCGATACGCGTAATGATTACGAAGTGCAAATCGGTACATTCAAAAATGCAGTAAACCCAAAGACTGATACTTTCCGTGAGTTTCCAGCGTACGTGAAAGAAAACATGGACCCTGCGAAACACAAAAAAGTTGCCATGTTCTGCACTGGCGGTATTCGCTGTGAAAAATCCACGGCGTACATGTTGGAGCAGGGTTTTGATGAGGTTTACCATCTTGAAGGTGGCATCTTGAAATACTTGGAAGAGGTGCCGAAAGAAGACACTATGTGGGAAGGCGAATGTTTTGTGTTTGATAATCGCGTTTCTGTCAACCACGACTTAGAAAAAGGCGAATACGACCAATGTCATGCTTGTCGTATGCCAATCACGGAAGCCGAAAAGCAAGACGAACGCTATGTCCAGGGCGTGAGTTGTGTGCATTGTTTTGATAAGTTTACCGACGAGCAGCGCCAGCGTTTTATCGAGCGTGAGCACCAAGTTCAACTTGCGCGTTCTCGTGGTGAAGAGCATATCGGTGCGGAAGTGTTTGACGCTGCTGAGAAACATCGTGTCGAAAAAGCCTTGGAAAAAGAGCGTCAGCGTAAAATTCGCGAATCGAGAGCAAGTCACTAAACACTAGCAATAAAATTAGCCAATGTCTTAGAAAAATTTAATGTCTAAGGTATTGGAGCTGGCTAATAGCGTTTGCTTTATCGCTAAAATTATTTGGTAGTAAGTATGGGATTGTTTAATCAACCAGAGTGATTGGTAAGGTTAGACGGTAACCTGTAAATCTATATGACCTGATCGGATTTTCGTCATCTGAACTGATGCTTTTTAGTTTGGTGCGTAAGCGTGAAATTAAACGTTCTAATGTGCTTTTTTCAAGTGCTGGATGGCTTTGCTCTAGCACGTTGTTTATTTGCTTTAGAGATACTATTTTCTCCTTGTTTTTCAATAATACTTGTAGAACGATCAATTCGCGGTCTGTAAGGTGAGTGGTATTTTGTGAGGGCGATTGAATGGTCAGTCCAGTATCGCTTAACAACCATGAAGGCTCGTTTCTTTCTGAAGATGGGTTTAATCGTCTGATAACTGAACGTATCACCGCTTTTAATTCACGGTAATCTACAGGTTTGGTCATATAAGCGTCTGCTGCTTCTAAGCCAGCTAGGCGATCGTCAATGTCCCTTCGTGCTGTCATGAATACCAGTCCCATTCGCTCATTTTCTTCTGACGATCTAAGTCTGTTGGCGATAGACAGGCCGTCTTCACCAGGTAGCATCCAATCAATGATCACCAAATCAGGTGATTGTGATGCTATTAATTCATCTAATTCCTTCGCATTAGTGACACCATGGCATTTAAACTCATCATCATTCAACCAAATAAGAGCATCGCTTAACAATTCAGGACTGTCTTCAACAATATAGATTAGTGTCATTATATGTGGTCCTCAATACGTATATTAGGTAACCAAACAGAAATTGTGACAAGCCAATTAAATCTTGAATATGTTGGTTGGATGTCTATAGAAATATCTCCTTGATGTGCTTCTGTGATTTTTTTAACTAAATACAAGCCTAATCCAAAACCATTTATATTGGGGGTGTCTGTTTGGCGAAAATATTTTTTTAGCCAGTGGGAAGGCTCGATCATCTTGTCTGAAAAATGACTATTCTTAACGCTTATTGCTATTCCCAATTGATTCTTTCGTTCTTGCTTTTCGACCGTTATAAAAATTGGCGTCTCCTTGGGGCTGTATTTCTCGGCATTGACCAATAGATTACTGATGATATGTTTTAATAGTTTTGGATCAGCAGTGATTATGCTATCCGGCTCGATATCGAGCGTATAAATTTTTTCTTTCGACAATGAGTTTTTTGCATGTAAGCTGACAAACTCTTCAGTGTTAATGTTTTCAACTTTGGGTTGTAATGGTCTTGACTCGTTTGATTCTGCGGCCAGCGTATTTTCTAATAATTGATTTAAAAGACTTATTGAATTCTGAATGCGCTTATGTCGATCGCTAATAAAAGGTGCAAGGTTAGGATTATTTATTCCTATTGTTTGAATTGCACTGTCTATTACCGCCAACGGCGTATGGATTTCATGAGCTACCATAGTCATAAATGTTGATTGCTCGGCTCGCCTTGTTTTTTCTTCATCTGCTTTTTTATTGGCTTCATTTGCCGCTATTTCGGCGGCTATCTTTTCAACTTCAAATTGATTGACTTGGCGGTACATACCTTGTTGCATTGAAAATAGAAAGATTAAAGAGGCAACAGTAGGTGCGTTTAGTATGAAGGGATAAAATGGAACGATACCGACTGCATTTAGTATTGCTATAGATATTAGGGCAACATAAATTGATGTCCCAATGAATATTGCTTTACTCCCCATAAAACCTGTTCGGGTTGCTTTCCATGATATGAATAATAAAGATGGGAGTAGAAAAAGTGCAAATAAAAGCATATAAGGAGCAAAATAAATAAAATAGCCTAGTGGAATGCTGATTAGGGTTAAAATAGTTAATAGTAAGAATGATATAAATAAGTAATGTAATTTAGAAAATTTTTCCTTTGAATTGTAATACATAATATAAAAGATGATTGAAAAAAAGCATTGGAAGCTAGAGCTTAAAGGATCTATCATATTCATAATATTAGGTGAGTTTGGTAGTAAGTAACGAGCTATCACACCACTTAGCATTATTTTATGTGTGATGGTAAAAAGAGCATAACCAATGATGATTAAATAAATCGGATGCTTTAACCATCGCCACATTATAAATGCATTAATAGATATTAATGTTAATGCTCCTATAATAAAACCCGATATTATCAAATCTATATTATTTATTTTAGTTAGCTGATCGCTTGACGATAATGTTAGTTGTAGAGCTGAGTCATCATAGCCGTGCATTTTTAAATAAAAAGTATGCGGATTATTGTCGTTTAGGTTAATGGAAAATGTATATGGACCATACTGTAAACCTAAAGGCAGCTTATTAGCCTCAATTGTATCTCCCGCAGTCTGAATGGTGTAAGACGTAGCATTTTTTGTAGATGGGCTATATAAGACTAAACTGTCTATGTAAGTAGGTCCTGCCGATAACAGTATACTTTTTTTGCCTTTTGATTTTTTTTGTAAAGTAAAACGAAACCAAAATGTATCTGACGTATATCCACCACCGAATGGGAATCTAGTAGATTTAAACGCAAAATCTCCTGATGCAACATCCTCTAAGGTTAATAAACCCTCTTGGTCAATAGCAATTTCAACTCCTGATGATATGTAAAGAATTTCACTATCATCTGGAATCTGAATGATGTCTTGTGCTTGTATTTGGTGTGTAAGAAAGATACCAAGCATCAATGTCATTAAGGCTTTCAATATTGCCACTCAACTTATTAAAAATATAAACATAGTGGCTTTTTTTTTAAAAATCAAACGTTTTAATGGGGCTAAAATTTTATATGAGCTTTATTCTATATATAAAGGGTGCTCCAGCTTTGTTGTTATCTGAAAATGTCTGTTTCGAAATGATGGAATGTAATCAAGTTATGAATTAACAAGAAATATAGTTAATATTAGAAAGTTCTTATTTTAATTTCCGTTCAAAGTTCTTAATTTAATAATCTAGCTTATTGTCTGAAAATGTCCGTTTTAGCTCCCTAAAATGATTAATAATCTCTCCAACAATATAAAAAAACCGATTGTTAACTCATATCTAAGGGAAGTGAAATAATGAATAATATGTATCGAGTAATTTGGAATGCGAGCTGTCAAGTATGGATGGCGGTCAGCGAAATAGGAAAAAGCAAAGGTAAGAGCAAAAGTCAGAGTAATGTGTTGAAGATTGCGCCATCCTGTATTAAGGCTGTGCTCATTAGTGGTGGACTAATGTTTACTACTATACCTGCGCTTGCGGCTCCCATAACTTCTAATGCCGATGGTGAATGGAATACTGGAGGGACCTGGGTAGGTAGTACGGTCCCCATTGCTAGTGATGACGTTGTTGTTGAACATAATTTAGATATAAGTTCTGCCTCTGCAACAGCTGCAAATGTGGACGTCATAAATAGGAAGCAAATAAAGATAACAAATAACCAAACACTGACTGCGACTACTCTTGACCTTGGATCAACTACTGATCTGGGCTATTTAATTCTCCAAAAGGGTGGTACTGCGACCATTGGAGGTGGAACGGGAACAGTCAATTTAGACGCTTCAACTGGTTCAGGTAGCGCCTTATATATTGGTGGAGCTAATTCCTCTTCATCGGTAGCTGCAGGAACATTAAATGCGGGTATTGTTAACATAAAAAACTCTAAAAGTTTTATAAAGTTTAACCATACCAATACAAGTTATAATTTCACGCCTAAGATTGAAGGTTCTGGTGACGTTAATTTATCTAAGGGTACAACTAGGCTTAGTGGTGGTTTTAATAATTATACAGGTACCCTTACTGTAGATACCAACGGTATTTTAGATATTAAAGCTAGCGATAAGCTAGATCTTGGTGGAGCGAAATTTACGCAATCGAGTGGTGGTGTACTGAAAATTGGTGTGAGTAGTAATAGTTCCTACGGTAAGTTGGTCACGACCGGAACAGTTACCTTACCTTCTAAGGCCGATATTAAAATTGATGTTACTGGTTCTCGCTCTACTGTTACTGCCTCTAAATTGGACGATATCATTTCTGCTGGTACCCTAACTTCCGATGGTACTTTTAACGTCACGGATAACTCGACGTTATTTGATTTTGAGGCTGTTAAAGATGGCAATACTGTCGATTTAACAATTAAAGCCTCTGACACTACCAGCGTCGCCTCTAAAGTAAGCGCGGCAGGTTTGTCGGCTGGTGCGGGTGCGGCCTCTGTAATTGATGCTGCGATATCGTCAAATGCCAGTGGTAACCTAGCGTCAAACTTCGTTAGCCTATCAACAGACAAAGAAGTTGTCGAAGCCGTTGAATCTGTTTTACCTGCGTTATCTGGTGGAATGGCGCAATTTACCAATCTTTCAAGCAATGCTATTGGAAACATGATTTCAGAGCGCCAAGATGCAGTTCGCGGTATTTCCTCAGGTGATGGCTTTTTCACGGGTGGCAACATGTGGATTAAGCCATTCAGTGGTACGACAAAGCAAAACTTAAGCAATGGTGTTAAAGGTTATGAAATGAGCAATGCGGGTTTGGCAATTGGTGCGGATAAAGAGATTTCCAGCGAATGGACCTTAGGCGCTGCGTTTTCTTACGGTAGCGGCAGTGTTGAGAGTAACCTAGACAAGGGTGCTAATACGGTTGATACCAGTAGTTATATGGTGAGTACTTATGCCACTCATGCGTATGACGAATTAACCACTATTAATCTTCAGGCGGGTTTGGGTATGTCTGAATATGATAGCAAGCGTCGTCTCTTTAATGATGATGTAGCCAGTGCGAACTATGATGGCATGAACTTAAAGCTAAGCGCTCAAGCAGAACGCAGTAAAGCATTATCAGACAAAACGCTGCTATCTCCTTATGTCCATGTTGATTACAGCCGTGTTGATGTGAGTAGCTATAATGAAACTGGCGCTGGGTCATTAAACCTAAAAGTAGACAGCGGCGCTTCCCAAAGCTTGATACTTGGTCTAGGCGTGAGAGCTGATCATGCTGTATCCACTCAATTATCTTTGTTGACCAATGTTGGTGTCGGCTTTGATGCGCTTGCAGAACGTTCAAGCCTGACAGCGTCTTTTGAAGGTGGTGGTTCTAAATTTACTACGGAAGGTATTGAGCAAAGTGCTTTTATTTACAATGCGAGCATTGGTGCTCAATACGCGTTAGACAATGGTATGGAAATAACAGCAAGCTATAAGCTTAATGGTCGTGAAGGTTATAGCGATCAATTATTGAGTGCGCAATTTAATATGCCTTTTTAAAGGAATGTTAAGTATCTTTTAAAACAGCATAAAGGGAGAGTATGACTCAATATTACGGATGATATGAGTGATACTCTTCATACTTAAAAAGCTGTTTCCGTTTGGTGAGTAGTGCTAGTTTAGGAAAATAATATGAAGTATTTACGTGTTTTTACTGTGTTTATAGGAACTTTAATATTTGCTAATACGGTGTTGGCTGAGCCTTCTTTGAGAGAAGCTCAAGCTTGTCAAGGTGCCATGTTGTTTTTAGGTGATCGCCTTGATAAAGCAGAAGATTTTTATCCTGCGAGAAGTATTAAGTTGGTTCGTAAGGGGTTAGAAGAATACTCGGCCTACATCGATAATGATGTCATGCCCGCTTTAATTAAGCAGTATGCGAAAGGTGATAGCGCCAAACAGAGTAAATTAGAAAGTCAAATCGATAAAGCGAATATAAACATTGTTAACCAATACAATCAGCGGTATCAAGATAACCATTTGTACACTGATTTCGCTATGACAATAAACGAATGCGCAAAGCAAGGTGTTATTTCGCAAGATCCTGATGCGCAGGAAAACCTTAAGGCGTCTTTGCTTGAGATAATAGAGCTTGCCAAAAAATCATAAGACGTTATTAGCAATTTTGATTCCCCACAAAGCAACAATATTAATAGCAAGCGCTTTCGCTGGTTTTTTTTGTGATAACGCGTCCAAAGGTTTCTTTATGTCATTGCTGGCTGGGGAAATTGTGTGGCAATAGAATGGTAGATGTTTCCTAAAGCGAGTCTGTGCCGTACAATGGTTTATCAAATTAAAACAGCTTTTATAGACCATGAGTTATCAAGTTTTAGCACGAAAATGGCGCCCACAAAATTTTCTTGAAATGGCTGGGCAAGACCATGTACTCCAAGCGTTGGTGAATGCTTTACGCCAACAGCGTTTGCATCATGCCTATTTGTTTACCGGAACACGTGGTGTTGGTAAAACCACCATTGCCCGTATTTTTGCTAAATGCTTGAACTGTGAAACCAATGGAATCTCACCTGAACCTTGCGGTACATGCGACAGTTGTCGTGAGATTACGGAAGGTCGTTTTATTGATCTTATCGAAGTGGATGCGGCCTCTCGTACTAAAGTAGAAGATACCCGTGAGTTATTAGAAAATGTGCAGTACGCGCCGACTCGCGGCCGCTTTAAAGTCTACCTGATAGACGAAGTGCACATGCTGTCCACTCACTCTTTCAATGCCTTACTAAAAACACTTGAAGAGCCGCCAGAACACGTTAAGTTTTTATTGGCGACAACCGATCCGCAAAAACTCCCTGTCACTGTGTTATCCCGATGTTTGCAATTCAATCTTAAAAACATGACACCACAGCGTGTGGTGGATTATTTGCAAACTGTGCTTAATACAGAGAAGGTCAATTTTGATCAGCCCGCGCTATGGCAAATAGGTCAAGCGGCGAATGGCAGTATGCGTGATGCGCTGAGTTTGACGGATCAGGCGATTGCATTTGGTAATGGCACCATTTCTGAATCTGGTGTGACAGCTATGTTGGGCCTGATTAACCAAGCCCAGGTGTTGGACTTATTGGAAGTAGTTGTCTCTAAAAATGCCGCACAAGTACTGTCTCTTATAGAGCAACTTGCTGATTATCAACCTGATTTCACGGCGATTTGTGGCAGTTTATTGGACACCTTGCATCGCGTAGCGATAGAGCAACAGGTGCCGGGCGCTCTGGCTGATCAGCTTGGAGATTTGGCTAGAATTCAAACTATTGCTGCCAATGTAAGCTCTGAAGAAATACAAATTATGTATCAGAGTTTGTTGATTGGCCGTCGTGATTTATACCTAGCGCATTCAGCCCGTGCTGGTTTTGAAATGCT
>TARA_R110001599_G_scaffold192380_4_pt1 | contig 14646 bp, 11 predicted proteins | sample TARA_R110001599 | Tara Oceans TARA_R110001599 (sample SAMEA4398360) | marine metagenome | biome: Polar Biome; feature: [MES] marine water layer (ENVO:01000295) within the mesopelagic zone...; material: water (ENVO:00002006), including particulate matter (ENVO:01000060) such... | reverse complement strand
CCGTCCGCCGTATTGGGAAGGCGCATTGGCCGGTGAGCGCACCATGAAAGGTATGCGCGCATTGGCGGTATTGCCAGACAACATCACCACCGATCACTTATCGCCATCCAACGCGATCATGATGGACTCAGCCGCTGGCGAATACCTGCACAAAATGGGTGTGCCAGAGGAGGACTTCAACAGCTATGCCACACACCGCGGCGACCATCTAACGGCTCAGCGCGCGACCTTTGCTAACCCGCAGCTCATGAATGAAATGGCAGTGGTCGATGGCAAGGTGAAGAAGGGATCATTGGCGCGTATCGAACCAGAAGGCAAGGTAGTGCGCATGTGGGAAGCCATTGAGACTTATATGGAGCGCAAGCAGCCGCTGATCATTGTTGCTGGTGCCGATTACGGCCAAGGCTCATCACGCGATTGGGCAGCTAAGGGCGTGCGTTTGGCAGGCGTGGAAGTGATTGCCGCTGAAGGTTTTGAGCGTATTCACCGCACCAACTTGCTCGGCATGGGCGTATTGCCATTGGAGTTCAAGGCCGGCACTACACGCATCACGCTAGGCATTGATGGCACTGAAACTTTCGATGTCGAAGGCGAGTGCTCACCTGGCGCGGAAATGACCTTGATCGTTAACCGTCGCTCAGGCGAAGTCGTGCGCGTGCCGATGACTTGCCGCTTAGACTCCGATGATGAAGCCTTGGTTTATGAAGCCGGCGGCGTGTTGCAGCGCTTTGCCAAAGACTTCTTAAAGGCCACTACGGCATGAGCGCGGCTCCTCAAATAAAAGTCCCGGCCACCTATATTCGTGGCGGCACATCTAAAGGCGTATTTTTTCGCCTGCAGGATTTGCCAGCGAATTGTCAGGTAGCAGGTGAGCCTCGTAATCAGCTCTTTATGCGCGTGATTGGCAGTCCTGACCCCTATGCCGCGCATATTGACGGCATGGGCGGCGCGACTTCTAGCACCAGCAAATGCGTGATTTTGTCGAAAAGTTCGCAGCCTGAGCACGATGTGGATTACCTCTATGGCCAAGTCTCCATTGATAAAGCCTTTGTCGACTGGAGCGGCAACTGCGGTAATTTATCGACAGCTGCCGGTGCTTTCGCCTTGCATGCTGGCTTGGTTGATCCTGCACGCATTCCAGAAAATGGCATCTGCGTAGTACGCATTTGGCAGGCGAATATCCACAAAACCATCATTGCTCATGTGCCGGTAAGTAATGGCCAAGTGCAAGAGACTGGCGATTTCGAGCTCGATGGCGTGACTTTTCCGGCTGCGGAAATCGTGCTGGAGTTCATGAATCCATCCGATGATGACGGCGAGGGTAGCTCAATGTTTCCCACCGGCAATCTGGTGGATGAACTTGATGTGCCAGAAGATGTGGTCGCCGGCGGCAAGCTAAAGGCAACGATGATCTCGGCTGGTATTCCAACGGTATTTGTTAATGCCGCTGATATTGGCTACACCGGCACTGAGTTGCGCGAAGCTATCAATAGCAATCCCGCTGCACTGGCGCGCTTGGAAGCTATTCGCATTGCAGGTGCCTTACGCATGGGCTTGATCAAAACCCCAGCAGAAGCAGCGACGCGCCAGCACACGCCTAAAGTCGCCTTTGTTGCGCCGCCGACAGACTATGTCTCGTCTAGCGGTAAAACTATTGCGGCGAAAGATATCGATTTGCTAGTACGCGCGCTGTCTATGGGCAAGTTGCATCACGCCATGATGGGCACGGCAGCAGTGGCGATTGGCACTGCTGCGGCTATTCCGGGCACCTTGGTGAACTTGGCCGCCGGTGGCAAGGCGCTTGAGTCGGTGCGCTTTGGCCATCCATCTGGCACATTGAAGGTTGGTGCCGCCGCTGCATTGGTCGATGGCCAATGGACTGTGACGAAAGCCATCATGAGCCGTAGCGCACGTATCTTGATGGAAGGCTGGGTGCGTATACCTGGCTGATGCTTAGCTGAGCTAGGCAAAAAGCCCCTCTCAGTTTTCTGGCAGGGGCTTTTTTATTGGCTTTCATGTAAACCTTAATGAAATCAATTCGTATTTGCATTGACGGAAGCGTTTCGCGCATTTAAAGTAATGAGAATGGTTATCAACAACGAGTTGCTAACACCTTTTCCATTACGCGAGATGCTCGATGAAAGACACGCCTTCTTCAGTAAAAGTCCCACGCTCATTCCACACGCCAGCACCAATCAGCGCAACCCACGCATCAGCAATGGCATTAGCCATGGGCTTGGCAATTGCCGCACCAGTTGCTCATGCCGAGTCAGCAAGCAAAACTCTGGCAACGGTGGAGGTGCAAGCGCAAATCGAAGACACCAACCCATACAGTGAAGAAGGCGCGCCATATAAGGCAAAAATTTCTGGCGATCAACGCCGCGTGAAAGAGCTTGCTGAAACCCCACACACCATTTCGGTGATTACTCAAAAAGCCATTGAAGAGTCTGGCAAAACTGATTTGCGCGATATTTTGGCGGCGCAACCGGGCGTGACCATAGGCACTGGCGAAAACGGTAACGCCTTCGGTGATCGCTACATCATTCGCGGCCATGAAGCTCGCAGCGATGTCTTTATTGATGGCTTACGCGACCCCGGCATGACCACGCGTGAAAGCTTCGCCGTTGAGCAAGTTGAAATTACCAAAGGCCCAAGCTCAACATTTGCCGGCCGTGGCTCTACCGGTGGCGCAGTCAACAGCATCACTAAGCAGCCCAACACCGACAAAGACTTCACTAAGTTGGAGTTGGGCGTTGGTACTGACGATTTCCACCGTATGGGTATTGATACTAATAAAGTCATCAATGACCGTGCCTCTGTGCGCTTAAACTTGCTGGACGCATCAGAGTCTGTACCTGATCGTGCTCCAGCTGAGAAAAGCCGTCGTGGTTTGCTATTGTCTGGCGCTTTTCAAGCTACCGATGCTCTAAGTGCTTCAGCTGATTACTACCATCTCGAAGCGAAAGATGTGCCTGATTTGGGGACCTATATTGACCAGACTACTGGTAAGCCAGTTAAAAATATCCCTGTATACCTACAGCTTGGCAGTGATCACTTAGATACCGATGTTGATACGGCGACATTCAAGTTGAACTATCGCTTTAATAATGCCCTACGAATGCAGAATGCTACGCGTATTGGCCGCACGAGTAATAGCTATGTGGCAACGGGTGGGCGTGGAACTACAGATGCAGTCACACTAAATCCGACAGTCTCTTTATCTACTCACCAGGGCTACCAAGAGGTTAACTACTGGGTTAATCGCACAGATGTGTTCTGGAATAAGCGCTTAGGCCAATTAGACCACCAGTTTGTATTTGGCTTAGAAGTTAATGATGAGAAAGTTGATAACGGCACTTTTTCAGCTACAAACACGGGGACATCTAACTGCACGGTTACGTCTCGTGGCGGCGGTACATCGCCCGGCTATTGCATTTATGATGGTGTGACTGGCGTAAAAGCACCGAATTTAAATACCTTGTTAGGGCGCACGCTCACCAAGAATGGTTTGGACTCTGAATATCACATCCGAACCAGCTCATTGACGGCCATGGATACCGTTGACTTCAATGACAAATGGACTGGCTTTGCAGGCCTTCGCTACGACTATTTCGACTACACCAATACCGTTGGTTCGACAGCAAAAACAGTTTATGACTACTCAGATGGCTTCTTAAATGGTCATGCTGGCGTAACTTATAAAATCACACCAAAGGCCAATGTCTATGCGTCAGTTAGCACATCAAGCGATATTAATGGTGGCGAATCTGATGTAGGCGGTAGCTGTGGTTATGGCGGTCTCTGCGGTACGCCGCAGCAAGTCGCCGATAGTAAGCCTGAGTCGACTGTGAGTTATGAGGTCGGTACAAAATGGCAGGTATTGCAAGACAAACTCTTGATGACAGCTGCTTTGTTCCGAACCATTAAGTCGGATGTACAGGAGGGTGATTCGGCCAATAGTTACGCAACAACGGGCACACTCAACACTGGTAAAAACCAAGTTCAAGGCGTTGAATTTTCAGTTGTCGGTAACATCACTCCTAAGTTGAGTGGCCAATTTGGTTTAGCCATTATGAACTCAGAAGTATTGGAGTCATTTACTGCAGCGAATGAGGGCGCCCAACTCGCAAACTTCGCCAAGCGTAGTGGTAATTTACAGCTGAAATATCAAGCAACAGATAAATTTGCCTTCGGTGGCGGTGCAACGTATCAAAGCCAAATGTTTGCTGGCCAGCCTGACACAGCAACAAACTATGCTTATGCTGTGCCGTCATATACTGTATTTGACTCCTTCGCTGAGTATCGCTTCAGCAAGCAGCTGAGTGCGCGAGTAAACGTCAATAATGTGACCGACAAAGACTACTACTTAGCAGCATATCGTAGTGGTGCGTTCACCTATATTGGCGACAAGCGCAACGCGCAACTGACACTAAACTACAAGTTCTAAACTATGCCTCAACGCCCATCACCGCTAACGCAAATTCCTGCTGATATTGTCTGTGCAGAGGATTATGAGCGATGGGCGGAGCGCAATATGTCATCGGCTGTCTTTGCTCATCTGAGTGAAGGCAGCGTGGCCGATACCACCTTAAGAGCCAATCGCCGCGCCTTTGAGCGGCATGCTATCTACAACCGAATTCTCGTCGCAGGTGATCATGGTTCTACTGAGCTAATGCTTTGTGGCCAGCGCTTCCGACATCCATTTTTACTCGCACCAGTGGCGCATCAGGGCTTATTCCATGCCGATGCCGAGCTTGCCAGTGCGCAAGCGGCAAATGCCCTTGAGGCGGGACTGGTGTTAAGCACCTTGTCATCTACCCGCTTAGAAGAGGTAGCTGCGCAAACCCAAGCGCCGCGATGGTTTCAGCTTTATTTACAAGCATCAAAAAACGCTACGCTAAGCTTGGTGAGACGAGCTGAGGCAGCAGATTACGGCGCCATTGTTGTCACACTGGATGTACCTGTGCATGGCGTGCGTCGTAGTTCGCAGCGCCTAGGATTTACACTGCCAGCGCATCTGAATGCGGTAAATCTAAAAGATATCGATGACGGCCCAACGCGTGCTATTAGCCGCGATGACAGCACCGTTTTTCAAGGCTATATGGCCGATTCACCCACTTGGGAAGACCTAGCATGGTTGCTGAAATCGACCACGCTGCCAGTGCTAGTAAAAGGCGTAACACATCCAGATGACGCCATACGACTACAGAGCTTAGGCGTAGCCGGCATTATCGTTTCCACCCACGGCGGACGTGCGCTCGATGGCGGTATGGCCAGTCTCGATGCGCTACCGGCGATACGCCAAGCGGTCGGCCCAGACTTCACGCTTTTGCTCGATAGTGGCGTGCGCAGCGGTACCGACGCATTCAAGGCCATCGCCCTAGGCGCCAACGCGGTGATGATTGGCCGTCCCTATATTTATGCTTTAGCCACCGCCGGAGCGCTAGGCGTTGCGCATCTCTTGCGCATACTTCGCGATGAGCTAGAGATCACCATGGCGCAGGCCGGTTGTCTGCACATCAACGACATCGGCCCACACACATTATTTAGCCCGAGCCATCTATGCTGATTATTTCCGATCTACTCGATGCCTCTGAAGTTGCCGCTTACCGCGAAGCCTTAACGAGGGCGCAATGGCAAGACGGTCTAGCAACGGCTGGCAGCGTTTCGCAAAGTGTTAAGCAAAATGAGCAGGTGGCTAGTCAATGCGAGCTTGGCCAAGCCTTAGCCGATAAGTTGCGCCAGCGCCTAAGCCAGCATCCTTTGTTTATTTCAGCTGCTTTGCCGCAGAGCATTTTACGGCCACGCTTTAATCGCTATCGCAATAATGGCCATTACGGTCTGCACATCGATAGCGCCATCATGGCCAGCGACGATGGCAAAGGCCTGTTTCGCAGCGACTTATCCGCGACATTATTTCTCAGTGACCCCGATAGCTACAGCGGTGGTGAGCTCAGCATTGATACTGGCTTTGGCGTGCAAGAAGTAAAGCTGCCAGCGGGCTCGCTAGTGCTGTATGCCACGAGCCGATGGCATCAGGTCGAGCCAGTAACGGCGGGTGAACGCGTCGCTGCTATCTGCTGGATACAAAGTTTGGTGGCCGCCGATACTCAGCGCGAATTGCTCTTTGATCTAGATCAAAGCATTCAGCGTCTGCAGCAATTAGCCGAGGCGAGGGCAGAGCATCGCCAACTCACTGGCGTCTACAACAACCTGCTACGGCAATGGGCAATCACTTAATTAACGATATTGATTCTCATTTGATTGATTCGTTCCACAAATCTCACTATTATCGCGCCCATGAATTCAGCCTCACACACGCATGCATCACCATGGCAGACCCTGCGCCAGCCCGAGTCTTTATCATTGCTATTGGTCATTGGTCTGCATGTGCTGGTGTTGCTAGCCGTATTTCAATGGCGATCGACTAGTACGCCGCCGGTTATCGATGTCTTATCGATCCAAATGCTGCGTGCCAGCCCGCCAGTGGAGGCGCCAGTCAAGCCGACGCCAACGCCGCCTAAGCCAACGCCCGTGCAAAAACAGCCGCCTAAGCCAGTAGTAAAGCGTGTCGTGAGCCCCGAGCCAATTGCGGCACCGAAGCCAGAGCCAAAACCTGTGGTCGTTGAGCAGCCAACGCCAGTGGAAACTCCACCTAAGCCGATTAAAGAAGAACCGGCACTTGCGCCTGCCGTGGTACCGCCACGATTTGATGCAGCGTATTTAAATAATCCAACGCCGAGCTATCCGGCGTTATCTCGTCGTAATGGCGAAACCGGCCGCGTCATGCTGCGCGTTCAAGTCGGCGCCGATGGCCTGCCCAAAAACATCACGATTGCTGAAAGCAGTCTATTTCCACGCTTAGATGAAGCCGCTCTCGCTGCGGTGAAGCGCTGGCGTTTCGTGCCAGCAAAACAAGGTGACCAAGCCATTACTGAATGGGTTTTGGTGCCACTGAATTTTAAATTAACCCGTTAACCGGAGTTACTCATGGGTTTTACTAACTTTATCCAACAGGCCGATGCCGTCGCCTTGTTCATTCTTGCCACACTGCTGATTATGTCGGTCGGCAGCTGGTATTACATCGCCATCAAGGGCTGGCGTTACTCGCAGACTAGCAAGCTATCGCGCGAGTTTTTACATACTTTTTGGGCCGCGCCTAACTTAGAAGCTGTCGCTCAGCGCATTCGTAGCACTGGCATCAGCGATCCATTTTCTCATTTAGTGCATCACGGCTTTACTGCTATTGAGCAGCATCGTTCGCGCAATGGTAATTCGCTGATCGAAGCCGGCAGCGCCGAAGACTTCCTCACGCGCTCACTCAAACGCGCCATCGATCAAGATAAAGCTCGCCTAGAGGGCGGCTTAACTTTTCTGGCAACGGTCGCTTCAAGCGCGCCATTTGTTGGCCTGTTTGGCACAGTCTGGGGTATTTATCATGCGCTAATGGTCATTGGCATGTCCGGCCAAAGCGGCCTGGATAAAGTGGCAGGCCCAATTGGTGAGGCGCTGATCATGACTGGCTTAGGTCTAGCCGTGGCGATCCCAAGCGCCGTGGCCTACAACGTTTTTGTTCGTCTCAACCGCAACACCATGGTTCAGCTCAACTCATTCGCACACGATGTCTTTGCGTTCCTTTCAACAGGCCTAGTTTGCAACTCCATGCCTGCTGAAGTGAAACGCGTTACCCCATTTAAAAAGACCAACGAGGCCTCCTAATGGCATTTGGCTCATTTGAACAAGGCGATGAGATTGAGGCGAATGCCGAGATCAATATGGTGCCATTTATTGACGTGATGCTGGTTTTATTGATCATTTTTATGATTACTGCGCCGCTGATGTCGCATGCTGTGAAGGTGAACTTGCCGCAAGCTAGCTCGCAACCATTGGTGACGCCCGCGAAGCCTGTGGATGTTGCGATGACTGCGGCAGGCGCCGTGATGGTCAATGGCAAAGAAGTCACCATAGCTGAACTTCCAGCTTTACTTGGCACGTTTGCAAAAGATACTGAAGTACACTTGCGCGCCGATAAAACCACGCCCTATGAGGCTCTTGCACAAGTGCTTTCCGCCAGTGCAGATGCGGGCTTGGCGAAAGTTGGCTTTGTCACCGAATTACCTAATTAGGACTCATGATGCACGCTGTCATTAAACGTTTTCACGGTTGGATCGGAATCACTGCTGGCCTAGTCATGGCCTTTGTCGCCTTAACTGGCTCGCTAATGGCGTTTCAGCCGCAAATTCTTCGCACCATCAATGCCGAAACCTTAATGGTCAGTGCCGAAGGCGCTCGCCTAAGCCCCGTCGAGCTTATCTCTGCGGTAACGGCAAAATACCCGCAGGCGCAGTGGGCTAACGTTACGGTGGCCGGCCAGGATCAAGCTCCAGCGCTAGCCTTAGTAGCTTTGAGCGCTGATCAGAAGCCTAGCGTTCACTATTTCCACCCCAGTACCGGCGAATTGCTACCAGCTGTTCGTGGCGAAGAGTTTTTTGAGACCGTCGAGCATTTACACCGTGAGCTGCTCTTAGGCGATTTCGGCTCAAATATCACCGGCATTTCGGCTATTTTGCTCTTAGGCATGGTCATTGGGGGCTCGTATTTACGCTGGAAACGACGACCACCTAAGCTGAGTGGCTGGTTTCTCGCACGCCGTGGTTTAAAGGGCCGCGCTCATGCTTTCCAGTGGCATGGAGTGTTGGGTACATGGGCGGCATTACTCTTTGTTTTTTCGGCATCTACGGGTCTATCGTGGTCTTATGAGCCGTATAAAAAAGCGATTTACAGCGCCTTGTCAGTTGAGTACAAGCCAAAACCTGCAAAGACAGCGCCGGCACTTTTCGATGCAGCAAGCTTTCAGCGCCTGATGAGCCCCGCATGGCCAGCCTTTGTTCGTGATGTCGGCGCCTTTGATGAGGCCGTATTTACGCCTAAAGATGCTGATGTTGCAGTAGCGTATTGGCTGCCTGACGCAGCGCATATTCGCGAGAAAAATGATATTCGCTTTAATGCTAAAGGCCAGCGTATTGAGCACAAGCTATTTGCGCAAAAGCCCATGGGCGAGCAGCTCACCTTGTCCTGGAAGATGCTGCATACAGGGCAATACTGGGGTTGGTCAGGCCAGCTCATGTTGCTGCTCAGCAGCTTAAGCTTGGTGGCGATGACGTACTTTGGTTTTAGATTGTTTTTTAAATCATCGAAAAGCTAAATCTAAAGCATAAAAAATGCCCCGTAACTGGGGCATTTTTTATGGCTGATTAATACGCTTAACGCTATGCGTTACGGCGTAAAAACAGCGGTTTCTCATTATCTGCAGAGCCGTGATACACCTCGGAGAAAGTATTCAGGCCGGGGAGAGCGACTTCAGCAGCGGCATCACTAGCCAAAACAAAGGCATCGAAACCCACGCGTTGCTGATAAAACAGCGTGTCTTTAAAAACGTCGCCAATAGCGCGTAACTCGCCACGGAAGCCATAGCGTGTACGCAGCAAATACGCCGTGGAGTAGCCACGGCCATCGGCAAAGCTTGGGAAGCGAATGGCCACGAGGTCGAGCTGCGAGACCACATCGGCAATGCTTTCGGCAAACTCATCGGGCGCTAAAATCACACCTTTACGACCGGCATGAGCTAGTACTTCAGCGCGATGAGTATTGAAGCAGTTCAGCGACAATAAAATATCGCCTTCGGGTAAAACCAGACCAGCTTCATCGGCAATGATTTCAACATAGCTGTCGGGGCTTATTTTCCCGTGCTTAATCAGCGTTGGCATAAACGCGCTCCTTGAATACGGCAATGCCGACACGGCGATACATGGCCAAAAAGCTTTCGCCTTCTGTGCGCATGTCGAGATAGGTGTTGATGATTTCTTCAACGACATCGGGCATCGCTTCGGCGCTGAATGATGGGCCTAAGATATTGCCGAGGCTGGCATCATGGCCTTGGTTGCCACCTAGTGAGACTTGGTAGAACTCACTGCCTTTTTTATCGACACCCAAGATGCCAATGTGGCCAACATGGTGGTGACCGCAAGCATTCATGCAGCCGGAAATGTTCAGGTTCAATGGGCCAATGTCATATACCGCATCGAGGTCGTCGAAGCGGCGCTGGATCGCATCGGCAATAGGAAGTGATTTGGCATTAGCTAGTGAGCAGAAGTCACCACCTGGGCAGCAAATAATGTCGGTTAAGAAGCCGATATTGGCAGTATCAAAGCCGAGCTTTTTCAATTCGCCGTAGAGTTCAAGCAGATCATCTTGCGCGACATCGGCAAGCACCACGTTTTGTTCGTGGGTGGTGCGAATTTCTGCAAAGCTATAACGCTCAGCTAAATCAGCAATACCATCCATTTGCTCGGCAGTCATATCGCCTGGAGCAACGCCAGTGCGTTTAAGCGACAACGTAACAATGGCATAGCCCGGAATTTTGTGGGCGCTGACGTTGCGGTGCGCCCAGTTATCAAACACTGAGTTTTCTTGACGTGCTTTCAAATAGTCTGCGCTATCACCGCTGTATGCGACATAGTCAGGCTCTGTGAAAAAGCTGGCTAGGCGTGCAAATTCAGTCTCAGGTACCGTCAAAGCTCCACCTTGCAGATGCGCAAACTCAGCTTCGACTTGCTGAGCGAAAACTTCTGGCGAGAGCGCTTTTACTAAGATTTTGATGCGTGCTTTGAATTTATTATCGCGACGGCCATGCAAGTTGTAGACGCGCAAAACCGCATCCAAATAGGCAATTAAGTCTTCGCGCGGTAAAAACTCGCGGATGATGGCGCCGATGATTGGAGTGCGACCCAAGCCGCCACCAACTAAAATACGGTAGCCGATTTCGCCAGCGTCATTGCGAACAATATAAACACCGATGTCGTGCACTTGTGTGGCGGCGCGATCGATCTCGGGCAGGGCGTTCACTGCGACTTTAAATTTGCGCGGCAGAAAGGCGAATTCAGGGTGAAATGTTGACCATTGGCGAATTAATTCGCAAGTTGGCCGTGGATCTTCAATCTCACCAGCAGCGACGCCAGCAAATTGATCCGTCGTGGTGTTACGAATGCAGTTGCCACTGGTTTGGATCGCATGCATCTCAACCGTGGCTAATTCGCCAAGAATGGTCGGCACATCTTCGAGCTTTGGCCAGTTCAGTTGGATATTTTGCCGAGTGCTGACATGGGCATAGCCACGGTCATAGCGGCGTGTGATATCGGCGATTTTGCGAAATTTGTCTGATGACAGCATGCCGTAAGGCACCGCGATACGCAGCATTGGCGCATAACGTTGGATATATAGGCCATTTTGCAAACGCAGAGGGCGGAATTGATCCTCGCTTAAGTCGCCAGCTAAATAGCGCTCAGTTTGATCTTTAAATTGGGCCACGCGATCATCGACAATGCGTTGATCATAAGCATCATAGCGGTACATAGCACACTCACCATTTTAGTCAGTGCGCACTCTAACAGGCTACTTTATATAATTAAATTGAGATTTACTGAGTCTATGTATCAGTATTGCTGCTGAATTTGCTGCTTGTCGGACAATCGACAGTGTGCTGGAGCTAATCCTTGCCTGTGCTAGCATAGCGCCACATTAAATGCGCCGTTGGCGGACATTAACAGAGACACACATGAGCTTTCGAGCCAACGACAGCCTAGCTGAACAAATTGCCCATCATGTTGGCGAGCTCATCATCTCTGGTGAGTTGGTCGAAGGTGAGCGTATTCAGGAAATGCGCATTGCCGGCGAGCTGGATGTCAGTCGTGGCGCAGTTCGTGAAGCACTTCTAATTTTGCAGCGCCGCCATCTGATTACTATCTTCCCGCGTCGTGGCGCGGTGGTGACGGAGCTCAGCCCCGCATCTTTGAAAAGTCTCTATGAGCTGCTAATTCTGCATTACAGCTTGATTGTGCGGCGCATATCCATGCTTTGGCATCAAGCCGATTTGCCACCTTTTATGACCGCATTAGCGGAAATGGAAGAGGCGCTAAGCACGCAAGATATTGAGCGCTTCTATGAGCGTGGCTATGAGTTACTGCGCTTGGCGCAACCATTTGCCGGAAATCCCTACCTCGATGCTATCTTGGCCGACTTGCAGCCTAGCGCACGGCGTGCGGCTTATTTAGCCTTGCAGGTTAGTCGCCGCGAAATGGAAGAGGCTTTTGGCTTTTTAAAGGGCCTGCTCGACGCCATCATGCTGCGCCAGAGCGATAGGGCTGTAGAGTTGTTAGAAGAATATTTGCTACATCAGCGTAATTTAGTGCTGGAATCTTTGCTTCGTGTTAAACAAATTGAAATGGCTTGGGCTCGTCGTCACCGCCGCTAGGAATATTTTATGCGTCTGAAAACCATCAAGCTGGCGGGCTTTAAATCGTTTGTTGACCCGACCAGCGCGCATTTCCCGACCAACCTATCTGCGGTTGTTGGGCCCAATGGCTGCGGCAAATCCAATATTATCGATGCGGTGCGCTGGGTAATGGGTGAAAGCTCAGCTAAACAGTTGCGCGGCGAGTCGATGACTGACGTCATTTTTAATGGCTCTAGCGTGCGCAAACCCGTAGGCCAAGCATCTATTGAGCTAATTTTCGATAACGCCGATAAATCCCTCGGCGGCGAATATGCGCAATACGCCGAAATCTCCATCAAGCGCGTAGTTACCCGTGAGGCGCGCTCAGATTACTTCCTCAATGGCACGCGCTGCCGCCGTAAAGACATCACCGACATCTTCCTAGGCACAGGCTTGGGACCACGCTCCTACGCGATCATCGAGCAGGGCATGATTTCGCGATTAATCGAGTCGAAGCCGGAAGAGTTGCGCGTGTATATCGAAGAGGCCGCGGGCATCTCGAAGTACAAAGAGCGTCGCCGCGAAACTGAAAATCGTATGCGTCACACTCGCGAGAACCTATCGCGCCTCAGCGATATTCGCGATGAGTTGGGCAAGCAGCTGTCGCATTTGGAAAAGCAAGCGCGTGATGCCGAGCGTTATAAAGAATTAAAGGAAGAAGAGCGCCTGCTCCGCGACCAACTTTATGCCTTGCGCTGGCGTGGCCTTGAGAGCCAAGTCACGCAGCAAGAAGCACAGATTCGCGAGTTAGAAACGCGCTTGGAAGCAGCAACCGCCAGCGTGCGTGAGTTTGAAACTGCGATTACGCGAGATCGTGAGCTGCAATTTAGCGTTAGCGATGAGTTTAATCGCGTGCAAAGTCAGTATTACCAACTCGGCAGCGACATAGCACGTTTGCAGCAATCCCAGCGCTATCAGCTCGAGCGCATCAGCGAAATTAACGCCTCAATAAACAGTGTTGAGCAGCAGCGTGAGCAAGCTCAGCAACTATTGGCGACTGACCGCGAAGCGTTAACGCTAGCCGAGTCGGAGCTCATGGAGCTATCGCCGCAGCAGGACCTATTGGAAGCGGAAGCGGAGGCCGCCAATGAGCAAGTTGCTGAAGCTGAGCTGACGCTGAACGAATGGCAGCAGAGCTGGGAGCAATTTCAGCAGCAATCACAAGCACCACGCCAACGCGCTGAAGTTGAGCAATCACGCATTGCCCATCAAGAGCAGGCCTTGCGCCGCAGCCAAGAGCGCTTAGGGCGACTGGAAGCTGAGCAAGCGGGCTTATCTGGTGGCACTTTGCAGGCGGAGCTCGATGAGCTCAATGAGCAGGCCGCAGAGCATCAGCTCATGGCCGATGAAGCGCAGCAGCGCCTCGATGACACTGTCGAATCTTTGCAGTCGCAACGTGTGGCCTTAGGCGATGCCGGTACACGACTAGATGCCAAGCGCCAAGCCTTACAGGCACTCTCGGGGCGTGAATCGGCGTTATTGGCGCTGCAAGAGGCGGCTGAAAAAGGCCAGCGCGGCGTTAACTCGTGGCTGCAAGCACATCAAATCGATACCACACCAATTGCTCACGCGCTGCGGGTAACGCCGGGTTGGGAGCGGGCGATTGAGACTGTCTTGGGTGCGCAATTACACACGGTGTCGGTGGGTTCATTAGATCATCTGGCCGATCAGCTTAATGACTTGCCGCAAGGTGTATTGTCGGTTGCTGAGGCCTCGAATGGCGCAGCGCTAACTACTGAAGGCACATTGGCAGCGCAGGTCACAGGGGCTCCGCATTGGTTGCAGCAGGCCTTGAGTCAGGTCCTGACCGCTGAATCGCTGCCGCATGCCTTGGCACAACGCCATCAGTTGGCTGCTACAAGTTCGTTGATCACGCAGGATGGCCTGTGGTTGGGCCAGCATTGGCTGCGCGTGCAAACGCAGGCGCAAGATGCCAGCGCCGGTGAGTTAGCGCGCCGGCGTGAATTGGGTGAATTGGCAGAGCAGCGCGAGCTATTAAGTGCTGAGCTTGATGCCGCGCAAAGCGAACAGCAGCAGTTACGCGAGTCATTGCGTGATGCCGAGGTCAATCGCGAGCAACAGCAGCGCGATGTCACGGCACGCTATCGACAAGTCAGCGATACGCAGGGGCAAATTGGCGCGCGACAAGTACGGCTAGAGCAGTTCATTGCTCGTCGTGACCGCATTTTGCAAGAAATTGATGAGGTCAGCCGGCAAACGCAGATCGACCATGAGTATTTAGCCGAGGCCAGATTAAGCCTGCAAGAAGCCATCGATCTGATGAGCAATGACACTCATCAGCGCGAAGTTTTACT
>TARA_R110001599_G_scaffold83993_14_pt1 | contig 14661 bp, 10 predicted proteins | sample TARA_R110001599 | Tara Oceans TARA_R110001599 (sample SAMEA4398360) | marine metagenome | biome: Polar Biome; feature: [MES] marine water layer (ENVO:01000295) within the mesopelagic zone...; material: water (ENVO:00002006), including particulate matter (ENVO:01000060) such... | reverse complement strand
CCGCCACAAGCAATCACCATATCAGGCGATGTTTTTACCGCCTCTTTAGCCAGTACCGTGCCGTTTATTTCTGGTGTCGTTGTTTTGACTGTTATATCAAAGTAGGCCGATAAATAGCGCAAAATCGTCTCGTGATCTTCTTCCCACTGGCGTCTTCCAGAAACAGGGTTCGCGATCAACCATGCTGTATTGCGAACCACCAAGCGTTTGTCGTCTAACGCTTGTGTTAAATGCTTAAACTGTCGTTTGTTAAGCCGCGCAGTTTGGCGAATAGCGCGTACTTTATTCATAACTTCAGCGGGTGAAGATGTAGGGTTCTGACTAAGTAAATACGCCGCCATCATGAAAACAGAACGACCACGGCCTAAGGCGCAATGCACCACCACCGAGCGACCTGTTTTGCGGTGAGTGTGAATCCAGTTTAGCGCGCGCTGTATTTGTGTATCAGAGGGAACAGAATGATCAAGGATGGGAATGTTTAAATAATCTATATCGGCTTGAAAAGCTATCCAGTTCATCGAGCTGAACTCCGCCGTGACATCTAACACCGCGCTGATATTTTCGTTTTTTATGTCATGAATATCGGAAGGAAACAGTCGTCTTGCAAGGTACAAACCCTCATCTATTTTTTGTAATGCAGGGACCGTATCTGTGCTTCTCGCCCAGCTGTTATAAAGCTGAGTGCTCCATAAAAAAGGCATAAATACCCAGCGGATATAAATAGGCACAGTGCCATTGGAACGTTTACGAAAAATAGTTGGTTTGTTGAGAAGGTAAGCAAGGCTGACAGCAAAGAACGACAAGGCAAACCATGCCCAAGCCAACTTAAAGTACACAGCGCTGGTCATCACGCTCAAGAAAACAAAAAAGGCAGTGACCAATAAATAATAATTGGGATTAAACAATCTCTCTCTCCTAGCATCCAGCCATATACCAAAAGAGTAGCATCACTGTCTAAATAAAAGCTAGCGTCAGGTGCCGCGAGATGAAGGTATGAAGCGTATTGATGGCTGAAACACCGCTCCTCCTTGAAAAGCGAGAAGGAGCGAGTGAAGGCTAAAAATTAGAGTGCCTTTTCTACTTTCGCAGCAACGTCACTAGAAACCCATGCTTTCCACGTTTTAGGATACTGCTCTAAAAAGTGATACATAGCCGCTTCACCGTCTGCTTGATTGTCTTCCATCCACGCTAATAACGTACTCATTTGTTGGTTGGTAAAGCCGCGTTTTGCGAAGTATTCAAAGGCTTGTGGCTCACGTTGAGCAAAGGATTCTGTCGTTATCGTTTGCACCGGAGAAGGTGGGTACATGGTCACTTTTGGTGACACGCAGTCTGGCTGAGTCGTACAGTTACGATATTCTTCTACGTCTGCACCACTGCCAAAGTCCACTTTCACCATGTTGTACTTGCCCAATACAGGAGTCGGTGACCAGTAGTAACCAAACCAGGCTTGGTTTCGATCGTGGGCTTTAGAAATGGTACCGGCGAGCCCCGCACCAGAGCCTGGATCAATCAGTTCAAAACCACTTTCGTCTAGTTTAAGCGCGTTAAAAAGATGCTCGGCCGTAATCTGGCATGTCCATCCTGCAGGGCAGCCATAAAATGCGTGCTTTGTATCGCTTTCAGGGTGGACAAATAAATCGGCATGCTTGATAACCCCTTCAATGGTGGCCATTTCTGGGTATTTTTTGACTAAATAAGCGGGAACCCAAAAGCCTTCTTCACCACCATCAATCAAGGATTTTCCAGCGTAGCGAAGGCGTTTTTCAGCCACGCCTTTATCCAACGCTTCTTTTATACCATTGGTCCAAAGCTCGGGCGCAACATCGGGCTTGCCCTTTTCAATCATCGAGACGCCCGTTGGGACACTATCACCAGCGATAAGCTCGGCATCACACTGATAGCCGTTATTAAGAATGAATTGATCAACGTGGGCAATCAGACTTGCGGAGTTCCAGTTCATGTCAGCTATGGTAAAGGAACCACAGTCTGCAGCACTGGCATTAATGGAAAAAGCAGAAAGCAGCATAACAGGAAGTACTGAAGGCATAATCTTCATTTGACTGAGTTCCTATATCATTATTAGAAAGCCAATTATAAACATAAGAAATAATAAGAAAAAATGGGTTATACAGAAAAAGCTATTTTATCTGATCACTGTTCTTTGCCAAAAGCCCTTCAGCAACGGCGCCTAACTGCTAACAATCAAATTGTTTATCGCTTTCGAGATCAGTTCTTTTTTCACCAGTGTGCGTTTAACTGGCTGCTCAAACCAAAAGTTCATCGGCTGATCAAAGCCGATACCGTGCATGTAATTGTAGAGCGCTTTACGCAGCCCTTCGCCCAGCATTTCATGATTCGTGCCCGTTGGGTCGGTGAAATCCACATCGTTTTCAGCGAACAAAATCTCAGGACGTTCAGCGAGGGTGATGCCAAACTCTTCAGGGTTAATACCGATCGGGCTGTGTGCCGTGGCCGCAAATCGGTGCCAGAAAGCAGACTGAAAACAGCCCAGGGCCATCATCTGACGTACCATTTCCAACGCATCGATGGTTTCTTGCTCGGTTTGAGTGGGGAAGCCATACATCAAATAAGAGTGAACCAAAATATCCGCATCACTGAAGGCTTTGGTGACGCGAGCGACTTGTTCGACACTCACGCCTTTTTTCATCAGTTTTAGCAATCGGTCGGACGCGACTTCAAGTCCACCACTGACCGCGACACAGCCGGAATCCGCCAACAACTGGCAGCGTTCTGGTGTAAAGGTTTTTTCAAAACGAATATTGCCCCACCAACTGATTACCACGCCGCGTTCTATCAGGCGCCTTGCCAGTGCAAATAAGGCCTTTGGTGGCGCGGCTTCGTCGACAAAGTGGAAGCCAGTTTGTCCGGTTTCTTCGATCAACTCTTCAATTCGGTCCACCAGAATATCGGCGCCGGCGGCATCGTAGCGGTCTATATAATCCAACGTGACGTCACAAAAACTGCATTTACGCCAGTAACAACCGTGGGCAATGGTCAACTTGTTCCAGCGGCCATCACTCCAGATGCGGTGCATCGGGTTAAGCATTTCACACAAGGAAAGGTATTCGCCCAATGGCAAACCATCGTAAATTGGCGTACCGACATCGGTTTGTGGAATGTCGTGCAGTTCAGGGTTTTCATTGTAGTGAACGTACGGTTCGCCGTTTTCGTCTTCCGCTAGGAAGTAGGTGCGTACCAAGTCGTCTATTTCGCGTTTGCCGTCAAAGTATTCCAGCAAGGTCATAAAAGGGCGTTCGCCATCATCGAGGCAGATAAAATCGATAAATTCAAACACACGCGGGTCTTTTAGTGCGCGCAATTCGGTGTTCACAAAACCGCCGCCCATGACGATTGGAATGTCAGGATTAATGGCTTTACAGGTTTGCGCAATACGCAGTGCGCCCAACATATTGCCGGGGAACGGCACGGTTAACGCCACCACGCTGGGTTGCGTTTCTTCAAGATATTGCTCGACTAATTGTTCCAGAATTTCAGAGCTAAAACTGGGTTCTCCCATTACGGTGTCGTAGAGGTTATCGAAGCTTGGATTCGCCGCCGCAAGGCGCTCGCCGTAACGGCTGACTTCAAAATACGGGTCAACGCCTTGGGTAATCACCGCCGACAAATCATTGATAAACAGAGTTGCCAAATACTTGGCTTTGTCCTGTAAACCCAAACTGCCAAAAGCGGTTTTAAGAATGTCGCCAGATACCGCTTCCATCTGAGCGATGGCATCAAACGCGGGACCTTCTGGTAAAAAACGACGAGAAACAATACGTAGCGCAAGGCTTGGGTCTTTTCCCTGTAAAAAACGGATAACCGGTTCCACCGCAAGGCGATAACGATCAAACTCCGCCATAAAAGTGTAGATTACATCGGGCAGTTCATCGTCTTCAAATGACTCGAAATTGTCTTCTACATGCTGACGGATAATGTCCAGCGCGGGCGCCGTCATCATCTCAAGAAAAAGCTCAATGGCAGGGTCACGCTGTACCGCCTCATAGCCCCGAGAGCGTAAAAAACCGGTCAGATACGCCGTCGCTGGGTACGGTGTATTTAGCTGGGTCATCGGTGGGGTCATCAGAAGAACGGTCATAGCCTGCCTTTAAAGTAAAACCTAATCGGAATAAGGTGCGATTCTAGCATTTAAAAGGAGGCAGAACTCTTAAAACATGATGGGGTTGTGGTTCCATTTCAATCAAGAAGCGGTGTTAGATAATCAGAACCTAATTGCTGCATTTGCCGTTCAACCCAGATCACTCTTTGACGAAGGTAAAAGGTTAAATCGTTAGGGCTTCGAGTGCGTGGGCTTGGTAGCATGATGGCTAATCGTGCGGCTTGGTTCATGGTGAGTTTGCTGGCCGATCGACCAAAATAATGTTGGCTTGCGGCTTCGACACCGTAAATGCCTTGGCCAAATTCCGCGATGTTTAAATACACTTCTAAAATACGTTTCTTACCCCAAAGTGTTTCAAGGCTCACAGCAAAACCGGCTTCCAGACCTTTGCGAACAAAGCTTCGACCTGACCAAAGAAATAGATTCTTCGCGGTTTGTTGAGTAATCGTACTGGCACCACGAAGACTGTCGCCATCGTCGTATTGGCTTAGCGCCTTACTAATAGCGGCAAAATCAACACCGTAGTGATTAGGAAAACGCTGATCTTCGGAAGCCACCACCGCCAACGGCATGTAAGACGGTAGCTTATCAATGCTTATCCAATCTTGAGTCACCGGATAAGGGCTTTGTAACATAAACGCCGTTGTCGGGGGCGGCACAAACCGAAGCAACAATAAGACGACAACCAACAAGAGTAAAGCGCGCCAAATAATCGTCCATGCTTTACTAAAAATATCGAATTTACGCTTTGCCATTTACTGTCTCTTGTTGGATTTAATAAGCTTGAAACTGCCCCGTCTATGGGGCGCAAGAATATAGAACATGGAAGGAATAGACTAGAAATTAATCAAAACCACTTTTTTATGCGCATAAAAATGTTATTCGATGTTTGGCTTATTCAATTCCATAATGCGAACCAGCTATCAATAATTACCGTTCCATTACTGATTTAGTGCTTCCCCTCAAGCAGCTCAATGTTATTACAAGAGATAATGGTGTTGGTAAATCGAACTTGTATAGTGAAAAGAGGGTGACCCCTTTAAATCTAGGTCGAGTTCGCACAGCCATTCAGTCCGACATGGCGTTGGGGAATGACAAGTTTAAAGAAGAGATTGAAACGCTAACGGGCAGACGTGTTTCGCCTATGAAACGAGGGCGGAGAGCTTAATTTTCATCTTACCGCAATTACTCGTTTCAACAGAAAAGTAGGGGAAGTTTTAGTTTTCGGTGGGCATAAAAAAAGCCCATATCTTTCGATACAGGCTTCTTTATCATATGTCCGCGGGGGAAAGCTTTCGCTAAACAAGTCTCACGGCTCGCACGGTCAAATATATATACCTATGACAGATACGTCAATTTTTTTGTCGTTTCAGGTATACTTGATTCGTCATAAAATCGATGAGTTAACTTACATGGATAGTATAAGAAATACTCTTTCATTGCCTAGGATGAGCACTTTTGATAGAGAAGTCGCAGGCACTAATGTTAGTTCACTAGAGCTTTACAACTGGAATGCACAACTCGCATCAGCCTTGATTTACCCATTTCATATATTTGAGGTCTCTATACGCAATGCAGTGAGTGAGGCTTTGTCAAAAGCGCATTCACCAAACTGGCACACGGCCCAAAGCTTCAGTCGCTCGATTAAAAAAGCCAAATATGGCTACTGTCCTATTGATGACTTATCTAAGGTTGTTAAAAAAAATCAGGTGCTCAGCAAAGTTATTCCTGAGCTAAAGTTTGTGTTTTGGGAAAAGCTTTTTACCTCTAGATTCCAAAAGCAGATTTGGGATAACCATATTCATAATGTGTTTCCCAATCATGCATCTTTAGAGTTCACTTCTGCTGAACTTCGAGATTATATAAGAAATCAGATTGAATCTGTTCGAGCCATAAGAAACCGTGTTGCACACCATGAGCCCATTTTTCGATTTGATATCCCATCATTGTTACGTTCAATGGAACAAGTAATTCAACTTAGGTGCGAAGATACTTCTCAATGGATGATGGTTAATCAAAAAGTTCTAGAAATATATCAAGCAAAACTCAATGAATAGACAAGTAGTTTCTAACTTTTTGACTTTATATTCTGGTTGGTTCTCGCTTGTTCTGTGTCTCGGGACACAGGACAAGCGAAAAATAAAATCATACCTTTTTCAAGGTTTTTATTTATTACCAAAAAAGGTCTTTGATTCCTCAAAAGCCTTTCTGTATTTCTAAACTGAAGTGACGAATGTCTTAATGCGCCTCGTCCCAGTTGTCTCCAACACCTGTTTCTACCAATAATGGCACGTCGATTTTGCTGCTGTTTTGCATGATGTCGACGATTTTCGCTTTACCGTCTATTGTTGGATTTAACGGTGATTTGAGGTGATCAAAGGTTCACTCCATTTTGGCTAAGCTCTTGCAAACTATGAAAGGTCCAGTGAAGGCTTAAGCGCGTCACTAATTGAATACGGTAGCCTCGGTTTATAATAAACAGCCGAATGACACAACTAATATTTAAAAAAGACTTTAGGCGGCACTCCCACCATGCGAGTCACCATTGCACTAAAGGTACTCGGTGAAGAGTAACCTAATTCGTAAGCTATTTGATTGATGGGCATTTTTTGCGAGGCTAGGGCGAGAGCATTTGCCAAAATGACCTGTTGCCGCCATTGGCTAAAACTAATGCCTAATTGATTTTGAAACAGTCTTGATGCTGTACTCAAACTCACCCCACTATGTTGACATAATGATTTTAAGCTAATGCTTGGAGAGGGGGCATCTAAAAAGGTATTGCATAGCGTCTTCAGTCTTTTTTCTTTGGGAAGCGCAACACCAAGTGACAAGGGACGAGCAAGTTTAAGCTCCCCCCAAATCAACGTACAAATAGCTAGATACTCCTTTCTAGGAAAATGCTCTTCCGTATTTTCACTCAACTTCACAATGAGTTCATGCAATAAAGAGCTTACTTCAAATGCTTGGCATTGGCGCCATACATCGGGACTGACCAGTTTTTCATCGGTATCTTCGCGAGAAATAATATAAACAGAAAATAATTTAGCATGCTCTAACAAGGTGGCAGCATGTTCCATATTTGGGGGTATCCACAATCCATGATTGGGGGGAACGAGGTGTGTGCTGTCAGGAGTAGAGACCTTTGTGACACCAACATCAGAGAAGACGAGTTGCCCCCAGGCATGATAATGAGGGGTCACTTTCAATGAAGATGCCATTGAACGAGCCTGTACTCGTATTGGCTTATCACTACTAGGCCGTAAGCGCTCTGCATCTTCATAGATATCTCTAACATGTGACTTTGACATTATCTCAATACCTTTTGACATTCCTTCGACATCCTTTCATCACATTTCTTGATACAAATATAACAAAGGCCAGCGGTTAAGGCTGCAACCAAGTCTGAAATTTTTATGTACCCCTTAAGGAGAAGAGAATGCCAGCCAGTGATCATAGGGCAGAGCAAAAGAGATCTATAGGAGAGGTTTCTAGTCACAAAATCATATTAATGCTCATTCTTGGCAGTATTCTTCCATTATTGGACTCCACAGCGCTAGGAATGGCTATTCCTGCGCTAAGTGATGCTTTTACCTCTTCGGTGCAAGAGCTACAAAAAGTGGTCACCTTATACGCTATTGCGGCGGCGGTGACTGTGCCTCTTTGTGCTTGGGGAATGAAGCGATATAACAATAAATCTGTGTGGCTATTAGGGCTAACTGTATTTTTATTGGCCTCAGTGGCTTGTGCCACAGCAGGATCAATAAATTCATTGGTTACCTTTCGTATCTTTCAGGGCGTGGGGGCTGGGATTCTAATGGCTACCATGCAGCCAGTACTACTGCATGCTGTGGGTCGAGAACAGTTTAAAGGAGCAATGGCCTCAGTGGCTATTCCTGCTGTTATTGTTCCCATTCTAGGTCCGTTAGTGGCGGGTTTGATCGTAAACTCTGTCAGTTGGAAGTGGATTTTCTTGTTAAATGTTCCAATCTCCATTTTTGCCATGTTCTTAGCATGGTACTACCTGCCAAACAGTCCCAGTGATAAGCAGTCAAAATTAGATCTACAAGGTTATCTACTTTTTGCCTGCGGTTTGGCCATAGCGATATATGGACTGTCTGAGGTGAGTTCTGATAGTTTGGACATGCTCACGATTCCGGCTCTTGGCTTGGCAGCACTTAGTTTGAGTCTCATTGGCTATTATGTTCACTATGCACTGAAAAAGTCGTCCCACCCCATTTTAGATGTACGGCTTTTTAGTATTCCGCCGTTTAGAAACACGGCACTATTACTCTTTCTTAGTAGCCTAGTTTTTTATTCCAGCTTGTTTATTTTCCCTTCCATTTTTATCGAGCATTATGGATATTCTACGTTGAGTGCCAGTGCGATGCTGGGTGTTAGTGGTTTGGGGGCTTTGTTATCTCGTTCCTATTTGCAAAAGCTCACGTCTTATTTTTCTATTTCCAAGGTTGCTATGATCAGTGTGTTAATCAGTCTTATTGGAACGCTTCCACTATTGTATGACTCCGCCTTTGAGTTAATGCCGTTGGTGGTATTGAGTATGTTACTGCGTGGCGCGGGCCTTGGATTAATGACCCTTCTTACCATGACGCATCTATACCATTATGTTCCGGAGGGCAAAACACCTGATACCAGCGCTTGGTCTCGAATACTGACCCTTTTGGGGGGAGGCATCGGAACGGCATCAATTGGCTTCTTTTACCAGTGGGAGGTAAGTATGCAGGCTCATCAAACTGTTGGTGCACTTGTGGTCGTTACATTACTTTGTATAGTGCCTGCACTCTCACTAGAAAAATCAAAGGCATAGAAAAATAGAAATTGGGGGGCAGATGAAAATAGTGAATGATGGATAATGGCATATCGCTCATGATGCAAGCACTGGGTCGTCGCTACGTTCGATATTTTAACTACACCTATCAAAGAACAGGCACATTGTGGGAAGGGCGCTTTAAGTCTTGGACTTGATTTTCATCTGCCCCCAAATGTTACAAACGATAACTTAATCTCTGACTAGGAGGATTGGTGATTGTTTAAAAATCACCTTCAGCAACTTGGAAGCAGGTTAACCCCATGGACCGCCACATTTTGACGACTTTATCTCTATCATCAAAAACACAGAAAACGTCTTTTTTATAATTAGGATAATAAGACAGTAACCATTGCTTTTTTAACTCTTCGTCAGGTGTATAGGAGTTCATTTCTCGCATCGTTAAATCATCGAATGGCACATTATGCTTCTTAAGCCATTGAATAGTTTTCTCTCTCACCACATCTCCACGAGCAGAGAGTATATGAATTTTAAAACCCTTATTTTTCAAAGCGGAAATAGTTTCAATTACTGGTGTATGAGGGACATCTTTATCGCATGCTTGAAAATAAGCATCCCAGTCTATTTTTTTTCCTAAGGATTTATCAATATGATGGAAGCGGTGTTTGTTTAGAGCTAGAGTGCCGTCGAGATCCACTAAAACTATTTTTGGATCTATCATAACTCTTTCACTACCGATTCAAAAAACTCACCATATTTCCTTAAGTTTTCTCGCAAAGAAAGACTTTCAGCTTCATCAAAAGTATACTCTTTACCTCTATGCTTAAATTTTAAAGCACCATCAACTAGCTTATCAGGTAACCCATGAGCTAAAAAGTTCCTTTTCTTTAAAACATCTTCTTGATAATTACCTCTTTCACTAATGTTTAAATCATCAACTTGTTTACTTAGTGAAACACATATTTCCCACTTTTTCGTACTGTCTAGTATTTCAAGTAATTCATCTATATTAGTCGAATTAGTCAGACCTTCAACAGTGCTTTTGCACTGGTTGTAACGCACTTTTTCATAATCCACATACTTATTCACTTGCTTAATTTTCTGTGCATCATCCAATTTAGAAAAAGCTGATTTGGCTATTAACGCAAGAAATTCATCATTATTACCTACCTCAGCCATTACAATTCCTCGTACATTTTCGAGGTCTAATACCTTATTAATCGACTGCTTTGCAACTTTAAGAAGCTTAATAACTTCATTAGGTTTCTGAGCAATAAATACTCCTTCTAATTTTTCTGTTTTTACAGCTTCCCATAAGTCTTTAACTTCATTTGTAGAGTAAAAAATCACCTCAGTTAAAACTTCTTGATCACGAACAGACTTTATAAAGTCCTGACCGTATTGATTTTTATCAGGATCAATACTGTAATCAACTAATATTAAATCGAAATCCTGATACGGGCTTTGTTCCCAAAACTCATTAGCCTCTGTTACAAAAATTATAGAACAATCAAAACCTAATTTTGAAAATTCATCTTTTATATAATCTATGTCAACAGACTCTAAGTATTCCTCACGATCATCAAACCATAAAATTGAATATGTTAGCTTCATTTGTTAAATACCATCCTTATTTCAATACCTTTTGTCTTCCCTTTAAGCATTTCTATTTCTGACTCAATTGAATTCATAAATTCTTTGACATGATATAGGCCTAACCCAGAGCCATTGGTAGTTGTCATACCAAAATCGAAGACATCAGAAATATTGATGTCTTCTGATAACCCCCGTCCATCATCGACACATAAAACTTGAAGTTGGTTGTCGGATAAAAGCATCATGGACACATCTACTTTTTTGGCTTCCGCCTTACTTGCGTTACTCACCAAATTATCTAGAAGAATAGACAGTTCTATACGCTTTAGTGGAATTTCAAAGTGAGAATTTACTTGGTTATCAATGTTAATTTGTAAGCCTGAAGCAGAGAATTCCGATGCGACATTATTAAGATATTGATTCACAAATGAAGGAATATCGGTCAGTTCCTTTTTAGTACCCGCTTTAAAATTAGCTTTCGTAGCATACTGGGCCGTAGCAATAATTTTTTTATTCGCTTTCGCAATTTTTTCAATAAAACCTAACGCTTTTTTAACATCGTTATCATTCAATGCACGAATAGTTCTGCCTAAGTAATTTTCAATCGTTGCAGCATCATTACAAATTTGGTGGTGATAGGTAAGAAGAGACTTTTCATCAAGGGTCGAAACCGACTTTAAAAAAAGAGATTGAGCTTCAACTGCTTCAGTTTTTTTCTCTAATGTAATTATTTTACTCTGTTTTAATTCAACCTCAGTTTCAAGGGTTTCAAGTTTTTCATCCTTTCCAGCAAGTTCTTCTTCAAGTTGTAGAGCGGCTTCTTGAGATTTTTTATGCTCCTCCCTTTCTAGTTGAAGAGCACGCTCTTTTTCTTCAATTATTTTAGCAATATTTGAAAGGTTAGATTTTAAATCACTATTAATTACGTCTTTGTCATAAGAAGAAATTGAATCAATTATATTTTGTATATCTTCCTTCTTTTCCTCAGAAATTTCAGCTAATAGCTCCGTATTAATCCAGAATTCCCTTAGTTCTTTTTTCTTAATGCCAATTAGATTCAAGACTGTTAACGATACTCTTTTCGATTTTTTTTCACCTGACTGGACATAAACCTCATTTGTCTTATTCCAATCGAGGTTGTCATTACGCTGTATTTCTTCTCGAATGTTTTTGGGAACGCTATCCCAATCTAACCCTTCAACAACAAATTTTTCTAATCGACGTAATGAGCGCATAAAAAGTTCGTTCTTAAGCGCAGAGAAAGCCTTGCTTTCTTTTAAACCTTCACGGCTAGATATGGGTTGAAGTGCATCTTTCGCATCGAAGACTTCAATTCTCCCCACAATATCTCGACTCCCCAAATATCGAGTTTTACCTTGACCTTGACGTATGTCTAAACCTAGCCAGTCATTACCTCTCTCACCATAAGGAGCTACTCTGAAACCATTAAGGAATAAATAAATCGAACCAAAATCAATGGCACGAATGCCCGTCTGACGAGTGAAATAGGCTTTTTTATAAGCATTCAAAAAATAGATGGTTACAGAGAAATGATTTAACTCGTTAGCATATTGGTTTACTTCTTCCACCCAATAAACTTCTTGACCATCATGATAAAGAGATGTCCTTGTGAAACGCCCTTGGTCAACTGTTTTATACTCAATATATGTAGCTTTAAATTTTAGCTTGTCAAAAATTAGGTTTTTAATCGTGCCATTTATTGAGTTTGTATAATCGCCTAAAAGGTCTTTATCCTTAAAATCTTCGGCAGACAATTCAACCTCAAAACCATCTTTTAGAAACAATTGATTTGGATTAATGAATTTTTCGAGATCTCTTTTTAGGTTAAGGAGCCGTTCTTTATCCCACTCAGATCTCAAGTGCGACACTAATAAAATAGTGCCAGATACAGACATTTTTATACCACAGCTTTCCAGCACAAACTCTTCAGTGACTTCATTTAAAGCGACATCAATATCTTGAATCGTTAGGTCTTTATCACCTTCTATTTCGAATGCTTCCCAATCAATTTTTAAGTGTGAAATTTTGCCATTTTCAACTCGAGTAAACATGTCGAGTTGCTTACCCAAACGATCACAAGAGAATCGCCCCACGCCTTTATTCCCAGCAAGGTAAGCCCCTTCTATTTGTTTTTCTTGCTTCTTGGCTGAATAAGCGATGTTAAGCCATTTCTCTATGACATCGTGCTCTGCCATACCATCACCCATATCAGAGATGATTAAGCGTGACTCTTCGATTTCTTGCTTTAAACCTTCAAATTTCAATAAAACGTTTGAAGAGTTAGCATCATAAGAATTCTTCACCAACTCAGTTATTGCAATGTTATCGTCATTAATAAGGTCTTTCCCTATTAGGTTTTTTAACAATGTATGAGTTTTAAAATGAACAACATTGGACATTTATTGATTCCTTCCTAAATGAACCAGCATTAGGCCTAAAGCCTCACCAAGAAAAGGCGGCACTGCATTTCCAACTTGTGTATATCTAGGGCATTCTTGAGTTCTTCGTGAACCACCAGTTGTATATTTACCTGTAAAAACGTAATCATCAGGAAAAGACTGAATTCTCGCATTCTCTCTTACCGTTAAAATTCGTGGTTCTGAATAATGCAATAAGTCATCTGGCAATGTGGTTAATGTTCTTGCTGGCTGTTTCGGGTCAAGTACACTAATAACTTGTTTTTTAGTGCCTATTATTTTTTTATGTTCATCGCTTAACCCTTTTCCTGGCTGACATAATTTAAGAATAGTTTTGAATTTTTCTATGGTCTCAGGGCGGTGGCGCGCAATGCGTAGGCTATTTGGTACGGCATCTTTCAGACCTTTTCTCATCAGTTTTTGATAAGAATTTAATTTAGGTGGCTGTATATAATCGATTTTCTTGAACCCACTTACTGGGTGACCAGAGTGGTGAATAAGTTGATACTTTGATGTTTCTAAATCACCAATGGCAGACTGAACACTGATAGGTGTGTGAGGGAGTTTTTTACTGTTTAAAAAGTCCAAGCGCAGAGAAGCCAAAATTTGAAAAGGATCAATGTCATTTTTAAGAATATCTGATCGGATGCCAATCATGATAAATCGAGTTCTTTTTTGCGGTACGCCATAATGTTCGCTATGAAGATAATTGGTACATACACGATAGCCCATTTTTTCAAGCTTTGCTTTTACTACCATAGAATAAGGTTGCTTCTCTCTTTCCCCTTTGGCGTCTTTAAATTTAGAGTTAAACCCTCTTACATTTTCTAGGACGAGGTATTTTGGCGACACGATGTTCACCATTTTTATGTATTCTTCAGAGAGCTTATTTCGAGGGTCTGAGGCATTTCTTCTCCCCGCTAAGGAAAACCCCTGACATGGCGGCCCACCTGCAATTAAATCTACTTGCCCTTTTAAAGATGCTAACTCTAGAGGGTGGTTTGCTAATAAATCTTGGATGGTTGTAGATTGTTGAGGAAGCCATGCAGGCCAGTTAAAATGGTTGTACTTACCATCAATGAGATTATGTTTAAAGGTCTCAAATGCCATAGGGTCTTTCTCAACAGCAAAGACACCCTTCCAGCCAGCTTTACCAAGGCCTAAAGAAAACCCACCACAGCCAGAAAAAAGGTCTATGTAGGTTCCTATGGATTTATTTTCATCTGATTCCATTAACGTTTTCACTCTCACTTAAAGAAACACCAAAAATATATGGTGATTTGTTGGTACCAGGATACAAGAAACACTCATTATAGGAAATATGATATTTGCAAAGTGCTGCATTTTCATCATGGAGATAGAGGGGGATTATATCGAGATCATGGTTATTTTTATGTGACTTTGTTTGTTCGAGATCTAAGAAAATGGTTCAGTAGCTAAGATTTTTGTTCAAGTTGGCCGCTTTGCTCAGAAAATTGTTACATCTTTTTATAAAACGAATAAAAAAGGCCTTTGATTACTCAAAAGCCTTTTTGTATTTCTAAACTAGAGTAGCGATTGTCTTAATGCGCCTCATCCCAGTTGTCTCCAACGCCCGCCTCTACCAATAAAGGCACGTCGATTTTGCTGCTATTCTGCATGATGTCGACGATTTTTTCTTTCGCAGCGTCTAGGTCCTTTTCGGCGACTTCGAAGATGAG
>TARA_R110001599_G_scaffold59294_5_pt1 | contig 14668 bp, 14 predicted proteins | sample TARA_R110001599 | Tara Oceans TARA_R110001599 (sample SAMEA4398360) | marine metagenome | biome: Polar Biome; feature: [MES] marine water layer (ENVO:01000295) within the mesopelagic zone...; material: water (ENVO:00002006), including particulate matter (ENVO:01000060) such as...... | reverse complement strand
TTGGTCATTAGTAAAAGTATTGCCATTGTTGATTCCTTGTTTGAAGTGGCTGGTGGCCAATCGGTTTTTCTGGGCAGCGAAATTCAGCAGCGTTTCTTGGATATACACACTGCGAGAGCGCATGTTGCGAATAACCCAACCAGTTTTGCGCGCAATTTAGGCGGCGTTGGCCTGGGTATGGATAATGGTGACTTCTTCGTTTGACCCAGTGCTGATTTATTTCCGAAACCCGGCATTGCCGGGTTTTTTTATACCCGAATAGTGGCAGGGAAGTAGGTGAGCATAAACTCAGTGGCGATGTGTCGCCGTTCCGTGATCAGGCGTGTAATATAGGGCCACAACTCACTATTTATTTAAAGGATAGCGGTATTCATGCGTCGTACTAAAATTGTGGCCACGGTTGGACCCGCCTGTAATTCTCGCGAAGTACTCGCCGAAATGATTGGCGCCGGGGTAAATGTATTTCGATTGAATTTTTCCCATGGTACAGGCGACGAGCATCGTGCCCGAGCGACGACTATTCGGGAGCTGGCTGCCGAGGCAAATTGTTTCGTAGGGATACTGGGTGATTTACAGGGGCCCAAGATCCGCCTGCGCAAATTAGCAGTCGATCCAGTTGAGCTTAAAAAAGGTAGCGAAGTGATTCTGGATACCGAGCTGGCCGATGGCGAGGGTAGTGAATATCACCTTGGCGTAGATTACGAGCCACTCGCACGCTCGGTAAGTGCAGGTGATACCTTGTTGCTAGATGATGGACGATTACGCTTGAAGGTGGACCGTGTGGTTGGCGAGAAAGTATATTGCCATTCCGAGAGCGTGGGTAAGTTGCATTCTCGGAAAGGTATTAATCGACTCGGTGGTGGTTTGTCTGCGCCGGCGCTAACCGAGAAAGATATGGACGATATTAAGCTTGCGGCGGATATCGGTCTAGATTTTATTGCGGTGTCCTTTCCTAGTAGTGCGGAAGATATTATTGACGCGCGCAAAAAGCTGGAGGCAGCGGGCTGTTTTGCCCACATTATAGGTAAAATTGAGCGTGCTGAAGCCGTGGCGAACGATGAGCATCTCGACGATCTGATTCGCGCTTGTGACGGTGTGATGGTGGCAAGGGGAGATTTAGGTGTTGAGATTGGCGACGCTAGTTTAATTGGCTTGCAAAAGCACATTATTAAGCGTGCGCGTGTATTGAACCGGCCGGTTATTACCGCTACCCAGATGATGGAATCGATGATCAGCTGTCCGGTACCGACTCGTGCCGAGGTATTTGACGTTGCCAATGCGGTATTGGACGGCACTGATGCAGTGATGTTGTCGGCCGAAACTGCGTCGGGTATGTATCCAGTAGAAACGGTGTTGGCAATGGCGCGCAATTGCGAGGGGGCGGAGTTATACCCTTCAGCGCGAAAATCCAGTTACCGAATTGAGCGCACCTTTGAGTCAGTGGAAGAAACCCTCGCCATGAGTGCTGTCTATGCGGCGAATCACCAGCTCGGGGTAAAAGCGATTGTTTCGATGACGGAGACCGGGCGCACCGTGCTATTGATGTCGCGTTTAACCTCGGGTATTCCCATTTTTGCCTTCAGTCGAAATCCGGAGACATGTAATCGGGTTAGCTTGTATCGCGGTGTTTACGCGGTTTCCAGCCCGGCGGAAGGTATTGAAATAAGCAGCTGTGTCGAGAAAATTCAGGCTCGAGGCTATGTGGACTCCGGTGATCTTATTCTAGGAACAACGGGTGATACCGTTGGGGTCGATGGGCATACCAATACCTTAAAGATCGTTAGAGTAGTCTAAGACCTTAAAAGGGCGTCGCTTCGGCGCCTTTTTCTTTACCCGATTTACTAGTGCGTCACCGCGAGTGCCATGGGAACTTCTTTTCCCCATGCGCAGTGTTCAAGGCGGTTTTGTGCGGCAGAGTCGCGCAGGGTTTCTAATAGTCGCACGCTTAATGCGGTCCATGCCGCCGCAATATCGCCAGTGAACTCATCACCCAAGGCGGCTTCCAGTGTATCCAGTAGTGCTCTGCTAATGTCAGTATAATGCTGCTGGTTAAGGCCTTGCTTTGTATAGCGACGGCCTAGGCTACTAATCACTACGTCTAAGCCGTCAAGGTTGTGAAGTGAGCGAACTGCGGTGCCGAGTAGGGCCAGAAGTTTCCGGCCTTTGTGATCAGCTGGGCAATTAAGCTGTGCAGTAAGTTCCGGTGATCGCTCCGTTAACTGCAGGTAGAAAATCTGTGAAAATGGCCTGCCGATGGCGGCAACGGTCTGAAAACTTGTCTGAATGCAGCTAATTTGTTGTGGTGTCATGGTCAGCGCCTCGCGGTCGCGTGTCGATACCAAAAATGTCTTTGCACGAGAGAAATATCGGTCGGTATTTCATCGTAGGTTTTAATCTAGAGTATTTGGTGCGGGAAGATTATTAGAGCTAACCGAGGGTGGTATAGCTAGTTACCGCAATTCGTGCCAGCAGTTGAATTTGTGGCGAAGCGCCCACTGTCGATTCAGCGACTCAGGCGCATAATGCGTTCTATTCGGTATTTGCTGCGGATAAATAGGCAGGTTTTTCGCCGCCGCCGTGCAGTGTTAGAGTCGAGCCGCTGATATAGCTGGCGGCGTCGCTGGCCAGAAATACGCAGGCATCGCCAATGTCTTCGGGTAGTGCCAATCTGCCAAGCGGGATAGTGTCTGCTACGGCCCGTATACCGGCTTCATCGCCGTAGTGTAAGTGGGCTTGCTCGGTGCGAATTAAACCCGCAATGATGGCATTGGTTCTGACCTTAGGCGCCCATTCTACTGCCAGAGAGGTAGTGAGGTTGACGAGGCCTGCTTTGGCGGCGCCGTAGGCCGCCGTGCCTGGCGAAGGACGAACTGCGCTGACTGAGGCGATATTAACGATGGCGCCGCCACTGGCTTGTTTTTGCATCACTGTGTTGCAAGCCTGCGAAAAATTGAGTGGCGCGAGTAAGTTTAGACGAATAATAGACTCCGAAAAACGCGGCGATACAGTTGCTGCGTCAGCCGCAGGTGCGCCGCCTGCGTTATTGACTAAGACATCGATGCGCCCGTAGGTTGTTGCCACATGGTCGACAAATGCAAAGATAGCATCGGCATCACGCACGTCTACGCTGTGGAAAATGGCTTGATTTTCGCCTGCGTGGGGCAGTTGTTCGGGCTGGTTACGTCCACAAATGACAACGGTCGCGCCGCGACTTAAGAAGCGCTCACTTATACCGCGGCCAACGCCTTTGCCACCGCCAGTTACGATGACAATCTTCGCGCTGTAGTCGAGTGATGTTTGCATTCAAACTCCAATAAATACATTGTTTAATTATTAGCAAGGCGAGCATTGTAGCGTGCTTGGTTGTATATTTTTATACACTAAACTGACTAGTTGGCGGCCAACTGCTGTGGCTGGGCAGTGACCGTTTTTGTCAGAATATAGGCAGTTTTGACAATGTTCGCACCTAAACAGGCGATATACACTGCAGTGCGCAACGGCGTGACGTAGAATTAAATTTTGCCATTAACGCATTGTAAGAAAGTGATAGCGCTTTCGGTATTGTTGTCCTGACTTATATGCTGTTAGTTTAAGCCTGTGTTGCAGTGACATAGCCACTCGGTAATACATTTCAGTTACGAATAAAACAGATAAAGGTATCGATAATGAGTGAGAGCAAACCAATCGTCGCAATTTTAGGTGGAACCGGTGGTTTAGGAACAGGTTTGGCGCGGCGATGGGCCGAGGCGGGCTATCAGATTATTATTGGCTCTCGGAGTCAGGATAAGGCAGAGGAAGCGGCGGTAGACTTGCGCGCGCTTATGCAAGCGCGCGGTGCGGGTGTTGTCCAAGTTTTGGCTATGGATAATATTGCTGCGGCTCAAACTGCCGATATCGCCGCGCTTACTGTGCCTTTTGCTCACCATGCGAGTACCTTGTTGAGTGTTAAAGACGCGCTACAAGGCAAAATTCTCATTGATGTGACCGTGCCACTAGTGCCGCCTAAGGTTGCTCGGGTGCAATTGCCGGAAGAGGGTTCCGCGGGTCAGATAGCGCAGAATTTACTCGGCGAGGGCGTTAACGTGGTATCAGCATTTCAAAATGTCGCCGCGGTGCATTTGCAAGACGGCCAGGGTATGGAGTGCGATGTATTGGTCTGTGGTGACAATAAAGAGGCGCGCGGTAAGGTTATTGAATTGGTTGAAGCGGCTGGGTTGCGTGGTTTTCACGCAGGTAGCATCGCCAATGCCGCAGCGGTTGAAGCGATGACTTCGCTGCTGATTTTCATTAATAAACAGTACAAATGCCATGCAGGAATTAAGTTAACTGGCTTGGATCACTAATAGTAATGCTGCCTGAAACCTTAATATTACAAGCAGTGCCGGGCATTCCAATGGTCGAGCCCGGCGATGATCTCTGCGCCTTACTGACGAACGCCTTAGACCAAGCTGAACTCAGCCTGCAAGATGACGATGTCTTAGTCTTAGCCCAAAAAATAGTGTCTAAGGCTGAGGGTCGCTATGCTTATTTAAATGAGGTGGAGCCGGGGCCAGAGGCAATTGAACTAGCACGTAACTGCGACAAAGACCCCCGTCATATGGAAGTTTTGTTAGGTGAGTCCCACTCGGTTTTGCGTCAACGACCGGGGGTGGTGATTGTTGAGCATAAGCTTGGCTATGTTCACGCTAACGCGGGAATTGATCGCTCGAATATCGCCAGTGCAGACGATAATCCACGCTTGCTTTTATTGCCAGAAGACCCAGATGCCAGCGCTCAAAATTTGCGTGAAGCACTGCAGAAGAAGACTGGCGCTCGGCTCAACATTATTATCAATGACAGTGCTGGCCGCGCTTGGCGCAATGGCACCCTCGGTTTTGCTATTGGCACAGCGGGTTTCGAAGCGGTGGAGAATCGCATTGGCGAACAAGATCTATTTGGTCGAGCGCTTGAAGTAACGGAAGTCGCCGTTGCCGATGAGCTCGCCGCCGCGGCATCGTTTTTAATGGGGCAGGGCAACGAAGCAATTCCACTGGTATTGATCCGTGGCGCAAAATTGCGTCCATCTGATGCGGGCTCGGCCGCATTAATTCGTGATCGTGAAAAGGATATGTTCCGCTAATGAGCGATGTTGTGGAGCCTAACAAAAATACTGGTGGGCGAGTTTTGGCTTTAACTGGCGGTGTTGGCGGGGCTAAGTTGGCGCGGGGCTTGGCGGGTGTACTGTCGGGTAGTCAACTTACTATTGCAGCAAATACCGCGGATGATTTCGATTATTGGGGGCTGCGCATTTGCCCAGATTTAGACTCCGTGATGTATGCCTTGGCTGATCTCAATGATGATGTGCGGGGCTGGGGTTTAAAAGATGAAAGCTGGCGGGCTGGAATTGCTATGCGCCGCCTTGGTGGCGATGAATGGTTTCAAATAGGTGATCAGGACGTAGCGACGCATATATTTCGAAGCCAAATGCTTGCTCGTGGCGCGAGTTTGCTCGACGTGACTGAAAAGTTGTGCGCTGGTTTAGGTATTGCGCCGAGCTTGGTGCCAATGAGCGAAGATAAAGTCGCCACCAAGGTCAATACCGATCTAGGCTGGCTCGACTTTCAAGAGTATTTTGTTCGCGACCAATGCGAGCCGGAAGTGCGTGGTTTGGCCTTTGAGGGAATAGAATCGGCTGACTTGCATCCAGCGATTGTCGAAATATTAGAGGCTGACGATCTCGACGCCATTATTATTTGTCCGTCTAATCCCTTTGTTAGTGTTGACCCGATTTTGTCGCTGCAGGGTTGTCGTGCGCTGCTTGAAGCGGCCAAGGCACCAATCATTGCTGTTTCACCAATTATTGCTGGCCGCGCGGTCAAGGGGCCGGCCGCTAAAATGATGCGCGAATTAGCGATGCCGGCGTCGGCATTGGCGGTTGCCAGCTACTACGGTGATTTATTGGACGGTTATGTTTTGGACGAATTAGACGCAGACTATGCTAGCGATTTGGCGGCATTGGGTATTGAGGTTTGTATCGCACCAACGATGATGACCGACGTAGATAGTAAAGTACGATTGGCCGAGATCGTGCTGGATTTTGCCGCCGGAATCACGACTCGACAATAACAAAATCATAACTGAAGTGAAAAATAGTATGTGGGCACTCTTGCCGTTAAAGGACTTTGTTCAGGCCAAGCAGCGACTGTCGGGTAGCCTAACGGTATCTGAACGGCGGGGCTTATTTCACGCGATGGTTGAAGACGTATTAACTGTTATGGCTGTTCATCCTGGTTTTACGCGTATTGTGCTGGTCTCTGACGATCCAGCCGCACAATTATTGGCCGAGCATTATCGAGTAGAGTGCTGGTCAGAGCGCAGTTTTGTGGTTAAAGGGTTAAATGCTGTGGTTACCGCGGCACTGGCGAAAATACAGTCTATTGCTGGCGCCACGCAAAATACGGCGATGGTTGTGCACGGCGATCTCCCGCTGCTCTGTGCACAGGAGCTTGATTCTGTGATTGCCCAGCATCGCGCGCTGCTTAGCGCGGGAAATTCTGGCGTGAGCATTGTGACTGATCGTCATGAGCGCGGCAGTAATATCTTGGTTTGCGATCCCGCGCGACCGCTGAATCTGGCCTACGGCCCAGATAGCTGCACGCTGCATTCTGAAGAGGCGCGGCGTATTGGTATTCCCTCGCAAGTATTGCACCTTCCCGGTATTGCTCAAGATATTGATACGCGAACAGACCTGCTGCGTTTATTAGCTCTACCGGCTTCGGCTTCGGCGGCGAATACGCTTACCTTTTTGAGGGAAACCGGTATTGCCGCACGCCTTCAAACCATGGGAGTCGAAGCCAACGCTGAGGCTTTGATTGCCCATACTGAATCGGCAATGTCCGAGTGGAATACCCTATGATGAAAACAGCGGCGCGCTTGTTAACAGCGGTTGATACGACCGGTTTAAATGAGGCTGATGCACTGGCACTGGCCGATATCGACGATAGTCCGGCGCTGATGGACGCGGCGGCGCGGCTGCGTGATCTCGGTTTTCATAATGGCGTTAGTTATTCTCGTAAGGTCTTTATTCCATTAACGTATTTGTGTCGCGATGTCTGCCACTACTGTACCTTTGCGAAAACGCCGAAGAAAATTGAACAAGCTTTCTTGCCGGTGGATCAGGTGCTGGCGCAGGTTAAAGTTGCAGAAAGCATGGGTTGTAAAGAGGCTTTGTTTACCTTGGGCGAAAAGCCTGAACTGCGTTATCGCGCGGCGCGTGATGCGCTGGCCGCGATGGGGTTTGCGACGACGCTAGAATACCTCGCCCACGTTGCCGGCCGTGTGCTTGCCGAAACCAATGTGCTACCGCACATTAATGCCGGTTGTATGACTGATGACGAAATAGCCATGTTACGCCCGGTGTCGGCCTCCATGGGTATTATGCTGGAGTCTGCATCTACTCGGTTGTGTGAAAAAGGCATGCCGCACTACGGTTCGCCAGATAAAGATCCCGCACTGCGTTTGGCGACAATTGAGCGGGCTGGGCGCGCGTCGGTGCCATTTACCTCGGGTATTCTTATCGGGATTGGCGAGACACGTTTAGAACGCATTGAATCACTGTTGGCGTTGCGCGCTCTGCATCTGCGCTACGGGCATTTGCAGGAAGTTATCGTTCAGAACTTTCGTGCTAAACCCAATACCAAAATGGCGACTGCCCCAGAACCTGATTTGAATGAGTTGCTGTGGACTATTGCCGTAGCCCGATTAATATTTGGCGCCCAGATGAGTATTCAGGCGCCGCCTAATCTCAGCCCAGGGGTGTTGCCGCAATTGGTGGCCGCTGGCTTAAACGATTGGGGTGGGGTATCGCCCTTGACACCAGACTTTGTAAACCCAGAGGCGCCGTGGCCGCACTTAGAAACCTTGGCGCGAGAAACGGCGGCGGCAGGTAAGCACCTGCACGAGCGTTTGACCATATACCCGCGCTATGTGTTGGATTATCCACGCTGGCTCGATGCCGCGCTGCACACAAAAGTTTTGCACTATAGCGACGGCCAAGGTTTGCCCAAGGAAGATAATTGGGTGGCCGGTCAGGATTTTGATGCGCCGACCGCTGAGCTGGGTTTATTGAATGGTGGCACCAGCAGTGCGCCGATATCCGCGGATATCCAGCAGATAATTACGCGGGCGATGCGCGCGGAGAGCTTGGCCGAAGACGAAATTTCTCGCCTTTTTTCGGCGAGGGGTAGTGACTTTGCCGCAGTGTGCCGCGCCGCCAATACTCTGCGAGAGCAGCGCTGTGGTGACCGCGTTAGCTATGTAGTTACGCGCAACATTAATTACACCAATGTCTGTTATTTTAAGTGCCAGTTCTGCGCATTCTCTAAAGGCAAGCTAAGTGAAAATTTGCGTGGCCGCCCCTATGATTTGTCGGGAGAGGAAATCGCTCGACGCGCCACCGAAGCATGGGAGCGCGGTGCCTCAGAGGTGTGTATGCAGGGCGGTATTCATCCTGAATACACCGGCCAAACTTATTTAGATATTGTTGCCACCTTGCGCGGAGCAACGCCCGATATGCATATCCACGCCTTCTCGCCGCTAGAAGTTTGGCAGGGCGCGGAAACTTTGGGGTTGGATCTTGAAACCTATCTTGGCCAGCTTAAAGCAGCGGGCTTGCATACCTTGCCGGGCACAGCCGCTGAAGTTTTGGATGATGAGGTTAGGGCGGTGTTATGCCCCGATAAAATTAATACCGAGCAGTGGCTTGCAGTAATGGCCGCGGCCCATAAAGTTGGCCTGCGCTCCACCGCGACAATCATGTACGGCCATGTTGATAATTATCAATCGTGGGCCAGACACTTAATGCGAGTTCGCGGCCTACAGGTTGCGAGTCTACAAAGTGGAAGCGGCGGTTTCACTGAGTTCGTGCCGCTGCCTTTTGTGCCGCCAGAAGCGCCGATTTATCTTAAAGGTCGTGCGAGACGTGGTCCTAGTTTCCGTGAGGCTATATTAATGCACGCGGTAGCACGCCTCGTTTTAAATGGTTTAATTGACAATATTCAGGCGTCTTGGGTCAAAATGGGTGAGCAAGGAGTAGAGGCATTGCTCAATGCTGGGGTGAATGACCTCGGCGGCACGCTGATGAATGAAACCATCACGAGGGCTGCCGGTGCGGTGCACGGTCAGGAGGCGGCGCCGGAACTGATGGAAGCACGTATTCGTCGTGCTGGTCGCCAGGCTTTTCAACGGAATACCTTGTATGGCCCGGCTGACCCGCTGCAAAATCAGCGTTCGCGAAGCGCGGCGCCACTTGTTGACGTGATCAATACCCCAGCACATAAATATGAGCGCAGTAAGCAAATTAACGTGGATGACGTGATAGTGGCAAACTGAGCTTTTATACTAAGCTGAATAGTTCAGCGACATAAGCGACACAAGGATAATAAAAATAATGGGTATCTATGCACTAACTGGTGGCGCCACAGGTATTGGCGCCGCGATCAAAACACAACTGCGGGCATTGGGGCACGAGGTCATTGTCGTTGATCTGCGTGAAGGCGATGTGTGCGCTGACCTCGCCGATGCGTCGGGTCGGCAAAAGGCGATTGATGGAATTCGCGCACTGGCCCCTGCAGGCTTGGATGGGTTTATTCCCTGTGCTGGCCTCGGTCCCTCGGTGCGACCACTGTCGCTGATTACGAGGGTAAACTACTTTGCGGCGGTGGCGGTGACGGAAGGTGTGCTTGATCTGCTGGTGCGGCGTAAAGGCAGTATTGTGATGATTTCATCAAACTCTGCGGCCATGACGGCTCACGACGAATATGTGGAACTTTTGTTGGCAGATGATGAGACTGCTGCATGCGAGCTCGTTGAAACTAAAGACGCCCATACTGCCTATGCCGGCGCCAAACATGCGCTGAGCTGCTGGCTGCGTCGTAATGCCCCAGATTATGCGCGGCAGGGCGTGCGGATTAATGCCGTGGCACCAGGAATCGTCAATACGCCGCTGAGTGATAAGGTGCTTGCCGATAAAGACCTGGGCCAAGTAATGCGGGATTTTGGCGATAGCGTACCGCTAGGGGCCATCGGTCAGCCGGAGCAAATAGCGGAGGTAGTGTGTTTTTTGCTAAGTGAGAAAGCCAGCTTTATGGCAGGCTCACTGGTATTTGTCGACGGTGGTCACGACGCAATGTTACGTCCAGATCAATTTTAACGAGCTAACTCGCCTTCTATTTCCAGCCACTGGTCCATTTGTTGGCATCGCGCAATTCACGCCACTGCAGGGTGAAGCTGCGCTTGCTCATCACTGCCTCAATCACGCAGTGGTATAGGGTTTGGAATTCATCGAATTCGACCTCGGTGATAATAAAATGCTTTTCCTTATTTTGCGGGCTGATTGCGGTCCATTTGCTGTTGAGTAACTTTTTGGGGTTAACGGCATTCATGCTGTTGTCCTAGGTGAGCGAGGGATATTGCTGTTTACGTATGAATGTAGCGAATAGATTCGATGTCGCGTCTTGGAAGTTGGGTGTTCAGCCCTGATAATGGCTGTTCCTAGCTCAATAAACTTCCTTCTTTAGTCGGAATCCGATGTCGTTAATTACCCCGCTCGTGCCAGTCATCCTCCCCGTTTTACTGTGTGCCGCTATTGGCGTGTTTTGGGTGCGTTTTAAGCAGCCCTTCGATAATGAATTTGTACGTCGAATAGTACTTTGGATTGGCGCTCCGGCGCTGATTGTTGGCACTTTAAGCAAAGCAGTGATCTCGCCGGCGCTTCTCCAACACGTATTGCTGGCCAGTATCTGCATGTTGGGCTTTACCGCCGCGTTCGCGGTAGTGGCGTGTTTATTGTTGCGCCTTAATTTACGCGACTTTTTAAACCCACTGATATTTGGCAATTTTGGCAATATGGGGCTGCCGCTGTGTTTGTTTGCTTTTGGCGAAGAGGGTTTGGCAATTGGCCTAGGTATTTTTTTGATAACGACCGTTTCGCATTTTTCCATTGGCATTGCGGTGCTCAGTGGCAAGGCGGTGGTAAAAGGCATACTTAGCTCGCCCATCATTTACGCGGGGCTTTGCGCTGGTTTACTCGTTTTCAATGAATGGCAATTGCCGTTGACCCTGCAAAACACCTTAAACTTGCTGGGGGGCATGTCGATTCCCTTGATGTTAATTACCCTTGGCGTTTCGCTAAGTAGCTTGAAACTGCGGGGGGTTGGGCAGTCCTTGGGTTTAGGGTGTTTGCGTCTGATCGTCGGCTTAGGTGGTGGGTTTGCGGCGGTCTATGTATTGGATCTCGAAGGCATGGTTCGCAACGTGATACTTCTGCAATCTGCTACCCCCGCTGCGGTTTTCAATTACCTATTGGCTATACAGTATCGACGGGCGCCGGAAGCGGTGGCCGGTATGGTAGTAAGCTCCACTGTCATCAGCTTTGTCAGCATTCCCGTCTTACTCTACTTTCTCGGTGTGCGCTGATCGAATTAACGAACAATGATCTTTTTCTTGGCGCGGGCTATTTCTGCTTCAAGGCGAGTGTAAATAGCGGTGACGTCGATCTCGCCGCCTACAGCTGCCCGGCTTGATATTTGAGTGACCGGGAATATTGCCTCGTCTTTAAAGGGCACCTCTAAAGCGCGGCTGCGGCCTACGCGGTCAATATAAATAACCCATTTTAAATTATGGTCTTTGCGCAGGTGGTCGCCGAGGATAATTCCCATGCCTTGCAGTAACGCAGTTTCATCGCCTTTAACCAGCTTGCGATCAAGCAAGGTTTGAATAAGCCGCAGATCATTCTCACGGCTCTCGCCAAAGCTGCGGCCCAACTCGATTCGTGCGAGGTCATTTAAGGCCTTGCGACTATTCTCCATATAACGCTCGTCCATTGGCGTTATTGGGTCGGTGCGCCAAGTATCGGCAATACTCAGTGGCGCCAAAACAAACAGAATTACTATCGCTAGGAAACGCATTGTGTTTTCTCCTGTCTCATAATGGCTAAACGTGGTGCATTATAGGTCTTAACGCAGCGGAGACATAAGTTATTGACCACGTATAGGGTGAATCGTTTCGATATTCCTGAGTCTAGAGTTGCTTTAGCTTGATTTGTCCCTTGAGCTGCGTGGCGCAGGCCAGTACCATTGGCGGCTTGCACTATTTCTGGAGATACAGGCATGATTTCGGGTAGCATTGTCGCCCTGGTAACACCGATGCACAGCGATGGCAGTATTGACTGGCAGGCTTTGTCACGTTTAATCGACTGGCATGTCGAGCAAGGCACTGACGGTATTGTGGCGGTGGGAACCACCGGTGAGTCCGCAACCTTGGCCATGGACGAGCACAAAATGGTGATCAAAGCCTGTGTGGATCAAGTGGCGGGGCGAATGAAGGTGATTGCCGGCACTGGTGCAAACTCGACCGCTGAGGCCATTGAGTTGACTGAGGTTGCGCGTGAAGTTGGCGCAGATGCCTGTCTCTTAGTCACACCTTATTACAATAAGCCCACGCAAGAGGGCCTATACCAACATTATATGGCGATTGCTAACGCCGTGGCGATTCCGCAAATTTTATATAATGTGCCGGGCCGCACTGCCTGCGATATGTTAAATGCCACCACTATTCGCTTAGCTGAACACCCGAATATTATTGCTATAAAGGATGCCACTGGCGACATGGCCAGAGGCAAAGAGCTTATTGACGCCGTTGGCGGCAAATTAGATGTCTTGTCTGGCGATGACGCGACTGCAGCGGAATTGATGCTGCTTGGTGGTAAAGGCAATATTTCGGTTACCGCGAATATTGCACCAGCCGCGATGAAAGCAGTTTGTGTTGCCGCTATGGCCGGCGATAGAGCCGCCACTGAATTGGCTGACGCGCCGCTGCGTATTTTACATGAACGCCTGTTTGTGGAGTCAAACCCCATACCGGTGAAATGGGCAATGTTTGCCATGGGCTTGATGGAAGACGGTATTCGATTGCCGCTAACTCCGCTCAGCGATGCAGCGCAACCGCAAGTGACCGAAGCCTTGAAGCAAACGGGATTATTAGACTAAATGAGCGAAAATATGCACAGCACCGTATTTCGATTAATGACAGTGAGTCTGGGGCTGGCGGTTTTGTCGGGCTGTATGTTTGGTGACACTGGTTCATTCCGGGATCGCGGTGACGACTACCGCAAGGCCAAATTAACAGCGCCACTGGAATTGCCACCCGGCGTGAGTTCCGCGGCACTGGATGACAAATATGTGGTGCCTGGGTTGCAGACCCACACGGTACTGCCCGGTAAATTTGAACTGCAACGGCCCGAGCCTTTGGCTAAAAATGTGGGTACAGCGGAAGTTAAGATTCAAACATTGGAAGGCAAAAGCTGGATTTTGCTTGATGGTGATCCAAACCAAGTTTGGCCACGGATGCGAGTCTTTCTCGCGCGCGCCGGTTTAAAAGTTGCCTCTGCCAATGCCGCAACCTCAACGATTGAAACCGAGTGGCGGGACCCGAACGGTGAAGGCACAACGCGTGAGCGTTTCCGTTTCCGTCTAGACCAAGGTGTGCAGAAGGGTACCAGCGAAATTCATATGCTAACCCAGATCAATGGCAGTGAAGAGTGGCCGGCGGTGTCGGACTCCTTGGAGCGTGAATCGCAGATGGTCCGGGTTGTCGCACAGTATTTAGCAGATAGTGAAGGCGAAGCTTCTGTTTCAATGCTGGCGCAGCGCAGCGATGGCAAGGGCAAAATTTTCTTAGAGGGCACTGAAGACGGCGCCGATGGCCGCTATTTACGCCTGCAGTTGCAGGAAGATCGCGCGTGGGCTGCACTGGGTTTAGCGCTTACCAAGGCTGGCTTTGAGATTGAAGACGACAGCCGTGAAGTCAATAAATATTGGCTGACCTACCGGGATACCGAAGCTGACGAAATGGGTTGGTTCACCAAGCTTTTTAGTGCCCGCCGCCAGAACTTGAGCCGGTATGTGGTTGAATTGCGTCCTGTGGGTGACAGTGGCGCAGAGTCGCTGATTCTGCTTAATTATCAAAAAGGGCGCCGCTTGGAAGAAACTGAGCGCGAAAATCTGCTTAAGCGCATTATGGGGTATATGTATTAGTGCGTTTTGCATCCTTGGGTAGCGGCAGTAAAGGAAACGCTACCCTGCTCGAAACTGAGCAAAGCTGTATTTTGATCGACTGCGGTTTCAGCATCAAGGAAACCGAGCGACGCATGACAAGACTTGGCCGGACGCCGAGTGATTTAACGGCTATTCTTGTTACCCACGAACACAGCGATCATATAAAAGGTGTGTTGCCGCTGGCGCGGAAATACAAGATGCCGGTTTATTGCAGCTACGGTACTGGGGAACATGGTCAGTTGCGACTATCCCATCACTGGCGGCATTTGGAACTGGGCGTCAGCATCGATATTGGCGGAATTTCTGTGATGCCGGTCGCCGTTCCTCACGATGCCCGCGAACCCTGCCAATTTGTGTTCAGTTACCAAAAAAAAACGTTTGGGCTGCTCACAGATTTAGGTAGTATTACGCCCGTCGTTCGGGAGCACTACCGGCGCTGTGATGCCTTGCTGCTGGAATGTAATCACGACGTGACCATGCTAGCCAACGGTCCCTATCCCTACTCATTGAAACAGCGAGTTGGCGGGGACTGGGGACACTTAAATAATCAGCAGGCGGCAAGCTTGCTGGAAGAT
>TARA_R110001599_G_scaffold347045_1_pt1 | contig 14670 bp, 11 predicted proteins | sample TARA_R110001599 | Tara Oceans TARA_R110001599 (sample SAMEA4398360) | marine metagenome | biome: Polar Biome; feature: [MES] marine water layer (ENVO:01000295) within the mesopelagic zone...; material: water (ENVO:00002006), including particulate matter (ENVO:01000060) such... | reverse complement strand
TCAAATGGTCCAGCAGGTACTAGTGGAGTAGATGGTGCAAATGGAACCTCAGGTGATGCAGGTACAAGTGGATCATCCGGGTCATCTGGAACAACTGGTATAGATGGTGTTGGTGGTGGTAGTGGACAATCAGGAGGGTCAGGATCTTCAGGTACATCAGGAGTTGATGGGGTGTCAGGATCAAATGGTTCAGCTATAACCGTAATATTGGATGCAGATAATGGTTCTGCTGTTCACGCTGCAAATATAGAAATTAATGGTAGTTCTTTTATTTCCCCTGGATTTGCATTAAATTCTAACTTTTATTTAGGCCTTTCCCAAAGAATTGAAATTGGGAGGAATGAGAATGAGCAAATAGGATACATTGAACATCTTTACCCTGATTTTACTGGTGTTTCAGCTACAACTTATGCTAATGGTGAAATAACTAGACAATCAACTTATGGAAGTAATGTTACTGCCGGAGATTTAGTATTTCTTGATAATGGTAATGCGTGGGCGGTTAATGCAGCTACAACCTCAGTTGCTACTTATATGTGTGGGATTGCGTTAGATACTGCACAGTCTGGCACTAGCTTGAGTAATGGGGTCTTGTTAAAAGGTATAGTTAATTTACCTTACAGTGTAATTGCGTTGGGTTCTGCTAATTCCTATATAGGTAGACCTTTATATATAAAAGAGGATACTGGGGGCACAGCAACTATTAATAATGGTGTACCTTCCAGTACTGGAGATTATATTAGAATAATGGGCTATGTTTTAGGATATCAAGCATCCCCTCTAATGAACAGAATATATTTTAACCCATCTTCTACATGGTTAGTACGAACTTAAATTAATAAATAACACTATGGCATTTTCATTAAAATCTAAAGCTAGTGGAGCAGCTACACGTAGTTTTATGGGAGCAAGTTACACCCTAACAGGTTTAACAGCATCCTCATCTTCAACATTAATAGTAGTATTTGTTTTTACTAGGACTAGTGCTACTGTTGCTACTTCTTTTAATTATAATATTAATGGGGGTACATACTCTAACACCCTTACTCGAGCTGGAGCAATAGCACAATCTTCTGAAGGTACTTGCCAACTTTATTATAAACTCAACCCCAACTTTTCAGGAATAAATGACACTATTAATATCCAAATAGGACGTGCTTTTTTTAATTCTTCATACATTGCCGCTATGGGTTCAATATATGATACCGCAGCATCCACTACCGTTGAAGTTGCTGCTTCAGGTAGTGGTACATCTAATGGTTCTACAAACCCTTTTGCTCCCTCCTTAAGTATGATTGCTCCCGGTATACAGATAAATGGGTTGTTTAGTGGTAGATCTTCCACTAGTGGCCTTTCAGCTAATAATACAGCATTAAGTACACCTCGAGATGGAGGATCTTTTGTTTATGCCGATCAATATTTCTTAACTGCTGCTTCAATAGCCAAATCTATGTCTTGGACCTTCGCATCATCCGATGATTGGGCATGTAATTCATTATCTCTTAAAGAAGTTTCAGCCGGTCCATCTCCTACAAGTAATGTTGATAGTATAAGTGGTACTCAGTGGTCAAGAATTACTTCAGTAAATGATAGGTTAACAACTGGTATTAGTGAAATTAATGGAATTTAAAAAATAAAAATTATGATAACTTACGAATATAATTGTAGAAATGTAGAAGCTTATATCGATCTGGAAGGAAATTCAGACGTAGTATACAATGTATTATGGATAATAACAGGCACATCAGATGAATTAGACCCTGATGGTAACCTTTCATACTCAGGAACTTATGCTGGGAATCAAATGTTAACAACAAGTGATATTACAAATTTTATACCTTTTGAAGACTTAACTAATGAAATAGTAGTTGGTTGGACTCAAACGGCTATGGGTCCTGCAAAAATGGCCACCTTTGAATCTAATATTGCTGAACAGATTGAATTACTAATAAACCCTATTACTATTAATTTATACATCCCACTACCAGAAACACCAGACCCCGAAAAACCATAATAAAACCTTATTTACATTTTTTCTCAATTTAATTTGGATATCGATTAAATATTCATTATATTGTGTAATAGTTTCAAAAATCAAATTTATGCCTAAAAAGAAAAAGTTATTATACATTGCTCCTCATCTATCAACTGGAGGACTCCCACAATACTTAACTAAAAAAATAGAATTTCTTAAAGATGAATTTGAGATTTACCTGATTGAATGGGAAAATTGTACTGGGGGTAAATTAATAGTACAAAGAGATAAAATTTTAAATTTAATAGATTCTACAAAATTTTATGAATTTGGAGAAAATAAATATGAACTATTTAATATAATTGAGGACATATCTCCCGACATTATCCACCTAGAAGAAATCCCAGAATATTTTATGGAGGATAATATTGCTGAGGAATTATATTCTAAAAATAGGAATTATTTTTTAGTAGAAACTTCTCATGATTCTTCATTTGATACCTCTAGTAAGCGTTTCTTCCCAGATAAATTTATGTTTGTATCTAATTGGCAAATAGACCAGTATACTAACGTAGATATACCTAAAATATTAGTAGAATACCCAATTGAATATATCCCACGCCCTGATAGGGATACTGCGTTAAAACGCTTAAACTTAGACCCGAGTAAAAAACATATATTACACGTTGCTTTATATACTTCACGTAAAAATCAAAAAGAATTTTTTGAATATGCAAAATCCCTACCAGAATATGAGTTTCACAGTGTAGGTAACCAAGCAGATAATTTTAAATGGTATTGGGAACCTTTAATGAAAGACATACCCCCCAATTTAACATGGTGGGGTGAAAGATCAGATGTAGAAAACTTCTACCAATCTATGGATTTATTTCTATTTACCTCTAGAGGTAATAAGAATGATAAAGAAACAATGCCTCTAGTTATTAGGGAAGCTTTATCATACCAACTCCCTCAACTATTATATAATTTAGAAGTTTATCAAAATTACTTTGATGGTTATGATTCTATTGATTATTTAGATTTTAATAGTTTTGATAATAATATTAAGAAAATTAAATCTAACTTTAAAGAAGTAAAGGATGTAAATGAAGAAGAAGAAGCTTATGTTGTGTGTACTTACCCCAACACACAAGCTAATATAGATACTACAATTGAATGTGTAAAGGCATTAAGAAAAGATAGTAATAGAAAAATTATAATATCATCCCACTATCCAGTTCCTAAAGAATTACAAGATATGGTTGATTATGTATTTTATGAAAAGAACAACCCTTTAACAAAACATACATTTTATGAAGGTTATAGTTTTTATAATAACCAATTTGATACTTATGTAAATTTAAGAGGTGAGGATAATGACATATATCATGGCCCTGCATGTTATACCCTCTTTTACAACCCCGCAACATTTGCAAAAGGGTTAGGAATTGAAAAGTTATATTATGTTAACTTTGATTATATTCTAAAAGACCAAAGCTATATTAATTATATATCTAAAAAACTAAATACTTATAATACTTTTTTTGGTGAACATAAAGCTCAAGAGGGTAAATGTTATTATACTTATTTCTTTGGAGCAAAACCTGAAGCAATTCTAAATCATTGTAATTTTATAGAAACTGGAAACCAGTATGATAATCTTATGGGTAAATGTGAGGCTGAATCTAATGGTTTAGAAAATTTATATTACCACCTATTTAAAAATAATAAGCAAAATTACATTGAACCTAAAGAAAAATTTGAAAAAGATGCCGAAAAGTATTTTGAATTTAAAGATTATTCAAGGGTTGAATATTATACCATCCTTCCTACAGATGTAGACAATCACTTTTGCCCTTGGATAACTATATCTAATGCTAATGAAAGTAAAAATATTCACTATACTGTAGAAAAAAATGGTGAATTAATAATTGATAGATTATTAGAAATTAGAGGTAAATTTACATTTTGGGATTTAGTAAAATATAATTTAGAAGATAATTTTAAAGTTATATTTGATGTAAGAGACGCTGTAACCGGAGAAACAATAAAATATCACCAATTTGATTTAAATGAAGATTATTTTTTAAATATAATGCCTAAAAATGGTAGTTTTAAATGGAAAGACGATAGAAGTAAATACTTACCAAAAATCAAATTAATTCATTTAGTTACTGACCCTAAAAATAACGATAAGGAAATAAAGTCATTAGAAAGCCTTAAAGATTTTTGTAAACATACTAATATTAAGTATGAACAACGTATAAATAAAATTTGGAAAGATATCCCACCTAAAGAAACTTGTAACAGACCTGATGATATTCAAAGCAAACCTGGTTATTATAAACTTGCCCCTGGACATTATGGTTGTTTTTTAGCTCATACTAATGCTATATGTTCTAAAGATAATTACGAATATGATTATGTTTTAATATTTGAAGGAGATGTTATTATAGATTCAGACTACCAAGAACTATATGATTCATTAATCCGTTTTAGTAGAATATCTAAGGAACAAGACCAAGACCTAATAGGTTTCGGAAACCCCCACCAAAAAAGAAATTTAAATGGTCCTAAGATTGAGGATATATATACAAATGTTACACCTTTTATCCCAGCTCAATCTTATTTAATTAATCGAGAAAAATTAGATAAAATAACTAAAGCAATTAAAACAACTAAATGGGATGCTTTTGATATGTGGGTATGCAATGTTGCTCAGTTAAAAGTAGGTACTGCTGAAAAGATTTATACAAAACACCTTCCAGGTTTTAGTATTATTGACCAAGAATATAAATCAATAGACGAAAATAGTCCCGAAATATGGAAAAAATTATAAAAAAAATATGCCATGTAGACCCAGGTTGTGGGTTAAGTATACCTCCTAAAGATTGGGGGGCTATAGAGAAAATTATTTGGGAGTTTGAAGTAAATCAAAACCAGTTAGGATATAATTCTACTCATAAATATACTTCATTAATAAACCCTGGAGACTTTGATATTGTACACTGCCATGTAGCTAATTTAGCACTGGATTTGCTAAAAAGAAACATACCTTATATTTTCCAACTTCATGATCACCATGTATTACATTATGGGAAAGACTCTCATGTATATAAAGAAAATTTAAAAGCTATTGAAGGTTCATTAATATCCTTAATGCCTGCTAATTGGTTAGTAAATTATTTTAACCACCCTAAATGTATTTATTTTTCCCACGGAGTTGATACTAATAATTTTTATCCAATCCAAAAATCAAAACCTAAAAATCCTAAACTATTAATGTTAGCTAATAACGGGTTAGGAGGAGATAAAACTTTTGATAGGAAAGGATTTACTTTTGGTTTAGGTTTAGCTATGTTAAATAATTTAGAAATAACAATAGCCGGACCCTCTAAGGATAATAAAAATTTCTTTAACGGTAATTTATGGATGTTAAATTATCCTAAATTAAATTTAGTATTTGATACACCTAATAGTGATTTATTGAATTTATACCACCAACACGATATTTTTATACACCCTACAATGTTAGAAGCAGGACACCCAAACTTAACAATGGTAGAAGCTATGGCTTCGGGTTTACCTGTTATAGCTGATTGGGAGCATAGTGTAGATTTAGATGGGTGTTGGAGAGCTCCTAGAGACATATTTGAAATGGATAGAGGGTTAAAAGATATTATAAATAATTGGGATTCCTATAGAGAAAATTGTAATATTACAAGTAATAAATTATCGTGGTTTAATCGTACTAAAGAATTAATTAAAATTTATGAAACGTTCTACTAAAATAGTAAGTATACAAAACACTCCTATGGTTATATTTGATGCACCCGAATGCATATCAGATGATATAGTTAAACATAACAATTTTTGGGAATTTGAATTATTTAATAAATGGAAGAATTATTTTCCTAAAGAAGGATTAATGTTAGACATAGGTGCTAATATAGGCTCCCATTGTGTACAGTTTAAACACCATTTCCCAGATATAGAAATTTACGCTTTTGAACCATTTAAAGAAAACTTTGATGTTCTAATTCAAAATACCAAACAATATAAAGATGTTAAATGTTTTAATGTTGGTGTAGGTAGTAGAAATGGTATAGTACACTTTGATAATGGTCACATTCAAAATAGTGGTGTTGTAAAAATTGTTAATAGTAGTAATAATCCTAATATAGTATTATCATTAGATAATTTTTCATTAAAACAAGTATCTTTTGTTAAAATAGATGTAGAAGGCCATGAACTATCATGTTTTGAAGGTATGAAATTATTTTTACAAAGGGATAAACCCTTAATATGGTTAGAAGATAATGAAGGCACAGCAGTTCCTTACTTACAATCTTTAGGATATAAAATATTAGAGGAAGAAAAATTAACTAATGATTACTTAATGATATGAAAGAAGTTTTAATAAAAGAATATAACAACCTATTTAAGACAAACAAAACAACTATTCCACTTAAAAACACCATTTCTTATAACTTTGTTAAAGGGGCTAAGCTTGATATTTCCGGTAATTTAAATAGAAAGTACCACGTAGAATTTATAGACCAGAAAAATAATAAAATATTATATGAGTCTAAAATTACAAATAATATGTGGTCTAAATCTTCAATTGAATATTTTGTAGATTATAATATTAAGGTTACAGATTTAAAGGATAACCAAGTAGTATTTGATTATAAATTTAATGCTGAGGGTAAAAGAGTTTATATCCACTTTGCATCTAAGGCCTTAGGTGATACTTTAGCCTGGTTCCCATATGCTGAAGAGTTTAGAAAGAAACATAAATGTGAAGTAATAGTTTCTACATTTCATAACGAAATGTTTGAACAAAACTACCCTGAAATAACTTTTATAAAACCTGGAGAAAATCAAGATAACTTATATGCTATGTATGAGGTAGGGTGGCATTATAATGAAGATAAAACAGTTAATACTAAACACAACCCTTCAGATTTTAAAAAAAATAATTTACAATTTGCTAGCGCCGAAATTTTAGGGATAGAATACACAGAAATTAAACCTAATTTAACTTTTAAAAAGACTAACCCTATAATTGATAGTCCTTATGTATGCATAGCACCCCATGCTTCAGCACATGCTAAATATTGGAATAACCCTGGAGGCTGGCAATCTGTAATTGATAGCTTAAATGAAAAAGGTTATAAGGTTATGATGGTAACTTTAGAATCCTTAGGTGATGAATGGCAGGATTCAAAATTAGGGGGTACTTTAAAAGGTGTTATTGATAGAACTGGAAATATCCCATTTAATGAAATTGCTAATGATATAATGAATTCTAAAGCTTTTATAGGAGTAAGTAGCGGGTTAAGTTGGTTAGCTTGGGCTTTGAAAACCCCATCAGTTATGATATCAGGATTTAGTGAACCTCTTACAGAATTTGAAGATTGTGAACGAATATCCCCACCACAAGGTAAGTGTTTTGGTTGCTTTAATCGAACAGTTTTAGACGCTGGGGATTGGGAGTGGTGTCCTGATCATAAAGGAACAGAAAGGATGTTTGAATGTACAAAATCCATAACCCCCTTAGTTGTGATGAGTGCTGTGAATAAAATACTTAACAATCCCCTTTAATTTAATAATAAATTTTAATACATATAACCGATGGCAAAATTAACAGAAGAAGAAATTAAAACTATATCAACCTTAAAAGATGAATTTAATCAACTAGTAGATACTATAGGTAACGTAGAAGTCCAATTAATGTCTTACTTGCTTCAAAAAGAAGAATTAAAAGAAACATTAAAAAAACTTCAAAATGGAGAGATAAAATTTGCAAAAGATTTAGAAAAAAAGTATGGTCAAGGTACAATTTCATTAGAAACTGGTGAATTTACTTCAAAAGTTTAGGTTTTTGACAAACCGTCACGTATTTATAATCAAAAATATAATAATTCAATAACATGGCAGAAACATTAATTTCCCCCGGAGTATTAGCACGAGAAAATGATCAATCCCAGATTACTTCTCAACCAATACAGGCTGGAGCAGCTATAGTAGGTCCAACTGTAAAGGGTCAAGTAAATATCCCTAAACTAATTACTACTTATAGTGAATACCAAGCAAATTTTGGTACTACCTTTGAAAGTGGTTCAGATGAATACACATATTTTACATCGATTTCAGCTTGGAACTACTTTAATAATGGTGGAACATCTTTAATTGTTACTAAAGTAGCCTCAGGTTCATTTACAGCAGCAACTTCATCAGTAATTTATAATGATCAGGAATCAGGTGCTATTATTTCAAGTACAAATTTACTGGGTTCAATTACTAGTGGTGGGACAGGTGGAACAGCAGGCGCATTCTCAAGTGTTGCTACAACAACTAGTGGTACAGGTACAGGTGTAAGTTTAGATATCACCACTTCAAACAGCGATGGAAAGTTAAAAGCAGCATCTACTATAACAGGAGTTACAAATTTAACAGGAGCTACAGTATCAGAAGTCTCACCTACTCTTACAATTGGAGGAGTTTTTGGAACCGTTACAGGTGGTGGAACAGGTGGAACAGCTACTCTAACATCGGATGCTGGAGGTATTATTACTACTTTAACAGTAGTAGGAGCAGGTTCAGGTTACACAACATCAACAGTAATAACAGTTACATCAGCTGAAATAAACGCCTTATCAGGAGCCCCATTTGGTGTCGTAGTAGCAGGAGGTCCATCTACATTTTCAGTATTAGCCGGAAATTTAGTAATTGAACCTACAGCAATTGCAGTTCAAGATGCAGGTACAGGGTATGAGGTAGGAAATACATTAACGGTAGCAGCCGCAGCTATAGGAACCTCAACAGCTGATTTAGTATTAACCTTAGTAGATGCTAATATAGTAGATGGAAATGCTTTTACATTAGAATCAATAGGTCAAGGTGATATTATGAATAGTACAGGAGCCGAAAATTCACAAGGTGCTTTAACTAATGGAACTTCAAATAATTTAAGATGGGAAGTAGTTTCTCCAAATACATCAACAGGTACGTTTAGTGTTATTATAAGACAAGGTAATGATACTACAAGAGCTAAATCAGTTCTAGAATCATTTAATAATGTATCATTAGATCCAAAATCTTCAAATTATATTTCAAGAATAATTGGAGACCAAACACAAGTAGTAAGAGGAACAGGAACGGATGTTTATTTACAAACAACCGGATCTTATGCTAATGCTTCAAGATATGTAAGAGTAAAAGAAGTAAATTATAAAACTCCAAACTATTTAGATAATAGTGGACAACCACAACCTCAATTTACAGGATCAATTCCAGTACAAGCTTCAGGAACATTTGGAGATGCTATTGGTAGCATTTTAACAGGAACAGGAAAATATTACGATAAAATTTCAGATTCTGATTCTCAAGGGTTAGTAGCAGGTAACTATACAGTAGCATTTAATTTGTTAGCAAATAAAGATGATTACAAATATAACATTATATCAGCCCCAGGATTATACCAAGCAGGATATTCTTCAATATTAAATACTTTAGTTTCAAACACAGAGAATAGAGGAGATAATATAGTAATATTAGACCTTGAGGCATATGCCTCATCAATAACCGCAACTACAACAACTGCAGCTAGTACAGACACATCATATGCAGCTTCATATTGGCCCTGGTGTATGGTAACAGATCCAGATTCTGGACAAAGAGTATGGGTACCAGCATCTACATTACTTCCAGGAGTTTATGCTAATAATGATAGAACGGCAGAGGCATGGTTTGCACCTGCAGGTATTAATAGAGGTGGGTTAGGTGTTGTAGTCCAAGCAGAGAGAAAATTAACTCAAGCTAATAGAGACGCATTGTACACAGGAAAGGTAAATCCTATAGCAACCTTCCCAGGAAGAGGAGTTGTAGTATTTGGTCAGAAAACATTACAAAACACAGCAAGTGCTTTAGATAGAGTAAATGTTCGTAGATTGTTAATCGCTCTTAAAAATTATATAACACAAGTATCAGATAACTTAGTATTTGAACAAAATACAGCATCAACAAGAAATACATTCTTAGCACAAGTTAATCCATATTTGGAGTCAGTACAACAAAGACAGGGTTTATACGCGTTTAAAGTCGTTATGAACGAGTCAAACAATGGAGCCGACGTAATTGATAGAAATGAATTGAGAGGCGCTATATACATTCAACCTACAAAAACAGCTGAATTTATATACCTAGATTTCAACATTCTTCCAACAGGAGCAGAATTTCCTGCATAAGAATAAGAAATTGTAATATTTATAATTGAATAAAAATTAAATAAAAAAGAAAATGGCAGTATTAGACCCAAACGAAATATTTTTCACAGCTTTTGAACCAAAAGTAGCGAATAGGTTTATCATGTACGTTGACGGATTCCCATCATATATAATTAAAGGTGTTAGTGGAATGGGTTTCGCACAAGATGAAATTACATTAAACCATATTAATACTTACCGAAAAGTGAAAGGTAAATTAAGATGGAATGATATTACGATGCAATTATTCGATCCTATTACTCCTTCAGGTGCTCAAGCAACTATGGAATGGGTTCGTCTACACCATGAATCAGTTACTGGTAGAGATGGTTACTCTGATTTCTACAAGAAAGATTTAACTATTAATGTATTAGGTCCTGTAGGGGATGTAGTATCTGAATGGATTATTAAAGGAGCATTTATTAAAGATGCATCCTTTGGAGATTTGAATTGGGACACTGATGGTGAAGCAATGAACATCGACATGACAATCGGAATGGATTATTGTGTATTAAATTTCTAAGAAAAAGAAAAATTATTTTAAATTTGAGCTTGGCTAACGCTGAGCTCTTTTTTATATTATATATGTATACATGAATAATAAAGTTATAACTAAATAAAATTTATATGGACGAAATGAAATTCCCAAGTGAACAAGTAGAATTACCATCAAAAGGATTACTTTATCCTAAAGAAAACCCACTATCAAAAGGTAAAGTTGAGATGAAATATATGACTGCTAAGGAAGAAGATATTCTAACTAACCAATCTTTCATTTCAAAAGGAGTAGTTTTAGATAAACTTTTAGAAGCATTAATAGTTAATAAAGATATTAAATTAGATGATTTATTAGTAGGTGACAAAAATGCTATACTAATATCATCTAGAATTTTGGGGTATGGTAAAGACTATGACATAGTATACGCCGGAGAAACCCATACAGTAGATTTAAGTTTACTTAATAATAAAAAAATTAATAAAGATTTATTTAAAAATGGGAATAATTTTGAATTTCTCCTCCCTCACTCTCAAACTCCTATCACATTTCAATTACTAACTGGTAACTTGGATAAAAAAATTGATGGTGAGGTAAAAGGATTAAAAAAAATTAATAAAAATGCATCCCCAGAGTCTACTACTAGATTAAAATATACCATAACCTCAGTAGGTGGAGATGAATCTAACAAGTCCGTTAGAGAGTTTGTTGATACTTACCTTTTAGCTAGGGATGCTAGAGCTTTAAGAGAATATATAGTTGAAATTCAACCTGATATTGAATTAAAATGGAACATAGAAAATGAAGAAGGTGATTTTATAGAAATAGATATTCCAATTTCTTTAAACTTTTTTTTCCCTGACGCATAGTGAGGCATCTAAATACAGATTAAATCTCTTTACTACAATTCACAACATAGTCTTTCATGGTAATGGTGGGTATGATTGGCATACTGTATACAACATGCCCATATGGTTAAGAAAATTTACGTGGAATAAAATAATTGCCCACCATAATGAAGAAGTTGAAAGAGTAAAAGAAGAAAATAACTCTGATAGTAATATAGATTTATCTAAACCTTATAAAGGTAATATCCCTAAAAAAACAATTTCACCCCCATCATATGTTACTTCCTCTAGCAGAAAAAAATAATTTTTGAATATTTATAACAAAATTATAGGATGCCAGATATTCCAAATAAAGAAGACATACAGGGGGTTAATGAAGAGTTAGGATACTTAGAAGATCAATTACTAAGTATTGCTGATAGATTATCTTCTACAATTAAAGATGCTATTGAAGGAGTTAAGGATGCCGGTAAAGGGGTAGGGGAGGTGCTAGCCGACCAAGTTAATAAAGAAATTAAAAATTTATCTAAAGGTTTAAATAAAACTTTACAAAATACTGAAAGTTTATATAAAGGTACTCTTAAAGTATCGGATGTCCAAAAACAAATAACTGATCGCCAATTAAAACGTTTATCGATTGAAAGAAATTTAGATACTTTAATGAAAAGTGGAGTAATTTTGGAAAAAGATAAATTAAAAGCAATTTCCGAACTTAATGAAGCTGAAGACGCCCATAATGCTCTACTAAAGGACCAATTGAATCTAGCCCAAAAAATCCAAAAAAATATGGGGGTTACTGGTAACTTAATAAAGGGTATTAATAAAATCCCTATATTAGGAGACTTAATAAATTCCGAAAAAGCCTTAACCGCAGCTCAAAAGGCAGCAGCAGCAGAAGGATCTAATAGATTCAAAGTAATGAGTGCTACATTTAAATCTTTAGGAGGTTCTTTATTAAAAAGCCTATCAGATCCATTAGTTATAATAGGGTTATTAGCTAAGGGTATTAAATCTTTAGTAGGCTTAGCCGGGGAAATGGCTAAAAGATCAGCTGATATTGGGAAAAGTTTCTTAAACCTTGCGGGTTCCTCAAATGAAGTTAGAAATAACCTAATGGAAATGGCAAAGGATGACCCCTTTATGAATTTTGATGAAGCTGTTAAACATATGCAATCCATTAATGATTTAACGGGGACGGCTATAATGTTAACTAAGGGCCAAACTAAAGAAATGCAAAGGTTAACAGATCAATTAGGGATTTCTGAAGAGATGGCTGCAAAATTATTTAAATCTTCTGCTCTTATGGGTCAACCTTTTGAAGATTCCGCCAACCAAATAAAACAAGTTACGGATGAATTAAATGCTACAGAGGGTCAGGCTATAAGCTTAAATGATGTAATGGACAAGTTTGTTAACGCATCAGCTCAAGTTCAATCTAATTTAGGGAATAATCCTAAAATGCTGGCGGCTGCAGCATTTCAAGCCGCAAAGTTAGGCTTAAATCTTTCCCAAATTCAATCAGCAGCCGAAGGAACCTTAAACTTTGAGGATTCAATTGGAAAAGAAATGCAAGCTGAATTAATGTTGGGTAAACAACTCAATTTAGAAGAATTAAGAAGAGCAGCACTTTCTGGGGATGTTTTAAAACAGGGGGAGGAGATAGAAAAAATCATTAAACAAAATATTAAAAGTACTGAAGGTAATGTTTTAAAACAAAAAGCATTAGCCGATACCTTAAATATTTCAGTGGAGGAAATGTTTAAGATTAATGATGAAATGAGACTGCAGGATAAATTAGCTAAAATGGGGATTAGCAAAGCGGTTACCCTCGCTAGTTATAATAAAGCAGCACTAAAAAAACAAAAAGAATTATCAAAAGAAACAGGAACCCAAGTTTCATTAGAAAAAGCTAAATTAGCTCTAAGTGCTAATGATTTAAAACAACTAGAGAACCAAGCTAAAGCCTCTCAAGGTCTTGATAGAGCTTTTGAAAATATTAAAGAATCTTTTCTAGCAGGTCTAGTTAAATCTGGAGCTATTGATAAAATTAATGGTTTAATCAAGAATTTTGTTGGTGGGGGTGGAATGGAAAAAATAGGAAATTTAATAGCAAAAGCTGCAGGATTTTTAGGGAGTTTTATCAATGGTATGATAAATAATCCAAAAGCAACACTTGGGGGGCTTGCATTAGCTCTTGGTGGTGTATTTTTGGCACAAAAAATGATCCCTCAACTAGTAAGTGTTGTTGGGTTTGGGGGGAAAGGTATATCCTCACTAACTAAAGTTTTTAGCAAAAAAGCATCATCATCAGCATTAAAAATAGCATCTAAAACTTTATCTACAAAACAAATAGCAGCAGGTTTTGGGGGTAAGGTTGCAAAGGATCAACTAGCAAAACAAGGGGGTAAAGCAGCAGGAAAATCTGCAGCAATAATAGGGGGTAAAGCAGCAGGAAAATCTTCAGCAAAGTTAGGTGCAAAATTAGGAGCAAAAGCTATAGGAAAATCATTACTTAAAAAAATCCCAGGTATAGGTTTATTAGCTGGTATAGGGTTTGGTTTACAAAGAGCAATGAAGGGAGATTTTGCGGGTGCTGCTCTAGAACTAGCATCTGGGGCCGTAAGTTTAGTACCAGGATTTGGTACAGCAGCATCCATAGCAATTGATGCAGGTTTAGCTGCTAAGGACATAAGCAAAGCTATGGATAATGGTAAAGCTATGGATGGTGATAAAACCGTATCCCCCTCTACAGCAGCCGATTTCATATCAAGACCGGGCCAACCCATTCAAAAGTTTAGAGCTGATGATCTTATAGTAGGGGGTACTAATCTAGGTGGTAATGATAATAAGGACATAAGCAAAGCTATGGATGTTGATAAATTATTATCCTCCTCAACAATTGATGATTTTATATCAAGTTCTATTCCACCATCACCACCACTTACAAAGGTTCTAAAAACTCCCCCAATTGTAAAAGTAGATGGTAATAATACTCAAACAGTAAGTAGTGACAACAATAATGAAGTAGTAATGCTGTTAAAAGAACTAATATCAGAAGTTAGAAAAGGTGGAGACGTGTAT
>TARA_R110001599_G_scaffold353547_1_pt1 | contig 14674 bp, 8 predicted proteins | sample TARA_R110001599 | Tara Oceans TARA_R110001599 (sample SAMEA4398360) | marine metagenome | biome: Polar Biome; feature: [MES] marine water layer (ENVO:01000295) within the mesopelagic zone...; material: water (ENVO:00002006), including particulate matter (ENVO:01000060) such as...... | reverse complement strand
ACGTTAACGCGTATCGAGGGTTCGAATCCCTTCCTCTCCGCCAGCCAATTAGATTAACAATCTGTTTTTATTGTTTTTTCTGAAAGTGAATTGGATTTTCCCCATCACTTTCCCCATCACTAGCTCTCGTTAAATCATTGAAGCCGTGTATTTGGGTCTGCTGCTATCTATGCGGCGCGAACAAGGAGTGCGCTTTCATGACCAAAGAAGTAGAGTATTAAAAACGGTATGGCCAAACCAACGAGATCAAAGGCGAGGAAGGGTGCACCGCGCAGGCAATCCGCTACGACCCTTCGGTCAACGAGCGGCGCCGGTTTTGATTTCGAAGACCAAATCAGCGCCTGGCTTCAGGTTAAGATGCTCTCTGGCGAACCCGCTCCGGCGATCGGCGGTCGCATTACAAAAATCCAAGCTCAGGTATCCGCGCTCGACTGGCAGATTGAAGACCTGCTTGTCACCGCGGCTCACGACGATGGAGTACAGGCCCGGCTCGCAATTTCAGTCAAGGGCAACCAACAGGTCAGCGCCTCTGGCCTTCCTGCAGACTTTGTCGAACTAGCTTGGAAACAATGGCGGGATGCGACGGGCCCAATGGGGCGGGGCAAGGACGGTCTCGCCTTGGTCAAGCGGGGCGCTCATCCAATTTTCGATCAGAACTGGCCGGAAGTAAAGAACGCCTGTTCCGGCAGCGACGCGGCTCTCGCGGTAGGCCGGATGCGGGGCGCGCCCAAACAATCTGCGATCTTTGACAGTGTGCGTAAGGCCGCCGGGACGCCTTCCGACGCGACGGACGAGGAGGCGGTTGAGTTGATCCGGCACCTCCACGTGCTGTCCTCGGACTTCCAACTCGGCCATTCAGAGTGGAAGAGCCAGGCCGTCGCCCAATGCCGCCAGCTTATCACCAGCGGCGACCTCACCCAAGCAGAAATGGTATGGACCGCGCTGATCAAGGTCGCCTCTAAAGTACGCATAGAGAGTGGAACCGTTTCTTTGACGGAGCTTTGGGGTGAGTTCCGGAAGCAATACAGTCTTCGTGATCACCCGGATTTCGCGCGTGACTGGCGGACTCTCGCCGATCTGACGGCGGACTACAAAGCGCGGAATGTCCAGACTACCTTCTCGACGGGCTATAGCGTCGCGCTTTCAGACGAGAAGGCCAAGTTCAGCGCGGCGATCAGAGCGAACCTCGTCACAGTCGTGATGGGCGAGTCGGGCATAGGCAAGTCTGCCCTCGCCAAGTCGACCCTCGACGGCGACTTTGAAGGCTGGACGCAGGTCTGGCTCGGACCAGACGAGCTACGGAGCGCACTGAGCGCAGCGCGGCGGCGGGCGCTCCCGCTGGAGCAAGAGCTCGGGCGTGTACTGAACGCCAGCAGCAACGCCCGGAATGTGCTGGTTCTTGACTCCACTGAGCGGATTGACCCGGCCGAGTTCAACACTCTCCGCCAGTTCCTGAAGTCGATCCTACCGGAGACTGCCGATGCGGTCGACGCCGCATGGCGCGTCGTCGTTGTGACGCAGACCCAAGGCTGGACCGAGACGAGCGAGATCATCCCGGATCCGCGTAAGGTCAATGTCGTCGAACTAGAGGCGCTGAAACAGTCCGCGGTCAAGGCAGCGCTCAGGGCGACGCCTTCGCTGGGCTGGCTAACGGCGCATGATGAGACGGTCGCGGTCCTTGCTAACCTCCGGATTTTGGCGTGGGTGGTCAAAGCTGGTGCTGCCCTCGGGTCGAACGCGAGGGGCCTGGCGTCACATAGCGACATTGCAGACCGCCTCTGGGACTATTGGACCGGCGGCGCAGCCGACGTGCAGTCTATCATGATGCGGCTCTCGGAACGGGAGGCGCAATTTGAACGCAGCTTCGCTTTGTCTGAACTTAACCCCGCAGACGCGACCACATTCGCTAACCGCCCCGCGACTCTTCCGCTTCGCTTAAATAAGCGGACCAACCGGATCGAGTTCGAGCACGATCTCGCGGCGGATTGGGCCCGTTTCCAGTACCTGAAGCAGATGGCCGACAATACGACGACTTGGGCGGCGCTGGCCGAGAACCCGCTCTGGACGAACGCCCTGCGGATGCTCGGCCAGTTTCTATTACGGCAGGCCGCGGGAGCTTCGACGGCCTGGGATCAGGCGCTTGAACAGGCGAAAGCCTCAAACAACGCGCTCGCGGGAGACCTTCTGCTGGATGCGCTGAGCCTGGACCCTGAGGCTGAGCGGCTTTTGTCCGAGCGGGTCGACTTGCTTCTGGCGAACGAGGCGAAGCTCCTGAAGCGGCTACTGATGCGATTCCAGCATATCGGAACGATCCCAATGGCGAGCCTGGCGAACGTCGACACGTCACTCGGCCTCTACATGGAGGCACGCTTTAGGACCGTCATCGTCGGGCGCTGGCCGCCTGTGCTGCGCTTCCTGATCGCGCATCGCGAGCAACTCGAAAGCCTGGCGTCGTTAGCAGTCGTGAAGCTGCTCGAGACGTGGCTGGTCGGCACACCGAAGGAACTTCCCGGTGGCATGCCCATGCCGTTCAGGAAGGAAGCCGCAGAGATGGTCCTCGCGATGGCGCGAACTGTCCAAGTCCACAAGGGCCACGGGGTTATGTACCTTATGGATGATCTGAGCCTATACACCGCGCCACTCGCCAGCGCCGGCGATCTAACTGATCAGGTGTCGGCCTGGGCGCTAGAACTTTCCGGACGTCGCAAGGTTGACAGCGACGTAGCAGTTCGGATCAAGGCAGAGCGCTCAGCAGAAGCAAAACGTTACGCCGACCGGTTGGAGAATGACGCGGCGTTTAGAAAAACGGAACAGGAGCGCAAGAACCGGTCCTTTCCCGCCATGATCGGTTCAAGTCGCGAGCGGTTGCCGCCGTGGCCACTCGGTGCGCGGGAGCGCATCGACCACGATTTCCGCAAGGCCGCCTTTAAGGACAACGGGCTCTTGCAATTGATGCAGGCCGCGCCTGCAGTTGCGGCCGAAGTGCTCCTCGCACTCATCATTGATGACGAACCTTATTTCGATTCCGGATCAAGCCGACACGAAATCGAGCTGGGCCTCGAATTTGCTGAAAATGGCTATCCAACGATGTATTGGAAGAGCCCATTCTTCATCTTTCTTCAGGTCGCGGAAAACGAGGCGCTCGGGGCGCTCATCGCTTTGGTGAATTTCTGCACTGAGCGCTGGTGCGACGTGGTGGGGCAAGATCACGAAGATCCACCGGTCGGCGTGACGCTACAAATGAACGACGGAAGCACGAAGCTCTTCGCGGGCTCTTCGGAAGTGTTCGGCTGGGTGCAGAGCACCTCCAACCATAGCGGAAATTTGTTTTGCGCCCTGGACGCGCTGGAACGCTGGCTGACCGTCCAGCTCGACGCCGGCGTCGATCTCACGCCGCAAATCGAACGGTTGCTCGCTGAAGGTTCATCGTCGGCGTTCATCGGATTGCTGGCCAATGTCGCCAAGTATCGGCCGGAACTGTTGGCCGGGCCACTCGCGCCGATCCTCACGGACCCGCTCGTTTTTTATTGGGATGATGAGAGGGTCGCGAACACCGCAAACAGGTTCGACGCCTACCATTGGGTACGCTCGGGTGAGGCCGTGTTCGAGATGGCGAAGGATTGGGGGCTCGCGCCGCATCGGGCGGTGAAGCTCCTCCCTTTCGCGACCGAGTTGATCAAGACGAACACGGAGATCGCGACCCGGCTGACGAAGCTCATTCCGACGTGGCGGATTCCTACCGACCCCATACAATCGTTGGAATTCAAGGTGATCTTCGCGGGTCTCAACCGCGTGAACTACAGCCTGCAGTCAGATGCGAAGACTGGTGAGGAGGTGCTAGTCTTCCATATGCCAGTGGACCTAGCCCGCGAGTTGGCAGCTAGCGACGTCAAAAGTGAAAAGCCCCGAAAGTATTCGGGTGTCCCCGCACACTGCGAAGACCTGCTGCGGAACCAACAAGACTTGTCTGAACGCGACGCGCGCAAACTCCTTGACCTGCTAAAGGAGGTTGAAGCTGCCAACGATATTGAGGCGCATGAGAAGGCGACCTGTCTCCTAGCGCTCGCCGCAGCCCTAATTGTAACCGGAGAAGCGGTGCTGGCCAGCGACCAGGAACTGCACGAACGTGTTCAATCCGTTGTCCGGAAAGCGATCGGGAGCGTCGGCGCCACAGCTGAAGCTATTCGGTCCATGCGCGTGGGGTATGGTAACGCGCATATGAAGTTCGCCACTTACGCCGCGATGCACCTATGGATGAAGCGTGATTCCGCGAGCGATGACTGGGAGCGGTTAGTCCTCACGCTTCTAACAAGCGGCAACCATCATGTGTTTGGTACTATCATCGCAATCGCCTATTTTTATCGAGACCGGCTGGCAGATGCTTGGTGGCGGTTGCTCTACGCAGGGCTTCTTTGGTCGGCGCTCGTCCTGTTGGCGCCTCACCAAGTGGACGAGGACGAAGGGAAGCTCTGGGCGATCTGGCTCCAGCGCCTGCGCCGGTTCCGGTTGCTCGGTGTCGCGGCAAGTCTCGAAGACCTTGACGTCATGCGCGTAGCGAAGGCCTATGAGCAGCTGGATTATTCACGGCAGTTGCGGGTTTACGCGTCGGGTGACCCCCGCCGGCGAGGCGCGCCTGAGCGGAGGTGGAGTACGGGCCTCGATTGGGATGTTCTTGCTGAGCTATTTAGCTGGCTCACCAACGGCAGCGGCACGGGCGATTGGACCAGAGACAGCGTGCTCGCTGTGCGACTTTGGGAACATGAAATTGAACGGCAAAAAGCGCGTAGAAAGGATGACGAAGGCAGCGAGTACGGACTCCCGAGCCAGAGCTTCGGCTACGATATTCTTGCAAAGTTAGCCGAACTCTCGGTGACCGCCCCGGGGGGCTATGCTCGCAGGGTTTGGGAGCCGGTACTTTCCCATGGACCTGCCGCGCACCACGCGCTTGGCCAGTTCATCCGGGATTTGTTCCAGCAGCTCAAGAAGGGCTGCGATCGCGCCGCTTTCGAGAGGGTTTGGCGTGAAACTATCGAGTACGCGCTAGACGCCGAATGGGGGAAGCGGGTGTGGTATCGCGGTGAAGAACTACTCTGTAGTCTCCTCGGCTTTAGCCACGAGAGCTACTTAGACTTGCTGCCCCCGGGCGCGCAAACGCGAATGCGGGACGTTTATGAGCGGTGGGCCAAAAACCACCTCGGCTCCACCGAAGAAGGTGTGGAGCGGTTTAGCACTTTTCTGTCGACAGATTTTGGCGGTCCTTTGCGGCTTGACGGCCTGCGCTGGATCGCGGCTGCATTCAAAGATAGATCACAGACAAGTCGGTGGCACCGGAACAGAACTGGTGATGCGCTTATCGAACTCCTGAACACCGCGATTAATCAGAACAGCAGCGAACTAGCCACTGATCCGTCGGCTCGCCAAGCACTTGTCGAGATTGCCGGCGCCCTCGCCATTCGCAGCAATCCGACCGCACTGGCTCTGCAGGAGCGTATCAAGCGTCTGCGGTAATGTGGTACGTCAATAGCCCAGTGTCGACCGTGCGCTCTAAGCCCGGCTTCCGATTCTGACTAAAGGCTATTAACTGAGTGCTAGGAAAAGCACATTGGGGCTACCAAAAAACGAGGCTGTCATGGGCGCAAGAAGGAGAGACGCGCAGGTTCAGAATGCGTCGCGGGCGCTGTTCGATGGTTCTGCGCCGGAACGGACAGCGGAGCTAGATATCCTATGGCAACGTTTTGAGCCAGAATTTCAAATTCATGACGACGACCATGCCGATGGGCCGTTCCTTTTCGACGCGGGCGCCTACAAATTTATACGGTTCAATCACCGGGCGATGCGGCTACTCTGGCTGGGTTCCTACGTAGCATGGGAGGCTTTCAGTGCCGTCCCTCAGGATCAGCACGCAGCGCCGGACTGGACGCGCCTGACGTCCATGCTCACCGTTTTCTATGACATCCTTGAAGCCTCCGATCCCGACACCGTCCCGTACCCGAGCGGTGTTCCCTCGTCGGGCGTTTATCTGGACGGCAAGCTTAACCCTGAGGAACGGACGGCGGGCGAACTTGCCACTATCGCGAGCGCTTGGGCTTTACTCCACGAGTTCTGCCATCTTCAGAACCAGCAAGACGGAACAGCTGCCGTGCAGGGCGAAGAAGACGCGGTCCGGGCGGAAGAACTATACTGCGACGCCTTCGCCACAAAATTTCTGATAGAGCGCATCGAGGCTTACGCCGCCTCGACCGGCGACCCGGCTGAAAAGGTCCACTTCAAGCGTCAACTCGGCATCTATATCGGCTTGTTCAACATCGCTCTTCTGACCAAAGGGTTTTGGGAGCAAAGCGCCACGCACCCGGCGTTCCGCAATCGGCTGGAAGCCGTTAAATTGATCTTCGGCGCGGCCCGCAATCCTAAGGCAGACCACGTGGCAGAGCTCGCCTTTTATGCGCTCGGTTGCGTCCTACCAGACGCGCCCAGCTTTTAAGGTTTCCGCGTCGCGGTGTCCGAGATAAACTGGCAAGCCGCCCCTCGTTCTCGCACGCACCGCGTCGGCCCTTGGGATCAAAAAGCCATTCGAAGGGGACGTTCGTCCGTCATTTTTCAGCCTGACATCCCAGGCTCGGGATTTAATTGCGAAGGTCTGAGGTTTTGAAGACCGCTAAAAAAAGCACTACGCCTTGAACTCCACTACGCGGAAACAGCCGGACTAACAAAGCAGGTGGACCACCTCAGCGGGGCCGACCACGGGGATGACAGCTCGAGGTCATTTCCGACAGCCCGACAAATCCTACACTCGTCCTCCCGCGCCCAAATTCAATTCGCGGCGATTGCCGCACCGATAGACCAGCGTCTTAGAATGGCAGCAAAGGGGAGAAGAAGCGGACATCAGGATTTTTCAGAACGCGTTTGATTCAGTTCAAAGAGGCGTTTCAGTATTTCGTCGTCAGTCAGCGCGCCAGCATCGAAATCGGCTTGCCAGCCATAGGCCGCTGCAACCGCGCGGTCGATGTCTCGGTGTGCATGGTCTAGCCAAGCGGGACGCTCATTGTAGAGGTTAGTCAGCGTCCGCCTCTTCAGGATGTTTGCGGCATTCTCGTCAACGGGCTGGATGCGATCGGGATAGCCCGGCACGACTTCCGGCACGCGCTTCACGAGGTCGGGCGGGTTGAGCCAGTTCTCCCGCAGCTCGTTCAGCCGCGCCGCCGGTGCCGCAATGGCCAGCGCGCGCGGGTCGTCGGCGTAGTCGGTAGCGGAAATGTTTGGCGTCAGGCCTTTAGGGAACGGGAAGGTTTCAAACGTGGTGGAGGGCGTATAGCGGGGATCGTTTCCGACGCCGAGGAACGTCCCCATGCGCAGTGACCAGATTTCATGAAAATATGAATGAAGGATTCCGAACGTCGTGTCGTCGTCGCGACCAAAGACCAACAGCGCATGATCTGCCAACTCTTTGGGAGAGAGCCAAACAAAAAGCCTGTACTTGGAGACAGCGGGGCTAACCAGATAACGCTCACAACTTGTTAGGAATTTTCTATATTGCGGAGAAGGGCGCGCGTGGAGCCACCAGCGCTTCGCTTGCCCCTCATCCCGACGCCCCAGTCTTTCAGGCATAACCTGTTCCTGAACGATCTTAAATGGTTGCTCAAATAGAGCCGCGTCCCGCTCCGAGGTGCCGACTCCGAAATCTATTACCCAGTTATCAAGTAATTTGCGGGTCACTTGGATTGCGTTGATCGAGCGCTTAACGACGACTGAATTGGGTTGTCCATGCGGGTTAGGGAGTTCCAGCAATTCGCGAGCGCGGTTTCCACTAATGCCGAACGACCCTTTTTGTTGGGACCCATAGCAGCAGATACCACTATTCGCTTGCAGCCGTGACGCCTTGGTTAAGTCGACGCCTGTTGAGCTAGCCGTCAAGTCTGAGAAAATCTGTACAACTTCTGCCCCGTCCAGAAGGTTTTTCGTTGCACGAGTTGCACCAAAACAGATCAACGACACCCGCACAGCTGCGCCATCTACGGTCCATTCTTCATCGTCCCAAGCATTAAAAATACTACCTCGTTCAACGATTGGCTTAAGCACTTCTCTATTGGCACCGCCTCTGATCGAATTCGTTGCGACTAGACCAGCGGATCTAAGTCGGCCTGACTCGATCATCATCCAAGACTTCGCGAACCAGTAAGTAACCAAATCCGCGAAACCTGGCACTCTCTCGCTCCAGGCGCTTCTCAGCAAATGTGAATAGTCGTCCCCAAGCTCACCTAAAATTTTACTTGCCCCGAGAAACGGCGGGTTGCCAACCACCACATCCGCGTTCGGCCATTCGGCGCGCGAGCCATCGGCGTTCAACACGGCGTCGCGGCACTCGATATTGTTAAGCGATTTCAGGATCGGATTGGTCGTGGCCTCAAACCCGTTGGCGCGCATCCACTGGATCTCACCGATCCAGATGGAGACGCGGGCAAGCTCCGCCGCATAGGGATTTAGCTCAATCCCCTTCACCGCCTCCGGCCCAACCCGCGGGAAGCCGCGCGGCAGGCCCAGTGCCTCAGCCTCGACGTTGGATTTGTGTTCAATATCCTTCAACGCCTTGAGTGAGAGATAAAGGAAATTGCCTGAACCGCATGCTGGGTCGAGCACTCGAAATTTGGCTAGATTCTCGATGAAATCACTATGTGCTCTCGAGGCGCGATTGAAGGCCTGCGTCTTTGCACCTTCCGACTTGGCCGTGCGCGACTTCTCCATTTCGTCGGTGATTCCGGCTTTTACCTGGGCCCATTCCATCTCTAGAGGCTCGATGATCACGGGGCGGATGATCATCATAATCTTGTCCCGGTCGGTATAATGCGCGCCGAGCTGGGAGCGTTTGGACGGGTCGAGTCCGCGCTCGAACAGCGTGCCGAGAATGGACGGATCAATATCTGCCCAGAACAGTTTCGCCGCTTTGTAGACGAGCTCCACGTCATCATGATCGAGTGGCAAGGCGTGATCGTCATCGAACAGGCCGCCATTGAACCAGGGCACAGATTCGAAGCCGACGGGGCCGCCGGACTTCATCGCAGCGAACAGGACCGTCAGAAAGCCGTGCGCCTTGTCAGGCTCCTTTCGGGCATGCTCGATGGCCCGCTCGAACATCTTGTTCGGCAGCAGGCCAACATCTTCTGCGAACATGCAGAATACCAGGCGATTAACGAAATGAGCGACCGTTTCAGCATTGTGCCCTTGGTTGCGCAGGCGCTGAGCGAGTGCGGAAAACTCGTTCGCAGCATCCCGGGTCAGATCATCGCGCGTGCGTTTTGGCTTTAGAGATTCCGGATTGACGAAACAGTTCTTGAGGAGTTCGCGCTTGTCCGCATTTAGCAGGTCCGTTAGGGCGAGCGTGTGAACCTCGCTGACGGAGTTCGTCCAGTTTGTTCGGATGGTGATGGTTTTTGTATCTGAAACGATGAGTAATGGTGGATTCTCCAGCGCCACGGCGTAGCGCTGCAACTGGGCATAGGCGACGTCGAGATTAGCCTTTGGACCCTTGTACTCCCAGCCGAAGCAACCCTTCTTCCAGACGTCGGCAAAGCCGTTTCCGCCGGTTGATTTGGTGGCTCCTTTTTCGAAGCAATAAGTGTCGCCTACCGCATCTGCATCGGTGGGCGTTTCGACTCCGAGAAGATGGCAGAGATCAACGAAATGGGACTGCGCAGCAGCGCTTTCCTTGAGTTCGGATTTTTCCCATTTTCGGATGAAATCTGATGGCGTCATCATTTCTTCTGACATGGGGCATAGAGGTTATCAAATTATGTTAGTGCTTCGTCTGTTTTTGGAAATTGAAGACGCGCGCGGGAAGCATTCACCCGCGATGTATCGGTACTCCACGCGAATTTGTTGCTCATATGCGTTTTCTACAGCAGATCCATCTTTAAGCTTACGGCATGGATGCGAAAGTTTGGAGGTTTTGAAGAGCTCTAAAAGGGACTTGTTCGCATCGCACTCCAGTTCAGCTATATTCGGCTGATGATGATGCCAATGCACCCACAACCTCTCGTGAACTCTTCAGCCGAAAATCTAGGCGGGCGACCACGTGTAGAGATTGACCAAGAGATGCTGGCCAGGCTCGCCGAGATGCTCTTCACCGCATCTGACTGCGCTATATTCTTGGGATGCGGCGTCAGCACGATCGACCGGCGACTCAAGGAGGCGGGTTGGGCAGGTTACGGGGAGTTCTTCCACCGTCACTCTGCGTGGGCCCGCGTTCGTCTGCGTCAAGCCCAATGGAAATCCGCTATGGAAGGCAACGCCAGCATGCAGATTTGGCTCGGAAAGCAGTATCTCGGTCAAACCAACGCACCTCGCTCAGCATCACCGATCGTCGCAACACGCAATTTGGAGTGTGGTAAAATCTTTCGAACGACTATCTATGACGTTGCCGATTTGTCGCCGACCTCGTTGGCGGCGTGAGAAAGGTCCGCTCGATTCTCGGTCCACTTCTCTGGTGGTTAGTCGTGCCGCTAAGCCCCGGAGGGCATTGCACTCGGCTTCGAGAACGACGATGGATATAAAAGGAAGCGGCGCTAGAGTTTCAATAAATATTACAGATGTGAGCAGATTACCCACATAAGGGTATATACCTCTATTCCTGCTGCTAACTCTTTCGTTTTATTAGAACTTCCAATTTCGCATTTCCGCTCGACTCTTGCAGAGCCGCTTTGAAGATTTCAAGTGCGATTTCGGCGGCAAAATCCGGGACATGGATTCCGTCATGGAGCGGCAAGATTGGAATTCCCATCTTCGCGAGTCTGTAAATCGTTTCAAGATTGGCGCGGCCTTCGGTTGCTTGGAGGCGAATGCCTTGATCCGCGTGAAGGTACTGCACGATGGGACGGTGTGCAGCCTCAAACAGTTTCAATCCTAGCTTGGCTCGTTCGTAGTCGATGCGTTTTGGTTTGGTTCTAGGGCGCCGTTTGCCAGCTTTAAGCGGAACAAAGTTCGATGCCGATTTCTCGCGATCTTCCTTGTACTCGTCCGCCAACGCATTGATTGAGCCTCGCCGCTTTCTGGACCCAACCGCAATAACTCCCACCCTCTTCGCCTCACTGCGGGTCAGTCCTTCAATCTCGTATGGGTCCGCCGGAGGTGCCATTCCAGCATGGTGATACAAGAGCGCGATGTGGCAGCCCTTTACATCAATTTCGGTCAAGGAGTGCCATTCCCCGTCGACGTGGAATTGCATACGGCTGCGGGGGCCCTTTGGGACGTTCGACAGCGGGCCGTAGAGGCGCCCTCCTAACGTCATCTCTAGATCATTCCAGATCTGGCGCACCCAATGTCCCAAGCGGCCGTCGGTTTTGCGGATAATGACATACCCACCGTTAGTGCCGTCCGGTTTCAAGCCTGCCGCCAGCGTTATCGAAAAGTCGTCCTCGCGCTCAACGTCACGCGGATCGAACCGAACCTCGACTTCCTTGATCAGGCCATTTGTTTCCTGCAAATCGGCAAGGATTGCGCGCTTGTCTGCAGTCATATGGTACTTCACAGGGATCTTAGTTTCACGATCTCTGACCCAAAGGGGCGAAGGGTCGCCTAAAGTAAGTGCTCTAGACGTGAGTTGGATGTCGCTGGCTGGAACTATGGAAGCTAACCATTGTCGGCCAAATCGGGTGAGCTCGAACCACGAACGCGTGCCTCTGGATCCGACCGTGGCTGGATGATCTACGATCAGGCCTTTCTTTGCTAGCATTTTCAATACGAACAGCAGCACCTTCAGACCAAACGGGCGCTTTCCATATCCCACAGGGAGTGACCAGTAGACTTTCCGCCTCGAATAAGAGACGCCACGATAGTTTTGCTCGTCGGCAAGGACGAGCGACCCAACAGTCACTGCGAGGCATTCCTCAAACCGCCGATGCACATTCTTGGCCTGATCGTATATGCCAATAGAACCCGCGATCCCGCATAACGTCTCGCCCCGAACATCCAACCGAAACCAGTCGGATAGCGGAAGGTCCGGTCCAGGGTAGTTCCGAGTCAGTGCTTCCAAGCTGGCAGCACCGAATTCCCGAGTTAGCGGGATACGAACATCTTCGTTCGCGGCAAGGCCGATGTCCCACGAAAATTCACAACCAAACGGGCGCGCTTGTGAGGCGCGTAGTTCCTTCGTATTAGGCATGAGCAGCTTCCAAGCGGCTGCGGGGCGGGCTCTGGTCAACGCAGACGGCCAGCCGTCCGGCATGTTTCCAGCCCCGCCCTAGTCAGGCGCGTCGCAAGCGCCAGCTACTGCGGGGCTAAGGTTGCTAGGCTACGTTGTTAGTCTGGATGGAAGGGAGGCTAGAAATGAAGGCCTCAAGATCGACGTGTTTGACGAGAGTGCGCTTGCCGCATTTCACAGCCTTCAGGCGCCCGTCCCCAATCGCCCGGTAGATAGTTGCATGGCTTAGGCTGGTGCGCCGCATAACGTCTTTGACCGTATACGACAGCTTGAAATCTTCGGTCATGTTTACTCTCCTGGATGCTGGACGTATGTGCACGTCCCGCATGCAGGATTAGAGATCGACATTTGCCAGCGTAATGCACCCCATTTGCAAATCTACTTCTTTCGCCGTTTTACGATCCGTGCAAGCTCTGCTTCTCGCTCCATTGCTTGTCGGCACGGCATACGAAGACCACTCTTGGCCTCAGACAAAAAATTGGAATACTTGAAATCCTGCGATCGGTTAAGTTCTGCTCGCATCCTCGTTATCATCATCATTGGAACGTCAGTCTTGGTAACGTGCGAGTGACTGTTTTCGACCCAATATCTGATGGCTGATTGGCTTTTCCTATAACCATATTGGCTTAGAATATCAGACAAATCCAAATAGACTGTGGAACTTGGGGCCAGTCGATTCGAAATGGCGAAGTACGCTAGAGCTGCGGTGTATGTCTTGAGATGATCTATCCTTGGATCGGCCTTAGTCGGATCTTTGCGAATTTCCTCATCTGACGCGGGCTCGAGCGCTCGCGATTGCGATCCAGCAACGACAGCCTGTAATTCGAGAACTAGACTATCGACTAAAGTAAGAACGTAGCTATGTGAGACATCCTGATATTCGACATCTCGATATTCCGCCGCCACCATCTCAAAAAGATGCCGTAATCCCTGAACGGCTTGAATGGCTGCCGGCAGATCCTCCGGCGTGAGAACCTTCATGTGCCATGGCTGAAGCCATCCGGAATCTGCAAGTTGTCCCAAAAAATCCGGAACACCAGGGAGGAATTGTGGATCAGTCCATAAACCTCTTGAGCGATCCGTCACTCTACTCAACCCCCTTCAAAATGCTCGCGCAACCGCAATAGCTTGCCCAGGCACCCATCAATACTCGCCGCTTTTCCAACGCAGTGCCGCGCCGATACGCCCGTTCTGTCGCGTCACCGAAGCGGTGCGCCAATGCTAGTTCGGCTACTTCTCGGCTGAATGAGGTTTCTTCGCCAACCCAATCGCGGAAGGCACTCCTAAACCCGTGAGTCGTAACGCCGTCGGGCGCGGTTTCCTTCAGGAGTTTGCGGACCGCGGCCTCACTAATCGGCTTGCCTGCGGCGAGTCCCTCGAACACGAAGTCCGATCGGCGCGCTTCGGCGAGAAGATTGAGAACCGTCATCGCATCGCCGGACAGCGGAACCTGATGCTCCTTCCCGGCTTTCATTCGTCCAGCAGAAACTGTCCAGACGCGCTGGGTCATATCAATCTCCGACCACCTTGCCCCCCTTGCCTCGCCGGACCGCGCTGCGGTCGCGATCAGGAACCGCAGAGCATAAGCGGCCATGGTCTTTTTTTCTCGCAATAACGCCAGGTAGTTCGGCACATCGGGGTATGGCATCGCCTTGTGCGGTTTCTTTTGGAGCTTCGGCGCGACCAGGAGCATCTTCAGGTGTCCCTGCCATTGCGAGGGATTTTGACCTTCATAGGTGCCTTGGGCCTTAGCTGAAGCGAATATCCTCTCCATCCGCCCCTGCACACGCTTCGCCGTCTCGTGCTTTGTCTGCCAGATCGGCTGAAGGATATTCAACACGTGGTCGGTAGTCACCGACTCAATGGGCTTGTTCCAGATAGGAGCGGCGTAGTTCTCTAATGAGTTGCGCCACTGCTGGCGATGCTTGTCGTTCCGGTAAGCTTCAAGGTTGGCATCCATCCATTCAGTGGCGAGTTCTCCGAACGTCTTTACCCCTGCTTCAGCGGTAGAGCGCGCGCTCCACACTTGGCGCGGATCGCGCTTCGGTCGCCCGCTAAGGTGTCCCCTCCCCTCGGTCGCTTTTCGGCGCGCTTCGGCAAGGGAGACGGCAGGATAGCCCCCGAGACCGATCTCCGGCCGCTTTCCCTCCCAGCGATACATGAACAACCAGGACTTCGATCCGCCCTTTGCAACATTGAAATATAGACCCCCACCATCGCTGTAACGTCCGGGGTCTGCGAGAGAGCGCAAAGTCCTGTCAGTAAGCTTATGTGTGGCCATGTTCAAATTTCCCTGCCTCGGCGATCCTTTCCCCACCTATTTCCCCCCCGATGTGTTGAGGTTACAGGACGCGCAGAGAAACAATCAGATACCCAATGTACCATATGTATTGGGAACTATGAGGCAATCAGAAACATGGGGTTATGTGAGTGCGGGGGACTTCCTCTCCGCCAGCCAGTCTGCCGATATTCAGAGCATTTCCC
>TARA_R110001599_G_scaffold151792_3_pt1 | contig 14690 bp, 14 predicted proteins | sample TARA_R110001599 | Tara Oceans TARA_R110001599 (sample SAMEA4398360) | marine metagenome | biome: Polar Biome; feature: [MES] marine water layer (ENVO:01000295) within the mesopelagic zone...; material: water (ENVO:00002006), including particulate matter (ENVO:01000060) such... | reverse complement strand
ACATTCGAAATACAAACACCATTATTCAAGTAATGAAAAATGGAAGGTTGTACGATGGAAATACTTTGGATGAGGTTTATCCTAGAAAGAAGAAAGCGGGGCCGTTCAATTGGCATACTTCAAAACCAATGAATTTACCAGGAATTAAAAAATAGAGCGGATACTTCAATAAATATATAAAACTAAACCCCAGTCGAAAAGCTGGGGTTTTTTAGTGCCTCATCTCTTAATCTTTCTTAATTTCAATTTTAGAATTACACTTAAAAATTGAGACTGCCTCAAATCATTCACCCATTGGGACGAATGGGTTAGGAATAGATCTTAATTCACGAACGTAAAAAAGACACTATGCGAAAAATATCTATTCTGTTTGCCTTAGTTGCACTCATCATCGCTTCGCCTTTAATGGCCCAAACTGATAAAATCGAAAAGAAACTGATTCAGTATGTGGACAACCACAATGATGAATACTTGAGTTTGCTGAAGGAGTTGATCAATATCAATAGCGGCACCATGAATTTTGAAGGTGTGCGTCAGGTTGGTGATGTGCTCATGGAGAAGTTCAAGGCTTTGGGGATGGAAGTAGAATGGGTAGATGGATCGTCATTTAATCGCGCTGGCCATTTGGTGGCGAGAATTGAGGGTGGAAAAGGGAAGAAGATTTTAATGATCGGTCACCTAGATACAGTTTTCGAGCCAGACAGCCCCAATCAGAAATGGTCTCAAGTAGATGAAAACACAATCAAAGGCCCAGGTATTGCCGATATGAAAGGTGGTGATGTGATTATACTTCAGTCGCTAGCGGCATTGCATAGCGCTGGTTTGTTGAAGGATATGAACATAACCGTGGTGATGACAGGCGATGAAGAACTTTCAGGAAGCCCCCTTTCTGAATCTAAAAAGGCATTGATCGAAGCTGCTAAATGGGCTGATGTCGCTTTGGGCTTTGAAAACGGAGACGGCAATCCAGCCACAGTAAACGTAGCCAGAAGAAGCTCTTCCGGATGGACATTGACCGTGACAGGTAATGCCTCGCATTCTTCTCAAATCTTCAAGCCAAAAGTAGGAGCGGGTGCCATTTACGAGGCTTCTAGAATTCTATATCAGTTTTATGATGAATTGGCTGGAGAAGAATATTTAACCTTCAACCCTGGAATGATCGCAGGTGGAACAGAAGTAGACTATAACAAATCGGAAAATACTGGAACTGCTTTTGGGAAGAACAATGTAGTATCTAAAGATGTAACGGTAACGGGTGATATTCGTGCCTTAACGCCAGAACAGATTAAAAGAACTCAAGAAACCATGAAGCGAATTGTGGCCAAGCATCTGCCAGGAACTAACGCTACTATTACCTTTGCTGAAGGGTATCCTCCTTTCGCGCCAACCGATGGGAATTATAAGCTGATGAACCTGTTTAGCGAAGTGAGTAAAGATTTGGGTTTTGGGGAAGTGACATCCGTAAACCCTGCTGATGCGGGCGCAGCTGATATTTCTTTTACTTCGGGCCATATCGAAATGGGAATTGATGCCATGGGCATGTCAGGTGCTGACGACCATACCATCAATGAGACGGGTGATCTTCGTGCACTACCAAAGCAATCAAAAAGAGCAGCCGTTTTGATTTATAGACTTAATAAGGGTGTGGATTTAAAAACAAAAAAATAAGCAAGATAGAATCAGCTAGTTTTTGGAGGCCACACAATAATGTGGCTTCTGAGAGCTTACTTGGCAGTCTTGGGTCTTAATCGAAATAAGCCTAAAAACAGTATCCCAATCCCAATCCCTAAAAGAGCTCCACTGAGAAAGTCTGATGTAGAAGCAAAGTGTGTTATGAATTGACTAGCAACAATAACAGACATGCCTGCAACAATGAGCATAAGTGTTTTCTTTTTCATTTTTCTTTGTGGTTTTGAGTTTCGGTTAAAAGTAGCAAAAATGCACCTTTAATCCGCCTCGTCATCATCCAACTGACTTCGCCCCATCAGTTTTACAATAAGGTCGGCATCTGGAATTTGTGCCAGTATTACCCGAGCTAATACAATCAATGGAACAGAAAGCAGCATTCCAGCAATTCCCCAAATATAGCCCCAGATTACAAGTCCTAAAATAACGGCTACCGTATTCAAGGCCACTTTAGACCCCATCATCAGCGGTTCAACCACATTCCCCCAAACAAACTGTGTGGCGATCAGAAGCAAGATGAAAAATATATAACTCGTGCCGTTATCAATCTGAATAAGGCCTAATAGAACAGGGGGGATGGTGGCCATAATTGATCCAACCGTAGGAATGAAATTGAGCATAAAAGCCAAGAAACCCCAGAATAGAGGGAAGTCAACCCCAAAACCCCAGCAAATAAGTCCGAAGAAAGCACCAGTACTTAAGCTTGTGAAAAACTTCACCTTCATATAACTGGCTACGGCATCTTTAATTTCTACAAAAGCTTTGAGTAAACGTTGTTTTGCAATGTCGTCATCCCCTTCCAAATAGTTGATGTACTTTTCGTACTTAACAATACTGCCCAAAACCGCTACCAAGTAAATGGCTGAAAGCACTAGGTTGAAAACAAAATTCCCCACCTCGCTTGCTACCATACCAGAAGTGTTGAGCATCATTTCTGGAGATACAATTTGATATAAGGTTTCCTTGAAGTCTCGTTCTTTTAAGGCCGAAAATCCCGGAATGTTTTCAAACTGAATGACTAAATCATTTAGTCTATTTCCAATCTGCGTTAACAGCTTATCTTTCTGATCAGCAATTTGTAAACCCGTGTCGAAAACTATTAGACCTACTAAAAAGACAAAGCCTAAGGTGAGTACCGTTATCACGATAATACTGAGCATGTAGGGCCAATTTTTTTTGTCCAAATAGGCAATCACAGGCTGAAGTAGAATACCAATGAAAATGGCAAAAGTTAACGGGATTAAAAGTGCCGATAATTCTTTGATTACGAGCACTATGACTAGGCCCATAAAGAGGAGCAGTATGTTTTTAATCGTTACAATATCGTTATCGGGCAGCATATAATTGGATTTACCGAAAAGTACGGAAAAATGAAGAATCGACCCGCCTTCATCGAAATTTTCATTCCTATATAAGGTGGGCATGGGTTTAAATATTAAATTTGTACATTGAATCAACTAAACTAATGCTCTTGGAATTCGAACAACCAATTGTCAGACTTGAAGAGAAACTTGCTGAAATGAAGGAACTTGCTGAACACAGCAAAGTCAACGTTAGCGAGGATATAAAATCTCTAGAAAAGAAAATCCAAACCCTCAAGGAGGAAACTTATAAGAACTTAACCAGATGGCAGAGAGTACAACTTTCGCGTCATCCAGAAAGACCTTATACACTGGATTATATATATAGTATTACCGATGACTTTATCGAACTGTTTGGAGACCGAACGGTGAAAGATGATAAAGCCATGGTGGGCGGACTGGGTACCCTTGATGGTCAAACAGTAATGTTTATTGGCCAACAAAAAGGTAGAAATACCAAGCAGCGCCAAATGCGTAATTTTGGTATGGCCAACCCAGAAGGCTATAGAAAGGCGCTTCGTTTAATGAAGATGGCCGAGAAATTCAACATTCCAATTGTTACTTTGATCGACACCCCTGGAGCATATCCTGGTTTCGAAGCAGAGGAGCGAGGCCAAGGCGAAGCCATTGCCAGGAATATTCGAGATATGTTTATGCTTAAAGTGCCTGTTATCTGCATCATTATTGGTGAAGGTGCTTCGGGCGGAGCTTTGGGTATTGCGATTGGCGATAGGGTTTTGATGTTAGAAAACACTTGGTACTCCGTTATTTCTCCAGAATCATGTTCTTCTATTCTATGGAGAAGCTGGGATTATAAGGAGCAAGCAGCCGAAGCATTGAAACTTACCGCTCAAGACATGAAGGGCTTTGGTCTGATTGACGGAATTATCAAAGAACCTCTTGGAGGAGCGCACAGAAATATTCCATGGATGTGCAACGAACTGAAAAAGAACATTCTAGATGAATTGAAAGCGTTAAGTGCAATGGATGTCAATAAACGCATCGATTCACGTATCGAGAAATTCTCAGACATGGGCTCTGTAATAGAGTAAAAGACAAAGACATTCTGATTAAAGAACCACATGGCCAGTGCTTTGTGGTTCTTTTGTTTTTAGCTACTTTCCGTTATAAATAAACTAGAATGGCTAAAAGTAAAATCAACTGGGGTAATCATTTTATAGAGCTTTTGGTAGTGGTGATTGGTATTTCCATTGCCTTTGGCATGGAGAACTGGGCCGAAAAAAGGCGAGACAGGGAGAGCCAGATCAACTACTTAACTTCTTTGAGGGATGATATTACCAATGACAACACCGAGTTGAACCATATTTTGGATTCATCGAGAGTATTAAATGCTAATATAGACTTCCTGATGCGTTATGTTTTTGCGAACGCGCCATTACAGGATTTAAAATACCGACACATCACGAGTACTTATGCAGCGCCTTATTTTAATGCGAAAGACGGAACATATCATTCACTAGTCAATTCTGGCTCTTTAGATATGATTAGCAACTATAAGCTCAGGGCATCCATTACAGATTTATACAATTTTCATTATGATGAAATTTCTAAAGCAGATGACTTTATTCATGACTTAGTCAATGGACAAATCTATCCTTATATGATTGAAAATATTCAGTTTGGAAGTGTACAATTTGGCCAGAACGAAATACTGGACGATAAGCCATTAAAGAATAACAGGGTGAGGAATATGATAGGAAGCTATACTAACCTATTGAAAGAAAGAGAGGCTATTTACAGCTTAACTTCTAACAAGTGCGATAGTCTGCTGTTAGAGATTAATTCTGAATTAGCAAAGTTGAAGTAGATTTTGCCCAAGCTTTGAACCAAAGCGAAAAAAGTGCGACCTTTAAAAATAGTATATACTTATATAATATTAGGAATAAGGCAAAACGAACAACATGCAACTCAACCTCATTGAAGAATTTTTATTAATCGCCCTTGATGACGAAAAAGGTCAATTCGTTATCGATTCAACTCATTTGTACTTCGGTTTTGCTGGAGCAATTTTGTTGGAAATGGCGCTTCGCGAAAAGATTGACGTATCTGGTGATAAGCTTAAGCTTATCCACGATGAATATGAAGTGGAAATGGTCATCAATAAAGTGGTCGACCAGATAAAAACCTCTAAGCCTCGTAAACTGAAAAACTGGATAGAGCTTATAGCCAAACAAGCCAAAGAGCTCAAAGAAGACACCCTTCTTGAACTTCAGAATAAAGGTATTTTACGAAAGGAGGAGCATAAGATCCTGTGGATTATTCCAAACAATAAATACCCAACCACCAATATTACACCTGAGAATAAAGTGAGGCAGCGCTTGAGTGATGTAATGCTTCGTGGGGCAAAATCAGAAGCACGTGATGTAATGCTTTTGAGCTTAATTGATGTATCTGACCTTACCAAAGAAGCTTTTCGCGACAATGAAGAGTATAAGGTGGTGAAGAAGAGAATTAAGGAAGTTTCTCAGGACATTAAAATTAGCCAGAGCGTGAACAAAAGTATCCGCGAAATTCAGGCGGCCATTATGGTGGCAATGATGTCGGCCATTATTGTAACGACTACAATTAATACTTCTTCAAATTAGTCATTAAGGTAAATCAACTACCCTTCAACTATGCCATTGATAAAGTCTGAATTTCCGATTTTTGAGGCCGCAAGAAAAGAGGGTAGACCTCTAATTTTTTTAGATAACGCTTCAACCACCCAAAAGCCGAAATGCATAATTGACGCCATTTCTGGGTTCTATGCTGGTTATTATGCGAATGTAGGCCGTGGCTCATATTGGCCGGCTACAGCAGCGTCTTCCGGTTATGATCAAGCGCGTGAAAAGGTGCGGGCATTCATCGGTGCTTCGTCTAAAAAAGAGGTGATTTTTACTTCGGGAACTACTGATGCTGTCAATAAAGTAGTCAACTCATTTCTATTGCCACAGTTGGAGCAAGGTGATGAAGTGCTGGTCTCAGAAATGGAGCACCACAGTAATTTTGTTCCTTGGCAGCAAGCCTGTCTATTAAAGGGCGCACAACTGAAAGTGATTCCACTAGATGCTGAGTTGAACTTAGATCTTAGTAAGCTCGCTTCCATGTTGACCAGCAAGGTGAAAATATTGGCCATTACGGCCATTTCTAATACGCTGGGGGTGAAGAATGATTTGAGTAGCATCATAAAATTAGCCCATCAACATAACACCAAGGTTTTTGTAGATGCAGCACAACTGCCCCTTTCAGAAAAGGTTGACGTTCAAGATATGGATTGCGACTTTCTGGCTTTCTCTGGGCATAAGGTTTTTGGCCCAACAGGAATTGGCGTATTGTTTGGGAAGCAAGCTTTGCTGGAAAATATGTCTCCCTTGGCTTATGGAGGAGGAATGGTTCAGCAAGTGAGCGTAGATAAAACGATCATGACTGATTTGCCATCGAAACACGAAGCAGGAACGCCCAATATTGCGGGAGCCATTGGCCTAGCGGCTGCGATTGACTTTATCAATTCAGTCGGAGTAGAGGAAATCGGGAAGCACAGTGCGGGGTTAAGGAAATACGCAGTAAAGAGACTATCCGAAATTGAAGGGCTAACACTCTTCGCAAAAGATGTGAAAGCCACTGCCATACTTTCTTTTACGATGGAAGGAATTCATCCACATGATATTGCAGCATTTTTAGCTGAAAAGGGCATTGCAGTTCGCGCGGGCCATCATTGTACACATCCATTAATGCATAAGCTTGATATTGGTGGAACCGTCAGGGTTTCATTCAGTATTTATAATTCTGAAGAAGAAGTGGATTTGCTCAAAAATACCTTAGACGAAATTAGAAGCTTTTTCCTATGAACGATCGTCTAAAAGCACTTTACAAAACCCAAATATTGGCCCATGCCAAAAGTCCTTTTAATGAAGGTGTCTTGGACGACTATACGCATAAACTACAAGCCTATAACCCAGTGTGTGGCGATCAGTTCGACCTGTATTTAAAATTCGAAGACGATATTATTCAGAAGACTTCCTTTAAAGGTTACGGATGTGCTATTTCAAAGGCCTCAACTTCGGTACTGACAAAGCAACTGTTAGGGAAAAACAAGCTTGAAGCAAAAGCATTGATTGAACTGTTTTTGAAAGTTATTGACCCTGAGAATAGTGAATCACCAGAATCGATAACTTCTGATGAAGAAATTTTGGCCTTCGCTTCCGCCCGCGAATTCCCAGAACGCCTAACCTGCGCCAATCTAGCTTGGGGAAAGCTGAGGGAGGTTTTAGAGGAAGAGTGATGGTACACCAACCTTTCCCCATTTCAAGTAACATTTTAATTCATTTCAAGTTAACTTTGGAGCAAGCATAAAACGCATGGATTCAGCAGTAAGCGCAGTAAAGAAATACTGCAACAGCCTAGTAAAATACAGTCGAAGAAAAACCATTCCAGTTCAGGTGGGCAATGTAACCATTGGGGGCGATCACCCCATTGTGGTGCAGTCGATGACCACCATTGATACCATGGACACCATGAGGTCGGTGGAGCAAACTTTGCGCATGGTGGCTTCGGGTTGCGAATTGGTGCGAATTACAGCCCCCAGCTTAAAGGAGGCCGAAAATCTTCGCGCTATTAAGGAAGAACTGAAAAAGCGTGGTTGCAATGTTCCGCTTGTAGCCGACATCCATTTCACCCCAAACGCTGCAGAACTGGCGGCCAAGATTGTGGAAAAGGTAAGGGTGAACCCAGGTAACTATGCCGATAAAAAGAAATTCGAAAATATAGAATACACCAACGAAACCTATCAGGATGAACTGGACAGAGTTCGGTTACGTTTTACACCTTTAGTAGAGATTTGTAAAGCGCACGGAACCGCCATGCGAATAGGGACCAATCACGGTTCGCTTTCAGATAGAATCATGAGTCGCTATGGCGATACCGCTTTGGGCATGGTAGAATCGGCACTTGAGTTCTTGCGCATTTGCGAAGACTTGGAGTACTATAATATTGTGCTTTCCATGAAGTCGAGTAACACGCAAGTGATGGTAGAGGCCTATCGTTTGTTGGTGCAGAAATTGGATGAAGAAGGCCTAAAACCTTATCCATTGCACTTGGGTGTGACCGAAGCAGGTGAAGCCGAAGACGGCCGAATCAAATCCGCTGTTGGAATCGGTACGCTGCTCGAGGATGGGTTAGGAGATACTGTGCGTGTTTCGTTGACAGAGGAACCAGAGCTCGAAGCCCCTGTGGCGCAAAAGCTTGTCGATCGTTATCATAACCGACACGAACATAAAACGATAGCTGAGATTCATGAGAATCCGATTGATCCGTTCTTGTATCATAAACGTCAGTCGAGAGAAGTAGTAAATATTGGCGCTTCTAATGTGCCACGCGTCATTGCCGACTTGAGTCAGTTTGAAGAAATTACCATTAAAGATTTAAAGAACGTTGGACACTTCTATTTGCCAGAACCCGATAAATGGCGAATGAATGATCAAGGTGCAGATTACGTTTATTCTGGCAGTAAGGCGATTGATTTTATGCTGCCGAACGGCTTGAAAGAGTTGGTCGATTACCCGCAATGGAATACTTTAGAAGATAAGGCAAATCGTTTCCCAGTTTTCACTTTCGATCAATTGGCCGAAGCAGAAAACGCTGATGATCAACTCAATTTCATTAGGTTGAAAGCCGATGAATTGTCAGAGGATGTAATGTCGGTGTTGGAGGCTTCTAATTTGGTTGTGATCCTCGAAACTGAGAATGAACATGCCATGCCTGCTTTGAGACGTTTCTTTTTCGAACTGGTGAAAAGGAAGTTGTCGGTTCCGGTCATCGTGTCTAGAAACTACACCGTAACTGATGCCGAGGAGTTTTTGATTCATGCTTCAACAGATTTTGGTGGTCTGTTAGTCGATGGATTTGGAGATGGTCTAATGCTTCAGGTAGATAAACAGACGGATAAGGAAACCCAACTGGCTGATTTAAAGTTGAAGAATGAAACCGGTTTTGGGATATTACAAGCGGCTCGTACGCGAATGACCAAAACGGAATATATTTCTTGTCCGTCTTGCGGAAGAACTCTGTTCGACCTACAAGAAACCACGGCCATGATCCGTAAACGTACCGATCATTTGAAAGGAGTGAAAATTGGAATTATGGGTTGTATCGTAAACGGCCCAGGCGAAATGGCCGATGCTGATTACGGTTATGTGGGTTCGGGCAAAGGAAAGATTACCTTGTACAAAGGTCAGGAAGTAATGAAAAGGGGAGTAGCCTCTGAAAAAGCCGTGGACGAATTGATTGACATCATTCGAGAAGATGGTAGATGGTTGGAACCCGAATTGGCAAATGCCGAATTTTAAAATTGAAATGTGATGAGCGAAGAAATTAAAAATGAAGAGCAAGAGGATTCAAAGCTAACAGCCAAGGAAGCCTTCGATTTTGGTCCTGTTTTAGGGTATTTTTTCAGAAAGAAGGATCCTTCGCGGCCTACCAATTTCAATATCAAGGCCATGCACACAATCAATAAGATTTCGATCATTATGTTTATAATCGCAGTAATTGTGATTGTGAGCAGAGCGATTGGAAGGATGTAAATATAGGCTTACCTAATTTTTTAAACTATGTATATTGATGAATTCAGAGATTACTGCATTGCGAAGAAAGGGGTGACTGAAGAGACTCCTTTCGGTCCAGATACGCTTGTAATGAAAGTAATGGGTAAGATGTTTGCGCTCACTGGCCTCGATGTTTATGCATTTGTCAATCTAAAATGTGAACCTGAGTATGCTGCTGAACTACGAGAAAGAGAACCTGGAATTACTCCAGGTTGGCACATGAACAAAACGCATTGGAATTCTGTGAAAACCGATGGTACAGTTTCAGAAAACCTAATGAAAGAACTGATCGACCTTTCTTACAACCTCGTGGTGGAGAGCTTACCAAAGAAAATCAAAGAAGAGTGGCTTTCGCTCGAGTAGGAGATTATTAAGTCCATACCATTTTTTCACAATTACTATTGCCTAAATCATTTGCTTAGTTACCTTTGCTCTCGATGTTGAAAAACACACATATCGCTTCTACTACTGCACCTCATGTGCATCATTTCCACCATCTCTCGTAAGAGAGATATATATAACACCCTACCCGGCAGGTTCTGCCGGAACATTCGATTCAATTAATTACCCATTTCAGCTTAGCAGTTCATAATTATGTTCTCTTTTCTGGAAAAACTCAAATCAATTTCTAAAGATTTAGGGTTAGGTAGGCCTAAAACTTTGGTTTACCTGAACTCTACAATAACATACAGATGAGAAATACTTTGCGCATAGCAGTACAAAAAAGTGGCAGACTGAGCGATGACTCACTCGCATTAATCAAAGAATGTGGCATTAAAGTGAATAACGGCATGGGGAAACTCAAGGCCGAGGCTTCAAATTTTCCTATGGAGTTTTTATTCTTAAGAGATGATGATATCCCAGGTTACGTCCAAGATGGCATTGCTGATATTGGAATTGTAGGTGCCAATGAAGCCGAAGAAAAGGACAAGCAAGTAGATTGGGTAAAGAAACTCGGTTTTTCTAAATGCCGTCTTTCTTTGGCCATCGACAAGGCAGAAAGCTACAATGGAATTCAAGACTTTGAAGGGAGGAGCTTGGCCACTTCGTATCCGAAAATCTTAGGTGATTACCTCAAGGCGAATAACATCAATGCCGACATTCACGAAATTAGTGGTTCAGTAGAAATTGCTCCAAGCATCGGTTTGGCTTATGGTATCTGCGATATTGTTAGTTCTGGTTCAACCTTAATGAGCAATGGACTTAAAGAGGTAGAAGTGATTTTCAAGTCGGAAGCCGTAATGCTAGCCAACAGGAGCCTTTCAGCGGAGAAAAAGGAAATCCTCGATCGACTTATTTTTAGAATTGATGCTGTTCAGACCGCGAAAAACAACAAGTATATTTTACTGAACGCGCCAAACGATGCTCTGGAGAACATCATCAACATTCTTCCTGGAATGAAAAGCCCAACGGTTTTGCCTTTGGCAACAGAAGGCTGGAGTTCGGTTCACTCGGTAATACAGGAGGATGATTTTTGGGAAATTATTGAAGGGCTTCGCAATGCGGGTGCTCAAGGAATTCTAGTGGTGCCAATTGAAAAGATGATTCTATGATTGTCGCGATTAACCCAAAAAGAGAGGAGTGGGAGGCTTTATTAAAGCGGCCTACGATGGAATTGGAAACCATTGAGGCCATTGTGAAGCCAGTAATGGAAGCGGTGAAAGCGGAGGGAGATCAGGCTCTAATTGACTTCACTAAGAAGTTTGATGGGGTGGAAATCACCAATTTCGAGGTGTCTTCAGCTGAGGTGGATGCAGCAGTTGATTTGGTGCCAGAAGAATTGATAGCCGCTATTCGCATTGCAAAACAGAACATTGAGACTTTTCACAGAGCCCAAAAGGGGGAGGTGTTGAAGGTTGAAACGATGCCCGGTGTGAATTGCTACCGTAAATCTGTGCCCATTGAAAAGGTTGGTTTGTACATCCCTGGAGGTACTGCGCCATTATTTTCTACCGTTTTGATGTTAGCCATACCTGCGAAAATTGCAGGCTGTAAAGAGATTGTGTTGTGTACACCTCCAGATAAAAACGGAAATGTAAATCCAGCCATTTTGTTTACGGCACAACTGGTGGGCGTAACTAAGATTTACAAGGTAGGCGGGGCGCAAGCCATTGCAGCCTTAACTTTCGGTACTGCAACTATTCCAAAAGTCAATAAAATTTTTGGCCCCGGAAATCAGTTTGTCACTGCTGCCAAACAGCTTTCAACCAAGTATGGTTTGGCTATCGATATGCCTGCTGGCCCTTCGGAGGTAGCGGTATATGCCGATGAAACAGCCATTCCTGCTTTCGTAGCTGCGGATCTACTCTCTCAAGCAGAACACGGTGCCGACTCTCAAGTGGTGTTGGTGGCTTCTTCTGAAGAAATTGTTAATGCGGTTCAACTAGAAGTACAAGCACAGTTGTTGGTTTTGCCACGCGCAGATTTGGCTTCTAAAGCATTGAAAAACAGCGTGTCAATTGTCTTAGAGAATAGAGAGCAAGCCATTGATTTGTTGAACGAATACGGAGCGGAGCACTTGATTTTGTGTGTTGAAAAACCGTGGGAAGTAGCGGATCAAATCATTAATGCAGGTTCTGTATTTATTGGCAATTACACGCCAGAATCGGCAGGAGATTATGCTTCGGGTACAAACCATACTTTACCCACCAACGGCTATGCAAAAATGTACAGCGGGGTATCTTTAGATAGTTATGTGAAGAAAATCACCTATCAGGAAATCACGAAAGAGGGACTTAAGAACTTAGGGCCTGTAGTGGAAATTATGGCCGAAGCTGAATTGCTTGAAGCACATAAGAATGCGGTTACTTTGAGACTTAAATCTTTGAACGATGTTTGATCCGAACGCGCTCTTAAGAGCACACTTGCAAAAGTTAGTGCCTTATTCTTCTGCCAGAGATGATTACAAAGGCAACGAAGGCGTCTTTTTAGATGCCAATGAGAATCCGATCGGTTCAATTACAGAAGAAGATTGGAACCGCTATCCCGATCCATATCAGACGGATTTGAAGGCTAGAATTGGAGAGGTGAAGGAAATTAATCCCAAGAACATTTTTTTGGGAAATGGCAGCGATGAACCTATTGATTTATTGTTTCGGGCGTTTTGCGAGCCGGGAAGGGATAATGTGATCATCAATCCACCTACCTATGGCATGTATAGAGTAAGTGCCGATATTAATAATGTAGAGGCGCGTGAGGTGCTGCTGACAGCCGATTATGATTTAAATGTGGAAGCCATTAAATCGGCCGTAGACGAAAACACAAAGATCATTTTTATATGTTCGCCAAATAACCCAACAGGCAATGATGTGTCGTTGAATAAGATCGAAGAAGTATTGCGATTTTTCAATGGAATTGTTTTGGTAGACGAGGCTTATGTAGACTTTACAAGTAGACAGAGCTTTGCGTTGAGGCTTGAAGAATTCCCCAATTTATTGGTGCTTCAAACTTTCAGTAAAGCTTGGGGTTTAGCAGCACTAAGGCTAGGAATGGCTTTCGCTTCGGAGGAGATATTGACTATTTTGAATAGAATCAAAGCACCTTATAACCTAAGTGGCTTAGTTCAAAAAACCGTTTTGAAGGCATTGGAAATCCTTGAGAAGAAGGACAAGATGGTAGAGCAAATTCTTAAGAATAGAGGGATATTAGGCGAAGCCTTAAAGCAAATCCCTATGATAAAAGCGATTTACCCTACCGATTCAAACTTCTTTTTAGTGAAATTAGAGAATGCGTCTGACGTATATCAGAAGCTTATCGAGCAAAAAATCATTCTACGCGACCGCTCTAAAGTAGCGCTTTGCGAAGGAGGGGTTAGAATTACTGTGGGCACTGAAAAAGAAAATGAATTACTAATTGAAGCGCTCAAAAACTTAAGTGAGAAATAGCGACTGTTGCGTAGTCATGCTGAACTTGTCTCAGTATCCGTTTATTATCACTGAAAATTCTCTGCTTATCAAAAAGTAGGAATTGCTGAGTTACTAAATAATAAACGGTGCACTGAGCACCAAATACTAACAACCATTTTAACCAAATGATGAAAAAAATACTCTTTATAGATCGTGACGGTACGATCATCGTTGAACCGAAAACCGACTTTCAAGTAGACTCTTTAGAGAAACTTGAGTTTTTACCGGGTGCCATTTCTAACCTTAGGAAAATTGCAGAGCAATTAGACTATCTTCTTGTAATGGTAACCAATCAAGATGGGCTAGGTACGGATTCCTTCCCTGAAGACACTTTTTGGCCAACACAGAATAAGATGCTCAAAACCCTTGAGGGAGAAGGTGTAGTATTTGATGAAATCATCATCGATCGCACTTTTGCACATGAAAATGCACCTACCCGCAAACCAGGAACGGCTTTGCTTACTCAATTCACTAACGGTGATTATGATTTGGCCAATTCTTTCGTTTTGGGCGACAGGGAGACAGACATTCAATTGGCAGAAAACCTTGGTACTAAAGCCATCTTTATTGCTGAAGAGCAAAACCCTAAAGCAGCTTTGAGTACCAATAGTTGGGACGAGATATTCAGGTTCTTGCAAATGCCTGAAAGAAAGGCTGAGGTACATCGCGTAACCAAAGAGACTGATATTCTAATTCAGTTGAATTTGGATGGAACAGGCCAATGCAAGAATGAAACTGGCTTGGGCTTCTTCGATCACATGCTCGATCAGTTGGGGAAACACTCTGGTGCAGACCTAACGATAAAGGTGAAAGGTGATTTACACATTGATGAACACCATACGATTGAGGATACGGCTTTGGCTTTGGGCGAAGCTTATGCGCTAGCGATAGGAAATAAGAAGGGTTTGAACCGTTACGGCTTTCTATTGCCAATGGATGAGGCTTTGGCTCAAGTGGCGATCGATTTTAGTGGCAGGCCATGGTTGGTTTGGGAAGCCGAATTCAAACGCGAAATGGTGGGCGACATGCCAACTGAAATGTTCATGCACTTCTTTAAATCATTTTCCGATGCCGCTAAATGCAATCTGAATATTAAGGTAGAAGGCGACAATGAGCACCACAAAATTGAATCGATTTTC
>TARA_R110001599_G_scaffold103506_3_pt1 | contig 14693 bp, 10 predicted proteins | sample TARA_R110001599 | Tara Oceans TARA_R110001599 (sample SAMEA4398360) | marine metagenome | biome: Polar Biome; feature: [MES] marine water layer (ENVO:01000295) within the mesopelagic zone...; material: water (ENVO:00002006), including particulate matter (ENVO:01000060) such... | reverse complement strand
TGCCGATCGTAAAACCCTTATCAAACTTGTTATGGATGCTACCGCTGCTTCTCCTCTTAATGGCCTGATGCGTGGCAAGCATGAAAGCTTATTTACCTTAAGTCATAATGGCTGTGAGATACCACCAGTTAAGGCGTTACACGTGGGTCGTCCGGCTGAGCCCGATCCCGGTGTCAAAATGGATCTGGCCGTACCTGCCGAGGGTAACTGGGAAAACCTGTGTGTGAAAGGGGGATTAACACCTGAACACCAAAATTCAGTTAGTGGTGCGAGCTCAAGTTTAACTGACCATCAAGACCGCCTATTACACCTTCGTGGTATTTGCACCTTGCGACCTGATGGTATTAAAGAAATCACGCAACACTTGTTTAATCCCCATGGTTCCGTTTTTACCTTGCTGTCAGAGGAGGGGCCTGAGAGTGGTGGCTTGGGACGGGCACCGGATGCGACGACTTATATGTCGGCAGGGATAGGCTTTTGCTTTATGACCCAGTTTGGGCGCTATGCAAAAATGAAGCGTAAAGACTTAACCGATTACCGCATTCTGCAAGATTCACATTTCACACTCGGTGGCGCATCAGGCGGCACTGGGGTTGCTGGTAAAGCAGATCCATTAGAAACCCATGTTTATCTGCAAAGCAGTGAGGACGATAACTTTGCAACAGACATTTTGGATGTTTCTGAGCAAACCTGTTTTTTACATGCATTTTGTAAAACAGACCTAAAAACAAAAATACGTCTGACTGAGCGCTAAGCACAGTCACATTATGCATTAACTGGTTTCACTCACAGTGACAGATATTGAATAAACTTTATCTGTAACAGGGGAGGTTAGGTTGATGCGAGCAAAATTAAAATTAGTGCAACCAAACACGTTATTAATCACCACACCAGTTTTGCCGCAAATAGCGGGAGCGGTGTTTCATCTAGGGTGTGTTTTTATCGTGTAACGTTCTGATTTTGCGCCTCGGTTACTGCTATTTTTCGTTACAGCCGTCACCGACTATTTCAGCGTGGTTGATTTTGACTAAATACAGATAGTTATAAAGGTGATGAGTATGAAAATGAATAAACCAGCAACAACACGATTGTATATTGATGGCCAGTATTGCGATGCCCTTTCTGGGAAAACCTATCCTCAATATAATCCTGCCCGCCCCGAAGAACTGGTTGGGGAAGTAGCAAGCGCAGGCGTTGAAGATGTGAATTTAGCCTGTGAGGCCGCCCGTGTAGCAATGCCTAAGTGGGCTGCATTATCTTATCAAGAGCGTGCACAATACTTATTGAAGATTGCAGATCACCTATTGGCTAACCCCCAGGAGCTGCAAACTCGTGTGGCATTGTTTACCCGTGAGCACGGTAAAATTCTGCGTGAGGCAAATATGGAAATCAGTCGCATAAGTGAGCGTTTCAGGCATGTCGCTGAATACGCTGAACGTTTGAGCCGGGATGAAGAGCTCACTGGGCCTCCCTTTGATACCATCATATCAAGACAGCCCCGAGGTGTGGCGGCATTGGTTGTGCCATGGAATTGGCCCATATCTATTTTGGGCGCAAAGTTGCCCCAGGCGCTCATTTCTGGCAATACGGTGGTAGTGAAACCTTCAAAAGAATCCGCTATGGCAACTGCGATGACAGTCGGTTTGATGGCTGAAATGTTACCTCCTGGTGTTATTAACCTATTGACAGGTTCTTCAGCAGAAATTGGCGACCCGCTGCTGTCTCATCCGGCTATTAGGACGATCAATTTCACCGGCAGTGTTGAGGTGGGAAAACATGTTATGAAGGTGGCCGCAGATAATTTAGTGCCCGTAACATTAGAGTTAGGCGGTAATGACGCAGGTATCATTCTCGAAGATGCAAAGTTAGATGATGCAGCATTTAATCGCATGTATCTGGCTTCTTTTATGTCTTCAGGTCAAATTTGCATGGCAATGAAACGCATCTATGTACACCGCTCACGATATCAAGAAGTCGTCAATGGATTGACCAAAATAGCCTCTGCTCAAGTCATAGGTGATGGGTCTTTGCCTACAACAACTATGGGGCCACTGAACAATAAAAAGCAGTTTGGGGTTGTCACCAGCATGATTGATGAAGCGAAGCAGTCCGGTTGCGAAGTCCGAGAGTTAGGGCGAGTACCTGATATTGCGCTCTATGAGAACGGCTATTTCCAAAAACCAACACTGGTGCTCGATCCAGATCTTGAATTGCGGGTTGTACGAGAAGAGCAATTCGGCCCTGTTGTACCAATTATTCCTTTTAACACCGTTGACGAGGCCATAAAACTGGCGAATGACTCTGAGTTCGGACTGTGCTCGTCGGTATGGACTGAAGATCGAGACCAAGCGCTAAACGTCGCGCGACAACTCGAAGCGGGTTACACCTATTTGAACAGTCACGGCCCATTAGCTCAGGATAGCCGAGCACCATTTGGCGGTCACAAACATAGTGGTGTCGGCCGCAACTTAGGCTATGAGGGGATTATTGCCTTTCAAGAAATGCACGCCATTTCTGCGCCGCAAGGTTGGCTGCTTTAAGTTCGCTGTGGGTATTCAATGTGGAGTTTGTCGATAGCGTTTGTTTGTGAATTTACAGATAAACACAAGGGGGGCGGCGAATTTAAAGCCATTTTCCAGCATGTTTTTACATGAAACATGCTTATTCTAGCGATTGGACGTATCAACTTTAACGTTTTGCGCTGGGATATTGATCGGTACTTCGCTTATCTGATATGAATTTTAGTGCCTCGTGGATGATTTTTACACGTTACTTGCTGTGCAATATATGTGAATACATTAGATTGAATTAATTAAGCATTTCTAATGCATGAGAACAAATTAAAGGAGAAACAAGTGTTAGCTGGCAAAAGAATAGTCGTAACAGGTGTGGCATCTGGTATTGGTGCTCAGACAGCTAAAGTATTAAAGGCTAAAGGGGCATTCGTTATTGGTTTAGATCGCAATGATGCAAGCGCCTCTGTGGATAGCTTTATTCAGGTCGACTTAACCAGTAAAGCGTCGGTCGATAATGCCGTCGCGTCAATTACGGGAAACATCGATGGATTGTGCAATATCGCTGGACTTCCGCCTACCGCTGATCGCAAATTGGTCATGGCAGTCAATTTAGTCGCGTTACGCTATTTCACCGAAAGCATGATTGCGCGATTAAATGATGGTGCTTCTATTGTGAATGTTGCATCTTTGGCTGGATTTGGTTGGGCGCAGGCAATTGAGACAATCAACGAAGCCACAGCATCTCTGGATTTTGACAACATTGAAAAATTTTGCATCAAACATAAGATATCCAATGAGCGCAGCTACTTTTTTAGCAAGGAGTGGTTACGAGTATGGACCATGCAAAACCGCTGGACTTGGCGAGATAAAGGTATTCGTATGAACACGGTGAGTCCAGGCCCAGTAGATACCCCGATCCTAAAAGACTTCATTGAAACATTAGGCGAACGTGCTGAAGAAGACATGAAAGTCATGGACCGACCAGGCAACCCGCGAGATATTGCGCCAATTATTGCATTTTTATGCAGTGATGAAAGCGCATGGATCCGCGGCAGTGATATTGCAGCAGACGGTGGTATGTCGTCGCATATTCAGCAAAATATGCACGGTTTCTAATGATAAGTGGGATGAGTCTTCATCCCACTTATCGAGTATATGCCAAGCTGATTCTCCCACTGGTTACCTAGCTTGGAAATTTATCCAGCAAAATACCTGTTTATCCCAAGTGCGAGACAGGGTTTTTTAATGGTGACGATATTGATCAAACCGTACCAAAATAAATGTATGGCTGAATGGATCCGTACCCTAGTGTCGGATCGAGAAACGTGTGGACTGTATTCAATCTAATCGATTGTGCGGGTCAATCTACATAGCTGCTAGTTAACTTAATTTTTGTTGAAGAGGTGCAAATTGTTGAGCTTGAAAACTTATCCTTTATCCCAGCCAACGCTCAAGTTGATGGTCGTATCATCGTTGGCGATTCTATTGAGTGCTTGCCAGGCCCCAACAGAGTCAAAAGCATCCGTTGTCGCTGACAACGCGCTTAGCAAAAGCCCTAACATCATTGTAATCATGGCGGATGACATGGGGTTTTCCGATGTGGGTGCGTACGGCAGTGAAATTGCTACGCCTAATTTAGATAATCTTGCCCAGCAGGGGGTGAAGTTTAGTCGATTTTATACGTCTATATCCTGTTCACCTTCTCGCTCGATGTTAATGACCGGCGCGGACAATCACCTTGTTGGTATCGGTAATATGGCGGAAACGATCATGGACAACCAAATTGGCAAGCCAGGATATGAAACCTATATCAATAGCGGTGTGTCGACCATAGGTGAAGATTTCCAAAATTTGGGATATCACACCTATATGGCAGGCAAATGGCATCTTGGCCTAGAAAAAGAGCAGGGTCCTGCAGAGCGAGGTTTTGACAAATCGTTCTCCTTGCTATTTGGTGGTGGGAGTCACTACAGCACAGGGTTTGGGCCGGACAAACATAGACCTGTGTCGTTTTATCGGGACAACGGCAAACTCATTCGTACCCTTCCTGACGACTTCTATAGCTCGAACTTTTACACTGATAAGATCATGGAATATATCCGTAGCGAAGAGGATTCACAACAGCCTTTTATGGCTTATTTAGCCTTGACGGCACCGCACTGGCCTTTGCAATTTCCACCCGATTACAACGCAGAGTATGAAAATACCTATAAAGTAGGCTGGAACAAAATTCGCCAGGCTAGGCTGGCTAAATTACGCCAGTCAGGTTTGTTCAGTAGCCCACTATTAGAAGATGATACACCTGACCTGATGCGCGATTGGGATACACTGTCAGCTGATGAGCAAAAATTAGCGTCTCGTGATATGGAGATTTACGCGGCAATGGTGTCGAACATGGACCGCAATGTGGGCCGTTTAATCGCTTTTTTGCAAGAGAACGATTTATACGACAACACCCTTATCCTATTTTTGTCTGATAATGGCGCCGACCATTGGAGCAATGAAACTGCGCCTCCCGTAATCGCAGATTTCGCTAATCAGTTTGATAATTCGCTGGAAAATCGCGGTCAACCGGATTCATACGTATTCTATGGGGAAGAATGGGCCAGAGTCAGTAATACGCCATTCAACAAATACAAGGGCACCACGAATCAAGGTGGGATGCGCGTTCCTGCCTTTATGAAACTTCCTGATGGTCAAGGCGCTGGCCAGATTAACCATCAAGTGTTGGGGATAGAGATGGTTAAATCTACCTTGCTTGATGTGGTCAAAGGTAGCGTTACAGCGAAAATAAACCCCATGCTGAACCCACTTGTACAACCGCAGGAATCGGCCTATTTGGGACGTGAAATGTGGGGTAAACAAGGGATCATCAGCGGGCAGTGGTCGCTGGTCAAAATGCAGGCTCCTCAAGGCACCGGGCAGTGGCAATTATTTGATGTAGTAAATGATCCCGCTGAAACGACCGATCTTGCCTTGCAATTCCCCGATGTTACCACGCGCTTAAAAGGTGATTGGCTGCAATACGTAGAACAAAATGGTGTGGTAATGCCTAAAGGAAAATTTTATATTCGGCCCCCTGGGCAACTACCCGTAGAGTAAAGTAACCCTTATGTATCTGATGGTTTTCATTGCCATCAGATATATCTTTCGTCATTTATAACTGGCGTATCTGTTAAGTACAATCATCAAGTTTTAAGAAATCATTCGAGCCATAAGGCTAACCATTTGGGTGCTTGTATTATTGGCTCATGCTCAATCTATTATTGAAAATAACGTTCATTATTAATGTCTAAATCGATTTTAGCACTTTTAAGTCGGGCCTTGGGTAAGCTCGGTTTAGCGATTCATTAGTTGTTTAGCATGCTCTTGGCGGTGAATGCCTCTTCCCTCTTTACTGTATCCCGAACATGCGATGCCCGGTACAAACCTTAGTCGCGAAGTTAGCCTCGTGGGTGAATGGTTGATTACGACAGCTAATGCGTTTATTTATCCAAGCCGTGGGTACTATCATCTCCGTGAGCGAGTTGATGAGTATTCTAGTCTGCTTCTTTGGATATAGCTGGGGTGGGGGAATTCATAAGAACAGGGTTGCAGACGAGGATTGAATTGATTTTGTCATTGCTTTCCTGTGCATATCTATTGCGCACCTGATAGTAACGGTTGATAACACTTATCAACCGTTAAATATGCGTCAACCTATTAATCTTATAGTCCTGCTTTCTTTTCCAATAATTTGGCAACGGTAAAATAGTAATTTCTACCGGTGCCATTGAGTAAATCCTTTGCCAGTAAGCGCATCGATTTTGCTTTGAGTAACATGGCGGCTTTATTCGAATCATCCATTGCCAATAGGTAGTCACATAACTGCGCTGTCCATTGGGGGTTGTCGTTTAAAGCGCTTTGCGCTTGTTTCATGAGTTCGTCTGCGCCACCGGCTAAAGCCGCGATTTTTTGTGCTTCTTCTTTATCACTCAACGGAAATAGATTGGTTGGGTTGCCGTCATACCAGCCTAAATAGCCATTAAAGATAGAGCGAATGGCCCATTCTGGGTGGCCGTAATAGGGCTGCAAGTAATCTAATTTTTGGAATTTTTCGGGTAACTTTACATATTCCACAAGTTGATTCGGGGTCATGCCTTTATTCATGCCTTCAATAGTTTTATCGAATAAAAATTGAATAGCATCCCGATAATTGGTCAGTACGTCGATGACTTCGGCTTGACCGCTAATAGGACGAGTATGCCCACCGACCAAATAAGTCGGCTTATATTTCACCATTTTGTCGACCGACTTCGCCCATAAACGCACATCTCGATACGCAGCACCACGGATTGGGTAAAGATTAGGCCAAGATTTGTAAAAATTGTCGCCAGCAAACAAGGTTTGTGTTTGTGGATACCAAATGAACATCTCATCATCGGTTTCTCCAGGTGCGGCAACAAGTGACAATTCCAGACCGGCTACCTTCAATACGTGGATCTGGGTATTAAACGTATTGGTTATCTTTACTTTTGTGTCAGCACCAAAGGCGTCGCCACCTTTTGACGGCCAGTATGCTTTGGCTATACCGTTGTTGATGCGCTCGTCGGGTGATAATAAGAATCCCCCTTGTGCTGCGCCGCGCTTACGTTGAATCGTTAACCCTGCGTCGTTGGCAAAATTACCTTCGTGTCCAAATCCTTCACGTGCCCATACTTGTACGTCATCATTATCTTTAAAAGCAATGGCGCCCGTAGTGTGATCGCCATGACCATGGGTAAATATAATGGCTTTCACCGGTTTAGGGGTAATCGTTGCGAACAATTGCCGTACTTTTTTGCTTTCTTCAGGGCTAATACCGGTATCAATAATCACAATTCCATCATCGCCGATGATCATGCTGATAGGCGAAACGCCGTAGCCTACCGCGGTATAAACCTGCTCGTTTACTTTGATCAGTTCCTGATTAAATTCAGCACTTCGCGCTGCTAATTGTTTACTGGCAGGGCTTGGCGTTTCAGCAAGCACGGGCAGGCTTAAACTCAATGACAGTGAAATGGCCAGCGCTTTACTTATCTGGGAAAGTGAATTTTTTGTATAAGTAGACATGTGAATACCCCTCTCTATCAAACTGTAGAAAAAAACGGCAAGTTGTCATCACCGTTATTTGTGTATTAAGTACAGTAAAAAAGCCTCAAAATATGGGTTCTAAGCATGCAGACGTAAGCCCAGAAGCCATAGACTTATAACTATCTTCCGTTAACTCTACTTACTTTGAAAGGCCAATCAAAATGGGAAAGTATATACTGTGGATGAATAACAATTGTCGCGACCATCATGAATGAATATTAGCGCGTTGGAAGTGTATTTTTATAAGCTGCCATGTTTACTAACGGCGATATCTATGCCGTCATTTTGCAATTCATCCTTACTCTACAGGACAGAAAAACCTCTGAAACTTGGGCTGATTAAAGTAAGCAATTTCATTGCGCGTCGGTTATTGCGTAAATTCGATTTGAAAAATGCCCAAAGCGGCATTATCAAATTTTGCAGGCGTAATAAGGGTTACGCTTAATAAGCCTTTTATTGGTAATTCCCTGTTCAAATTATACCTTTCAATTACAGGCTATGGTTGTTTTTATACTCGGCGGGGATTATGGTGAATGCTTGGTAACACCCATCTGGCAGTGAAAAATGTCTTATGGTTAGTTAGGGGGAAGTGTGATTTATTATCCTTGATTACTGGCTAAGCTAAATAGTCTCTGCCTATCTTATTCAGCCTCCGGAAGGTAAAAATATGAATGACATAACGATTCAACGAATGCGTCTCACTATTGTGCTTTTGCTACTATCTTTCAACACTTATGCCCTACCGATTGTTTCAAGCGATTTCGACGGCTTGTCATTAGGGGCTAAAATAGCGGGTCCTGTGGGTCCTGAAGTCGAAACATCGTTAGTCAACTCTGCCGGCCAGGCGATAGGTGATCTCGCCAGCAGTGTCAGTTGCCCCCCTGGCGCTGTGGTATGCTTGCCTGGAGATAACGCTCTCGGTACGATTTACACCTATGTTCATGAAGTTATCCCTGGTATCGATTTGTTAAATGATGGGCCTTTTCCAAATCCTGATGAGGTTATTCCCTTTGACAACATAAGTGATTTTAGCTTGGGCTTTTCTGCCAGTGGATTCAACGGTGTTGCAGGCTACAGTTTCACTGAGGCGGCTACTGCACAGGTTAATTTTGATATAGAGATATCTGATACGGGTATATTGCGCTGGGTAACAGATTCTAGCAACTGGGGCTCAAACGAAAAAATCACCTTTTTCTGGCAAACTACCCAAGCGCCCGTGGGGCCTGGTGGTTCCTATGGTATTGCTAATGCGCAAGACTCTGGTTTTGGAGCTGGGCCCCTGCCGATGGCGATAGAGGTCGCGGAGCCTAATGTGTTGGGCAGTTTAGTTGCCAGCTTGTTCATTGTATTTGCCTTCAGGGTTCGTGATAAACAACACATTCACAGTAAGGCGCTGGCATCATAGGTTATGGCCTAATAATCGTATGTGCTGGGGCTGATACCCAGCACTTGCTCCCTAAGGTGAATGTCGCACGGGTATAACCAGCGTTATCAAATAACCAATAAATCCATAAACTCATTAACCGCTAGCTTCTCTAATTTTGCTTTGTTATTACAGAGGCTTACGATTGTCATTGCATGTTTATTAGGAAAACGAGTTTTAACATTGCGCGCAAATTTGGCTTGCAGTGATGGGATCCCTTCATCTCTACGAAATTTATGCCCGAGTGGATATTCCACTTCGACCTTTTCAGTACTGCTACCGTCGTTAAAAAAGATTTGAACTGCATTGGCAATGCTACGCTTGTTAGGATCGAGATATTCCTGCGAATATCGTTTGTCTTCAGTAACGCGCATTTTTTCTCTTAGGGTATCAATACGTTTATCAGAAGCGACGTCATCTTCATAGTGATCGGCATTTAACACGCCAAACAGCAATCCTATGGCCACCATATATTGTAAACAGTGATCGCGATCAGCGGGATTATGCAACACACCTTGTTTGCTGATAATACGAATGGCGGATTCGTGTGTTGTTAATTCAATGCGTTCAATGTCGACTAAGCGATTAATCGCTTGTGTATGCAGTTTAACGGCACACTCTACTGCGGTCTGAGCATGAAACTCTGCCGGAAAGGAAATTTTAAACAACACGTTATCCATGACATATTCGCCATAGGGCCGTTGCAACGTAAATGCTTTGCTGGTGAACAATACCTCATAAAACCCCCAGGTTTTTGCGCTTAATACACTTGGATAACCCATTTCACCAGACATAGTGATCATCGCTAATCGCACCGCACGACTAGTGGCATCGCCGGCTGCCCATGACTTTCGCGAACCCGCGTTAGGCGTATGCCGATAAGTTCGCAAACTTTGCCCATCGACTAAAGCTTGGGAAAGCGCATCCATAATATCTTCATATGTTCCGCCTAACATTTGGGTCACTACCGCGGTCGAAGCAATTTTAACTAAAATGACGTGATCCAAGCCTACTCGGTTGAAACTGTTGTCTAGGGCCAGTACTCCTTGGATTTCATGGGCTTTGATCATAGCGGTCAGCACGTCTTTCATGCTTAATGGATTATAACCGTTTGCTATTCGTTGACGGGAAACATAATCCGCTACCGCTAAAATGCCTCCCATATTGTCAGAGGGATGGCCCCATTCGGCGGCTAACCAAGTATCATTAAAATCTAACCATCGAATGATACAACCTATATCAAACGCAGCTTTTATGGGATCCATCACAAATTGCGTGCCGGGAACGCGAGCCCCATTAGGCACTATGGTTCCGGGTACTATGGGCCCTAAATGTTTAGCGCATTCCGGGTATTTCAGTGCCAAAAAACCGCACCCCAGTGTATCCATTAAGCAGTAGCGGGCGGTGTCATACAGGTGGTCATTTTCAATCACGTAATCTGTTACGTAAAGGGCAATATCTTTGATAGGGCGGTCGTAGTCGGGCTTTATATTTGATTCAACATTGGCATTCATGCGTGACTCCAAATAATTCTTGATGACTTAAGGATTAGCTTCTTCATTAACCTAACATCAATGACGTGAAGTACCTATACGTGTCAATATTTAACCTAGATGTCGTGGTATTCTGCAGCGCGAAGCAGAGCATAATGGCTATCGCCTAGGGCTATCCATCTCTGCCTGAACAAACACGACCAAAAGCGAGGAGGACAAGCCCTCGCAAAGACTCGTCAAAAATCAAGCAGGTTCGGGCCATAATGCGCCCTCGTCATCTTCAATATTGTCATCATCTGTAAGCAAGCTGGAATACACACCGTTCATGGCGAGTAAGTCTTCGTGCCTGCCTTGTTCCACAATCTTGCCTTGGTTTAGCACCAATATTTGATCGGAATGACGAATGGTGCTCAGGCGGTGCGCAATGGCGATAACGGTCTTTTCTGCAAACAGGCGAGCAATGGCTTTTTGGATCAGATTTTCGGTAATGGAATCCACTGAGCTAGTGGCCTCGTCCAACATCATAACTTGGCCACCTTGGGCCACGGCCCGAGCAAACGAGATAAGCTGAGCTTGGCCTGCTGACATATTACTGCCACTCTTTTTCAGCTCGAACTGATACTGACCCGGTAAACCTAAAATGAAGTCATGGGCATAGACATATTGTGCGGCGTCGACCACGGCTTCGTCGCTGATTTGTGCGGCGCCAAGGGAAATATTAAAATGGATGTTTTCCTCAAACAGAAACACGTCCTGCTGCATCAGGGAGAATAAATGAAGCATTGACGCTTTAGGAATACTCGACAGCTCAATGCCGTTGAGCAAAATGCTGCCTTCGTAATCCATGTAGGCTTTATTCATGATGCGTATGATTGTCGACTTGCCGGAGCCTGTTGTGCCAACTAACGCTAATTGCTCGCCCTTGTTTAGCGTAAACGACACATCATGCAAAATATAGGGACCTGTGTTGTTGTAACGAAAACGTACATTTTTGAATTCGAGCGAGTCGAAGTTAGCAAGTTTGTCTTTCAGGGATTCAGCGGGTAAAAGCGTTTTACCTTCTTCTTCGAGTTCTTGCACAAAAAGCTCTTCTATGTGCTCAAAGGCAGCAAAAGAACGCTGAATGGCGGCTATCTGTGAGGTGAAATCGCGTAGTGGCACAAACACTTTTTCCAAGGTGTTAATGAAGGCGATAAGTACCCCAAGGCTCACTGCGCCGGCCAAAACTTTACCTGAGCCATACCAAATAATTAGCCCAATGGTGATGGTTGTGATGCCCGAGATGACCGAAAACAGAGTGGCATCGTATTTATTGGTTTTTAATTGTGCCCGCAGAAAATCTTCTGTGTAACCGTGATACTTGGCTTCTACTTCTTCTTCGGCACCATACAGTTGCACGGTTTTCACCCCGAGCAAACATTCTTGTAAAAAGCCGGTGCCTTTAGCTAAAGACGAGCGGGTAATGGCAAACATTTCACGCAGGCGATTACGCACATACTGGGTCAGCATTAACACCGGAGGAAATACCAGTAAGACTAACAAGGCTAATTGCCAGTTAATGAAAAACATAAAGATCAATACTGCCAAGGTGTTAATAGAGTCTTTGAGCAAACTCAATACGCCCAGTACGAAGGATTCACCTATGGCTTCAAGGTCACTGGTTAGGCGCGATAGGGTGACCCCAGTGGGAGTTTTGTCAAAATAGGTTCGGGGCAGTTTCAAAATACGTGCAAACAGGGCCATTCGTATATCGAAAACGGCTTTCTGTCCGGTTTTACGCAAGCAATAAGTGTAAACGGCATCGGCAATATAATTGACAATTAAGACCACGAGCATGACGGCAATCAGGGTCATCAAGCCAGTGTATTTCCCCGGCGTGAGGTGTTTGTCAATCACTTGAATAACCAGCCAAGGAAACAACAAGTTGGCGGCTACTGATATGGGCATCATCAACAACCCAATCACAGCGCTCTTCTTGTAACGCGAAGCGAAGTGATAAAAATGCTTGAGGTAGGCGAGATCCAAAGATTTAATCATGCGCTGGCCTCTGACTCATGTTGCTGTAATTCCCAGGTTTGACGGTAATAGCTTGACGATTCAAGCAGTTCGGCGTGGGTGCCACGGGCGATGATTTCACCTTGTTCTAATACCAGAATTTTATCCATGTATTCCAGCGCGCTGACTCGGTGAGATACCACCAATAAACTTTGCTCCTGAATGCGATTGAATACTCCTTTTAGAATGGTTCGCTCGGTTTCGTAATCCACCGCTGATAATACGTTGTCCATAATAATGAGGTCACTGGGTGTCAACAGCGCCCGGGCAATACTCAGTCGTTGTTTTTGACCTCCGGATAACATGATACCTTTTTCACCTACCAGCGTTTGATCCCGAGCGCCAAAACGCTGTACATCTTCTTGTAGCTGACTAAGTTCAAGCACTTGGGCTACGTCGAGTTCATCGACGTCTTGGTTTTTTCGTTTGGCGCCAAACTTAACATTTTCAGAAATTGTAGCGGAAAACAAAAAAGGGTCTTGGGTTATAGTGCGAACATAGCTGCGCCAATCCTGACGCGATACTTGAGTAATATCTTTGTCCCCCCAAAAAATCTGCCCAGGGTCGAGAGACAAATGATGATTCAAACAATTCACCAAGGTACTTTTACCCGCACCTATGCTGCCTAAAACGCCAACTTTTTCCCCTGGTTCAATGGAGAAACTGAGATCTTTGAGCACCATCTGCGATTGCTTGTCTTTGGCGTTTGGATAGCCGTAACTGAGATTTTGTACCAAGAGCGTTGAGCGGCGCAAAGCGGATTTTTCATTGTCGTCCATTCTCAACATATCTGTGCTTGGCACGGCGTTATTGAGAATATTCTGCACACTGTCAATGCTTATCATGCCCATTTGATACACAGTGACAATTCGTCCTAAGTGCATCAATGGAAGTGCCAAAAGAACCGAGTAAGACAAAAAGGCGGTAATTTCGCCAATTGTCAGCTTGGCCTGTAAAAGGTAATAACCACCCAATCCCAAAATCAGTACCTTCATGAAATGGTTGGCATAATCTAGAATCGGCATGTAGATGGTTTGAATTTTGGCTATTTGCATGGTGCAATCGTAGAGTCGGCGATTGACCTTATTCACTTCATTTGTGACCCAGTCACCCATTTGCTGATTTTTAATTAAATCGATGCCTGATAAGTAGTTCATCAATTGCTCGGACAAATCTTGCAAACGGTTTAAACGCTCAGCATGCAAGGCACGTAATTTTCTAAAACCAATGCGGAAAATAATAGCGGCAATGGCAATGGGGATCACTGAGTACAGAGTTAATTCCGGTGATATTTTCCACATCCAAATCGGTGTAAGCGACAGGGCAAACAAAATATTAAACAGCTGTAAAAATCCAATTCCATAAAACAGACGAATACCATTGAGGTCGTTATTAATAATGGATATCAGTTTACCGGAGGCAAATTTATCGTGAAAAGTTGAAGGCAGGCGGTTCAAACGATGAAAAACATCATTCTTTAATGCCGCTTCCGTAATTCGCCCGGGGTTTAATGCGTACATGCGGGACAGTATACGGACAACCACCATGACCACGGATAACGCAATTACCCACTCTACGTTTTCAACCAATCCCGCTTTGGACTCAAGCGTTGACTGATTCAGTAAATCAACCGCCAGTTGGATGTAGCGGGGAATTTCTACTTGCAAGTAATTCACGATAAAAATACACACAATCGCCAACAAATAAGAAAATTTGTTTAACAGTAAATAGTGCATGATAAATTTCGATTTAGTCATCGCGCTGAAAGCCTTTATTACAAATAGATGGATGCTGAACAAGACAAGCGTCAATAATTAGCTGTCTTGGGTCTCCTATTTCACTCAGTTGTTCGAGTAACCATGCAGGTAGTCGAATGGGCTGGGTTTTGACGCCGGGTTTACGACCACAACCACTGCGTTTACCGCCGTGATCACAGCATTTTTTTTTGGGCTTATGGGGCATTTTGACTCGCGTTGAGAAGGGGGAGTAGGTAAATAGCTTGATAAGTGTGCGCTTTTCAAGTGAATTTTACTAGCGACTATTTGTAACAACGATCTCATAACGGACAACAACAATGGGTCCCATGTCTCATTT
>TARA_R110001599_G_scaffold2304_6_pt1 | contig 14707 bp, 10 predicted proteins | sample TARA_R110001599 | Tara Oceans TARA_R110001599 (sample SAMEA4398360) | marine metagenome | biome: Polar Biome; feature: [MES] marine water layer (ENVO:01000295) within the mesopelagic zone...; material: water (ENVO:00002006), including particulate matter (ENVO:01000060) such as...... | reverse complement strand
AATTAGGCATGTCTACAAGGTCATACTCGGATGCCCATGGGACAATATTGGAAGAAAGCCGATAAAAGTAAATATCGTGGTCAAGATTCCACTGAAGAATAGTGTGTAAATCGCGCAGATTCTGCAGCGCTAGCTCGGAAGCATACTCAATACCGCGGTCGTGATATGTACGCTTGATCATTGTACGGTTAGTTGTGATGCGCTGCGACTTTGGCAGCGTGGAAAAGCCTTGATTAATACAGGCGTAGCCTAAGTGATTCATAAGTACCCTCTCTTACCTTTATACTATAACCCAATAACATGGTTTAGTCAAGTAGTTTTATTCGGGATCAGTATAAAACTGATCAGCAGAACCTTCACGGCGATCAAACTTCTGAACGACTTCTTCGTCCATTAGTTTAATAACATTGTTTTTAAATTCTTCATCTGTTCGAAGGATCTCAGTCCACTTGGATGGTTGAAATTTCTTTTCATAGCCGTCGGGCATCTTAAGAGTATACCAAGCCCCAGCACTCGTCATGTGATCAGAACTCTTTACAGCATCAAACCAACTTTCCTCGTCACGGATGCCGATGTCTTCAGTGCCCCAAAGAATTCGAAAAGCACAGTTTCTGCCTTGTGTTCCAAAGCGAGACTTCTCAAGTTTGACTTTAACCTCTGAGCCAATACGGAATCCCTTCTCATCTTCAATAAATGCAGACTTTGCCTTGCGGCCGGTCAGCCAGATGCGCAATGAATACGAATAATGCATCGCCTTTCCGCCCGGGGTCATATAAGGGGTCGTCATTGCAATAATACGTGCGTTGGGGCCGCTTGGGATGTTTGTCTTAAGCTGGTTCAATACCAAAAATGTTGCTTGTTTGTCCGCAATTGGAATCAGTAACTTTGACATCCCTTTGGCTAAGATGCGTGCTTTCACAGCCATTGAAGATTGTGGATTAAAGTCTCCCTCCACATCGGAGATAGAGGGGGTGAGAGCCAGAGAGTCCCATATAAACAGTAACTGCTCATCTGTTGCCCCAAGCAACTCCTCTACCGTTTCAAGGACGAATTCGACTGAGGATGCCTGAACATACATCAAGCGCGCTAGGTCACACCCAGAGCGTTCTAGAAAGTCAGGATCGATAGCCGATTCTGAATCAAAGTAAACAACCATCTTGCCCGTTTTTTGAGCGTTGGCTGCTACTTGCGCGGCCAGATAAGACTTCCCTGTGGACTCTAGGCCGGCTAGTTCAGTCACCTTTCCTACCGGGATACCGGCAACCATTCCCTTACAAATAATGGAGTCAAGCCATCGGGAACCTGTAGAGATCCATTCTTTTACTTCTGTTGGGTTCGCGCCCGTAAGATCGTGCGCAACGTTTCTGCCGGCTTTCTTATTTACAAGACTCATTAAATCTTGCATAGATACGCGGCCTGCTTTGGTTTCTTTGGCTTTTCTCGCCATGTGCCCTCCTATGAGCTGTCTTGAATATTATAACACTCGACAAACACTCTGTCAAGTAAAAACGGCAGACTTTTGACCGGTCTGCCAGCGGCTGTTTTTGTTACTTAGCCGCGGCTTCCGCTTGCTTATACATTGTAAGTTTCTTTAAATTCTCGGGCTTACAAATCTCACCAATTAATTTAGAAATTCTTTTTGCACGCATGGTCGATGATTTGTGCACCGTGGCCCAGTGCGAGTAATAACGCGATTTCTTTGGTTCGCTACCCTGAGAGGCGTTAGGTGAATTAAGCCATGCATCATAATGATTCGCGAATTCTGCGTCTGAATCACTAGCAAGCTTTCTATCAATTGCGTACAACACATCAAAAAACGTTTTATAGTCAGCGATGTCATAGCCGTTGTCGTATGCCCATTCTACTGCGTATAGTGTAGCCCAAGCCATATAAGTAGCTAAGTCGCCGCGCTTGGTTTGATATTTACCTTGATTATCAAAAACATCATGAAAAACAGTGTATAGGATGTCTTCACAACGTCTGACTTCATTCGGAAGATGTGCACTGTTCGGGTCTGCGAGATTTAGACAGTCTTCACCGATGCTATACCATAGATCCATTGAATCATCGTTGATCTCTCCAAGCTTGGCTGTAATATCTGCACGGTAGCTGTTCATTAAATGCATACACATCGAGACAATCCACTCGTAATCGCCACCGCGGATAATCTTATCTTGTTTCACGGCGCGCTTCATAGGTTCAGCGTGGCTTTCCGCTTGCTGACGCACCCACTCCGCAATTGCTGAAAAGCTAGCATCGCGTTTTTCCATTTCGTTTACAGGGATACCATCGTTGTAGTCAAGAAACAAGTCACAGCACTCCTGCCTGGTCGCGACAGCAATCGGGGCTACACAAATTTTAGAATTGAGGAGAAATTGCATACGCAGATTTAAATCCATATCCTTAAAAAACATATTTTCTACTGTATGTTTGTTCCCAAGCTGATCCATAAAATCACCCGAAACGGTAAACTTGTCGTCATGAAAATCAAATGCGGTAAACGTACGATTTTGTCCATCGATGATTAACCACTCAATCCCCCTGTCACTATAGTATTTAAAAAACTCTCGATCAACTTTGGTCCCAAAGCGTTTTGCTAATCTCAACGAATCTCTAACATCAATCATTTTAATGGATGAAGACCAAACAGCGTTTCTATTAAGAGAAAGAATCCATTTGTTTTTATTTAGTATTCTCCAACATACCCTACGTTGGACTGCTTTTGGCGAAGACGCCTTTTCAATAAACTTCTCGTAGAAGTCCTTTAGATTATAATATATATGCATTTTATTTTCCTTTGTTTGTGAAATTTTAATCTAAGGATAACCTTAAATTAAAACGTGCGTGTTATTAAAAACGGCAGACTTTTGACCGGTCTGCCAGCGGCTGTTTTTGTTACTCTGCGGTATCTGCAGAGGCAGCAGTATCTGCTGCTGTGTCTTCATCCTTATCCCCACAACCCATCAGTAGGGTCATGGCTAGGACTGGTAGAACTAGTCTCATCTTCTCTCCTTAAAATAGCGGCAGACTTTTAACCGGTCTGCCAGCGGCTGTTTTTACTACTCAGTTGTAGTTGTTTCGGTGGTAGTTGTTGTATCACCTTCGGTAGTATCGCCACTCGTTGTTTCGGTTGTGGTCGTGGAAGAAACTTCAATAGAATTTACAGTCTCCTCCATAGTGGTGTTATCAGACACCGTTGTTGGATCTACAGAGCAAGTTCCGTAAGCGGTTGCGACGACTAAGACGCCTCCGACGACAGTAACCTGCACCTTCCATTTAGCCCAAGCGGACTTCATCCATTCTAACATAATATATCTCCTTGTATGTTATTGAAAAAGGGGCGCCCTATTGAAAGCCGGGGCGCGACAGCTATGGTTGTTAACCGGCCATCAATTCATCAAAGGCCTTATCAACATCGCTACCTTCCTTCTTACCATATGATTCAGTCTGGTTCGAACGACCCTCGGCAGAGCGGTCATTCGACAACTGTTCGTCAAGAATGGCGTCAACTTGTTCAGGCGTCAAACGCTCAAACAGGCTGTCAAAATCGGGCATATTTTGAAGAAGTCCGGGAATTGCATCCGCGTCGTCTAGAAGGGGGCTCGTATTACGACGCATCTTCAAGTTGGTCTGTGGGTACGCTCCAGGTCGAGTTGGCTTTGTATAAGTAAGAGTGATATCAGTTCCCTCAGCAGAATCAGTGACATCACCATATTCTGGATCGAGAATATAACCCAACAATAACTCATACGCGGTCTTGCCGTAGCCATAGACCTTAACGCCTTCCTCTTCCCGGCCGCGAACTACTACCGGTGAGAAGTAACGTTGACGTACAAAAAGTGACTTAGCTAACTTCTTGCTTTCCTCATCGTTCTTCTCGGTGCCCTCGCGCCATAAAGATGACGCGAAATCGCAAATTGGGCAGCGCTCGCCAAAGTTTCGCTTTGGACACACAACACCGCCCTTATGATCTCCCACATTATAGTGGAAGTACATTTCCTTTAATGGATCGCCATCTGATGTTGGTACGATCCGAATATCTTGGTCACCCTCATCTGGCTTAAACCAGTGTGAAGTACCATTATCTCTAGTTCCCTCACCACGCAATGTGGCGAGCTTTTGTTTCATTAGTTCCATGTTAATAGACATTACTTTTTTCTCCTTTTGTTTTGATAAAGTATACTGAGCTTTCCTCAGCATCTAATGTATTACTCTTGAGCTAGCTTGTCAAGAGTTTTTTGTTGTATTACGTTGGTATGGGCAACGCAAAACCCAAAGTCTGATTCGAAGGGCGATTCATAAACAGCATATGAGATGTTTTTGAATGCATTCCGAGGTTTATTTTTAAGATTCCTAATAATCTTCTTGTGTAGTTCTCCATCTTTCTCTAGTTTCTCAGCCGATATACATATATAATAGCACACATCGCGGGAGCTGTCAAGCTCAAAATACCAATTTTCTTCAAGTGTGTAAGGATCGATCCTCCCAAGGGAGCGGATCCGTTGCACTTCCGATGGGGCTGATAAATTACCGATTATCGGGGTTGTATGGTCAAATAAATTTTTGTAATGTACACAATAGTAAATAGTCTTGTTGATCGTTTCAAAATACTTCTTTATGGGTACAGAGCCAATAGAGTTCTCCAATATTGGATTACTAAATGTTGTAAAAGAGCTAAACAGGCCGGAGCGGGCATACTGCTGCAAAATACCAAAAATGGCGCGTTCTTGGAGCTTGTTTATACCCATAAGCAAATCAACGTCAGGTTGTATATAGAATATATCAATTTTCTTACCTTGCAGATATTGAAGTATGGCCAAACTGGCGTTGGCTGTTCGGCCAGAGCCACACACAAACACCTGTACGTGTTCATCAACGGTTGAGAAGAACTTTTTAAGATCAGGAACAGCAGTTTCATAGTCTTCCAGCTTCTCTTGGTATTTCAATTTACGACGGTATTTAGTGTTTCTTTCGACGTTATCGGATACAACATAGCAATTGTATTCTTTATTGTTTTTAAAGCAATCAACTATGTTTTCGCCGGCTGTGCCGATCCCAAGTAAGGAAATCATAAGTTCAAACCCTTTAAATTATAATAGTCCTTACCAGCGTTCAAATTGCAGCAGAACCTACCTATCATGTTATTCTCAAATATATTTTTTATCAAGGGTACCAAAACTTTGTCTTCTTCGTGTAAATCAACCACTATCTCATCATGAACTATGTGGGAAATGAAGGATTTCTTGTCTTCCAAAAATTCGTCCAACTTAACGGCCCGATCAAGCACAATATCTGCAGTTGTGCTTTGGATCAAATAATTAAAGGCCTTCCTCTTTTCAACCTCGATAGAGCGCCCAAATGGTGTAAGAATTTTGCCATCGACGTAGTATTCATCTAACAACTTTTCACGGTCATATAATTCACTTTCAATAACACTTGATTCAGGGTTGTAAAGCCACGCAAAAAACTTCTCTTTGGCCTCGCTTCTTTCGACAAAGCCCCCAAATACATTTTTAGCATTCCACAAATGAATATCAAAATCTGGCTGTGGCTCATTTGAGAGCGCCAATACTGTTCTTATTTCTGCACCATTGTAATCCAGACTGAGAAACCAGTTGTTCTTGGGCTTTAAGATTTGTCTTAATTTCTTTTTCATTGTTAATATTGGCAGAGAATTGCTAAAAGTAGTAAGGCGGCCCGTGGCTGTCCCAAAAAGATTGTAATCAATAAATTTTGGACCGTTAGCCATGTTTTTGATTCGATTCCGGTCGTTTGTATTGACCATTATGCTTCTACAGTCTTTTAAGTCAACTACCAAATCATTAAATTTTATTTTATGAAGAAGCCGATGAACATCAGACAAATGGTCATAATTTGCTGGCTTCTCAAAGTTTTCAAATACATGCTTAGTAATTTTATTTTTTGTATTACAGAATTCTAACAAAAAGTCTTGGGGAACAAGATCAAAAAAGCATAACTCGCGTAGATTAATCTTGGCGATCCTAAACGACTTCAAGTACGCTTTAAATTTTGATTGATTAGCCTTAAGGTCTTCGATCAATTCTTCCGGACACACTTCTACCAAATTCTTGCCCAGCGCGTAGATCCAAGCATACTCAGCCGCGGAGTGTTGTATAGCTCCTGAGTGACGCCAAGTTTTGCTCAACCCTTCGGGGATTGAATCAAAGTACAACTTACCATTTGTGTACACACCAACGCATTCGCTTTTGTCATCCAGGCTCTGAAAATACAATTTTGTCTCCGTACCCTTTTCTCGTTCTCTCTAGAAGATAACTCAAAGAACCATTATAGTCAAATGGATGGTTGATAACAGTTTCAAAAGCAAACAGTGCTTTCTTCGAACTGTGGATTTGGTTAATTGCTAAGCAATCCTTGAATATCCTAGCTTTTTCGCTTTCTTTAAACACTTTGCCTTCTTCCAGAATTCTAATTTCAAACAGTAATTTTAGCAATTTGTGATTATTAAATATTCGAGCCAGTTCTACGCGGGAATACGTTTCCGGGGTGATATATTTTCTAATCGTAACGCCATTACAGTTTTCAAGAACGGGTATCTGCTTTACTATAACAGATTTATATAGCATATGCAAGTAATCTCGGAATTTTTTAAAGAATACATTATCGGTTCTTTCATAATAAAACGAAATAAGGCTTTGGGTGCTGACGATCCCGTAGTTTCTGCTATAGTTGATCATTTCGGTCGAACCGACGTCAGCTACTATCCTCCACGGAATGTTTTTATCAACAGAAAACCCATAAGACTTACAAGCATTTAAGAAAAATAGCCATGCCTCACTGTTAATAAATAAATCAATCTTCTTACTATCATCAAAGTAGTCCTCATCTGCTATTTCGATTGCTAGGCCGCTAGCGTTAATTGGGCAATATTTGCTTTTCATAAAAGCAGAAAAAGTAAATGGGTAAGAGTGTGCTGATTTTTTCATCAGTTCCATGAAGTGGCTTATAAATTCAGAGAAATTTTTAACTTGGATGTTTTTTTCTTTAAAGTGTTGTTTTATCTGGCCAGTATATTTGTCTTGGTGTTCGTTAAACAAGTCATAGGGGTCGACATACGCCTTATATATCTTTAAACTACTCAAGAACTCATGATCTGGGCTTAATTTTCCATCTGCTACTTTCTTATCGAACTGAAACTGTAGATCTTTAAATGCGTCTACGACAAAATCAAAAGCTATTTCTTGCGATGTTCCCAAAAGCGCTCCGTTGAGTGTTTTCATGCCGGCGAGACGTTCAGCATCAGCCACGATGGGTACAAAGTTTTTGGTAACTCGACCATATAAGAATTTTTCACCAAAGTTAAAATCTACTAAGTTTTCATATTCTGTGCGATCTTCATCGGAGGCCACGTCATAAACAACCCTCTTGTTAAAGGTAAGAAGGCTACCGTCGGTGTTATCTGTAATGTATTTTGGATCAGCCATTTATATTGTTCCTTAAAATCTTCTTCCACCACCGTGGGGCCTTGAGCCGGCAGACGGGTCGACTCATTTGTACTTACGGACGCGTTCGGGTGCGCCGGGTAGGCCGGCCTCGGCGTTCGCGGCTGAGCCAGCTGCCGATGACCCGGGCGGAGCAGCCGGATTCTCGTCCAAAGATGAAAAATCCGGACCGGTGCCGGTGTATTCATAGAACGCAGCGTTGTTGGTTGTACCCGTTTTGCCGGTGTAAGACTGTTTGGCTAAGCATTTCGCCGACTTTATTTGATTGGCACCGCGCGCGGCTTCGACCATGGCGTTTTCGGCGGCTGAGCCGGCGCCGGCGACCCACACAGCATTTAACTTGGTGTTGGCGATGCCCGGGCCAAATTGATGAGATGCTTTAGTAACCATGTAATAACCACCCACGCCCAAATCAGTTAAGTCAAATTTGCTTTTCTTAAACGAAGCCATTTGTGGAGCGAATCCTTGTGGATCAACAAATATATAGTTGCCTGGGAAAGCCGTCACATTAGCGTATGAATCAATTTCGACATCGTATATTTCTCTCAGTTGGTGTAAACCGTCGTAACCTTCTTGCTCGAATCTTACTTCTTTTAAGCCAGGAGAATCAGTTTTGTTGAGCGCAATCTTCTTAAGCAGGCCTTTGTCTTCACCAATCAGATAATGGTGTATTCCCCTCAGTCTATCGGCGCTTCGGTTACCATTCATTAGGTTCATTGGCTGTGTTCTGCCGGCAAAGAAAACAAAATAATTCATCTCATTACCAATACCCTTATTGGGCCGGCCATACTCTGAGGCGCCTCGGATATTTAATATCGGGCGGGGTGGTTTTGAACTAAAAGAGTTAAGTCGATTATACTTACTATGCACGGGCGAGGAAATTATACCAGCAGTTATCTCGTCAATGCCCGGGACTGTCGGATAGGATGTTATAACTGATTCGAATAATCTTACTTTTTGTTTAATAGAGAACGGAAAGCACGAATCATCATTTAAATAGTTTTTCAATAAATCGTTAAATAAATCTTTTAAGAACTGAGTCAGCGGATACAGAGCTTGTTCCTTCTTTTTTAATTTGCTCGTTAACCACTCTGAGAAGTACTTGACCGAAATAGGTACGTCTGAAAAACTTACGTACTTCGCGGTCTCAGTTGAGTGATCCACAATTTCTAACGGACCCATAACAACTCTAAATTTCTTATATTCTTCAATGCTCTTCTTGAGAGCAATGACTTGCGCACTCTTTATCTCTTCAGAGATAGCCAGACCTTGGTAATCACTCCCAGCATTAATCAAGCTTTTTGTTGTTGAAAGAAAACCGTCCATGGAGCCGAGGATAACGTCTAACAAATCGCCCACATAGAAGAATGCTATATTCACACTATCTTGACCAGCAACCATAAGAGAGGACATCATTTCTTTTTTAACGTCCTTGTCGGCGCCGGATTTTTTTATTTCAGATTCGAACGAGTTTTTAAGATCGTCCGAAAGAGTTGCGTTCATGCTCTGGCTTCCGCGGCGTATTTTGCCGGAAGTGACATCATGAAATGGACCTAGCTTAATAACAGACTCCAGATCCTCTCTAGCAAAATTTAGAAAATGTATATGATTCTGCAAAAACATTTGCTTGAGAAGGTACGCATGCATATCCGATTTTTCTTTTTTGATTGCTTGTTGATCCGAACTCTTAATTTCTTTTACTTTTTCTGCTAAGTCTGCAGATTCCCCGCAGTCTAGGGTCCGATTTGCTGATTCAAAAGCCATTTTTCTTTTTAAAATCTTAGCATAGTTTTCAGCGTCAGTGAAAATGTTCATCTGGGGCTTGGCGTAAAATTCTTCAACGTATGCCAGATATTCAATATTAAACTTAACTCTACCAAATTCATCAAAATCAAATGTATGAGTAACCGGTGTTAAATTAACACTTACAAATGTATTCTTCAGGGCGCCTCTTACTGATCGGCCGATTGGGTCTCCGGTGCCCGGTGCGGGCGGCGGCATTTGCCAACCAAACACAGCTTTTAGTCTAAAGTTTAATTCATCATTTACTTTGTAATTTTTTGTCTCTGCTTTGACGCTTGCGCCGGTCTTTAAAGCTAAATCCACATACCGAAAACCGCCGCGATCTAATAATAATTCTTCAAAATCGTTTGCAAACAAGGTTAAATTGGCCTTTATACAACGTTTCTGAGCAAACATGTCCTGACCATCGAAAACCACATCAAAAGACTGTATACCCACACCAAATCCTCTTTTTGCTTTATTTTCTAAAATTGTTTTAGAGTCTTTAAGATTTGAGTCAAAATATACTTCCACTTCCCTGCTATCAGCAGATCTTGAGTTAGCGCCTTCCACACGATACAGCCGAATCATAGGCTGTAACCCTGAGATTTGTGCAGGAGTCATGTCGTAAAAGGCACCCATACCAGGGTACTGTGTTAATTTGTTTATAAATCCGAATGACTCCCCGTCGACCACTAACGGTGCATTTTTTTCAGCGTTTGTTTTGTAAGGCAATCTTCTGCGTATCTCGCCGGTACCGTCTTCTCCTTTTGTATCATCGTAAGTAAGATCGACATTATCCAATGCATAGCTATACTCAGCCAATGGAGAAATCTGGCTTAACAAAATGCATTGCTCTTTGTATTGTAGGTCGTAGACAACCTCAATGGTAGCTGAGCCGGCTGAGGTCGCCACTATTATAGCCTCAGCATTTGCGGCGCGTTCTTTCCCGCTACCTTTTCCGCGGGCTGCTTCTCGGCCGGCATCTTTGCCGCCGGCGGCTTGGCCATCCGACATGATTTTTGCGGCATCCGCCATACAACCATTTGGGCCCAGCTGCGGTCCATTAAGGTGTTTAACAATCTTGTCACTAGCTTCGAGGGCGCCGGTGACTAGCGGTGCAAGCTGTTGCTGGTTGGCGCGATAAAAGCCCGTGGCTTTAAAATTGGCCATAAGTTCTTTGATAACAGGGCCGTAAGCTTCCTCCAAGCCGTCTCGAAGAGGCTTGGTGCCTGTTCCAGTACCCGTACGCTGATCGTACTCTACCGCCGTATTCGTAATATATTTAAAAGTTGCAGCGTCAGGGGTGGTTCCTGTACCCGACCTTTTGCTTGGCATTGTAGGCGCCTTTCCGGGTTTCCAGTGGGCCCATACATCATTGACCGCTGCTTTTCCATTTCCTAAATGTGTTTCTTTAACAAACCTTTTGTCGTCGGCGTCAAAACTATAGCCGGCTGTTTTTTCAGCTATTGCGGCCATGGCGTCACCATACCCACGCAGTGAAGCCTTTAGCCTATCCATTTCCTGACTACCCGCCTGTATACAACGGGCAGCTGCAAGAAGATCAGCGCATGTTGCTTCACTGTGGGCGTCAGTCGCTCTGGTCGGAGCATCTTTTGGTAAACCCGCAACAGTACACTTATGATTAACTTGTCCTTGAGCCACTTTAGACCCCCAACACTGCTGTTACTTCTTCCAAGTTAATCGGAATCTCGATAACATCGCCTTTGCGGATATGAGCTTCGGTTGGATATCCGTTATACCATGCGATAATCCACCACAATTCAGGATTGTTGTAATATTTGTCGGCTAAATTGTAAAATCTATCACCGTATTTCCATATGTGGGTGTCGCGCTGGAGTGAGGCTCTCTCACTAATACCTGGGTGGTGCATTAAAGGTGTACCATATTGTACGATGCTCTTGAGGTTTCTTGATCTTCTCAGAGGCGCATAGTATTTGCTATCATTTCTAAATTTTTTATAGTTATTATATCTTGACATTATTTATAATTCCTTCGTTCACTCGTCACTCCAAGAATAGCCTTCGTCGATAGCATTAGATATTGTTTGGTCATAAGCTTGGTGGCCACTCTCATCAGTATAGCCGGCCTTATTCATCGCTTCGCCGGCGACGGCGGCCGCTATATGGGCTCTCTTCGCATCGTTTTTAATATACCCTCTTTGGCCTTCTTTCTTGCCTAGCCTTCCCTGGTCTCTACCCAAACGACCCCCTCCGATACCAAACAAGCCTTTATCTCCAAACATACCAGAATAGCGCGCCTCTGCTGCTTGGCGCGCTTGTTCAAGTTTTTGACGGTTTAACTGCGCAGTTTCTGCGGATTCCCAAGTGCCGCCTTCAGAGTCTGACTTGTTCTGGCCGGCATCATAGAGGGTTACGCCGTAGGGGAACAGCTCTTCGGCAAAATTGCTTTCCTGCCACCCAAGGGTGTGTTCGTGGATTGGTGTAAACGATACAACCACTTCCAAGACCTTTGGTAATATTGTGTTCTGTACCGTCTGGTTAGTGTCTGGATCTAGTTTTTCAAAAACGCCGCTTTCTCTATTTTCTAAATTATGGTTAATAGTCATACTTGATATAAAGCCAAGTTGACCGTGGCTTGGGGCCATTCCTTTCGATTTATAATCTTTGTAATAAGAAGATTTTGTTTTTAACTTTCTAAAGCTTGGTTGTCCTCCGTTTTCGCCGCCGGTTTCGCCAGTCGATGCCCACGTTCCCTGCATATTCTGTAAAAGGTTCATCACTTTCAGCCTCACTAGCGGGCCCTGCGCAATCGTTTGTGCGTTTGAAGCTTGGTGGTAATTCGGATACAAGAATTGAGTTAGTTTTTGTACTTTCCCTAAGTTCTCAAAAGCTTCACTTTCACTAGCGGCAGGGACCACAAAGCTTAATTGGATGTTTCTCTGTGTCTGCACATACGAGTGAATCTGATCGCCGCGGCCAAAGACCGTTTCAGAATTCCAGGTAGGAGTATAAGTCTCGTTATATGCAGTTATGAATGCTTTGAAGAAGATACTCTTCTGCGATCCTACGTGCTGAAACGAAAGATATAGTTTTTTAAGGTTGGCTAGGCCATCAGATCCATCGGCATAAAAAACATCGTCCTTTCGGCCTACTCTGTTCTTTTTATATTTGTGAGCATCAAAGATCTGATTGAAGTAATCTTCTGCTGATGCATTGCTGTCGCTGTCGTTCGCCATTTATTAATTTCTCCCCGATATACTATTAGTTATGTTCTTCGAAGAAATTTTCTGTACAACTCTGCCAAGTTTTTCATCTCCAATCCTAACATCGAAGACTGCGGTGTCTGGGCCGCTATTAACATATGTGGTTTTTGAAGAGTTCTGAGAGATGCTAGTGTTAGCGGCTGTAGGGGCTGCGGTTCTGTTAAAGGTAGCCTCGCTTAGACCTGCGGCTGTCTCCATTGATTGATTCATCACATCATTATTACCAACTGATGCTTGTATTTTTAATGTTTCGCCAGTTTGGGCCATAGCACGACCGAGAGCGAGCGCATTTGTTCTAGGTACCTCGGCTATAGCAGCAGCAATTTTTTCGATGTTAGCAGCAGCGCCCGGATCTGTTAGGGCGGTAAAGAATGCTGATACTGCCCCCATAATAGATTCAAATATACCGGCAATACTCTCCAGCATTCCTTTAAATGCGTTAAATGGGATCATCAGAGCCTCGATGGCTTTCCCTAACATGCCGCCGGTGAACATATCAAAGAAGCTTGGGGAGTTTTTCTTCTTGAAGGCTCCCATCAACTTAGCTATAGCAGTTGTAAAGGCTGTAACTCCAATTGTAACAGCCGCGAATACTCCGATTACTTTTGCCAACGGAATCAGCAAAGCAAAGCCGATAACTGCTCCAATAGTTTTCACAACGGGTATAAGTTTTTCAGTCATCGCTGCAAACTGATCTGTACCACCGACAGCTTCAACTATTTTCTCTTTTAACATGGTGAATGCATCCCCAATTGCAGAAATTGGGTACATAAAGCCTTCCAAAAGCGCGGACAATACCGAAACTCTTTCTTCTCCCATTTTCATGGCATCCAAAAGCCCTATAATCGCTATCACCATTCCAGGAATACCGCCAAAAGCAACTAAAAGAACGCCACCTAATAATTTAATGGCTCCTATATTTTCTGAAATAAAGCCCAGCAAGCCTCTAAGGCCGTCAATTAGGGGGCTGAGAATTGGTATCATCTGTGCAAACGCAGCATTTAGTTGTTCTTGGAAGGAGGCAAGGGTTTTAGCCCTCTCAGCGGCGTCTTCAAAATCTTGTGATGTTTTCTTGGTTTCTTCTGAGACTGAATCCATGTTTCCGCTAAGCGCTAGCGCCAGATCCCCAACACTGTCTAAGCCAAGCGCATCTTTGTAGAAATTCTTCTGGTAATATGACATACTGTCGAAAGACAGTCCGGTGTCTAAAATAGAATCTCTAATCTGCTCGAATCTGGCTGTTGGATCGGTCTCCATCATGAGGTCCATGGCGTTTACAAAGTTGCCGCCCAAGGCGGCGTTTAGTTTACCAGCTTGTCTGGCTGCGCCTTCAAAAGTATCAAATTGATTAACAATATTCAATAATTTGGTAACGGACATGCCCGTGACCTTGGCGGCCGCGGCTAAATCTCTGAATGCTTCATCGCCGTTCTCACCAAGCTTCTGCATAGCATCGCCGGCTTCTAGAAACTGGCTAGAAAGTTTTTCTGGGGAGACACCAAGCTCTTCCGCATATTTTTCAAGATCCAGCATGCTTTGGCCGGCCTGTTCTGCGGACATGCCCAAGCCCTTGGTAGAGATCTGTATTGCTTGTGCAAAGTTTTCATTTGAAATACCCAGTTTATCCAGAACGGCGCCTGTTTCTATCAAACTGTCTCGTGTTTGTTTGTCTTGATAGGTAAAATCAGTAAAGTTATTAAAGAGTGAAGTAGCAGAACCGGCCATATCTTCGATTGTAGCCGTGAACTTACGGCCTTCCTCGTATGTATCCGTAATTGAGCGCGCAAAGTCCTCAGAGGCGCCTGTAGCCTTCATAAACGCATTCTCTGCATCACCCAGAGCAACAGCTAGTGTGAGTGTCTGTTCAACAAGAGTAAAAAGAGCCAAAGCGCCCATTTGTTTACCAGCTGCTTTGAGGCCAGCGCCAAGACTATCAGCACCATTAACGGTTTCTTTTATACTATCAGTTAAATCACCTTTTAGAGAGTTCGATATTCCCTGAATAGCACTCATCATGCCGCTAGAATCACCACTGAACAAACCTTGGGCCATATCACTAGCAGCACTACCAAATGTCGCTAATTTCTTGTCTAAATCTTCAAGCTCTTTTGCTCTACGGCCGGCATCATCGGCAGCAAGACCCCCTTGACGTACTATTTCTTTTAAATGGCGTATCTCAGCTTTGCGGTACTCTGCA
>TARA_R110001599_G_scaffold107938_3_pt1 | contig 14739 bp, 9 predicted proteins | sample TARA_R110001599 | Tara Oceans TARA_R110001599 (sample SAMEA4398360) | marine metagenome | biome: Polar Biome; feature: [MES] marine water layer (ENVO:01000295) within the mesopelagic zone...; material: water (ENVO:00002006), including particulate matter (ENVO:01000060) such as...... | reverse complement strand
CCGCCGTCACTGTGACCGCCAGTGACGACAGGGCGCCACCGCCGAAACCGGCTCCCAGCATGTAGATGAACAGGTTCTGCGCGCGCGTGGCGCGCAACTGGTAGACCAACCAACGCGAAACCGTGGCTGGAACCGCAACGGTCAGCAGCCACGCAACCGGCACCGAAGCCAGAGGTTGGCCGATAGCCAGCGTGTGCGCTAACACCGCAGCGCTCCCGGCAGGTATGGCGAAGCGCCAACCGACGACGAGAGTCAGTGCCGTAACGCCCAGGAAGTGAACCCGCACGCCCTCGATCACGGTAAAGGAAATCAGCCACAGGGCGAGGCAGGCGAAGGCGCCACCGAACAGCAGATGGCCCCGGCTGGGTACCCGCCTTATGGCGCGCCAATTGGCCGACCACAGGCAGGCGGCACAGGTGAGCGCCATGAGCACCGCGAGCGGCAGGCTGAGGTAGGCGGGAATCAAATGTGCGGACAGGGTCATGGGGGGAATGATAGCCCTGTCGGCGACTCCTCAACCAGAGCTATCCAATTACAACTTGCGGCTTGTGGGTGTCGGCGTGTCGGTGGCCAGAGCGCGCAGGAACCAATTGGCTTCTGGTGTGGTCTCAAAAATTCCCGTGTGCGTAAGACTATTCAGACTCAGAGGGTAAGCTATGGATGTGTCAAACCTGCTCAATCAGTTGCTCGGGGCTGCCGGTGGCCAGCAAACAAACGGCATGGGGGCTGGCCAGGAGGCTGGCGCTCCTGGCGGTGGCGGTGTGAGTGGCTTTCTGTCCGGTCGCGGTGGCGCTGCGCTTGCCGGCGGTGCCATGGGGCTGCTGTTGGGCAGCAAAAAAGGGCGCAAAATGGGCGGTAAAGCCCTGAAGTACGGTGGCGTGGCTGCGCTGGGAATGATGGCGTACAAAGCGTACGGCAATTGGCAGGCCAACGGCTCGCAAGGTGCGGCGCAGAGTCCAGCACACACTCCAGCGCGCACTCCAGCGCAGACCCCGGCACTGCCACAGACAGTGGACCGCGTCACTGGTCCAGCGCTTGAGCAGCACTCGACGGCGGTTTTGAAAGCCATCATTGCTGCGGCCAAATCAGATGGCCATGTCGACGATCGCGAGCGCCAGCTGATCGAGGAGGGCCTGCGCGGTATGACGTCTGATCCGCAGTTGATTCAATGGGTGGACCGCGAGCTGCAAAAGCCGCTGGACCCGGTGGAGGTGGCGGCGGCGGCAAGTAACGTCGAAATCGCCTCGGAAATGTACTTGGCGAGTGTGCTGGTGATCGACGACCAGAGCTTCATGGAGCGCAGCTATCTGGACGCCCTGGGGCGCGAATTGCAACTACCGCCTGAGCTGCTGGCGGAGTTGAACACGCAGGCTGCAGCGGCGCAGGCGAATGCTTGAGCCTCAGCCAGTCTGGGCTGGTAGCTGGGTCAGCGAGTGAGCCAGCACAGCAGCTCTACATGTGGGGTTTGCGGAAAGAGGTCCAGTGGTTGCAGTTCCTTCACGGTCAGACCGGCCGCCATCAGTGCCTGTAAATCGCGGCTGAAGGTTGCCACGTCGCAAGCGATGTAGAACACATCGCGATAGCGGTGTTTTTTCGGCAGTAGCGCCGCGAGGTGCTTGCAGCCATCGCGGGGTGGGTCCAGCACCAGAATGCTGGCCTGTGCTGTGGCGGCCTGCAGTTTTTCGCACTCGGGCGCGATAAACAGGTTGTGGTACAGCCCTGTGGTCGCGGGGAAGCCGCGGGCGTTCAGTGTGGCAACGCTGTCCTCCACGCCCTCAACCGCGAAAATCTGCTGGAACCCGCGTGCCGCAATCACCTCGGTGAAATTGCCAGAGCCCGCGAACAGTTCAGTCACTGTGCGCGACGGGTCCAGCATTTGCAGCCGCTGTGCCAGCCATTCGCGCATGAAGCCGTTCTGGGCATCATTGCCCTGACGGAACGGTCTGCGCTGGTTGGGCACCACCTCAGTCGCTGTGACATCTTCGTCAACATCCAGCGTAGTCCAGGTGTGCTTGCGCGACGGTTTCCACGCCGCCAACGGCAGCGCCTCAATAAGACTGTGCAGTGTGGCGCGGTTCGGTGCTGTCAGCACGGGGCAGTCGGTGATGGGCGCGAGCCGGTTGGAACCCGCCGCAACAAAACCCAGCTGGCGACCATCGGTTTTGAACTGCGCCCTGTTACGGTAGGCAAATGCCTGTGGGGCACCGTGTAGCGGGGCGATGCGGTCATCGAGCGCATACCGTGCCAGTACCTGCCGCACCCGCTGTTCCTTGGCGACTAGCTGCGCCGGATAGCGCATGAACTGCCAGGGGCAGCCACCGCAATCGCGCTCTCCCAGCCCGTGATGTGGGCAGAGGGGCGGCACGCGGTCAGGCGAGGGGGTGACGAGCTCCACCAGGCGGGCAAAACCGAATCGCTGTTTGAACCCGGTGACGCGAAAGCGTGCCGTTTCGCCGGGCCAGACCCCCGCGACGAAGAACACCTGCCCCGTCGGATGCTCGACAATACCGCGACCATCGGTACCCAGATCGCGCACGGTCGCTGTGAACTCCTGATGCAGTGCCGCGGGTTTCATGGCTTCTTACCGCTCGCCGTTGTGGTTTGTGTCGCGTTCTTGCTGCGACGCAAGCGAATGAGCGCGGCCCCGATGATCAATTGCAGGCCGCCGTAGAGCAACAGCGTGAATAGTACGAGGTCGCCAATGGGAGCCAGGGTCGGGTCGGATGCAGGAAAGATGGAGACTTTCAGCAGCACGCCGAGATTGATGTTGCGCACAACCACCTCGATTTCGATAGCGGTTGCCTTGCGGCGGTTCATGCCGGTGAGCCGTGGTGCCAACCACCCCGCGAATGCGAGCGCGATGGCGAACAAAGCAACCAGCACGGCGTTCCCGGCACCGAAAGCCGCGAGGTCGAGGCGCCCGGCAATGAGGGAGCCGATCACGATCAGCAGCACGCCCAGCAGCGAACCGCGGATGCACCACAGCGAAAATGTGGGCGCACTGCGCGGGTAGTAGCGCAGGAACAGCATGCCAAGTAACAGGGGCAACAGCAGCGTGAGCCCGATTTCGAACACGATGCCGAGCCTGGGCATGACAAAATCCGCAGGCAGTTGCTTGCCGATCAGCAGGTCGAGAATCAGTGGAGTGGTCACCAGGCAGGCGAGGGTGGTGAGGGTGGTGACACTGATCGACAGTGCGATATCCCCTCGCGCCAGATAGGTGAAGATGTTGGAGACGGTACCGCCAGGAATCGCTGCGATGAGGGCGATGCCAATAGCCACGCCCGGTGTGACACCGGGCCAGGATATGAACAGGAATGCCAGCAGCGGCACCACCAGCAGCTGTACGCCGGTACCGGCGGCAATTGGCACCGGGCCGCGGGCAATGTCCTGGAAATCCCGGCCGGTCAGCGTGGCTCCCATGCCGAGCATGGCGAGAATCAGCTGCAGGGCGGCGATGCTGTATTCGTGTGCAATGTAGAGTTCTGCCATGTGTTTCCGGCCCTGTGTGATCGCCTGTTCTCGAGGCTCGCAAGTATGCTGGTATCATGGCTCTCCCACAACGTTCACAGGTGGTTTGGTCATGCGCCCCACGGTCGCTCCGACACTCTCGTTTGCCGAATGCCGGCGAGGTTTCTGGCGTTTGCTGCCGCTGTCGCTGTTTGTTGCAGCGTTTGGCGCGGCTTTCGGGCTGGCGGCGGTGCAGACCGGCTTGCAGCCCATTGCAATCGTGTTTATGAGTGCCACGGTGTTTGCCGGCACGGCGCAGTTCGCGGCGCTGGACCTGTGGGGCGCGCAGGTGCCTTTACTGCCGCTGCTGGTGACGACGCTGGCGATCAACGCGCGGATGCTGCTCATGGGGGCAACGCTTTACCCCTGGCTTGCCCTGGTGCCGTCTGGTCGGCGCTATGCCTCCCTTGTCACGCTCTCGGATGTCAACTGGGCCATGGCGCTGAACGACCTGCAGTCGGGGCGCAATACCCTTGGCGCGCTGGTGGGTGGTGGCATTGCCCTGTGGCTAACCTGGCTGGCCGGCACCCTCGCGGGCATGTTGTTCGGTGGGCTCATTGCGGATCCACGCGCCTTCGGGGTGGATATGGTGCTGGGCTGTTTCATGCTCAGCATAGCCCTGGCAGGTAGGCGCAACGCGCGCAGCGTGGCGTCCTGGCTCGCCGGGGGTGCTGCCGCTTGGGCGGCGTGGGTGTGGCTGCCCGCCAACACACACGTGGTAGCGGGCGGGCTCGCGGGCGGCCTGGTGGGTGCGCTCTGGCTGGAGCGAGACCAGTGATTTCGACCTCAGGCTATGGGCCAGTGCTGATTATCGCCTGCATGGCGCTGGTCACGTTGCTGGCGCGTTTTGGTGGCGTGTTCATCATGGGGCTGATTCCGCTCAACCGTCGCATTGAGGGCTTTATCAACGGCATGGCGGGTTCGGTGCTGATTGCGGTGCTGGTGCCGATTGCCCTGCAGGCTGACGCGGGCGGACGGCTGGCATTGCTGGCAACGGGTGCCCTGATGTTGTGGCTCAAGCAACCCATGCCCGCTATCGCGCTGGGTATCGCCGTCGCCGCGCTCTATCGCGCGCTGTAGCCGGCAACGCTATGTTCTGAGTCAAAAAACAGGCATTCTGTGTGCAACAATACAGTTAAGCCTGTTCCGGCCAGCGGTAACACGCGCTACTGTAGGCGCGTAGCTTGACAGGGATACCGGCGCAGGGGAGAAACGCTTATGCAGCAGTTATCAGGCCAGGACGCGATGTTCGTGCACGCCGAGCTGGAGGGCATGCCGCAGCATATCGGTGGCATCAGCATTTACGACCAGGGTACCGCGCGGGGTGGCAAGGTGCGGTTCAAGCAGATCCTGGCCCTGATGAAGTCCAGGCTCCATCTCTCCCCCATTTTCCGCCGTAAACTGGTCGCTGTGCCCTTTGGCCTCGGTCAGCCCTACTGGGCAGACGATCCGGATTTCGACCTCGAGTACCACGTGCGCCACATCGCGCTGCCCAAGCCGGGTGATTGGCGGCAGCTGTGTATCTTGGCCGCGCGTATTCACTCGCGCCCGCTGGCGCGCGACAAGCCCCTCTGGGAAATGTACATTATCGAAGGGTTGGACAACGTGCATGGCCTGCCCAAGGGCTGCTTTGGCATGCTGCTGAAGGTCCATCACGCGGCTATGGATGGTGCTGCGGGCTCGCGGTTCATGAGTTTGATGCTGGATACCTCGCCGCTGGTGGCAGACGTGCCCGAGGCGCCTCCGTGGGAGCCTGATGTGCCCTCCCGCACCAGTATGCTGGCCAAGGCCTATGGCGATGTCTGGCGGGCGCCCGGCAAGATACTCGGCCTCGCGCGGCAGGCAATACCCATCGCACTGCGCCTGCGCAAGGGCTATGCCGAACACGACTTTGAGCCCCGACCACCGGCGCCCAGAACCCGCTTTCAGGGGCGCATATCGCCTCACCGCGCGGTCGATGCGGCGCGTTTCGATTTTGAGTCAGTGCGCCGTATTCGTCAGCTGTGCCCGGGCAGTACCATCAACGATGTCATGCTGGCCGTGGTCTCGGGTGGTTTGCGCCGATATCTGGAAGGCCGCGACGAACTGCCCAGCAACGGCATGGTGGCGGGTTGCCCGATTGATGTGCGTACACCGCAGGAGCAGATGGCCGGTGGCAACATGGTGGGCTTCATGGGCGTGGGGTTGTGCAGCGACATGGCGGATCCGCTGCAACGCCTGCGCGCCATACACCAGGAAAGTCGGCAGGCCAAGGCCTACGCCGCGGCTGTGGGCCCCAAACTGGCGCTGGAACTGACCGACCTGTTGCCGGGCAACCTGTTGGCTCTGGGCTTGCGGCTGGCTTCGGCCACCGGCCTTACCGAATCCTCCGTCATGTTCAACACGGTGGTGACCAATGTCCCTGGTCCGCCATTCCAGCAGTATTTCTGCGGCGCCAGGCTTGTCGATGCGCTGAGCCTAGGCCCGCTGCTGCCCAATATCGGCCTTTTTCATGTCGTATACAGCGCCGTGCAGAACAAACAGGGCACAATAACCCTGTCGTTTACGGCTTGTCGCGACATGCTGCCGGATCCGGCACACTATGTCACCTGTCTGGAGGCCGCATTCGCAGAATTGCTGGCACTGTTGCCAGAAGCGGAACGTCAGGCGGCAAAGCCGTCCGTTGCCGCGGCGAAACCGCAAGCCAGGCGACGCGCAAAGACACCGGCGAAAGCTGCCCGGAAGGCGAGCGCAGGCCCGAAGAGCAAACGTAAGGCCACGCGCAAGGCTACACCTAAGGCTAAACCTAAGGCTACGCCCAGGATTACCCCCAAGGCGGGCAGTTGATATGCGCGTCATGATTACCGGGGCAACCGGCTTCGTTGGCTATCACACTGCGCAGGCGCTGCTGGCGGCGGGGCACGAAGTGAGTGTGCTGGTGCGCAGTGTAGACAAACTGCTCAACCTGTTTGGTGAGAACCGGGTGCACCAGGTTGTGCGAGGTGACGTGACCGACCCGCAACAGGTGGCGCGAGCGCTCGATGGCTGTGATGCGGTGGTGCACTCCGCAGCCATGGTTTCCACCCACGCAGCGGACGCGGATCGCGTGTGGCGAACCAATGTCGAGGGTACGCAGTGGGTCGTCGGGGGTGCGGTCGAGCGGGGGCTTACGCGTGTTGTGCACGTCTCCAGTGTGACTGCGTTGTACGATCCGCACGCCGAAGTACTCACCGAAGCCTCGCCGCCGGGCCGGGCGCGCAATGCCTACGGGCGTTCCAAGGTGGCCTGCGAGGAATACGTGCGCGATTTACAGGCGCAGGGTGCTTCTGTGGCGATCACTTACCCGGCGCAGGTGATCGGGCCTGATGATCCGGGCTTCACCGAGCCGCACCAAGGGCTGCAGTTGCTGTTGAAGGGTATTGTTCCCTGCACCTCGTCGGGCACCCAGTACGTCGATGTGCGTGATCTGGCCGAGGTGCACAGGCGGTTGCTGGAAGAATCCACGCCCGGCAATCGGTATGTCATGGGAGGCCACTACCTCGACTGGCAGGCGCTCGCCGAAGCGCTGGAAGCCGTTACCGGGCGGCGCTTGCTGAAACTGCCCCTGCCCGGCCTTGCGGCCCGTCTCGGGGGCCAGTTGTATGACCGTGTCAGCCGCCACTTGCCAGTGGACCTGCCCTTCGGGCTGGAGGCGATGGAATACGCCACGCGCTGGGTGCCGCTGGACAATAGCCGGGTGGAAGAGGAGCTGGAATTCCAGTTCCGCCCGTTGCAGGACAGTCTTCACGATACTCTGGCGTGGCTGTATCGGGCGGGCTACATCACGCGACGTCAGGCGGGCCGCGCTGTTGATCTATGAACGCGGTGATCCGGCCCTGCGGTCCGCCGTATATTCTGCTCAGTTGTGAGGAATAGAATGATGTCAGCAGCCAGCACCCCGGCACCGCCACAGCCACCGCTGATTCGCCACAGCCTCACTGAGGTAGGGCGGGTTTTTCTGGAGATGGGTGGCAGTGCTGTACTGCGTCCCCTGCTACGGCGCCTGCCGCGAGGGGATGGCCACAGTATTATTGTGCTACCGGGTTTCATGGCCGCCGACGCTTCCACGGCCGGCCTGCGCCGGTTTCTCAATGAACAGGGCTATCATGCGCTGCCCTGGGGGTTGGGACGTCACGGCGGCGGCGATCGGGCGGCGAGCCTGGAGGCCGCCCTCGCTGCGCGCAGTGAAACGGAGGCCCGTGTCGCCGAGCGGGTGGAACAGGAGTTCCAGCGCACCGGGCGTAAAGTCACGTTGATTGGCTGGAGCCTGGGCGGCCTGGTAGCTGTGGCCCTGGCGCATCGCTACCCGCAGTGGTTGCAGCGCGTGATAACACTGGGCACGCCCTATGGTGACCCCCGTGGCACCGCCCTCTACCGCCTGATGAGTGGACGCAACCCGGGCCCGGCGGACGAAGAGGGCATTCGCCGCTGGACAGAGCATGCCTATCAGGGTGAATTGCAGCTGCCGGTGCTGGCTTTGTACAGCAAGACAGACGGTATTGTGGGGCGCGACATTGCCCAGTGTGGGGCGGACGCGCGCTGGGTGCGCAACGTTGCCGTGCCCGCCAGCCATATCGGTTTTCCCTTCAATCCGCTGGTGCGTGCGGTGATTGCACGCGAGCTCGCGCAGCGTTAGCACGGGACACATCCATACAGGGGAGTTCAAATCGTCTACACTACCCGGTGAGGCTCACGGACAACGCGCGACGGAGCGATGTGCCAATGGAGAATCACAGGAGAACGGTGCTCGTCGTTGACGATACGCCGGAAAATCTCGACATCCTGTCTGAAGTGCTGCGCGATACCTATCAAGTCAAGGTGGCCACGCGCGGACGCCGAGCGCTGGAGATTGTGCGCAAAACGCCGCCGGATCTGATTCTGCTCGACATCATGATGCCCGAAATGGACGGGTTCGAAGTGTGTCGGGCGTTGAAGGAAGACTACACCACCCGCCACATCCCCATAATCTTCGCCACCGCCAGCATAGACCCCAAGGATGAATTGCGCGGCCTGGAGATGGGGGCAGTGGATTACATCACCAAGCCTGTGAGTCCGCCGGTGGTGCTGGCTCGGGTGCGCACCCATCTTGCGCTGCACGACCAGAATCAGGAGCTCGAGCGCAAGGTGCGTCAGCGCACGGTGCAGCTCAACGAAACCCGGCTGCAGATTATTCGTCGGCTCGGCAGGGCTGCGGAGTACAAAGATAACGAAACCGGTTTACACGTCATCCGCATGAGCCACTACGCTCGCCTGATCGGCCTGGCGGCTGGCATGGACGAAACGGAAGCGGAGTTGCTCCTCAATGCCGCACCCATGCACGACATCGGCAAGATCGGCATCCCCGACAGTATCTTGCAGAAGCCCGGCAAACTCACGCCGGCGGAATGGGAAATCATGAAGACCCATGCGGCCATCGGCGCCGAGATTCTGGGCGACACCGAAGGGTCCGGCTTGCTTACCATGGCCTCTGTGGTTGCTGTGTCACACCATGAGAAATGGGACGGCAGTGGCTACCCGCACGGGCTGGCCGGCGAGGATATACCCCGGGTAGGGCGTATCGTTGCCTTCGCGGACGTGTTCGATGCGCTCACCAGCACGCGCCCCTACAAGGAGGCCTGGCCGGTGCAGAGGGCGGTTGACTGGATCGTCTCGCAGTCGGGGCAGCATTTCGAACCGCACCTCGTCGATTGTTTCCTGAAGTGTATTCCCGAGATGGAGGTTGTGCGCAGCCGTTATCGGGAAGAAGGTCTACCCCGCGAGCTGGGCCCGGACATTTAGGGTGCAACGACTTGCCCTGCGGTTTGCAGCACGGCTGCTCGTACTTTCTCGTCAGGCGGTTCGCTTTCTGTCGCCTCTGGCGCTGTGTTTTGCGGGTTTTTGTTCAGTCGCAGTCAGTGCGGCGGTCAGCGATCAGCTGACGCTGACCGCAGAAGAAGAAGCCTGGCGGCAGGCGCACCCGGTACTCCGCGTGGGCAGCGAGGTTGACTGGGCACCCTACAACTTTTACGAAGACGGTGAACCGCTCGGTTTCTCTGTTGATATCATGCGTCTGGTTGCGCAGCGCCTTGGTGTCGAGCTCGAATTCGTTGGTCCTGAGCACTGGCCGGAACTTGAGGACCGGCTGCTGAACGGCAGTGTCGATGTGTTGCTCAATACCGTGCGCACGCCAGCGCGCGAGCAGTCGATGCTGTTTTCTCCCCCCTACGGCGCAGCGCCGGTAGGCATCGCCAGCCGCCTCAACGCACCGGTAACCTCACTCACGTTGGGAGGCAGCCTGCGGGTTGCTGTGCCGCGCGGCTTTTTCACCGAGCGCCTGCTGCCTGAACTGCACCCGGATATCGAGCTGGTGATTGCCGAGGGCACGGTAGCGTCCCTGATGGCGGTAGCCCTGGGTGAGGCCGATGCGACGGTGGGAGCGTATCCCGCCCTGCGCCACCAGATCCGGGCCAATTTGCTCGGCCAACTTGCGATCACAGGCGATTATCGCTTGCCCGATCCGGATCTGACCCGGCTGCGGTTTGCCGTGCGCAAGGACCAGGTGATCCTCAATCAACTGCTGCGCAAGGCGCTGGATACCGTGTCCCGCCACGAGCGTGCCGAGATACTCGGACGATGGCTTGCAGCTGACCAGGAGCTGAGCCCCTCCACGCGCCCAACCTCGGCCCTCATGGGCGACTCTCTGGAAGTACTTGTAGGGCTCGCAGTCATTGTTGCGCTGGTGGTGGCAGCTTTACTGTTCCTGTTGCGTGGTATCAGCCCCCAGCGCCAACTGTCATTGTTTGCGGGGGTGCGTTTCCGCTACGCCGTCTATGCTGTTGCGTTGTTGTTCCTGTTTATAACGGTACTCGCCGCGCAGGCGACCTTGCAGCGCCTGGAGTCGGAGGCGAGGTCTGATCAGGCGCTTATCCTCAACTCCATCAACAGCGGCGTGCAATCTGGTCTTGAACTCTGGTTCGAACGTCAGGTTGTGTATTTGCAAGATCTATTGCGTGGTGACGAGACGCGACGGCACATTGCAGCACTGGCCCGCAGCGCGCTCCCCGGCGAGCCAGAGGCCTCGGCGCGAGCGCTGCAAGACCTCATTCAGGCGCGATCCAAGCACGAGAGCCCGTATTTCGCGCTGTTGAACCCGCGGGCAGCAGTGGTAGCGGGCAACGGGGACATTCAGCTTGGCGATCGCTACCCCCTTGAACGCATTCAGGAACACATCGATGCGGTTGCCGCCGGGAAAGGCCCCATGCTGCTGGTCATCGACCACGATGTCAGTGAGCACGACCACCACCTTGCGCTGCTTCAGGCGCTGCCTGACACGCAGGGGAATGCAATGGCCTTTCTCTTGATTGAATCGGGCGATCGGGCGGAGATGGGTGCGCTGCTGCGCGCGGCGAGAGCTGGGAAAACCGGTGAAAGTTTCATCTTTAACCGCCGCGGCGAAGTGCTCGGTGGCTCCCGCTTCTCCGAGGCGTTTCGGCGGCTTGGCGAGCGCTACCCGGGAATTACTTCGCGCCGGGGTTATCCGCTGCTCACCGATCCCGGCGTGAACCTGCTTGCGGGCGAGTCCCCTGAAGCGCCGGTGGATATCTGGCCGCTCACGCTCATGGCTGGTCAGGCCATCTCGGGATTGGAGGGTGTGGACACCCAGGGTTATCGCGATTACCGCGGCGTTCCGGTGATGGGCGCCTGGGCCTGGTCGTCATTGCTGGATCTGGGTGTGGCAACGGAAATCGACGTTGCGGAAGTGCTGCAACAATACCGGCTCATTGAACGCCTGGTGTATGCGGTAGTGCTTGCCATTACCATTCTGGTTATCAGCATGCTGGCCTTTGTGCTCTGGCTTTCCGAACGCGGGCGCCGCTACCTGCAGCGTCAGTTGCGTGAACAGGGAGAGGAGATGCGCGCCGTCGGGTCGGCGGTGGAGCAGAGCCCGGTGTCTGTGCTCATCACCGATACCGATGGGAGCATCGAGTATGTCAATCCGGCGTTTACCCGGCTCACGGGCTATACCGAGGCAGAAGCTACCGGGCGCAACCCGAGCCTGCTGAAAAGTGGCGAGATGGAGCCCGCATTCTACGAAGACCTGTGGCGCACCATCAGTGCGGGTGAAGTCTGGCATCGTGAAATCACCAATGTCACCCGCGAGGGACGTTTGATCTGGTGTGATCAGGTTATCGCGCCGGTATTCGACCAGGCGGGTGACATCAGCAATTATGTGGGCTTGCTGCAGGATGTGACAGAGACCCGCAGATTGCTCAACGAGTTGCACGAGGCGGAGTTGAGCAGAGCGGATTCACTGCGTGCCGCACGCGCTTCGATTTGGGAGTGGGATATTCTCGCTGATCAATGGTTCTGGGAAGACAGCCTTGTCCGCGAGTTGGGTATGGACCCCAAGGACGCTGATGCAGATGGTGAGTGGTATCTCTCGCGCGTGCATCCGGACGATCGTGAGGCGCTGAGGGCGGCGCTGCATCGAGGGGTGATAACAGCCGCGCCAGTGGAGGCGGACTATCGACTGCTCAGTGCGGATGGCAGGACGATTTACGTGCATGCTCGCGGTCAGGTGCGCTGTGATGACAGCGGCAAATCCGTGTTCATGACGGGCGTCAATTTCGACGTGACCGAGCTGGAATTGGCGCGGCGACAGGAAGCAGAGAAGCAACAGCAGTTCGAAGCATTACTGGAATCGGCGCCGGATGCGCTGGTGATAACGGATGCCACCGGTGTCATTACGCTGGTCAACCGCCGTGCATTGGAACTGTTCGGTTACCGCTCTGGTGAAATGATTGGCCAAAGTGTGGAAATTCTCATGCCCGAGCCTCAGCGCCAGGGGCATGTTGCCATGCGCGATGCGTTCGTCAACGCGGCGCGGTCTGGCGCGTTGCGCAATGCCAAGGCTCGCGAGTTACTCGCGGCGCACAGTGACGGGCATCTTATTCCCGTGGAAATCAGTCTCAACCCCATGGGGCAGGGCGCCGGCTTACGTATCATCTCGGCACTGCGCGATATCACTGAGCGCAAGGCCATGCAGCGAGCCCTGACCCTGCGCGACCAGGAATACAGCAGGCTGGTTTCAACGATCCCGGGAACCGTGTACCGCGCGCGTGCGGACGAGCACTGGACCATGTTGTACATGAATGACGCTGTAGAAGACCTGACAGGGTATCCCGCGAGTGAGTTCATCAACAACGCGGTGCGCAGCTACGCCAGCATCATTTATCCCGACGATGTGGACCACGTCAGCGACACCATTCGCGATGCCGTTGCCGAGGACCGCACGTTTGCACTGGAGTATCGCATTGTCGACAGCCAGGGTGAGGTTCGCTACCTGTTCGAAACCGGGCGCGCGGAATCCGGTGATGGAGATACAAGCAATACCCTGGTTGGCACATTGATCGACATCACACCACGCATGCGCGCGGAGCAGCAACAGCAGGAAAGTGAGCAGCGCCTGCTGTTGATCGCCGAGGCCGCCGACCTCGGGCTGTGGGAGTACCTTCCGGAGGGCGACCGTTTCATCACCAACGTGAATTTCACTCGCCTGATGCGCTATGCGCCGCTGGAGTTGCGTGAGAGTGCCGATACCTGGTCTCCCCTGCGCCGCGGCATCGATACCGTAGTGCGCCTGACGCACCCGGACGATCTCGCCCGTGCGCTGACGTTGGCCACCGATTGCCTGGAGGGGCGCACGGAGCTTTATCGCTGTGAATACCGGCAGCTGTGTGCCGATGGCGAATGGCGCTGGTTCCTCGACGTGGGTCAGGTGGTGGAGCGCGATGACAATGGGCGAATGACTCGTATCGCTGGTGTACGCATCAACCACCACGTTGAACGGCTGTTGACCCAGGAGCTGGAAGCGGCACGCGATGAAGCGCAGGCAGCAACAGCGGCCAAGTCCAGTTTCCTTGCCAACATGTCACACGAGATTCGCACGCCCATGAACGCCATCATGGGCATGACACATCTCGCCCAGCGCACCCGGCTCGATGACCGGCAGCGCGATTACCTCGCAAAAATCGAACTGTCGGCGACAACACTCCTGTCCATTATCAACGACATTCTCGACTTCTCCAAAATCGAGGCCGGTAAGCTCAGCATCGAAACCATCCCCTTTTCCCTGGATGAGGTGTTCGATCGCCTCGCCAATACCACGGGGATGCGTGCAGCGGAAAAACACATCGAGTTTCTGTTCAAGCTGTCGCCGGAGCTACCCCGACTTGTACTGGGCGACCCGGTGCGTCTCGGACAAATTCTGGTCAATCTCTGCAGTAATGCGGTCAAGTTCACGGACGAGGGTGGTGAAGTCATTGCCGCTGCGGACGTTCTCGAGCAGGGCGCGGATCACCTCATCCTGCATTTCAGCGTTTCCGATACCGGCATTGGCTTGAGTGCGGAGCAGCAGTCGATGCTGTTTCAGGCTTTCAGTCAGGCGGACCCCTCCACCACCCGCAAATACGGAGGCACCGGCCTCGGCCTGGCCATCTGCAAGAATCTGGTAGACATGATGGGCGGTGATATCTGGGTCGAAAGCGAATATGGGGTAGGCTCGGTGTTTCATTTCACGCTGCCCTGCGGTGTGCAAGAGGCACCGGCTGCCCCGGAGCCTCTCCAGCATCGCGTCAGAGTATTGATAGTCGACGAAAATGCCAGTGCGCGGGAAATTCTCGGCAACTACCTGACTGCTTTGGGCTTCCAGCTGGGATATGCCGCGAATGGCACGGCAGCAATGGAGGAGCTTCAGGGCAGCGCCTCGGAAAACCCGTACACGGTCTTGCTGGTGAACTGGAAGCTGGGGGCGATGACGGGGGCAGATCTGGTACAACAGCTCGAAGACGATGACAGCATTGCAGAGCTGCCTCCCGTGGTGATGATGTCGGCATTCAGTCCTGGCGAAGTGGAGCAGGCAGCCGGAAACCTCAACATCGCGTCTTTCCTGACCAAGCCGGTGACGCCATCGACTCTGTTCGATGCCATCATGCAGGCGGTCGAGGGGCAGCGTCAGAATGGACGGACGGCCAGCTCGGTAGCCGGGGATATGCAGGCGGCGCTAACCAGCCTGCGTGGGGCTCACGTCCTGTTGGTTGAAGACAATCTTGTCAATCAGGACGTGGCGAGGGAGTTGCTCGAAGGATACGGCATACAGGTGACGATTGCCGGCCATGGTCGCGAGGCGCTGGAACTACTGGAAACCCAACGTTTCGATGGGGTGTTGATGGA
>TARA_R110001599_G_scaffold25282_7_pt1 | contig 14744 bp, 19 predicted proteins | sample TARA_R110001599 | Tara Oceans TARA_R110001599 (sample SAMEA4398360) | marine metagenome | biome: Polar Biome; feature: [MES] marine water layer (ENVO:01000295) within the mesopelagic zone...; material: water (ENVO:00002006), including particulate matter (ENVO:01000060) such as...... | reverse complement strand
CGATGGGGTTGGTTGGGGGGTGGCGTCAGCCGAGATTGGCGAGGATGACGACGACAATTCCGAAGATGAAGATGGCGCCAAAGACGGCATCCCAGTCGATGACCTTCTTGTAGGTTCGAATGTGTGCCTGCCCGACCTGCTTGGGTTTTGTGAACATGCGTTGCACTCCTTCCTTGGTTAGTACGGTGCGAAAATCCGTACTGCTATGGCGGCTCCCGCCGCCGTGAGGGCCGCTCCGGCAGTCATGCGTGCGGTGCCGAAGATCAGGGCTCCGCAGGCAATCCCCCAAACGAACCCGATGAAGTCACCCGCCGTGTGGCCGTATTGGCTGTTGGCGTAGTTCTCAACGAAGTCGATAGTGGCGCTGTAGAGAGGTCCGGTGCCGAAGAAGGCGGCGATGGCCGCCGCTGTCTCCGCGATAATCCGCACCCCGCCCGAAAACATGCCGGACGCGCCGCTGTTGCTTTGGTTGGGTGTCATGTCCCGCTCCTCCGCGCTGGTGGTATCGGTGAGTTCCGATGAGCGGGTTTTACGCCTCGCCAAACCCTCATTCGGGGGAATAAGCTGAAATGAAAGCGGCAGGGCCGAAAAGGTGGAGCCATTTTTACATAGATAAAACAGCATGTTATGTGCGGTACTATTTTTTTGTATTGTCGTTGGCGGCCTTACCGCGCAGCCCCCAAAACAGCGCGGCATGAGGGTTGCGCGCCCGCAGGATGGTGGCGGCTACACGCATCCGCTCCCGTGTATCGGGCCGCAGGCGGATCGAGGCTTCCGACACTGGCAGGGTATTGAAGTTGTGCTCGAACCAGTCTTCGATATACGGCTCCTCGAACACTTCCATGTTCAGAAACACCTCTCGCCTGCGCTCGCTAACGATGCGGCCTGGATAGTCGCGATACTCGTTATTGAGATACTCACGCCAGAAGTCCGATGAAATGCGAAGGGTGTTTGCGAACTCCCGCACATCGAAGACGAAGGCCCGGCACTCCGTTTCTTCGGTGCAGACAGCCGAGGCTGTGAGGTGCTGGCAGTAGCCGAGGGACAAACACGTAATACAAAGAGGGTATTTCATGAGCAGGGTCTCCTTTTCGCCGGTTTAATCTCCGATCCGCCGGGAGGGACTCACGGGCAAAATCGTTTTGCGGCGCTTCCGAAAAGTGGATTGAAAAAAATGTTGAGGAGAGGGTATGTGACGATCAAGAATTCGTAAAATTGACTAGGGAAGAAAAGCGCAAAAGATCTTCGGGTAATTATCTGAAATCATGGCAAATAAACTCGTCAGCAAAACCGAAAAACACCCTATCAGAAAGCAACCTCGCAACCGCTTTTACCGATACGCCAAGCTTTCTGAATACAAATTTTTGAAGGTGTTGAAGGCGTTCGCGGAAGACAAACCCGTCGCGGACGCTTCCTCAGAAATCCAAATATCCGCGAAGACTGTCCGCGCCCTTTATAAAGGTCTCAGGACACGTCTTATCAAAGCGTCAAACAGTGATCCGTACGCGTTTGGTGGTGCTGGGCGGTTCTTGTTGGATGGTGGGCAATTGGGCGACCGGGGACGGCGTTTTTTAAGCGAGCTGGCAGAGAGCGTAACTTATGCAGGGCACGTAAAACGTCATGACTTTCGCCTGAAAAAAGGTGAGCGCTTTACTGATGAATTGTTTGAATGCGCGATAAGGGCCTTTTGCACGCTTGCCATGCCAGGGCAGCCAGAAGACCATTATCCGTCTGAAGTCTTAGAAGCGATATTCATTTTTAGGGAGATATCAGAGTGGATCGGCAAAAACCGTGATCATGCAGAGCATCTTGAAGAAGAAGCATCCCTGCTGTCACGTTTTGACGCTGTCATCGAACAAATGCCGCAATTGTTGGAAAAGGAAGATCTGTTTGCGCTCAAGAAGCATTCGAAATTGCACCGATTTCCCGAAAACATCCTTCTTACTGATTTACGCCGCTATCTGCTTAAAGATCCGCTTTGATGTCTGAAATTGACAAAGATTGCCAAATTCTGCCATACTGAGGATATGGAGGATGATATGGCGACAATGAACGTATCACTGCCAGACCCGATGAAGCATTGGGTTGAGGCGCAGGCCCGGACGGGCCGTTACAGTAACGCGAGCGACTATGTGCGCGACCTGATCCGGCGCGATCAGGAACGCACGGCGCAAATTGCCCAACTACAGACCGCGATCACTGAAGGCCTGGAAAGTGGCATTGCGGACGATTTCAGCATGGAGGCCATCCAGTCGGAACTGGATAGCCGCTAATGCCGAGCTACCGCGTCAGTAAAAAGGCGCAGAGTGATATCCGGGATATCGGCCTCTATACCCAGCAGCAATGGGGCAAAGAGCAGCGCCGCGCTTATCTATCCGGCATGCAAACCCGTTTTGAGCGTCTATCGGAAAACCCATTGCTCGCCGCCGAGCGCACTGAGTTCACCCCGCCTGTCCGCATTCACCCCTACGAGAAGCATCTGATCGTCTATATCGTCCAGGGTGGCGATATCCTGATCGTCCGGGTTCTGCATGAGAGCATGGACGTGCCCACGCAAATTTCCGGCACGTAGTCTTGGCGTCTCACTCCATTTGAGCCAACGCGCGGCAGCGCTCCAGCACGTAGGCCAGATGATCCTCCGCTATCTTCGGGCGTTTCTTACCCATCCACTGTGTGACCACGCGCGGGTTTAGGCCCGGCGGAACGTTGGGCGCATCAATGAAGGCATCAGCCGGAAGCAATCCCGCCTCAAAATAGCGCCGTATCTCCTTGAGGTCATTTTCCCGCTGCAGCGTCTTTGCCGCCTTACGCGGCGGCGTTTCCACGGTGTCCCGTCCTTTGAGGCGCTGGAGCATTCGGAAGTTGGCAGGAGAGCCGAGCGCATTTAACGCTGTCTCATATTGCTCCTCTGGCACATCCTCGACCGCACACTCGGGAGAGAGGAGTCTTCCCTCGATAGCCGCGAAATGCTCTGGCTTCAGGCGCTGGACGATTTTGAGCGCAAATTCGTGCGCAATGCCTGCCTCGACCTGGCGGGAAAAGGCGAGCGCTTTGATGATGGAGTCCGTCTGAGCGGGTGTCAGGTCTCGTTCAGGGAAATGACGTTTAACCGGCACCTTCTTTGCGCGCTGCCCGTAGCCGTCCGCGTAGCTCTCACGAAAGCGGTACGGTCTATCTACAAAGCTCTCCGGAAACAGATCCTCAAGCGCGCAATCCAAGGCTTGGCAAATAGCCGCAATATCGTATTTGACCACCCCGTTTCGGTCTACCGGACGGCGCTCCAGCAGGGCGTAGCTTTCAACATTCCGGTAAGACAAGCTCAAATGCTCAGAAAGGCGAGAGATACTACCGAATTGTGATCTCTTTATCGTTTCATCATACTTGGAATTACGTTCTTTCATCTTGTAAATACTATCATTTTTCACCTCAAAATACGAGCGGTGGCAATTCAATCTTATATAGATTGCATTTTATTAAATATGTATTGAAAATTCAATTATTATAAATACTTAACTGATATTCTTTATGCAGATTTTGAAATAAATCGAAATAACGACTTATTGTTATGTAAATACTATATTAACTATAAATATGTAAAATATAAACAAATATGAGTTAAGACGTATAACGGGGCAGGAATGGTTTTCAGGATATCTGAAATAGAAGAGAAACGGGCAAAGGTTCCGGCGCAATACCGGGCAAACCCTGCCGATGCCCTCACGGATACTTTCGACGACGAGCGGGCTGATGCGCCAACGGAACAGGAGCGCCGCAACGCCGCGCTACGCACATTAAGTGAAGCCGACGGCGCAGAGCGCGAAATGGATCGCGCCGGCGTCCTGGCTGGTCGTGCGCGCGAAGGCATGTATAACAACGCAGCCACCGAGCAGGCGCAGAAACGCGCCGAAAAAGCCCGCAAAGAGCGCGCCGAAACGGCAATATACCTAGCGATGCTGCAACAGCAGATCAACGATTTAAACAAGCAGATTGAACTCTACGGGCATCAAATAGATGCCACTGACAAACTGATTGCCCTAATTGATGACGGTGAAACGCTGGATCCGAACAACCCGCATCATAAGAAATTAATGGATGCCGCTGGAATTCCGGATGATAAGCGCGATGGCCTGACACGGCAGGATATTATTGACCACAAGAAAGCCCTTCAGGCGAAAATCGACAATGCCAAGGTCGATCTTGACAAAAAAACGGATGATTTGGATGCAGCTTTAAGAGAGAATCGCGCAAATGGCGGCTCAGTTGCCCGTAATGGCAGTAAAACAGAGCTGGATGATAAATATATTGAAAAGCGCGAGGCTGCGAGTCGAATAGAAAACCTTGAGCAGAAAAAAATGGCTCTGGAGGACTTCGCTCAATACAAGGGATCGCCTGAGTATACTGTAAAGATTGATGAATTTATCGCAGGCGCAGATGAAATGACTTTAGCAAAGTTAATGAAATCCCCCGATACACCTAAAGATATTATCGCTCGAATTGGAATTCAGGAGTTCAAAACGCAAATTTCATTTTTGGATGAATTTAAGGGGACGCCAGATTATCAGATGTATGTCCAGATGGCAGTTGACGATGCTCCCGAAAATATCCGTGAGGCCTTACGCAATGAGCCAAATCTCAGCGAAGAGCTCACAACAGCGCTTTATGAGCCATACACTGATGAGTTGGAAGCTGAGAAACAAACAGCGGAAACCGCCAACGCCGACCCAATAACGGTGAGTGCACCGGAAACGACTACGACGGAACAGGGGCGCGATCCGGCGGCAAAACCTCTTGGCTTAGGATAATCAGATTCGGTCCAAACACCAGTCGAGGGCCGTTCCTCCTGCGCTTCCTATGCTTCTGAATTTGTGTGACTTATCGCCGACTTCTACCGTCACGTGGCCCGGAAATCCGCGCTCTGTAGTAATTATGGCCGTACAGCCGTTCCGTTCGATGTCTCGGGCAGCAAGCGTAACTTCGTCCTTCGCATTCTCGCTGAGGCCAGGTCCAATTCTCAGCGTTACGGACTTCCCTTTTGGTGCTGTCGTCTCATGCCCTGTTGAGGCTTTCACCGCCAGCCCATTTGGCGCAGTAGCTACTTGATCCTGCGCATTTGCAGCCATCCCGCCAAAAACCAAGGGCAGCGCAAGGGCGGCGACGCGCACCTTTGAGCCAAGGTCTTGGCTAATGCCTCCAAATTTTTCTGTCAATCCGTTCAATAACATTGTTTTAATATCTCGAAACAAAATTCTAATAATGGACTCACTTATATACTTATATGCTTCATTTGTCAACTTTTTGACTTGTGCACTATTTATAGCGTTCAAGACATGATATGTGTTCATAAGGGAACCATTTTGATCGTGACTATATATTGCTATAATTTATTGATTTTCAACTTGCCGAATGACGGATTTCTGCCATTCTTCGGAAACGCCTCATCGCGCTGCGCGCCGCCTGAAATTTATTCAGAAGGGTTCCCTTTTGAATGGTTCGGGAGGCTGCTATGAGCGCCGATCTCGAAGGCCCCAGACGCATCGGATATGCGCGGGTTTCCACCTCTTCCCAGACAACCGATCAGCAGGTTCACGCCTTGCGTACTGCCGGATGCACGCGGGTGTATGTCGATGATGGCGTGCGTGCGACGGCGAAGGTGAGGCCGGGGCTGGAGCGGGCGAAGGCGGCCCTGCGCTCCGGCGATATCTTTACGGTTTGGGCTATTGACCGGGCGTTCCGCTCGACCATCGAAGCGATTGTCTTTCTGGATGAGTTGATGCAGCGCGGGATCGCGTTCCAGTCCCTCACGCAAGCCATCGACACCCGCACGCCCGAGGGGCGCAAATGGTACATCGACACCGCCTCATGGGCCGAGTACGAGCGCGCCGTGATCTCCCGCCGCACGAAAGAAAAGATGGCCCAAGCCAAGCGCGAGGGGCGGCACATCGGACGGCCCTATAAGCTCAGCCGCTGCCGTGTGCTGGCCGCTCACCGGCAAGTCACCGAGGGCCGCGCCACGCTGGACGCCGTTGCACAGCGGTGCCGCGTCTCCCCCTTAACTGTAACCCGCGCCTTCGCCCGCCACGGGCTGGAGGGTCGGGGCCACGCCAACCAACCGAAAGGAGCCCACCATGAAACCTGAAACCGCCAATGCCCTGATCTCGAAGCTCTGGGAAATCGGCGAAGCCCTGAAAGCCGTTCAACGTGACCTGGACACCGTGGAAGGCGTGATCGCCGATGAGGTCGAGGACGATTGGTCGGCTTGAACGTAAACAGGCATTGCCCCACCGGTGGAGCGTCATTTGAGCCGCAGAGCTTTGAGGATGGTTTAGGCGTTTGCGCGTTGCGCAAGATGTGCGCGGTAATACCGCGCCTTGGCTCAGGTCACTTTGTGACTTTCGGGAAGGGGGCGTGCCGCCCCCTGTCCAACCCCTTGCTGGTGGTCTCGGACGAGGCCATCGAAACGTCCCGACGTTCTATCCCGGCATCAAAAAAGAACCTCTTGCCAACGTAAGCACCTCGTTAGCACCAGATACCGCCTGTTGAAAATTCGCTTCAGCTTTTCGAAGGTTTCGCGACAATTCTCTTTGCTTTTTTAGATCGTCGCCGAGTGTGTCGATTAATATTCGGTCAACGTCTTCAGGTGTTAATTCGATCAAACCGGTTGAACCCGTATATAATCGGTCAATTTGAACTGCCCCTCCCCCAACACGTAAATAGTCAGCAAGATAATACGGGTCAATTTTCTTTGTATTAGGGCGAACAATAGTAACATGACCATCCGCTATGCCTGGGATGTTCAAATCATAAACGCCGACTTTTCCAAGCGTACCCGTGCCTGTAGACGCAATTAAAACATCTCCTTTCTGAATAGCCACGCCCGACATTTCCTCAAAAATATCCTTCTCTACGTAATCCTCGCCAGGAACAATCATTCCATATCGCGTGATTGAAGTTCCCGCTTTTATTACGGCTGCGTAGCCGTCTACTTCATCAACATAGCTATCTGCCTTGGGGCTGGAGCCTCGACTCGTATCTATAGTATTAAGGTCGGACACTGCTACAGCGCCAGAACGTTCCATAGCAGAAATAATTTCGATAGCGTCAGGGTGCCAGTACTTCAAATCCAATCGAAATGTTGCGTCTTTTTTCAGTGCCTTCATCGAAACGTTGAAGGCCGACCAGAACTCTCCAGAACGAAGTTTATAGCCCGATCCTCCTACAGCGTGTTCTTCAATTTCATCCAAAAGGCTTTCGAGATTAAAGCCACGAATGCTTTCACCAGAACCATGATATCCCAGTGATTTTAAATCAATAAATGTTACATCATACTCATCATCAAGGTCGGAATCTGCATGATCTCTTTTCTCCATAAGTATAACGCTCGATCGTACGTTAATTTTATTCGGCTTAAATGTTTCTTCTGGCAGCCTAACCACAACTTTTATGCGCGCGTTCTGAAAAAGCCAATTGCGCAAATCTCGCGACGATGCGGTGTTCAAAAGACCATCATCAATCACGGTGCAAATCTCACCACCGCCTTTTGTTGAAAGAACCATTTTTTGCAAAAATAGCTGTTGTCCCTTTGAAAGTTTCAATGGGTATTGACTCCAATCAGTCGCACCTAGGGAGTCAGTCTCTGATGTACCAAAAGGTGGATTAGCGATGATGATATCGCAGTCCGAAGCTTGAATTGACCAGTTTTGCGCAGACCTAGCTAAGCTATCTTCCGCGCGAATATTAGTGTGGCCATCACCGGCGATGATCATGTTCATTTTGGCTGATGATGCCACCCCATCATTGGCATCCGAGCCAAAGAAGGTATTCCGTCTAAGGTTTAAGCAAATCTTCTCAAAAGCACTTTGGGTAAGAAGTTTTTCCTCTTTAGCTTTGTTGGCCCAATGCAAAGCCTCCTGCATAAAGTAAACAAGGAATCCTCCAGTTCCACATGCAGGATCAAGAACTTTAGGCTGTTCGCCGCTAAGAAGAGATCCAAATATTTTCTTTCTACCTATTAAAACACTAGCTAGCCGAACGACTGGGCGTGGAGTGAAATATTGTCCTAATTTTTTCCCTTTAAGGGTAGCTCGCACAAAATACTCAAAAGCAGCGCCTTTTGAATCTAAACTACTGTCTTGAAAGCTAACTGCGGCGAGCTGTGAAACAATATACCGAAAGGTTTTAGCGTTTTTTAAATTAAGACGCGAACCAATTACGTCACCAAATGTCGTTTTTTCTTTTATTGCCCGAAGCATTTTCTCAATGGCGTCACGAACTTGGTCCGCTTCTGATTCAGAGCGTTCCGCTAGTTCATGAAATCGATATGAGTAAGGCAGCTCAAAATCTGACGTATCAGATTTTTCTTCTAGGAGTTTTAAAAACAATAACCTTGAAAAGTCATCGAACGCAGTTTCTTCGTTCTTTTCAATTTTTCTTATTGCGTTGTGGCATCGAGCGAAGAGCGAATTTAATTGCTTTAGTGGAAGTCCCGGACGGAATGGCAGACTGTTCTTTCCCGATCCAAGGGGCAAGTCAGTCCCTTCAGGATTGGTTTTTAATGCTCGGATTACAGCGGCAAGTTGTTCCTTGCTCGGTATTTTTTCAGTTAAAGTACCATCCCATCGAATGGGCTGCTTATTTTTTGTATTGTAAGCTCGAATATCTCTACCGTTGGTGACGATAACAAATGGTACTTTATTTGCTATGCCATAGTCTATAGCTTGCTTTGCATCCTTCGCTGTAAGGTTTTTTGAACTACGCTTCGCCTCAATGAGGAACTGTGGCTTTGCCTTCCCACATGTCACCAGTAGATCAACAAACCCCTTGGAATAACGCTCTGGGTGTTTTGCTGAAGTTTCAAAATCTATATCTGTACTAATTTCGTATCCACGTCTTTCGAGATAAGGTAGAATTCTTTTGATAACAGTATCGGTTTCTGAATTAATCGCCATTTAGTATTCACCTTAATTGTCTGTTTTCTGTCATCTTAACGACAGATACTATGCTAAACACCCCAGAAGTGCCCTGTGCATGTTGCTATGCACAGGTTTGACCGATTTAGTCTTTTGCCTCTAACTCGCAGTTGCGCAACCGACCTCCCGAAATAGCTATCGAGAATCAGATGTGCCCCAACGGATAATAGTTGTGCCCGAGCGGTATGGGGAGATCAAATATTGCTCGACTCTAAGGGGCTTTGCCCCTCGTGCGCGCAAGGCATCCAAACGTCTCCCCGCTTTGCGGGGCCCCTCGTTCGGAGCCTCCTTGCTCTTGCTACCCCCACTCTTCGCCAGAGTGTCAGGGTTGCAGGAGCAACCCATTCCAATTTAGAGAAATTCGTCCGCTAGAAGCTATTTATCTGCGGGACGCAACCGCCAAGAGGGCCGCCCCGCCTATCAAACCGGTCCCGATCCAGAATGCGGCCTGCGGACTGTGCGGATGATACCCGAGGACCTCGGACACAAAATGCTCGCAGTTATAATTCACGGGATCGTAGGGCTTTCCGATCAGTCTGAATATCATCTGTTGAATGAGCGCAGGGCGGCGCGGCGATTTCTGGGAGCGGACGCTCACAGCGTTTCCGTCTGAGAACTCTCTGATTGAGCTTACCCTGACGCCCCCAAAGTCTCGTGAATTGTGGGCTATCAACGGCTCTCCTGTAATGGGATGGAAGTCCGCACAAATTCCAACGTGCCTAAACAACTTGCCAAACCCGAAGCGGCACGAAATTTCATCTCCGACTCTCAAATCATTCATGATTGACTCCATATAGATATATTGTTAAATATTGATCATATTATCCATTTTGGAGAAAAATAGAAAAATGTCAAGCGCAACTACAACATACTCGATGATTTTGGGCTCTCTCATGGCGCAGCAATGGGAGGAGCGAGGCCTTAAACAGCAAGATTTCTTTGCAAAGTCCGGCATTGCAACAGGGACATGGTCGAGAATTATGCGCGGCCAAGCCCATTTTCAGATCGAAGATATCCGTACTGCCTGCCGCGCTCTCGGTTGCAAGGTGGCAGAGTTGACGGCAAAGGCGGACGAGATTGAGGTGAAGCTTGAACACGAAGAAGACGTGACCGTCGCATCAAAAGCCGAGCTGCAAGAGAAGGGCTCCGCGCTTCCAGCAATCATTGCCGCTGCCGCACTCGGCTTCTTGTTGTATCGCCTTCTGAAACAGTGACCCGAGTTCGCGCTTAAGCTCAGCGCTCCATCTTAGGCCCATCGCGCTGTCTGCCTCTGCGGCGCGGCCTTTCCTCGCTGCGGCGGCTTTCCTTGAAGGCCTCCCGGCGGGCGGAGCGTTCGGCTTCCGCATCCGTCTCCATGCGCTGAAAGATCTTGGCATCCTCTGTGAGGCTGCGGGCCGTGCTCTTGTTGGCCTCGCGTTGCCCGACCCGTTCTCTGGCAGCTTCGCCGCGCTGGGAGAGCTGGGCGGCGGTGAGCGTTTCGCGCTCCGTCTTATCCCGCCGCTGTGCAGTTTCGGCTTCCAGCGCGTTGCGCTCCAGTGTCCGCTTGCGCTCTCCGCGTATCCTGTCCCATAAGCCGATGAGGCCGGTGCGTAGGCGGTTTTGCCGTTCGCGTTCTTCTGTTTCCCGGCGCAGCCGTTCTGTTTCTTGTAAGGCCTCTCGCTCTTTGCGCTGGCGGATTTTGATTGCCTCGCGTCGCTTCTCCGCTTCGTCCTTCTCGCGCCGTTCCTTTTCAACGATCTCGCGCTGGAACTCGTCCATCTTGGCCTGCATCGCCCGAGCAATTTCTATTTTGGTATCAGCTACGGACGGCAGGGCGTCCATATCGCCCAACCTCTCGCGCACGGCTTTGGTTCTAATACCAACGCGCTTGGCGATGTTGTGCACCTCTCCATGACGATCCACGGCGACGTAGCCGCGTTTATCGCCTCTGGCGAGCCAATAGCCGCGTTCTTGCAGGGCATGAGCTAAGGCGGGTTTGCTGTTCGAGATCGCCCAGGCATCCTGAAACGCCGCTTTGATTTCGCGCGGGTTTTCCTTGATCCGCTTGGCTTGTTGCCATTCGGCCAGTGAGAAATTCCTTGGATCGCGCGCACCCGATACGGCAAGGCCACGCGGCATAGTCCAGCCATGTTCGAGATAGAGATCGCGCGCTACGTCCTGAAGCTTGCGGTTGGAGTGCGGCAGGGGGACGGCTTTCATCTCCTCGATGCCGATCCTGCTCCATACGGCATGGGCATGGCGGCGCATTTCCCCGTCAGTGCCGCGTTTCTCATGGAAAATGACCGCCCGAGGCTGGTCTTCTAGCCCCAGCTTGGTTTCCGCACGGGCAATGGCGCTCATGAATGCATCGTCCGAGACCTGAGCGCCCTTGGGCGGGTTGAGGCTTAGCGAGAAGAGAAACTGCTTGCACTTGGTTCCCTTAGAGATCGCATAGCTCTCTTGAAACGCGCCATCGAGGTCATCGGCGACGAAGCCGCGCAGCTCGGCCACGTCCACCCGCTCATTCTCGGATTTCATCAAGTGCCGGGCCAGATCGCGCGCGCCGCCGCGCTGGTTGCCGACAAGAATCACGAGCGGAGCCCCAGAGCTTTGATGAGCACGGTGCGCATCTCCCGCACATTGGCACAGGCCTCTTGCAGAGCCGCGCGCTCTGTCTCCGCAATGCTTACCCTCTCGCTTTCCACTGCGGTGAGTAGCAGGAACAAACAAGTGACCTGATCGGACTTGCCAAGCATCCCGAGCACCCGGCCCAGCAGGGCGGCGTCGATAGGCAGCTTGCGCGTGGCCTTGCGGGGCGCTTCGGCATCACCGAGTAGCTCGCTGCGGATATACGTCCCCAAAGGGCGGTTTCCGGCCTTGCCCTCCAGATAGGCGCGCTCGTCAGGGCTCAGGCGGATCGGGAACGGTGCAGGCCGTTGCCGCGTTCTTGGCTTTAAGGTGCCAGCTGCCGCAGCGGAGAATTGATCGGGCACGGAAAGGCTCATGGCTCAAGCCTTTCCAGTTCATTGGGGATATGTGTTTCAAGCGCCTTTAGCTGGTGCTCCCAATCTGCTAGTTCTTGAAAAATGGTGTTTAGGTTTTCTCCCTCCAGCAGCACCATCTCTTTTTCAAGCCGTCGCTTTTTGTCTGATGTGATTGCCGATCAGCGCAAGTGGTTTGGTCAAGCCGGGTGATGTGTTCCGCTTGTACGCCGAGCACCGTCCATGACCCGGTAGACGCGTGTGAACAAAGCTCCCAGTTCATCGCGCGCCTCATCGAAGCCGGACCATTCCTCAAGTGCGGCCCAGACCATTTCCGGTGTGACCTCTATATCGGCGACGGCCGCCCGGCCGTGTCCTGACGGACACTCCGGAGCGGCGGCTTCAGTCTTGAATTTTTGCATCTCACACGTCCATCCGGACTAGAAGCGATAACCGACGAAAATCCCGGTCATGAACGCGTCGGCGGAGCCCTGTTCGTCCACGATAGGGCTGTCGGCGGCGTCGCCAATGAGGCGGCTGTATCCGACCATGCCTGTGACGTTCCAGTTCTCGGTCACTGCGTAACTGACGCCGAGGGAAAGACTGACATCCTTGAAGCCGGATTCGGCATTGTATTCCCGGTAGCCGCTGCGGAGCGACTGGCCTGCATCGATGCCGAAGAATGACTGGGTGTAGTCGTCGTCGGCCCAGGTCGTCGCGACCCCGGCATGCATGGACCAGCTGTCGTCGAAACGGTGCCTGTAGCCGCCCTCAAGCTCGACAGTCATGCCTTCATGTCCGTCACCGACATCCTGGAACGCCTTTACACCGGCCGAGAATGGGCCGTTGTCATAGCTGATGAAACCGCCGACCTCGGCGGAACCGTCAACGCTGCCAAGTCCTTTCAGCGCATCATTGTCATCCTCGTCCCGTCCCATCTGATAGCGCACCAGCGGGCCGATCTTCAGCTGGTCGCCCGGACGGGTGCCGTTCCAGATGAAAAGGTTGGCGCCAAGCGACGGTCCGTCCAGAAAGACGCGGTCCTTGTAGCTGATCTTGACCATGGGCAGAGGGCTGACCTCGTAATCGTCGCTGCCTTCATAGTCGGGCTTGACCATGGCACCGGCGCCAAGCTGGATTTCCCAGTCGGATACGGCTTCCTCCGCCAGAACACTGCAGGCGCTGCCCAGCACCATCAACCCGCTGACCATCAGGATCTGGGCTGTCATCCGGGCGCCGACCGCTTTAGTAATTTGGCATTTTATGTCGAAAATCCATTGGCTGTGTGTATCGCGGAGACAAGCTACGCAAGGCACCGCCGAAATGCGTGTCGGTACCGTATCAATATGTTTCAGAATGTTGCTGCGCGCTCCCGGCGGGAGATGAATGCGTTAGTGTCTCAGGCAGACGGAGAGACCGATTGACTCAGAATAGCAGCCCACAGGGCGGCGGGACACATGTCCTTGTCGTCGATGACGATCAGCGCATCCGCACGATGCTGGCCCGTTTTCTGGTTGATCATGGGCTTCGCGTCAGCCAGGCGCGTAACGGAGTGGAAATGTTTCAGGTATGCGCCGATGCGCGGATCGACGTGATCGTGCTCGACATCATGATGCCGGGGGAGGACGGATTGTCTCTCTGCCGCCGGATGCGGTCGGAAAGCGCGGTGCCGATTATCCTGCTGACCGCGATGAACGCTGATACAGACCGCATCATCGGACTGGAAATCGGTGCCGACGATTACGTGGTGAAGCCATTCAACCCGCGTGAGCTGCTGGCGCGGATCCGCGCCGTCACCCGGCGGATGCTGGCGGGCAGTATCGCCCCGCAACATCGCGGGAGCTCGGCTTACAATTTTGAGGGCTGGGTGCTGGATGCCAATCGCCGGACACTGGTTTCCCCCGATGGCGCGCTAACGGACCTTACGAGTGGCGAATTTGATTTGCTGCTGGTCTTTCTCGAGCATCCGCAACTTGTGCTGAACCGGGACCAGCTTCTCGATCTGGCGCATGGCCGGTCAAGCCAGGCCTATGACCGCAGCATCGATGTTCAGATCAGCCGGCTTCGCCGCAAGATCGAGGCTAATCCGCAGACCCCCGTTCTGATCAAGACGGTCCGGAACGAAGGGTATTTTTTCACCGCTACAGTCGCCGGTTTGCCCATGGCTGGAGGTGAGCAATAGCCCGCTACGGAAAGAAACGGCCGATGCGCATACCTTTCTGGTCCCGCCTGCGCCTTGCCCCGCGGATTGGCATTGTCATTGTCCTGACGCTGGTCGCGACAACGGCAACGGACAAGATTATGGGCATAGTGATCGGCATGCCCGACGTCCTGTTTTTCGAGAAGACCTGGCTGGTCGATAAAGTGGCCGAAACGGTGCAGCGCGCCGAGCAAACCAATCGGGACGAATGGGCTGTGGTACTGAAGACCCTGCCGGCGGCCCAATGGCTTGATTTCGTGGAGACTATCGAGCCGCCGATAAGCAATCACTGGGAGCAGGAAGCATTCGGAATTTTCCGGGAAGATCTGGCCCGGCGCCTTGGTATCCCCGTTGATGATGTGCTTGTGCGGACAGATGATACAGAGGGGCCCGAGCGCGCTCTGACACCGATCGTGATCATACTCGAGAGCATCCCGATGTTGATCACCAATCTGATAGATGACGATACCGACAAGATGGTGGTCGAGCATATGCGGATCGCTGTCCGGCTTTCGTCTGGTGGCTGGCTCACGATCTCGCCCAAGAGCGATGGGCTGGAAGCTGCCCGTTTCATCCGTAACTTGCTGGTGCCGATCGCGGCCATTCTGCTGATTTGCG
>TARA_R110001599_G_scaffold300611_4_pt1 | contig 14746 bp, 7 predicted proteins | sample TARA_R110001599 | Tara Oceans TARA_R110001599 (sample SAMEA4398360) | marine metagenome | biome: Polar Biome; feature: [MES] marine water layer (ENVO:01000295) within the mesopelagic zone...; material: water (ENVO:00002006), including particulate matter (ENVO:01000060) such as...... | reverse complement strand
TGTTATAATTCTCAAGGGCAATTTTTATGGCCTGATCTACAGTTATTCTAATCTTGCTATATTCCATTAAATCCTTTTTTAGTCCTCGGTCAACATCAAAATAATATGGGCCGCACTCCAACTAAAGTTTTGAGCTTCCCTACCCTCTCCTGTTATAGGGTGATAATTTTCCCTAATCGATTTACCTTTTTCCAAAAGTCCAGTAGCACCATCCATTATTTGAAGAGTTGCCTTGTCCGCTTCCGTGTCGTATTCGTAATTCCGTAGTCCCTTAATCCCAAAATAAGCTTGATCCAGCCAGTTTGGTCCACGCCAATACCCATTTAGGGGGTCAAATTTGGGGTGGTCCTTGGACATGGTCTGAAAGGGGACTTTGGTAAAAAACTTTTGTTCATCCATCATCTTATCTTTTACAGCCTCCGCTTGTTCCACAGAAGCAGCCTCAGCCCATAAGGCCGTCCAACCTTCACTTCCTGCTCCCTTAATGAAATGGGAACCGTCTATACTCGTATCGTAAAACCAGCCATCCTCCTTATCATAAAATTGGTCTTGGATCATACTTTTCAACTTTGAAGCACCGGACATAAGCTCATATGCCTCTTCATTTTTACCTAAGATTTCTCCCAATTGTGCCAAATAGAGCTTTTCTGCATACAAATATGAATTCAAGTCTACACTTTCTTGATTGAGGGAATACGCTCCATGGGAATTTTTTAAAATTTCCGAGAAATCAAATCGAATTGCGTTGTCCATACCGCTTTCCCATTTTGCTGCCAAAACGGTGCCATCGGTTGAACCATATTCACATAAACCATCTTTGTCATGGTCGCGTTTGGCATACCACCAGTTATGGTATCTTATAAGCTTGGGATAGATTTCTTCCAAAAAAACATAATCCTTATCCCTCTTAATAATTTCTGCTACGGCCCAAGCTGCCAAGGGCGGTTTAGTATCCCTATAATTATGATTTTCAATAGTAGTGTCCCTGTAGATACAATCCAACACAAATCCATCATCCGTTTGATAATCGAACATAGCCCTTACTTGGTCCTTGGCAAGGTCGGGGGCAAATCGGGAAAGCCCCGCAGCATGCTTCCAGGAATCCCATGACCAAAACCCATGGAACCATTCATAATGATAGCTCGGAAACAATCCTTGATGTTTTAATTGACCTGCGGCAATACGCCAATTGTTCTGCAAGGTTAGGTGAGCTTTGGCCAATACTACGGAAAATTTATTTTCCTTGAATTGTGGTTTTTTATTTTCAATAAGTGCCTTTAGTTGACTATCTTTTTCCTGTAGCCGTGCATTAAAAATTGAGTCGAAGTTCTGGTTTTCTATTGACTTTTTTTCTTCCTCCCATGAATATTCAGGAAAAATAAATGTTTGTGCAACCACAATTTCCTTGGTCTGACCAGGGTTAAGTTCCAATTCCTGAGATGCTGTAGTATAACCTTTATCAGAGGTACTGACAACAGTAGGTTTTGGAAAAGTTATAATACCCAAGGCATTTGATTTGCTTGAACTTATTGTGAGATTATATCCTTTGGAAACTAAGTTTAAACTATTGGTCAACAAAGGGTCATTGGTCCAATTATAAGTTAGTTGCTTTATGAATTCCTCCTTATTTGTGAAAGCATATTTAATCAATGCCGTATGACCATTTAAATAAATAAGTGTACTTTTTAGTATAACCCCATCTGCTCTAAACGTTTGCTCCAAATGGCTTGAATAACTTTTCTGTTCTATTATATTTTCCTTTTTAAAATATACTGGACGCCCACCGATAACAATCCTAATCGATGCAAGCGATTTACTTGACCAAATTCCATTTTGCTGCGTCAATAGAAAAGGCCCGGAAAAGTCTCCCAAAAATTCAGTTGAATCAGATAAACCATACCCGAACCAAGCCCCTTGATCAGAAAACATCAGACCCGATTTATCCGTCGAATCTTTTGGTGTAATTCGGAAATCCAAAATGTCTTCACTGAAATTTAATGCATGGATTTGTCTGTCGCGTCCAGTTGGCTTCATAGCATTCCTACAACCAATTAACAATACTACAGCAACAAAACATTTAATTACATTTCTAAAATCCATTGTTTCAATTTTGATATAGGGGTTTAAATTTTCTTTTCATATCGGACAAGAACAAAAATTGAATTAATTTCTTTAAATAAGCCAAAAACTACCTTTACTTGACCTTTACTTGGCCTATCATTTTAACTTTTGTAAAAAGGATATCCGTTTATAATTTAGATATTTGTAACCACTAGCGCTAGTAAAACTGTATGTTCACATTCGCACATTAATTTTTACGAATAAATCTCCGCACATGAAAAAATTGACAAGACCTATTTTTATAATTCTCTTGCTCATAGGTTTCAATGTGCATTCTCAAACCAATATATGGGATGAAAATCCGAGCGATTCCCAAATAGAACTAGATAGCCTCCTATCAATACTACCATATACTAGTGGCAAGGAAAAAACACCAGTACTAAATAGGGTTGCAGAAATTTATTGGTCCATAGACCCCAACAAAACCATAGAATACGCCTATGAGGCTATGCTTTTATCCCGGGAATCCAATGATAAGGAACAAGAAGGTTTAGCGCTTATCAACCTTTGCCAAGGATATCTGTTCAATGATTTTTATGATAAGGCCTTACAATATGGATTACAATCATTGGAGATCAGGAAAGACTTGAATAACCTTTATGATCTGGCTTTTACCTTGCGTACCCTAGGATGGTTATACTTTGATATTGGTTATTTTGACAAGGCTCTTGATTACCATACGGAGACTTTAAAAATTCACGAAAAAATAGGGGATAAACAACGAATTGCCTACAGCTATAACAGTTTGGGGTTAATTCATGAACGCAAAGGGGATTGTAATTTGGCACTATCTTTTTTCAAGAATTCATTGGATTTAAAGAAAGAGTTCAATAATAAGGACAGGATTGCAGAGACCATGAAAAACATGGGTATTTGTTATCGTAAAATAAATGAACCCGACTCTGCCATAGTTTATTTGGAATCTTCCTTGGACATTTCAAATGAAATTAAGGACCAGCAGAACAAGGTCCATATTCTGAACGAACTTGCAATAGTGAATCTTAAGCTAGGTGATTTTGATAAATCTTACCGGCAATTAAAGGAGTCCAGATCCCTAATGGAGGGATTAATGGACAATAAGGAATGGATAGTTGAAAATGATAGGATTATGTCCGATTATTTTCTGGCTAAACAAGATTATAAGGAAGCATTAAATTACTTTAAGAAATATGCTGAGGGGAATTCAGAAATTTTCTCCAGCAATAAAAGCGAAAAGTTGACCGATATGCGGATTCGCTACGAAGACGAACGAAGAGCATCCCAAATTAAGCTATTGGAGCAACAAAGAAATTTGGAGGCCCAAAAAAAGAAATCATTATTAATTGGTTCTTTGTTATTAGTTATAATTGCAATTCTAATAATAGCTTCACTTTGGAATAATATAAAAAAGAAAAAAGCTATATACCAACAAAACCAAAAGCTGTCCATAGAAAAACTAAAAACACAATCGCTTTTAAGGGAGAACCTTGAGCACAAATTAGAATTTCGGATGAAAGAGCTTACAAATCTAGCTTTGTTTATATCCCAAAGAACATCTATTTACAAGGACCTTACAAATTCCTTTAAAAGCCTAAATTCTACTGATATTAATCAATTAAAAAAAGACATCAATAGACTCATAAAGGAATATACATTTAAGTTTGACTTTAATGAGGATATACAAAGATTTCATACTAACGTAGAAACGTTACAAAGCGATTTCTTATTTAGAATTAAAGAGAAATACCCTCATTTAACTGATAAAGATATTCAACTTGCCGTACAAGTTAAGCTCAAACTCAGCTCCAAAGAAATAGCAAACATTAATAATATTTCTTCGAATTCTGTTGAAATTGGTAGACATCGATTAAGGAAAAAGCTGAATATAGGCAAAAAAGAAAATCTTGTCAGTTTTCTCGAAAACATCTAAGCCTTCATAATTTAAGCACATACAACTTTACCTTTTTTCAGGAGAACAACTATTTCTCTGCAGATCCACAGATCTTGCCTTGCAGATAATTGATTCTAATATAAACCGCGACTTCCTTTTCACTTTTCAATTGTATGCATTTCCTCTCTAACCCTTAAGCAGTGGGCCTTTAAGCGTGCTGTAAAGGTCAAGTAAAGGTGATTTTTGAGGTTTTGAATGATAATAAAACAATATTTGATGAAACTAAAGCTCATGCCAAATTTTGGACTATGAGCATTGACTAACATAAACTTAATAATATGAAAAAAAAACAATCAAAAAATCAAAACCATCGTTTTAACGGTCTGTTTTACTTGCTTTTTATGCTTGCTTCGTTCGGGTTTACCACTAGATCCCTTGCACAAAGCACCGTTGTAAGCGGAACTATTACAGATAATACTGGGGTAGCACTGCCAGGTGCCTCTGTTATCGTTAAAGCTAATCAAACCATTGGGGTACAGTCCGACTTTGACGGCAACTATACCATCGAGGTACCTGGACCGGAAACCACATTAGTTTTTAGATATCTTGGTTTTGTTACCAAGGAAGTTTTTGTGGGCAACCAAACGGTAATAAATGTAAATCTGGAGGAGGATGCACAAAGTTTGGAAGAGGTGATTTTGGTAGGTTATGGCACCCAAAGACAAACCGAGGTAACTGCTGCCATTTCCTCTGTAGATGTGGCCGAAATCCAAAAAATTCCAACAGCGGATGTTGGAACCTCCCTTCAAGGGCAGGTTGCAGGACTCAATGTTTCTACTGCTACGGGAGCCCCTGGAGCGGATCCTGTTATTCGCGTAAGGGGACTAGGGACTATAGGAAACAACAACCCTTTATTTGTTATAGACGGAATACCAGGGGAATTGTCCTATCTAAATCCAGCGGATATAGAGAACATCAGTATCCTAAGGGATGCATCAGCAGCTACCATTTACGGCTCCAGAGCATCCAATGGAGTAATAATCGTAACCACAAAAAGGGGCAAAACAGGAGAACCAAGAGTTACCGTTAATTCCTATCTAAGTACACAATCCGTAAAGAACAATGTGGATGTGGCCAATAGGGATCAGCACAATCAAATAAAGTTGGAAGCGTATTCCAACGTTGGTGAGACCCCAGCACCCTATCTAACCGGTAATCAACAATTTTCCGATTCAAATTGGGTTGAAGCCTACTTGCAAAATGCTTTTGAGCAAAAACACGATGTGGGAATTTCCGGTGGAACGGAGAAAATGAAATACAGTTTCTCTGGCGGTTACTTTGAAAATTCCGGGACGGTCATCAATACTGGATTTGATAGATTGAGTACTCGTTTTAATATGGATTTTCAATTGCTCAACGATCGTCTTAAAATTGCTCCCGGCATTAGTTACACTAGGGAAAACACCAAAGGTATATTTGAGCCCATTGGAAGTGGAAACGCAAGTTTTTCACCGTTTTTGGACATTTATTCCCAATTACCCCACAAGGCCATATATGATCCAAACTCCACAAATGGATTTGCCACGCCAGCAGCTGGACTAGGATCTGGAAATCCTATTGGGACAACAGAATTGGAGGACCGCAAAAACCAGGATGACTATATGCAATTCAATGTTGCAGCTACACTTCAAATCATAGAAGGCCTAAGCTATCAATTTCAATATGGTGCGAACATAGAAAATACACACTTCTCAGATTTTATACCAACATATAACTTTGGCCCACAGGCAGTAAATGAAAATCCGTTCCTTACCGAAACGAGATCCAGAACAACCAGTTGGACTTTAAACAACACTTTAAATTATAATAAATCATTTGGGATGCACGACATCGATGTACTGTTGGGTATTTCCAGAGAAAAAAGTGAGTTTAGATCTGTAGGCGGAAGTAACAATGAACTTGCCTCTGACCAACTATTGGCATTGAGTGCAGGTATAGGAGACGAATCTTCCTATGGATTTAATTCAACAAATTCATTACAATCCTATTTTGGAAGATTAAGTTATGACTTCGACAACAAATACTATGTGCAGACAAGTGTAAGACGCGACGGATCTTCCCGATTTGGCAAAACCAATAAATATGGAACATTTTATTCCGTATCCTTGGGATGGGCAGTACATAATGAGGACTTTTTCTCTTCCGACCTGATCAGTATGTTAAAGCCAAGGTTTAGCTATGGAACTTTGGGGAATCAACTTATCCCAGAGCATTTATTTCTATCCAGGATTGCATCTGGCGGGCAACAGCTAAACTATCCATTTGGTGAAGGCGCCAGTCAGCCCATAGTTGTGGGTGCCATTAGTACTTCATTACCAACCCCGGACATAAGATGGGAAGAAACGGCAACAACAAATATCGGTTTGGATATTGGGTTCTTACAAAACCGTATTAAAGGTTCCTTTGATTATTTTATTTCCAAAACTTCTGATATGTTGGTATCGGTGCCAATTCCTGCCAGTTCAGGTATTACAACTTTCCCCTTGACCAACGGTGGTAATCTGGAAAACAAAGGTTGGGAATTCTCGACTACTTATAGCAGTGAAAACAATAAGGATTTCTCTTATGATATAACTGCGAATATAAGTGGTTCCAGAAACAAGGTAACAAAACTTGGAGTTGCCAATGAATCCTTTACTGATGGTTTTATTGAATTCAACAATTTCCCGACTACGCGCACAGAAGTTGGAGGAGAAATTGGAAGGTTCTATTTATTTAAAGCTGATGGCATTTTTCAAAATCAGGCAGAAATTGATGCACATGCTATACAACCCAATGCTGCTCCCGGGGATTTAAGATTTTTGGATACTTCTGGGGATGGTACACTGGATGATGATGACAAACAGTTCTTGGGCAGTGGTCTTCCAGATTTCGAATATGGGATAACCCTTACTGGTCGCTATAAAAATTTCGATGCCAGTATGTTTTTTCAAGGTACACAAGGAAATGAAATTTACAACGGTGTAAAAATGTGGTTGTACAGAACCGATAGACAAAATATGTCTCCAGATTTATTAAATGCCTGGACACCCCAGAATACCGGAAGCTCTATTCCTAGAAATGCCTTTGGAGATCCTAACAACAATATTCGCCCTTCCAGTTACTTCTTGGAAGACGGCTCCTATTTTAGGTTAAAGAACATTCAGATAGGATATACCATGCCGGAATCGGTAATTAACAAATTGACTATTTCCAAAATGAGGTTATACCTTACTGCTAATAATGTATTTACGGTTACTGACTATTCTGGTTTCGATCCAGGACTTGGAAATGGAGGCACATTTACCAAGGGAGTGGACAGAGGATTTTACCCACTATCCAAATCATTTATTTTAGGTATAAACCTATCGCTTTAATGGACAGCATTAAATTTTTAAAAATCACGATAATGAAAAAAAATAGATATATACTGATTGCTTTTTTAACTATAAGCTCATTGATATCCTGTAGCGACGATTTTATAGAAGTGGCCAATAAGGAAACCTTGACCGATTCCAGTTTTTGGCAAACCGAAAGCCACGCCTTACAGGCGCTTACCGCAACTTATGGTGCCTTACACGGTGCCGATGGAAGCAAATGGACCTTTTTTGAAGAAATCTATGTTGCAATGGCATACCGCGGTGATGATATAATAAACAATACAGCAGAAACTTACGGGAGAACTCTTGCTAGTTTTAGCAATACCACAGAAGAAAGTGGGCCATATAACATTTGGAAAGCGGCCTATACGGGCATTGGCCGTGCCAATCAAATTCTGGAAAAAGTACCAGAAATGGAGGCCCTGTCACAGGAAACTAAGGATGTGATCGTAGCCGAGGCAAAATTCTTGAGAGCTTATTATTATTTTTGGTTGGCCACAGGGTTTGAAAACGTACCTCTTTTGACAAATTTTGAGGTGGATTTGGATAATTTATTTCCAAACCAAGCTTCTAAAACCGAGGTTTGGACACAAATAGAAAAGGACCTCGCAGAGGCAGAACCAAAATTGTTGTTAGATCACCCTACAGAATGGAAAGGTAGAGCTACCCAAGGTGCGGCCAAAGCACTGTTGGGCAAGGCATATCTATTTCAAGAGAAATGGGGCGAAGCGGAATCAAAATTGGCAGAAGTTGTGGGCATGGATTATGATCTACTTGATAACTACGCAGATAACTTCAATGGGAATTCAGAAAATGGGCCAGAGAGTATTTTTGAAGTACAGTTTTCAGGTGATCGTTCCAATGGTAATGATGAACGCCAAGTTTTCAATTTTGAAATTGCCCCTGCTGCATTTGGTGGTTGGGAACTTTTATTTCCATCGCAGTGGCTTGTAGATGAAATGAAAACCGATCTCGATGCCAACGGTGACCCTAGTCAGCGGGTTTATGAAAGTATTTTCTTTGATGACCCCAATTCTGAAATGTACAGTATGGAAGCTGGAGAAAACATTCCCTACAGTGATGTGGCCTCGGATTTAAACCATCCAAAATATTTTAAAAAATACTCTTTCAATGCCGATGAAGACTTTTACAATGGCACTAATATTACTATCATCCGTTTTGCAGATGTGCTTTTAATGTATGCAGAGGCCTTAAATGAAAACAATAAGACTCCCGAAGCTATAATCGAGATAAATAAGGTAAGGGCCAGGAGTAATGCGGTTCCTTTGGGCAGCATGAGTAAAGAGGCATTAAGAGATCAGATCAGGCACCATGAACGTCCTGTAGAATTGGCCATGGAGTTTGGTATACGTTGGTTCGACCTATATAGATGGCAGCGTGGGAGTACTGCTACCGAATCCATCAAAACCACTTTGCTAAACCATGGCAAACCCAATGCGGACAATTTTACCGATAAGCATATTGTATACCCAATACCTTTGCAAGAATTGAATATCAATTCAAACCTTAATCAAAATGCAGGCTGGTAACAAAACACAATAATGAGTTGATTTTGAGTTAGTTTTTTTTGACGTGAACGCCTAAAGGTTTAATTATCTTTAGGTGTTTACATTTTATCCCTGTAGTAAAAACCTATTGAAGATGGAACCATATTTTAAAAATTTTAAATTCTATATTGTATTGTCAATGATTTTTGCGTTGCAATCCTGTAAATACGGGATAGAAAACAAAACCGAGGTAATTGAAATTGATGAAAAGACCTTGTTCTCCTCAATCCCGGCAATGGAGACAGGTATACAATTCATAAATCATATTCCTGAGAGCGCTGCTATGAACAGCATGGTCTATGAGTATTATTATAACGGTGGAGGTGTGGCAATCGGTGATATTGACAATGATGGGCTACCCGATATCTATTTTACCGCCAACCTTGAGGAGAATAAATTATATAGGAACAAAGGTAGTTTTGAGTTTGAGGACATTTCCAAAAAAGCAAAAGTAGAAGGAACATTTGGGTGGACCACAGGTGTTACTATGGCAGACGTAAATGCCGATGGCTGGTTGGATATCTACGTGTGCAAGTCGGGTAAGGGCAAGGAAGAAAACAGGGAAAATCTCTTATTCATAAATAATAAAAACGGCTCCTTTACCGAGGAAGCGAAGAAATACGGACTCAACTTTTCTGGTTATAGTACCCAAGCCTCCTTTTTCGATTTTGACAAGGACGGGGACTTGGATATGTTTTTGTTGAACCACAATGTAACTCCGATCACCACCAATAATCCTGAAAACTTCAAGCTAGAAAAGAACTACTTGTCCGGTGACCGATTATTCCGAAATGACCAAGGTAAATTTATTGATATTTCCAGTAAAGCCGGTATTTTAGGGAATTCACTGGGCTTCGGACTAGGGGTTTCCATAGGGGACCTAAATCAAGATGGATGGCCAGATATATATGTTGCCAATGATTATATAGAGCAGGATTACTTATACTACAATAATGGAAATGGAACATTTTCCGAAGGCCTAAAACGATCAATGGGACATACCTCCCATTACTCAATGGGGACAGATATAGCCGATTTTAACAATGATGGCCTTTTGGACATTATTTCACTTGATATGGTGGCAGAGGATAATTACGGGATAAAAACCAGTATGAGCGGAATGAACCCAAAGGCTTTTCAACATGCCGTTAATAATGGGTTCCATTATCAGTATATGTACAATGCCTTACAAATGAACAATGGCAACGGAACTTTCGGAGACTTGGCCCAATTAGCCGGAATTTCGAATACAGATTGGAGTTGGGGTCCCCTTTTTGCCGATTTCGACAATGATGGGCTAAAGGACCTATTCATTTCCAACGGACTCAAAAGGGATTTCCGAAATAATGACTTTAGAAAATACAAAATTAAGCGCTTAGAGGAGGCCAAAAAAAATGGTGAGAATATGGCCCAAGTGATAGAGGAACTGGTAAATAAAACACCGCAGAGGAAAACCCACAACTATTTTTTCAAAAATAATGGCGACTTAACTTTTGAAAAAGCAATGACTCATTGGGGTGTGGACATACCAACTTTTTCCAACGGGGCGGCATATGCTGATCTAGACCTAGATGGGGATTTGGATTTGGTTATCAGCAACATCGATGAAGAAGCTACGGTTCTAAGAAACAATTCTATAGCAAACTATCTACAATTTCAGTTTGAAGGAAATGACCAAAATCCATTTGGAGTGGGCACTAAAATCCTATTAGAAACTGATGAAGGTCTTCAAATTGCAGAAAACTACCCCACAAGAGGCTATCAATCCGCGGTAGAGCCGGTACTGCATTTCGGATTGGGCCAATCTAAGACCATAAAAAATGCCATCGTTACGTGGCCAGATGGGAAAAGTGAAACAATAACGAATCCGAACATAAATCAAAAAATAAGGGTAGGATATAAGAATGCGGAAAGCGTTGATCAAAACCCTAAAAGCAGTATATCGCCAATTTTTAAAGATATCACAGAAGTTGTTAAAGTTAAGCATGCACATATTGAAAATGAATACGATGACTTTTCCGGTGAAATTCTCCTTCCCCACAAAATGTCCCAATTTGGTCCTGCCCTTGCCGTTGGGGATGCAAATAATGATGGCCTGGAGGATTTTTTCATAGGTGGCGCTAAGGGTTACGCTGGCGGTATTTATCTACAAAAGGAGAATGGAACTTTTGCATCTATGAATCCCAGTGCTTGGATCATGGAAAAGGAATACGAAGATGTGGATGCCCACTTTTTTGATGCCGACAGTGATGGAGACCTAGATCTATATGTAGTAAGCGGCGGAAATGAATGGGAAGCCAATAGCAATATGTATCAAGACCGACTTTATCTTAATAATGGTGGACAATTCAAAAAATCGACGGATAGACTTCCCAAAATGAGTATTAGTGGCAGTACTGTAATACCTTTCGATTTTGATGAAGACGGTGATTTGGATCTATTCGTCGGCAGCCGCATGTTTCCACAAAAATATCCCTACGCCCAGACCAGTAAATTATTGGAAAATGTTAATGGTATTTTTAAGGATGTTACTCTAGAAAAGGCACCTGCCCTTGAGGATGCAGGAATGATCACCGATGCCATATGGACGGATTATGACGGAGACAATAAAACAGATTTGATTTTAGTTGGGGAATGGACTGGCATTAAATTCTACAATTATAAAAATGGACAATTTGAGCTAAATCCAGACATTTTACCTCAAAGCAAGGGATGGTGGAATTGCATTGAAGCATCGGATATGGATGGTGATGGGGATATCGATTTCGTGGTAGGAAACTTGGGATTGAATTCCAAGTACAAAGCCTCCAAAAATGCCCCTTTTGAAGTGTACTCCACAGATTTTGACGATAATGGCACCAATGATATTGTTTTGGGATATTATGATCAAGGAGATTTATTTCCCTTACGCGGCCGTGAATGTTCCTCCCAGCAAATGCCTTTTATAAAAGAAAAATTTCCAACGTACGATAGTTTTGGTTCGGCCAAACTTCATCAGGTATATGACCAAGAAAAATTAAAAGAAGCCCTACATCTGAAAGTCATTTCATTTGCATCTGTCTACTTGGAAAATTTAGGGAATGGTCAGTTCAATAACCATAACTTGCCCAATGAGGTACAGATATCGGCCATAAATAATATCCACATTCAAGATTTTGATGGCGATGGAATAAATGATATCCTGGTTGCAGGGAACTTGTACCAGACAGAGGTAGAAACCCCTAGAAACGATGCCAGTATAGGTATGATCCTAAAGGGATCGGGCACATCGATGTTCACGCCCGTGCCATTTTCTAAAAGTGGACTTTTCTTAAACGGTGACGTCAAGAAAATTAAGGCTATTAGAATTGGGAATGCACAAAATTCTTCTTACTTGGTTGCCAAGAACGATGATTCCCTAAAATTGATCGGCATTCGCTAAAACATTTCCAGAAAATAGTTTAGGGAAGGGTTTGTATTGTTTTTTTTCCATGCAGCGAAAAGTTCTGTCTTATAAGGAACCTGGTCCAGTTCCAAATATCTTATCCTATAATTATGCTCATCACGTAGCGAATTGGGAACAATGGATATTCCCATCCCATTTTCCACTAACTTAAATATTGTAGGACCGTGAATTGATTTGTGTGAAATTCGTGGGCTAAATCCATAATCGGTGCATAAATTCTGAATCTGCTGAAAATACATTGGACTATTTTCATTGGGAAAAAGGATAAAGGACTCCTCAGACAATTGCCCCATATTTTGAAAATTATCCTTGGTAATAGCATGATCCTCGGGCAAAACCAAGGTAAAATTTTCCTGGTAAACAGATTTGATCATCAGCTCCGATGATACCCTATTGGAACGCATGAAACCAATATCCAATTGTTCCTGTTCCAGTGCCTTTATCTGTTCGGTATTTGTAAGTTCCTCCAAATAAAAATTAATCTTGGGATGTGTGTTTCCAAACCTCTTGATAATGGTAGGTAAATACATCTGCATGGCAGAACCTACAAATCCAATTTTCAATTGTCCCATTACTCCTTCCTGGGACAACTGCCAACGTTCCATAGAATCGTCCAACTGTTTCAGTACTAGCTGTACCTCCCTTACCAAAATTTGTCCAGGCCTACTAAGGGCCACCTTTCTATTGGTTCTATCAAATAACGAAACTCCCAAAATTCCTTCCAACTGCTTTATTTGCTGACTAAGGGCCGACTGCGAAATATAAAGGATTTCGGCAGCTTTTCTATAATGCAAGATTTCGGCCAACACCAAAAAATAGCGTAGCGACCGAAGTTCTATTTGATTAGTAATACTTATCATTTGAGAAGTAATAAGAATTGTTAAAGATCAAAAGTACGATTAAATTTGTTCTCCTAAAAAACAATAATACTATGGAAACCAAAAGCAATAAAGACTTGGATACAATTTTGAATGCCCTGTTTATTCCATATATGGAACGAGTTCCAGATGTCCAGAAAATAAGTAAAGCCATGATTTCCCATGGCATTATTAAAGATGAAAGTGAGATAGTAAACGATCATATCGCTTTTCGGACCCTTGGTATTCCCCATTTGGGAATAGCTTCTTTCGAAAAAATATTCTTGCATCACGGATACCAAAAAAGGGACTATTATTATTTTGAAGGAAAGAAATTGGATGCCTACTGGTATGCTCCACCTGCAGACAATTATCCACGAATTTTTATGAGTGAACTTAGGGTTTCCGAACTTTCAGAGGAAGCTCAGAAAATAATTAAAAAGTATACCCAGCATATTGCTAAAGACCCAGTGGATGATATTGACCTGAACGACCCCAAAGAAGTTGGCAAGGTTTTTTATAAGCCATTATGGGAAATGCCCAGTTTGGCAGATTATAACACCCTTGCAGATGAAAGTGAATATGCCGCCTGGGTAATCTATAATAGGTATTATCTGAATCATTATACCATAAGCGTCCATGATCTTCCGGAAGCTTATAACTCCATAGAAAAATTCAACGCTTTTTTGGAGTCCTTTGATATAAAATTGAATACCTCTGGGGGCAAGATAAAAACAAGTAAAGACGGACTATTAAAACAGAGCAGCACTATCGCCAAAATGGTAGATGCAGAATTTATGAACGGTGAGAAAGCCGAAATAGCAGGAAGCTATGTGGAATTTGCGGAACGCCTTCCTTTACCGGCATATCAGGATGGTAAGACAATAAACTTTTCTAGAATACAAAGGCGGGATGGATTTGAATCGGCCAACGCCGACAAAATATTTGAAAGTACTTATAGAGAACAGACTAACAATGTGTAAATATGAATGAAGTGATAAAAGATCTTGGGTTAAAAACACCTTTTTACAGTGGAAGCAGTGGACAGAAAAATTGGTTGGGAAATGGTGTCAAAACCAATATAAAGTCTCCAGTAGATGGCCAACTTATTGGGGAAGTAACCTTTGCTGATAACAAAGATTATGAACGACTTATGGCCGAAGCTCAAATTGCTTTTCCCATTTGGAAGGCCATGCCAGCGCCGCATAGAGGCGAAATAGTAAGGCAATTTGGGGATGCCCTGAGACAGGAAAAGGAAAACTTGGGAAAGTTGGTAAGCTATGAGATGGGCAAGAGTCTTCAAGAAGGCTATGGAGAAGTTCAAGAAATGATCGATATATGCGATTTTGCAGTTGGGCTATCCCGCCAATTATACGGGCTACAAATGCATTCGGAAAGGCCTGGGCATAGAATGTTCGAACAATGGCACCCTTTGGGGGTAGTTGGCATAATCTCGGCATTTAATT
>TARA_R110001599_G_scaffold56620_3_pt1 | contig 14766 bp, 10 predicted proteins | sample TARA_R110001599 | Tara Oceans TARA_R110001599 (sample SAMEA4398360) | marine metagenome | biome: Polar Biome; feature: [MES] marine water layer (ENVO:01000295) within the mesopelagic zone...; material: water (ENVO:00002006), including particulate matter (ENVO:01000060) such as...... | reverse complement strand
GGTTTATAGCCTCATCGAGGGTTCGAACCCCTCCCTCTCCGCCATTACAAAAAAGACGGCTCTAGTCGAAAGACTAGGGCCGTTTTTGTTTTGCCTGTATATAAAGCTAGAGTAACAATCTCGCGGTTGCGCTGGCACTTTGATTGGGTCTGCATGGATATTAATGCGGGCTAAAATAGCCACTTTTGCATAGCAAGACATGACTCAATCTATGATCTTTTCACTTTCAGTGCGTTACCGCACAAGCCCTGTTTGTCCTTCTGAGTTTTACCTTAGCTGTGCGCCGCTATGCAGTAGGTTTGCGGTGTTAGGTTATAGCTCTATAACGATTACGCTAACGTAATATTGCTTCTTAGCTATCGATATTTGCTGCCCACAGTGCTAATTTCCCGCTTTGCTTATGCCTTTGTGACATAGCGGCGGCACGTTGCATATTTGATTTTGGTTTAGATTTATACCTTTAAGGAAGTGATATGACTAAACGGATGGTGATCATGCTAATTTTGAGCACGGTGCTATTTGGCGGCGTGTTTGGCATGAAATGGTTTGGCAATAAAGCCATGAATGACTATATGAACAATATGCCGACCCCAGCCGTTACCGTGGCGAGCGCAACTGCAGAAAGCATGGTGTGGCCAAATCGACTTACTGCTGTCGGTAGTTTAGTGGCGGTTAACGGCGCTGATCTCACGGCAGAGGTCGATGGTGTGGTCTCAGCGATTCATTTTGAATCAGGCGATACCGTGAAGCGAGGAGACTTGCTACTGACTTTGGCCGCCGCTAGTGAGCAGGGGGAGCTTAAGCGCCTTCAGGCACAAGCTGAATTGGCTGAGCTGAATAGGTCGCGTAAAGAGCAACTCTATAAGGGTAAGTCTATTTCCAAGGCTGAGCTGGATACGGCAGTTGCAGAAACGAATGTGGCCTTGGCGGCAATCGAAGCGCAAAAAGGTCGGCTAGCGCAGAAAGTGGTCACCGCGCCGTTTGACGGCAAACTGGGTATTCGCCGTGTTAATGTTGGTCAATATTTGGGGATGGGTGCTGCTATTGTCACTCTGCAAAAACTCGATCCCATCAACGTCGATTTTTCGATGCCCGAGCATTATCTTTCTGATTTAAACGCGGGCTTGGCGGTATCGGTATTGGTTGATGCCTATCCTGATCAGGCGTTTCAGGGCGAGATCTTGGCGATAGAGCCCCAGGTAAACCCGATGACCCGTAACTTTGATTTGCGCGCTCGTCTTGCGAACGCCGATATGACGCTTAAACCCGGTTTATTTGCCACGGTAACGATTACCCTCCCAGGCGATAACGTGGTCACTGTTATTCCGCGCTCGTCGGTACATTACACGTCTTACGGTGATTCGGTCTTTGTGGTCCAGAAAAAAGAACATGCCGACGTGTCTGAGGCAAAAGAAGACGCGGCGCAGGATAGTCTAGAAGTGATTCAACGCTTTGTTCAGCTCGGCGAGGCGCGAGGCGATTTTATTGCTGTGGTGTCAGGTTTAGAACCGGGCACTGAAGTGGCCAGTACTGGCTTGCTCAAATTGCGTAATAAGCAGCCAGTCATAATCGATAATAGTAATGCACCAGAGCCGGAGTTGCGCCCAGAACCACCTGCGGGTTAATGGTTCAGGGGAGCCAGCGCAGCTGGTGTAAGGGATGACTGGCGAATAGCTGAGAGTAGCGATGAATTTCACAGATATATTTATAAAACGCCCGGTGCTGGCGGTAGTGGTCAGTTTAATTATTTTACTGCTGGGTATGCGCGCGGGCTTAGATTTGACGGTACGGGAATATCCTGAGCTGCAAAATGCACAGATCTCCGTAATTGTTGCCTATCCAGGTGCAGAGCCATCGCTGGTGGAAGGTTTTGTGACCACGCCGTTAGAGCGCGAAATTGCCTCTGCTGGCGGGATTGATTTTCTAACCTCTAAATCCGTTCAGGGTAGTGCAACGATCACTGCGAATCTTCGCTTGGATACAGATCCGAATGAAGCGCTGACGGAGATTTCGGCCAAAGTATCAAAGCTTCGCAATCAGCTGCCTGAGGGCTCTGAAGATCCTGTTATTCAGCTGGCAGATGGCAACGGCACTGCCGCCATGTATTTGTCTTTCTATTCTGACGTACTCAGCGATAGCCAAATAACAGATTATATCGTCAGGGTAATTGAGCCTGAGCTTGCTGCCATAGCAGGTATTGAAAAGGTCAATGTTCTGGGGGCCAAGAACTACGCCATGCGTGTTTGGCTAAACCCCGAAAAATTAGTGGCTTATGATTTTAGTGCGAGTGAAGTAGTCGCAGAAATTCGTAAACAAAATGTATTGTCGGCCGTCGGTCAGACTAATGGTAATTACGTTAAAGTCGGATTGTCGGCGGGAACAGATCTGCATACAGTCGATGAGTTTCGCAAAATGGTACTGCGATCCGACGGCCAGACGCTGGTGCGATTAGAGGATGTTGCTACAGTCACGCTGGGTGCGGAGAACTACGATTTTAGTGCCTACTGGGATACCAAACCCAGTATTTTCATTGCCTTAACAGTGCGCTCCAATGCAAATTTACTCGATGTGATGGCCGAGGTGCGTGAACATTTGCCGGCGATTTTTGAAGCGCTGCCAGAAGGTTTGCATGGTGAGCTGGGCTACGACGCCACAGCGTATGTTCGCAGCGCCATTGATGACGTGCAAACGACGTTGGTGGAAGCCGTTGTTATTGTGGTCGTGGTAATTTTCCTCTTTTTGGGCTCAGTACGCAGCTCCCTAATACCTGCGGTGACCGTGCCGCTGTCGTTGGTTGGCGCGCTATTTTTGATGTATTCAATGGGCTTTACCATAAATCTGCTGACCTTGCTGGCGATGGTCCTGGCGATCGGTATGGTGGTTGATGATGCGATTATTGTTTTAGAAAATATACACCGGCATATTGAAGAGGGCATTGAGCCACACAAGGCTTCGATTATCGGCGCTCGGGAATTGGTTGGCCCAGTTATCTCAATGACGATTACGCTGGTTGCGGTATACGCGCCGATCGGCTTTTTGACGGGGATAACCGGGAAGTTATTCACGGAGTTTGCCTTCACCTTGGCAGGTGCGGTATTAATTTCTGGTTTGATCGCACTAACCTTAACGCCAATGATGTGTGCCAAGATTCTGACCTCGTCACATAACCAAGCCGGCAATGAAAATCGCTTGGCAAAATTCTTAGACGCGAAATTTGCTTATTTGCAGGAGGCGTATCGCAAACGCCTGCACGGTGCCTTGGATCAGCGTCATGTTATTGGTGTTTTTGGTCTCATAGTATTGGTGTCTTGTTACTTCCTGTATGGGTCAAGCCAGTCGGAACTCGCTCCAGCTGAGGATTTTGGCTTTGCTGGTGCGCTGAATGAGGCCGACGGCTATGCGTCGAAAGAGTATTTAGAACGCTATTTTATGGCGAATCAACAATTGGCTTTGGCTGATGACTTAGTTGAACACTTATTTGCTTTTAGCACCAACGACGGTGGCGGCACCAATACCGCGTTTTTCGGCATGATCGCCAAGCCCTGGGGTGAGCGCGACAAATCCATGACCCAGATTGCGAATGATGTTAATACCGCGGTGAGTCAGTCCGCTGGGGTACGGACCGCGATCTTTCAGCCTCCGGCCTTGCCGACCCCGGGGCAGGGTTACCCTATCGAATTTGTGCTCAAGTCTAATAGCGATCCGCAAACTATGGCGGATGTTGGTAATGCCGTTGTGGGCCGTGCCATGCAAAGTAATCGCTTCTTTTTTGTGGCGCCTGAGTTGAATATTGACCGGCCAGAGACCGTGCTGAAGGTCAATCGCGAAAAGGCGGCCTTGCTGGGAATTGATATGAGCGCCTTGAGCGCAGACCTAGCGTCGCTCATGGCTGGTGGCGAGGTGAACAAGTTTGCCTACCAGGGGCGTGCTTACAAGGTGATTGCGCAGGTAGAGCGAGAGTCGCGTTTGAACCCCGCCCAGCTGGCTGGGTTTTACACCCGCACGGCAAGTGGCGATTTAATTCCTTTATCGACAATAGTGAGCTTAGAGGAGCGCGTAGTGCCGCGATTTATCCCTCATGCACAGCAGCTTTTGTCTAATACTATTGTGGCGGTGCCCCGGCCGGATATCTCTCAGGGTGAGGCGCTTGCGCTACTTGAAGAGATTGCTCGAGATGAGATGCCAGCGGGTTTCCAAATTGATTATGCAGGGTCATCCCGTCAATTTATGCAGGAGGGCTCAGCGTTAGCGGCGACCTTTGGCTTTGCCCTTGTCATAATTTACTTGGTACTGGCGGCGCAGTTTGAATCTTTCCGGGATCCCTTGATTATTTTGGTAACGGTGCCGATGTCGATTTGCGGGGCGTTGCTAACATTGAATATCTTCGCCTTAACAAATGGCATGCAGTTAACCAATATTTCGGGCATGAGTTTGAATATCTACACCCAAGTTGGTTTGGTGACCTTGATTGGTGTGATATCAAAACATGGTATTTTGATTGTGGATTTCGCGAATAGGATGCAGGAAGAGGGTATGGCTAAGCGAGAGGCCATTGAAGAGGCCAGCTCAATTCGCTTACGGCCTATTTTAATGACAACCGCCGCATTGGTGGTGGCAATGATGCCGCTGTTGATGGCGACCGGTCCTGGCGCGGCGTCGCGCGTTTCGTTGGGTATGGTGATTAGCTCTGGAATGGTGATTGGCACGTTGTTTACCTTGTTTGTGGTGCCTGCAATGTATATGTACCTTGGCCGAGACCAGCAAGTGCTTAATGCCTCTGGGCGGATGATGGCAAAAGAGGCTCACGCTGGCGCCCAGTAACATAGCCGCGTATGATTGCGCGGTTTTTTACACCTCAGGGGATCACGATGATTAAGCACAATAGCTATTTCGACAGTAACGTTCAGTCGCTGGGTTTTGCGACCGACAGTAAACCTGCATCGGTTGGCGTTATGGCGCCTGGTGAATATCGTTTTGGTACCGAAGCCGCTGAGCGTATGGAAGTAATCAGCGGCGCTTTAACGGTGTTATTGCCAGGGCAGACGGAATGGCAAACCTTTGCGGCCGGTCAGGGTTTCGACGTACCGGGCAATAACCACTTTGATCTACAAGTGTCGGTTAATACCGCCTATTTGTGCATTTATGGCTAAGTAAACGACGAGCTTCTCGCATCAAAAAAGAGTGTTTTTTAGCACTCTTTTTTTTGCCTGAAATTTGATCAATTTCCCTGCTCCTTTTATTTATATCCCCAATATACGTATATGCCACGATACAAAATCAGCAGCTTGTGAAAGTAGGCGCATATATTGCTATGTACTATGCGCAAACCGTCTGGCGGTGCTGGCACGGAATGCCTGTTTATCAACGACCCATAGGGGTTATTTAACCGAGTAGACTGACCGAACTGATTTTATGCAGGGAGGTTTGTAGCAATCACGTAACGGGGGTTACATGAAAAACACACGAGTTGGGATAGTTTTAACATGGGCAATGCTGGTCATGTCGCCGCTAGTCGTCGCTGAAGGTAGTACTTGTCAGTCGCCTGCACCTGGCATGCCGCTAGAATTAGATGGATGTAAGGCGGGTGATTCACTCATTTTACGGCAGGTGAACTTCGATACTGATTCTGCGCAATTGAAAGCGTCATCTATGACCTTTTTAGATCAGGTTGCGAGAGAGCTTAAGGAAAATCCAACAATCAAAGTCGCGGTTGAGGGACATACTGATTCAATTGGCTCCGCCGATTACAACGTTAACTTGTCGCAAAATCGCGCTAATTCAGTTCGCTTTTATTTGACTTCCGCGGGTGTTAATCCTGCGCAATTAGTGGCTAAAGGCTACGGATTTACTCAGCCTATGGCAGATAACGCTACTGGTGATGGCCGCGCCCTGAACCGTCGGGTTGAACTTGAATTGGTGGGTACCTTGGTATTGGCGCCAGCGAAACCAACTAAGGTTTACATCTCTACTTTCCATGCTAAGCCTGAGCAATTGGTCGTGCCCGTTGGCACTGAAGTCACCTGGGTAAACTACGATGAGATTTCTCATGACATCAGCTTTGAAGGTGCAATGGGTTCACGTATTTGGACTAGCCCTTGGTTAGGTAATACCTATAGCCTGAAATTTGATCAGGCTGGTACCTACAACTATCGTTGCAGCGTTCATAAAGATGTTAACGGTAAAGTTGTGGTTAAGCCGTCGGTTGACGAGTACGTAACGACTGAATCTCCGGTATACGGTGGTCAAACTACGACGTCTTATAAAGCCAACCAAACTAGCGTGCCATACGGTAGCTAATCCGCTTATCGGGTTTGCGTTGCTGTACTGAGCGTCAGATAGCAGCACTGCAGCGCACTGATATAAGGCTATTTTAAATTTGGTTGCGGACGGTATATGCACAAATTCTGCGCATGTTTGCGCAGAATTTGTGCTTTTTTTTGCAAAAATATTGGGCTCCGCGGTTATAAAATACGAATTATTGGCTAAGTGGTGTTTATTTTAGTGTTTTATTTTAAATGCGCGTGGACATCAATGGATTGCTCAAACAAGGACTTAAAGTGTTCTTGGATGCGTGCCAAGTCTAATAATGACATACCACTGGAAAAGCCAAACCACACGTACAGGCCATTTAGATCCCTGAACATTGGCGGTAAGTAGCGTGGTGCTTCGATAAAGCCCGCTTGCTGGTAGTGATGAAGCACGGGTACATCATCGAGGGCGACTTTCCCCACAAATAGCATTGGTAGCATTTCGGGCTTATCCGACAGAATGGCACTACGGATAAAGTTCACCGTTTCCACAAAGCCCTTCACATAAGACAAATCCTTGGTGAAACAACTGCCGCCTTCTACCATGCCACCGCGAAATACGCGTTGCGCAATCTTATAACTGTCGTGCTGGCTCAAGCCCTGATTCAAAAAATGGCGGTAGACGTCAAGAAAATCAGCGCCATTTTCGGCCATATCAATGGCGACAACGCGGTCGCTAATACGGCGCGCGCGCGCGGGGAAAGAGCTAAAGGTTAGGGTTTCTATTAAGACCGCCAAGCCTTCTTGCAGCGCAGTAATACGCGGGGAGCCAACACTGAGCCAGGTTGCCCAGGGCTGATTGCGACCATTGAGTGTGGTGCCGACGTGTACCCAACCCTCGTGCACCTCAAGTACCTGTAAATCTAGGGTCGAGAATGATGAGTGGGTATTCACCTTGATACAGTCGCCCCCGGCGGCGGCGTCAGACACAATGCCGTCGGTTTCTTTTACTGAAAAAATACTGTCGGCAAAATAGGGCGCGAGGCGTTGCTCGAGCTGCTGCACGGCATCTTCTGCACTGAGATTTTTGGGGTAGGCGGCGGCAAGGTGTTTAGCGGCTGGCAGCGAGAAGATATGGCATAGCCGCTGACCCATTTCGATTAAGGTCATATTGTCGCCGCGTAGGTGGTCCCGCGCAGAACCGTAAAGTTCGCGGCTAGCTTCAAGGAATCGCGGTGTCCCGCGATTTTGGACTAAATCAATCACGATTAAATACTGCTCAATTGTCTCCCCTAAGATTTTTCCGAGGGGGTCAGACTTACCAAGTTCTTTATGCACTTGGCTGCGCAGTGCTTTGAGCTCAGTTATTTTGCTTTCAGGGGAAAAATTTAAGGTGTTACGTGCATAGTAATCCCGATCGACCGCCGGTAATTTACTGGCCTTGTCAGCAAAGAACTGGGTTTCAATGCTTTGTGGCCATTTAATGGCGTCCAGAATGAGTATGGGTTTTTGGATCGTGATTAGCGACTCCGACAGTCGCTTGAGCGACTCGCAGTACTGGCGGTCGACGGTGCTCAGATTTTGACTAGGCATGGGATGGGGATTGCTCCTTGCTCGCGGGATGGATCGCAATTAGGCAGCGCAGACGACTGCGGCCAAAACTCGCCATGGCGGTGAAAGCATCTATGCTAATAGGCACGTGCATAAAGTCTGTTTCACTCTGCCAGCGGCTGTCATTGGTGTCTGGGTCGCTAATATAAACAAAGTGTTCATCGGTCTTACTTACGTACACCCAGTGGGGTGCCCGATTGCGATTGAGTGCCCAGGTGCTAATCAGCGCGAGGACATTATCGTGCTGTTCGAGAATCTCGCGAAACTGACCGCGGCCCAAGGGGTTAATTTCAATGGTAGCAGGGTATTTGGTGAGCTGTTCTACAAAGTCGTGATGGACAAGCTCAATAACCTCGCGTTTTTCATTGCTGCGCACGCTGTCTAAGAAGGGAATGCCGTCACTGTTAATATAAAGGCTCACGCCGAAGTCTCGACGCAATGCGGCCAAGGCTAAACCCTGGGGTGAGCAGCCGCCGTGCCCGGCGGTCATGAAAATGGTGGTTGCCTCGCGCCACAATTGCAGCTCTTCCTGACGGGACATGGTGTAGTCGGGGCGAATATTGGCCATGGCCATCATTAGCGCCGCGGGGCCACAGCTGAACTCAGTGGTTTGCCGGTAATAGGCTGGCGCGCGACTCATAGTTTGGCTGGTTTCTGGGTGTAAGCGCTTCTCAAAACGCAGCGCAGTGCAGCCATCTTCGTAATAGTCGGCGATATCGTCGAAGGCGTGGTAGTTCAGTTTTTGATACAGGGAAATGGCGGCAGGGTTGTCGTTGCGCACTTCTAAACGAATAAAGAGACAGTGCCGGGCAACCGCTTGGCTTTCGGCGTCACGGAGCAGCGCTTGAGCGAGGCCTTGGCCGCGATAGTCGGGATCAAGGGCGATAGAGTAGAGCCGCGCCAAGCTGGTGCCGGTGCGAAACAGCACTATACTGTAACCGGCGATTGTCCCGTTTATTAAAATGACTGAGGCCAAATGCGCGCCGGGTTTGATCAAACTTTTAAAACTGCGGCGCGATAGTTTGTCGCCAGTGAAGCAACGATTTTCCAGTGCTACTAAGGCGTTAAGGTCACTCTCGGTGGCGGGGCGAATCGGGTGCATCTTACAAACCTATTCATGGCGAGCTTGCCACGGTAATTGTGGGCCGCTGGCGCCGGAAAAGCCAATAAAAATCGTCGCTAATGTCGGCTGTTCAACGCGGCACCTGCTAGTGCCCAGGCCGGTACTTAAGTTAGTGGTTAGGCGCGCTGACTATAGCGCAATATTCACTAGTTACAACGATTGTTTATGCTAGAAATTGGTCGCAGAATGCGGCTCATTGCTTACCCTAATTTGAGATGGCTAATGTCACGTTTTTTTGTCGTTGTTGATGACCTAAAGGATTGGTCACCCTATTATCCAAGCCAAGACGTCATCACCTTTGATGACTACCTTGAGCGCATTGGCCAAAGTAGTGGCGAGCGAGTAAGGGTTATAAACTTAGCGCGGAGTTATCGCTATCTTGGTACCGGTTATTATTGTTCGCTGCTGGCTGAGGCGCGTAGCCACAATGTTTTACCCTCGGTCAATACCCTAAGTGAGCTGGCGCGTAAATCGCTTTCTGATATTTTGCTCGAAGGTGTGGAGCCCCTGCTGGCGAAGTTGCCTGCTGCCAAATCTGGCGACAGCGTGAGTTTTCGAAGCTGGTTTGGCGAATGTCTGGCGCCGGAATACGCGAGCATTGCGAAGGCGGTGTTTGAGCGCTTTCCCTCGCCATTGATTGAGATAAGCCTGGAGTTTGGCAAGAGCCGCTGGCTGATCAAAAAATTGCAATTGGTCGCCTTGAAATCCTTAAAGGCAGGAGGGGAGCAGGAGGCATTTGCTTCGACCTTTGAGCGCTTTAGCAGCAAGATGTGGCGCAAACCAAAGGCCAGAAAAACTTTCCGCTATGACTTGGCAATTTTGGTCGACCCAGAAGAAAAACTGCCGCCCAGTGACAAGGGTGCATTGCGTAAATTTACCAAAGCAGCGGCCAATTTAGGCATCTCTGCTGAGCTAATTACCAAGAAGGATTATTTGCGCCTGCCAGAATACGATGGACTGTTTATTCGTGAGACTACCTCGGTGGATCACCATACTTATCGCTTTGCTAAAAAAGCTGCAGCGGAGGGTTTGGTGGTGATGGACGACCCCACGTCGATACTGCGATGCACCAATAAAATTTATTTAGCTGACCTGCTTAAGAGTCATAAAGTGCCGACCCCGCGCACTGAAATTTTGCGCCGGGACAATACGGAGGAGCTGCATCGCATTGCAGATACTCTCGGCTACCCAATAGTGCTTAAAGTACCTGACGGCGCGTTCTCGCGGGGGGTAGTTAAGGTTGAAGACTGGGACAGTCTCGTTAGCGAAAGCAAGCGCCTACTTGATAAGTCGGCATTGCTGTTGGCGCAAGAGTTTATGTACACCGATTACGATTGGCGTATTGGTGTGCTTGATGGTAAGCCGCTGTTTGCCTGTCGTTATTATATGGTGCGCAATCATTGGCAAATTTATAAACACAGCAGTAGCAAAAGCCAGTCAGGTGGCTTCGATACCATGCCCACCTACGAAGCCCCTAAAAAGGTGATTGATGTGGCGGTTAAAGCCTGCAAACTCATTGGCGATGGTTTTTACGGCGTGGATGTAAAACAGTCGGATAATCGCGTTGTGGTCATTGAGGTCAATGACAACCCGAGTATTGATTCTGGCGTTGAGGATCTTTTCCTTGGCGATGGTTTGTACGACTCAGTGATGGACGTGTTTTTGCGGCGCATGGAAAAACGTCGCCGTTAATGACTCGAGCGCCTTCGGGTTTTAGTTGCCTGGATTTAAACCGCATTGCCTAAGCAACGCACCAGCGAGTTCTACGTGCTGGCGTTGAGCTTGGATGGTGGTCTGCAATAGCGCATCGCGCTGTTTTTGCCATGTAATATAGGCCTCGGGTATCACTAGCCTATTGGCGTTCATTGCGGTCAATAAATCCTTTTCGATACGTCGTATATTTGTCATAACATTAAACTGATGCTGATTGATGGCACTCGATTGTTTTTGCAGCTGGGCAATGAAAACGGCATTAAGGGCTCCGCGAAAATGGGTTGCCGCTGGCGTGGCCTGTGGTTTGAGGCACAGTGGCCGGCCATGGATGCGTTGATTAATAATACTGCTGGCCGCGGTCAGGCCTACGACGTTTTCGCGCTGCGCGGCCAGCATACTACCGCCAGCACCTAAACGAATCTCCCCAAGTGTATTGAGCAGTTCGGCGCTGAATTGCTGCCACTTTAACGATGACCATCCAGCCATGCTGTGCGGTTGCTCAAGCCATTGGGTCTGCCAGCGCTGCCAGCGTGCGAGTGCATCTAGGCTCGGGTCTTTGCCGTAGAGTGGGTAAGCGCTGAGGTCTACCGGCATCTGCCAGAATGCGCGAAACTCCGGGCCGATGACGCTCGCGGCAAAAATTCTTGCCGGTAGTTGGTTTTGTTTAGTTTGCGCGGCTATTTTTAATTGCCCAGCCAATGCAGTTTGGCCATCTTCGATCAGTATTTTCTCGCAGGCTGGGACCTGGCTGATAAATCGCAACTCGAATATAAGACGCGCGGCGGCGTCGCCGTGGCGACCAAGAATACTATTGCGTTGGGCTACGGTGTCGCGCAGAGCGCAACGCCGCATTCGCAAAAAATCCAGTAAGTCTATTTCGCTGCGGGCAAATTCTAGGCTGAGTTCGCGGGGCTTGGGTAGGTGAGGGAAGGCGACAGTGTCTTGCGGCGTAGCCTGACGTTGCAGTACGCGCTCGAGGCGACTCTGGTAGTCATGCCAAAGTGCTGCAAGTTGATTTTTGCCGCTGCAAGCGCCGGTGAGCAGCGCGCTTAGTAACAGGCAGAGGAGCTTGTTCGACGTTTTCACTGCGGCGACAAAAGCGCTGTAATTGCTGTGCGTAATGCGGCTGCGTCCGGGGTGGTTTTTGAGTCAAACGCCTTCGTGCTGCCGCTTGCCGGATCGAAGACATATTTGTAGAAATTCCACTTGGGCGGCGTGGAACTGGCTTCTGTGACGAGACTGAGGAGTGGGTCGGGCTTCGCGCAAGCTATGCAGGCTTTGTGGAACACGGGAAAGCTCACGCCATAATTTGCGTGGCAGACCCTTGCTGTTTTGGCCGCATCGCTGTATTCCTGATTGCCAAAGTCGGCAGTTGGCACACCGAGTACGAGTAGGCCCCGATCTTTAAATTCTTGGTACAAACTTTCTAAACCTTCAAATTGCGGTGTGTAGCCGCACATGCTGGCGGTATTTACGACCAGCACAGCCTTCGCGCCCAGTAGGGTGGTGCAAAGATTGAGCTGTCCTGCTTCCAGTGTGGCGCGGGATTGCTTTAAATTCTCAGGGCATTGCCACGCGGCAGCGCTGTGGCTGATAGCAAATACGCAGATAAAGCGTAGTATTGGCTTTAAAAATTGTGTGCTAGGGTGCATATACTTACCTGAACGTGAATGGCTGAGGTCAATCGGGCGGGGAGTAACCAAGCCAGATCAATGGCTAATACTATATACCAATAAGACAAGTGTTTAGATCGTTCATGGTGGCTCTCAGGCCCGAAGTAATACGTGTTACGGACTTGTGCTCATACCTAGACATCAGATGTCATGGTATGGACGGGTGCTAGTCGCCACAATGCGGTCTTGTTTACTAATAAGGTAAGGCGATATGGCTGCTCCACTTCTTTGCGCGCGCGATCTTCAGTTCATGCTCTATGAGCTATTTGACTCAGAGTCCTTGACTCAACGTCCTCGTTACGCAGACCACTCGGTGGAAACCTTTAACGCGGCAATAGATACCGCGCAGTCTATCGCTGAGAAGTACTTTTTGCCGATTCGCAAAAAAGTAGATGAACAGCAGCCGACCTTTGACGGTAAAAACGTGCACATGATTCCCGAAATTAAAGTTGCGGTAGACGCCGCAACGCAGGCGGGTTTTGTGTCTTCAACCTCGGATTACGAACTCGGCGGTATGCAGTTGCCGTTGATTGTTGCCGGCGTTGCCAGCGCCTACTTGAGCGCAGCGGGCAGTACCACGATGGGTTATCTCGCCCTAAGCTCGGCGAACGCCAATTTGATTGAAAACCACGGTAGTGCTGAACAAATTGAAACGTGGGTAAAGCCGATTCGCAGTGGCCGTTTTGCGGGCACTATGGCAATGACAGAGCCAAGCGCGGGTTCGGGGCTTGCGGACTTAACCACGACGGCAATTCCCGCTGGCGATGGTACTTATCGTATTCGCGGTAATAAAATATTTATTTCCGGTGGTGATCATGAGCTCAATGAGAATATCGTGCACTTGGTGTTGGCCCGTATTAAAGGCGCACCGGCAGGTGTAAAAGGTATTTCCCTGTTTATTGTGCCCAAAATTTTGGTGAATGCCGACGGCTCTCTTGGTGAGCGTAACGATGTTGCATTGGCAGGTCTGTTTCATAAAATGGGCGGCCGTGGCCAAACGTCTACCGCATTGAGCTTTGGCGAAAATGATGGCGCAGTGGGCTATTTGGTTGGCGAGGAACATCGCGGCTTAAGCTATATGTTCCACATGATGAACGAAGCCCGGGTAATGGTTGGCACTAATGCCGCCTGCACGGCGCTAACCGGTTATCAATACTCGCTGGACTATGCGCGTGAACGACTTCAAGGGCGTCTGCCGTCGTGTAAAGATCCGAGCTCGGCGCCGGTGAATATTGTCGAGCACGCCGATGTGCGGCGTATGCTTTTGGCGCAAAAGGCCTACGCCGAGGGTGCTTTCGCTCTGTGTATGCTGGGCTCGCAATTGGCCGATGATAAAAACACGGCACTGAGTGAAAAGGAGCGTCTTGATGCACATACGCTACTCGATTTTCTAACACCGATTATTAAGACATGGCCCTCTGAATACGGCCCAAAAGCCAACGATCTGGCAATTCAAATCCTCGGTGGTCACGGCTACATCAACGAGCACCCGGTTGAAATGTTCTATCGGGACAACCGCCTGAACCCTATCCATGAAGGCACTACCGGGATTCAGTCATTGGATCTCTTAGGTCGCAAGCTGCCAATGAACAATTTGGCGGGCTATCGGGCATTCTTGGCGACGGTTCAGAGCACCATTGATGAAGCGCTGACCGGCGACTTAGCGCCTATTGCTGATAAGCTCAGCGGTGCTGTTGCGACATTGGAGAAAACAACGGAACACCTACTTGGCGCGATGTTGGAAAAGCCCATCGATTTAGTGATGGCGAATTCAGTGAAGTACTTAGAGCTGTTCGGCCATGTTGTGATCGCGTGGCTCTGGCTGCGCCAAGGGCTAGTCGCTCAATCTGGTCTGGCGGCGAAGCCTCATGAGGCGGATACGCATTTTTACCTTGGTAAACTGCAGGCAATGAAATACTTCTATAATTTTGAGTTGCCGCTAATCGACGTCTGGTCTAAGAATTTGCTCGATCTCGATGCAACTTTTTACGAAATGGACAATAACTGGTTCTAAAGGGAGAGTAACGTGACAACACTTATTGATAAGCAAGCAGTACAAGATTATGTCGGCTTTGAGCCTGCGCCAACCGAGTGGCTGACGATTAGCCAAGAGCGCATTAATCAATTTGCAGATTGCACCTTGGATCAGCAATTTATTCATGTTGACCCCGAGCGGGCGAAAGAGACACCTTTTGGCTCGACCATTGCCCACGGCTTTCTTAGCTTGTCGCTACTGTCGCACTTTGCCGAACAGTACAGCGTTATCATTAAGGGCTTTTACATGGGCATTAACTCGGGCTTTGATAAGGTTCGTTTTTTGGCCCCGGTTAAAGTCAATAGCCGTATTCGCGCCAAGGCAAAAATTCTTTCTATTACCGAAACCAAGCCCGGTAGCTTT
>TARA_R110001599_G_scaffold196735_1_pt1 | contig 14772 bp, 11 predicted proteins | sample TARA_R110001599 | Tara Oceans TARA_R110001599 (sample SAMEA4398360) | marine metagenome | biome: Polar Biome; feature: [MES] marine water layer (ENVO:01000295) within the mesopelagic zone...; material: water (ENVO:00002006), including particulate matter (ENVO:01000060) such... | reverse complement strand
GTATTTGGGGGGGTATCTCCCTCTTCTCAATCTCTTCCAAAAACCAAGGATGAATGGGAACATTTACCTGAAAGAAACTCCGTTCCTCATCTGTGATAAAGTCCGGCATGGGAGAGCCATTGACTTTCATTACCTTACGGATGGTAGGAATTCCTGTTGCTTTGCCTTCTGTTAAATCCAGTTCCTTAAGAAAATCCCCTAAGCGCCTGTTTCGGTACCTGCGGGGAAAAACGCTGCTTTTTTGAAATTCAGTTAACTTAATACTCCTATCCGGTCCTCCATAGTTGATCACCATTACCTTTTCCGGATAAATCCGGATTTCTACTGGTTCCCGGGTTTGGTATTCTCTATGATAAAGCGAATTGGCTATTACCTCTTCAAATGCCTCATAAGGGTAATTCCAAACACGCAAAGATTCGGACTGCCCCTTAATTTTTCGGGTCATCTGTTTCAGTACATTGATCTTAAGGTAATCCATGGTGCGATTGATCATGTAATCCACCGGACCAGAAATATAAGGTGCCTCAAAAAACTCCGGATCCGCTTCACCCTTGGGGAAATGCACAATCTCAACCCGGGAGTAAGGGAAATACTTTTCAGGATTTTCGGTAAACATCATCAAGGCTACATTCCTGGGATGTAGTCTTTCCGGTGGACCATAAAGCAATTGCATCTGGGAAAGCAGTTGTTCCTTTGAAAGGGTTTCCATGGAGGCCAAAAGTTTACTTTCTACTTTTTTCAGATAATCCCGCACCAGGGTCAGCGAAACTTCATCGAAGCTAACTTGTGTGTTTGGTCTGTCATCATAAGGTGTTTTTCCACTCTGGGAGATTAGCTCTTCCCTTTGGTTTTTATTTACCCTGACCGAGCTGGACCCATAACGTATGTAGTAATAATACTTTTTATCCTTCGCCTTAATTTCAGCCGGAACTTCGTATGGCCTGTTGTCTCCCGCAAAGGCCCATATGACAAGTATATGCTTGCCCTGAATTTCTTCAACGCTGATTTTGGGATGATAGGCAGGGTTAATCAGGTTATTCATCTGGATCATTTCTCTTTGAATGCCATCGAGTTCTTCACCACTTAATCCTGCAGGAGGTAATAGTGGTCTGCCATTTTCCTCTTCAATTCCCACAATAATATAGCCACCACCAATATCATCGAAATCATTGGCAAAAGCGCAGATGGATCGGTAGATGGGGCCAGGGTTCCAGCCCTTCTTGTATTCTATGCGTTCGGATTCCACTGCCCGCCCATTGATCAGATCCAATATATTAATAGGTAATGCCAAATCAATTCTATTTAAAAATTTAAGTTTGGAATTTTGAAAGAAATCCTACTGCCTCAGTTTACTAAGGTTTTACTTTTTCTTTTACTCGAAATATACCTCTTGTTTGAGGTAAAATTGAGTTTCCTACCCCCAATTACATTTTCTCACAATCTCTAAAAATAAAACCAAAAATTTAAATTTACTTACTTAAAACCTCACCACCTCACTCAAAGCCTCGGAAACTTCCCCTACTGGTTTTGCAGTATATTGGACGTTTTGAACCTCAGCATTGTCTCCGTAAACCTTAATAGTAGCACTTAAATCCTCGTAGTCTTCATCGGGAATATCACCTGTGTGAACCACATTAAAATTAAACCCCAAGGTATGAACAGGCTCTTCTGATTTAACAACAAGTTCGGTAAAGTTGGAAGTGGTGGAAAGGTTAAAGGTTTTGGTCTCTTCGATAACTTGAGTCCATTCCAGATTGCCTGGTTGAATGATCGTTGCACTGACAAAACCGCTTTGGCCTTGGTAGAGTGAGTGGACGCCGAAATTAATGAGGTACTGTTCCACACTTCCTTCAAAAGCAATTTCTATTCGGGCTGTTTTTTCAATTAAGGGTGCCTCATCAGGGTCATTGTTGCAAGCGATTGTTAAAAAAATGAAGATGTTAACCAATAAACTCTTAATAAGCATTTATCAAATATTCATAAAGATGTTGATAAATTGCCAATCTATCTTCAAACCTATTTTAGCTACCTTAAGCCAACCAGGGATTTTCAAGAAATTGATCAAAGTGGTCTTCTTTTTTTACGATTAATGCCATGTCCTTGCCATCCTCATTTAGTGGACTGAAGGCATAATCGTAGCAGATGAAATAGACAAGGTTAGCAGGAGCAGGGGACCGATATACTCCAGACAAAAACCGGTAATTATAGCCCATGGCATCAAGTACTTCTTTACTTACGGTTGCCTTGCCAACAGGGCAAAGTGTTTTCAATATCCGGCGGTTTTTTCTGATAATGCTGTTTACCTCTTGGATCTCCTTGTCATCTGCACGTTTGGTCTGGTTGTTATAGCTATTGCGACAATAGTCATTACAATACTTTTTGTCCAATCTTCCAGTAATTGGCTTGGCACAGTGCAAACAGTTTTTGGTTTCGGGTTTTTCTATTTCCATTTTGCTCAAAATCACTTGTTTGTAAATCTAATCAATATTATCCATTTATTTAAACGCTTATAAACGACTAAATCTGATTTTGAAATAATTTATACCAATAAAAGTAAATTTATTGCCATTTTATATTTCAGACTTTTCAATGCGTATTTCGAGGTAGACATACAGATCTACACCTAAGTTTCAAATAAAATTAAGTGAAATTCGATTGGGTATTTCTCCGAAACACTTAATTTAACAATGGCTAACAAGAGAAACTTTTACTTTATTCTTAATGCCACATGATGCCGATAAAAGTAGTCTCCAGTCTTGATGAAATTCGAACTAAATGAGCCCTAAAGGACAATAGATAAGCTATTGCCTGATGGGAAAACTTCCTTTGAAAAAAAATCAAGGCAGGCTAAGAAAATTCAGGAAACGCTATTGAAATACCGGGTTAAAGTAAAATAACAGGATCAAATAAAAGTTCGAAGGATTGATTTTTATACAAAGCTAAAACCATAAATATTTAATAAATGAATTTTCAAAAATCATCTTTTGCTGCTTTTTAGTCCAGTGCTTTTTGCTCAAGAGTCAATAGACAAGGTGAAAAGTATTAATGGTCTTGAACTTGGCGCTACACTTGAAAGTCTTAAAAGAAATTTAGAAGCCGGAATACAGGAAGGAATTTATCAAGGCCATCCCTTGAGAATTATTAATGGCGTAGAAGCCCATGACCTGAGGTTGATTTATTTATCCGGTCTGTTATATAAATGTCGATGGACATTTAACAAACGTGACCTACCTAATATGTAAAGTGGGTTCAAAGACTTCATCAATTTCTTTAATAAAAAATTCGGTCCTCCTACCGAAAAGATCTTTAATGATACCTTTATCTGGGAGGGAGATATCAATAGGCTCACCATAAGTTTTTTTGATGGAAGCATACAAGTTGAATGGAGGGACAATCTTTCCGATAAAAAAGCAACTCAACTCACTCAGGATTGATCAAATCTCAGAACAAATAAAAAAAATTAAGGATCGGAAAAACTAGTAAAATTAGGTAGAAACTTATCCTTAGCTAAAAAACTGCTTTAAAGTCCATTTGTGATGGTCTTAGCAATTGAATTCATTTACTATGCGGAAGACACTAATTTGGTATGAATTAAAGAAGGCAGGTTTGATTTAGGAACCTGCCTTCTTTAAATTAGGCTCAGGCTTTATTAAAAACCGAAAGTATAGAATGCGCCAATTCCTGCAACATTTCCTCCTTCTTCCATGTTTAATAAATAGGAAACCCTTAATCCTACTGGAATGCCGTTAATTAAGGCACGAACACCTCCATTAAGAACAGGTCCTGAAGCTTTATTGGTAGAGACACCATCAAAATCACTTCCACCACCTAATCTGTTAATACCATAACCTACGCCAGCATAACCCCCTACTGAAGACCTGGTATCAGCATGGGCTCCGTGGCCAAAGTTTATTTCGGCAACTACAGGTAAATCCAATGCAAAGGATGCGCTCCCTGTACTGGTGTCAGCACTGAATCCCAAACCCAAGTGTGTACCAACAGAGACAGTCATTTCTTCACCTAATTCAACCACATTAATTCTTGGAGAATACAATATGGCAGGAGAGCCAATTGTAGAGGTGGACTCAGAATATTCAGTTATGATGGTAGAAGTACTTACATAGTAAGCTGCTCCTAAAGAATGGGAGAAAGAAACTTGCCCTAAAGAAACTTTAGGAAGTGCAATAAAGACAAGGGCTATAGCAGCCAAAAGTAATGTTTTTTTCATCATGAAAACGATTAAATAATTTTAACAAAAATGTCCTTTTAAATATTTAGTCAAAGGTAAATGAAATAATTTAAAAATCATAAAAATGTAATTCAAATATATAAAAAAGTATTTAAAAACAATTAATTCGATTTAAGCCCACTTTTAAATTGATAATTTCATGATTTATTCGTAAGGAATTCCCTGTATAAACACAGCCGAATAGACCTAAAAAGATAAAGACATAACACAACATTAAATTTTTAGTCTGAAAACCAAACAATTATCAAATTCTAATTGGTGCAAAATAGAGTTCCACGCAAATCGTAGAAGTTCAGGAAGGATTTAATTGAGGGAAATTCATTCCTGTTATTTTACTGACTGCTTTAAGTTGCGAAGGCTCGTTCGTAAGTTCTTGACTTTCCTGGCATAAGCTGGAGAGTTAACAACATTAACGGTTTCATTGGGATCATTCTTCAAATCATGTACTACCTCGTAATCATGTTCTGGATAATAAATGTACTTGATGTCTTTTCGGATTACAGCCTGAGATTTCAGGAGTTGCGGGCTCCCCAAGAATTCATGCTCGTAGAAAAACTCCTTTCTATCTAATCTTTTTTTGTTGGACGAAATCATCTCCAACAGGTCGATTCCCTGCATGCACTTTGGTATTTCAAGATCAGCTAATTTTAATATGGTGGGGCCCAGATCTATATTCAATGCGATTTTCTCCGTTGCCTTTCCATTAGATTCAAGGTTTCTTGGATCATATATAATTAATGGAACCCTGATGGATGCTTCGAAGGGATACCATTTCCCCATCAACCCATGTTCGCCTAAAGAGAAACCGTGGTCACTGGTATAGATGACAATCGTATTTTCATCTATACCTAGCTCTTTTAGTTTTTGCATGATTGTACCTACGGCATCGTCCAGGCCGGTTACCATGCGGTAATAATTCTTTGCATTTTTTTGAAAAAGCTCAGCACTTGAAAAGAAACCTTGCCATCTAGACCTGGCGATATTTTTATCGATTCGGAAAAAATCAGGGAAATTATCCCAGTACTCAGGGGCCACGGTCTCCGGAAAAGGGATCTCGATATTTTCATACAAAGGAAGGTACCGTTCCTGAACATCATAAGTTGCAGGTTTATCTTTAGTAGGATCAATCTCATGTGCGGCAGAAAAACCGAGAGACAAGAAAAAAGGCGCCTCCGATTGGTACTTATCGAGGTAATTTACCGCTTTCTGTACAATATTGTCTGTTTGGTGCAGGCCTGAGGTTGTTCGCCATGGGATTTTACTGTCCCAATGATCAAAGTGCGACACAGGAGGATTTTTCCCTATGCCCCAATTGCCAATAAGACTGATCTTATACCCTCCTTTTTTGAGTACCAATGGATAGGTCTCCATTAAGGCTTCTTCGGAAAAATCCGTGGCAAAATCCTCTATTCCATGACGGGACATGTATTGTCCAGTAAAGAAACTGGCCCTGCTTCCGGTACAAATAGCCGTCGTGACATAAGCATTTTCAAACCTTACTCCCTCTTGAGCCAATTGGTTTAGATGAGGCGTCTGCACAAAAGAATTCCCAGCCACTCCTAAGGCCTCTGAACGATGACTATCGGAAATAATAAAAATAATATTGGGTTGTTTCTCCTGCCCAAATCCAGACAGTGTAACTACTAGAAATAAAAAGCCCGTTATAACAAACCTTGTTTTACTCATTGTTTCGAATCTTAATGAATTAATTTATGGTACCCATTCAGGAATGAGTAAACTGATAAAGCTTTATACTTATATCTTGGGACGTAAATTACCACTTTATTTTAGCTTCTTTTTGGTTTCAATGTAATTGAGATTTTTTTACTCTGCTTAGACCCGAGTTCTTCTAAAATTATCAATCCTTCGATTAAGTCACTATCTAACTTGGACATTTAATTCTATACCAACCGTGTTAGCGTATAGAATTAAATAAAAACTCATATCTTTTACAACCACTAGAGAATGATTCAAAATAAATTTCCCATACAAATTGAAGTTCACCAACTGTAGCAATGGCCCTCAGAACAAACTTTCAGGAATCGTTAAATAACTCAAGGTGAATAATGATCCTTGAGTTTCCAGTGGAATTTCTAATCCTAAACTTTACTACTAGGACAGCTTTATAGCATTATTTTTACCGTCTTTGATACTCATCCCCATTCTTAAGAATTCTAACCACCTCTTAATCTCACCTAATCTAAAATTCCCGCAACTAAAGGTCAACTGTAATTTTCCTTGAATTACTGTTTGGAGATTTTTGCATAGCACCGCTATGGTGAAATTGAAAACAGCAACGAAGTGGCTGATTTTAAAGCGATTTCAGCACGTAATAGAATGTCTATTGCATATTTCGGGTTTAATACGCTGAGAGCAGAAATAGCCAAAACATGAGCTGTTTTTTATCGAAGGAAAAACAAAGATTAAAAGAAGAGGTTGGTAATTTTAAACTGACAAAAAACGATTTAAAATATTTACGGATAGTTGGTCGAAAGTAGTAATAATGACATTGTGTCAAGGTATCCATTCAATGACAAGGACATCACCAAACATTGTATTATTAATTATGCGCATAAATCTGTCACCTATCAAAATCCAGACAACACCAATTTAGCAATTGATATCATTATTTCCATGTCAAAATTTTACCTGGAGAATGCTGTTAGCAACACCAGCCAATGGTTTTACCGAACAATAAAATTCCTAACATTAATTGATGATATAAAATTGCATAAAATAGATATGAGAGAGGTTTTGCGAAAAAAATCAATTGTTGAGCTAGACTTATTCATTAACAACCAATTGGTAGGGCATTCATTTGGTGCATCAATAGCGTAGTTAAACCTCAAAGAAATTAAGCAAATAACAAAACAGCTGAGGCCTATGATTAAAGTTCAACCCTCAGCATTATTTCCCTCTAAAAACCACTGGAATCACCTCTTTTTTTCTAGGGAAGCTACTCCCCGACTTGATTCTTAAGTAATTCAACCCCATAAAAGTGGCCCTATCCGAATTAAAAGTAGCTAATAGATCCTCCCCGCTAAAAACCTGAAGCTGAGCATCAGAGGCAGCAAGGTTCCATTTCATTTTTAGTAATACCTCTTCCGAAACCTTCTTTTTATCCAAATACTCCGACAAGTCAAAATTAAACATTGACGCAGAAAAGGCCTCCGAATCTGCGGGTGCCGAAAAATGATCTGTCAAAGCCAAACCTAAATCATACAATTCATTAACAGACAAAGGCCCAATTTGAATACTGCCCTCTTTGTTTGCTGGGAAGTTTATAACCACATCCCCTTGGGATAAAGATGAAAACACCAATGTATCTCCATGTAATTTAGCCATTTCTTTTCCTATGGCTAATGGTAAGTCTTTCTGAGCAGCATCGAAAGAAAGGTATTTTACCTGACTTTTCTCTTCCAGCCAATCGGGCTCCAGGATATAAATTGCCTTGGATTCTCCCTGACCTGAAACCAACAAAACCTTTCCCTCTTCAATTTCTATGGCAGATGAATAGGCTGTACCTCTATCCCCTTTTTCTGGAACTAACGCATGCTCTAAGGCTACTTCCCTATTACCTTCCCATGTCAAGCCATCATCCCTACTGATAGCAGCATGAAGCACTTCTCTTCCTCCCATTGCATAAGAATTGGGTTTGTCATAACGTTGGCAACTGTTAAAGAACACAATCAATCTACCATCCTTTAGCCGCAGTGCTGAAGAAGGAGAATCTGAGGAGATAAAAGATGTGGGCCTGGCTTTCTCCCAGGTTTCTCCTCCATCGTTTGAAAAAGATTGGTACAATACCCCATGTGTAGTTCTAATCAACATCCAAATTTCACCATTTCGCATTTCCACTAGTTCCGGCTCAATGCCTCCATATCGAGTAGTTTTGGTATTGTCTATTTCAATTTCTATTGGTTTTTTTGAGATATCCCAGGATTTACCATCATCATCAGAATACATGGATACAATATTGTTCCAGCCATAATCCACCTCTCCATTTTGGGGGGCTTTTTCTCTCTCAGGAACTGCCCTGGAAAAAGCCAACAGCAACCTTCCGCTCTTTAGCTTTATCAAGCCTCGGATTGCCCCCACATACCCATTGTATATCTTAAACGGTTCTCCCCATTCCCCATTTACTCTTCTATTGACCCAAAGATCCAAGTGCCTACCTCGGTATCCATTTTCCCCTTTACCAAAAATATGAAAAACGGAGATCAAGTCATTATTGCTACTATGAACCATTTGTAATGCATAATATGCTTGTCCTGGCAAAGCAAACTCTTCCTTTGCTTCACTCAACCCTTCCCCTGTCCAATCCATTGACATTATCTTGTCTGCATTTCCCGGACGATTGACATAAAATAGCCGAGGAATCCCTTCATCATTGAGCCATACAGCCTCATTGGCAGGTGATTTACTGATTTTCTCAGGGGAAAAATCCCCACTAAAATCGAGGACCAAGAAACTTGTTCCTATTAAAAAAATAATCATTGAAATGGCTTTAGGATAGTTAGGCATAGAAAGATTTAGTCAGGCTAGATTCTTAATTTGAATTTGCACCTAATTTCTCCTACAAAAAAGAAATGCACAACTAAATTGGTATAGATGGGGAGGTGGATCCAATTTTAACCTATTTTATGTCCTATTAAATAAGAACCTATTGTTATTAGGGCATTTGGATAAGGCAATCCCTCTTAAAAACCATATGCCTTTTTCACCTCTATTTTTCACTTAGGTATTTCCAGTATCGTTTGGGCACATGACGCACATGTAGCTTTATGTTTTTCCTTGAAGGGATGTTGGTACTTTCAAAATAGTCCTTCCATAAGGTTTGAAATTCTATTTCTTCAACAGCAAAATAATCAGGAGATGTTTTGCTGGCATCAAATCCCTCGGGTAAGGTCAAGTTGATAATTTCCACCCTATCCAAATCATAATAGAGGCCATAATTTCGCTTAAGGTCATAAATCACCCACTTTTGATCGGCATATCTACTTTTGAAATGTTTGGAAATAAGCGGGAGTACATCAAAATCAGGTTCAATGGTAGCAAAGTACAGCCCGTCTTTTGTCAATCGAAATCTAACAAAAGCCTCCATGCGGTGTTTTTCCCTGCCTACGCTTTTAGCAACCTTACTCAATTCCAAAACATCAGGATTAGAAAAATCTGAATCAACCGGTAGACTACTTTCAAAGATATATTGAATATAACGTAACAATAGGTTTTCAACCCACTGTTTTTCACTCAAAAAGCCATAATAAATACGCAGTCTTCCCGCATTTGATGTTTTCTTCCCTAAGCCTTTCCACACCCGATCTGCTTTAACCGGATCTGCTGCCACTACATTTTGCTTCCCGAATAAAGAGGCTTGGGATTCACTATCTTTTTGGATAATGACTTGTTTTAATTTCAAATCATAGACCTGAAATACACAGGTCAAAAAACCATCAAAACTACCATCGTAAACGAGTATGGAATCTTGAAGATTCAGCATTTATACAAACAAATTCATTTGTGGACTTAGTGTTTTTTGATACTTACTTGTTGTGTTTTGAAGAATAAGTGATTTCAGTTGAGGACCTGTTAAATCCCTGCGTTCAAAATCTTGTGAGGCACAGACAAGGAAATATTTGGCTCTGTTCATGGCTATACCTATGCGCTGTAAATGCTCCCAATTAAGTCTTCTAAAACGTCTTGCCTGAATGATTTTATGCACTGATTTCATGCCCACTCCCGGTATACGTGCCAACATTTCCCGATCAGCTGTATTCACATCCACTGGAAAGTATTCCAAATTCCTTAAGGCCCAACCCAATTTGGGATCTACCTCCAAGTCGAGGTTTTTGTGGGACTCATTCAAAATTTCATGCACTTCAAAACCATAGAAGCGCATTAACCAATCTGTCTGGTACAGCCTATTTTCTCGTAACATAGGTACTTCTGTGCCAATATGTGGCAAACGCGAATCGTAACTGATGGGTATATATCCGGAATAGTAAACCCGCTTTAAATCAAACTTTTTATAAAAATAATTGGAGGTCCACATGATTTGCTGATCACTTTCTCCGCTAGCCCCTATAATCATTTGCGTACTTTGCCCTCCGGGTGCAAATAGTGGGGTGCTTTTTATTAGCTTTTTTTCAGATTTGTATTGGATGATCTCATTTTTAACTTTTATCATTGGCTTGATAAAGTCTTCACGATTTTTTTCCGGGGCCAATAGTTTTAACCCTTCTTTGGTGGGAATTTCAATATTTACACTCAACCTATCGGCATAAAGACCTGCCTCCTTCATTAATTCATCGGAAGCTCCGGGAATGGACTTGAGATGAATGTAGCCATTGAAATTTTCTTCTGTTCTCAACTTCTTTGCCACAGCAACCAACCGCTCCATGGTATAGTCTGCACTTTTGAAGATTCCTGAACTCAGAAACAAGCCTTCGATATAATTTCTACGATAAAAATTAATGGTCAGGTCCACCACTTCCTGCACCTGAAAAGCGGCTCTCTTGATGTCATTGCTTTTTCTTGTTACACAATAGGCACAGTCAAAAATGCAATGATTGGTCAGTAATATTTTTAGCAAAGAAACACAGCGACCATCTTCGGTGTAGGAATGGCAAATCCCCATCCCTGTTGCATCACCGAGCCCCTTATTGGTGTTGCTCCGCTTGCTACCACTGGATGCACAGGACACATCATATTTGGCTGCATCTGCAAGTATTTTTAATTTTTCTTGAGTACGTGTAAACCCCATATATGGTAATAGAACTTGGATAAATTGCTGAAATTCTTCCCAAAATAATGCCCATCAAGATGGATAATCTAGCCTAACAAATAGAAGAGAACAATAGATTTCTTTTAGAGGACTATTGATTTGCCAGACCAAATTGTATACCAAACTTTCCGAACGGTTTATAATTTGTAAACAAAATCATTAACCAATTGTTTAACCCGGATTATTGTAATAGGATCTCTCCGCCCTGACAATGTCAGGGGTGAAGCCTGTCCCGTGTTTACGGGAAGTGTTACAATCGCGAGAAAATCAGGCTATTTGGATATTTTAGCATAGCACCGATAAGGTGAAATTGAAAACAGCAACGAAGTGGCTGATTTTGAAACGATTTCAGCACGTAATAGATTGTCTATTGCATATTTCGGGTTTAATCTGAAGCCTTTTACAAACATTAGAAAGCTCAGGAATGTTACGTATGGATTTAAATCCGAAAAAAGAAATAGGTCATGATGGAAAACTTTGGAAAATGCATAAAAAATCACCATTGTGGCGGCACTGTGCTTATTTCTGATGAGCGATTTAATTCCAAATGAGTGGATAGCAAAAAAATTTTCCAGCCTATCCAGCAAAACCATCTGTTGTGTAGCAATTGAATTGATACGATTAAATCAATCTTTATTTCAGTTCAGCCACATAGATATTGTTCATTGCTATGGTTTTTTCTGAAAGCCCCCTAACAGCCTGATTTAAGCCTGTATGTTTGGCGAACCAATTGTGATGTATATCGCATTTGTCCTCTGGAACTCCTCTGATCACTACAGATGTTTGAGGCGCATAAAAGGTATTGTTATAGATCTCCATTGTAGTCCCCGCAATGTCCGTATTGTCTTTTCTATCCCTTCCACCGTGCATGTCAAAGCAATGGCTCAATGAAATGCCTAGCTCAATATTGTGCCTGGCAGTGTAACCGCATCCGGAAATCCCTGTGCCAGCAATAGAATGCCTGTTTTCATTGAATAAATTATATTCGATTAGAGAATCAGCTGCGGCATGGCTTATCCCATAACCGAGGCCATTGTACTGGCATTGATGGATAAAATTATGATGAATATGGTGTCCAGAACCCTTTTTAAGAAAAATGCCGCTACCTGAAAAAGCTGAAACCTCACAATTGTCCACTTTCAATTCAGGATATTCCGTCACTATTCCTCTCGAAACTGGGAATTTGTAATAATAATCACGTCCCAAACCTTCAGGTCCAAAAGCGCGTTTGTGATGTTCCAGATGCCGGTCAGGATTTGGCCCTTGAATTCTTAGCCCCGATATTCGTACCCCTGGCCCATGGGCACGAATCAGGAACTTGGTCTCCAAAGCATTGCTTTGCAACATCCCTCCTTTAGAACCTTCATATCCGCGGTTCCCGGCCAAGGTTACCCCTTCAGGAATTTCTAAAACCAACTTTTCAATAAAAACCCTAGTGGTTAGGTCTATATTTATTTCATCGGGAATAAAGACAACTTGTCCCGACTTTGCTTGCGCAAGTGCATCCAACAATTCATCCAAGTTTGTCGCCTCAAAATCTCCCTTTACAATTGGAAAGCCATATCCATTCCCTCCACCAATCGGCCCCATATCACCAGGTTTGGCGCCATAAATCTCATCATTAATAGCGAGCCAACTTGGCTTTTCCGGATTTTCGCCTTCAACAGGTTCAGTTAAAATTGTACTTGGACTCCACTCTTTCAAGGGAAACCCTAAAGTGCAGGCCACTAAACTACTTTTAGCAGTAATAGATAAAAATTGCCTTCTGGAATGTTTGCTATTATTATTTTCTTCCATAATGTCTTTCAATGCAAAATACTAAACTGGTTTCAATCCAAGTTCCTTAAATCTAATAATAAGGGATTAATTATGATAAAAGGAATGACCAAACCTTCTAAAACTACATAATGGCAAATTTTAAGCTTTCTTTAAATCTCCGGAATACTTTCTGATCTTATGAATGGCTTGCGCAATCTGTTCCATGTCTTGTCGGGTCCCAAGCAACATGGTTTGTGAAAACCATACCGCTTCCTCACAAAGCTGGTCATTCTGCGGACAGTGATTTTGCTCCATCCAATCGTTCATCGTTTTTTCACCATACACTTTTAAGTAGTGCTTGTTTTTTGCAAGATCTGTCACGTATTTCTCCTTGTTTAACGTGCCGTATCCACCAGAACAGGGAATGCCTTCTGCTACCAAGGCTTTCAAAAATTTATTGCGGTCCATGTCCTGAAATTCCCTTTTGTCATACCTAAACATATATAGGTGATAAGCACTTTTGGTTACACCTTCATAGAGTTTTGCAGGGTGAATTCCTGGGATTTCTTTTAAGAGACTGGTTAAGTAGGCTGCATTTTCCCAACGATGGTTAACCTGCTGCGGGAAACGTTCCATCTGAGCAAGCAATAGGCTGCCCTGAAATTCTGTCAATCGGAGATTTGTTCCTCGGGTAGGAGCATAGAGATCGTTTGGATCGCTAGTATGCCTTCCCTGGTTGTGGAAATTATAACAGCTTTCAGCAAATTTCTCGTCATTGGTCAACAAAGCCCCTCCTTCACCAGAAGTAAGGTTTTTGCTGGATTGAAAACTAATGGCCCCTGTAAGGCCTAATGTCCCCACTTTTTTACCTTGCCATTCGGCCATCGGTGCCTGACATGCGTCCTCCACAATAGGTATATTGTGTTTATTGCCCAAACCAAGAATGGTATCCAAATCTGCAGGAGAGCCTCCAATATGAACAGGCATTATGACCTTTGTTTGCGGAGTAATAGCCTTTTCAATTTGATTGGCATCTATCTGAAAACTTTCTATATCCGTGTCCACAAACCTGGGAAGCCCATAATTCAAAACCACCACATTGTAAGTGGCAACAAAGGTATATACCGGAATAATAACTTCATCTCCTGGACCAATGTCTAAAGCCCCCATAGCGGTATACAATGCGCTGGTGCCACTAGATACACCCAAACAATGTTTTGCTCCGCTCATATTTTTGTAGGCATCTTCAAAATTAGCGACCGCCTTGCCATTCAGACGACCCCATTTTTTACTTCGCAAGGCTTCCAGAAGTGCATTTTCATCAGGTTTTTTTACAATAGGCCAAGCAGGAAAATTTGTGGGATGGGCCTTTGGGCCTCCCAATAAGGCAGGTTTAGCATCTGTTATTCTTCCAAATGTTACCTTTGGTATACCAATGGCTAAGCCGGTACCAGCTATGGAGAGGGTGCCAATAAAGTTTCTACGGTCTAATTTCTCGTTCATGGCTATTGTTCTAGGTAAATAGGATCTATTGTTTTAATAGTACTGCTAGCCTTCATTCATCAGAGTCAAAGAAAATTGAAATAAAAAGCAAGCGGCAGACATCAGCCTAATATAAGTTATATAAATAATAAATACACAGGATTGGAAATCCCCTATTAGAAAGGGACTTATGCATTAGATTCAATCTGACAATAAAAGGTTCTGTCAACCAAAATGGTAAGACTATACCGAGAAAATGGTAAAAAAAGGCGTAAAATCAAATCCATATAGAATAAATGCTCCTTCCCAGCCGATTCCCTCCAATTGAAATTAACCCTATTATCAGAAAACTTCCCTTTCCTTTCTAGGGGAAACAGCAAGGACACTAACAATCAACCCCTTACAAAACTCACTCCTTCACCTTCAACAAAAACCGCTCTTGGTTGCGAATGAATTCTTCGGGTTTATTGTGGTTGGCTTTCTTCTCTTCATATATTGG
>TARA_R110001599_G_scaffold292120_2_pt1 | contig 14794 bp, 24 predicted proteins | sample TARA_R110001599 | Tara Oceans TARA_R110001599 (sample SAMEA4398360) | marine metagenome | biome: Polar Biome; feature: [MES] marine water layer (ENVO:01000295) within the mesopelagic zone...; material: water (ENVO:00002006), including particulate matter (ENVO:01000060) such... | reverse complement strand
AGGATATAAATTTTTAAATTTGTAATAAGAAAATAAATAAATGGCAGTACCAATTACAATACCGTTCAAAGCATCGCTACTAAACAGCGATAAATGTAGCTCTCTAGAGTTATCTTGCGATTGCTCAAGCATATCGTTTCAGGACTCATCGAACTATACAACTAATGATATGGATGGGCATACTGCCTCTCTATTCACAAGTAGAACAATTACTATTACGAAGCCCGATGGCGGTATATATGTGATGGCTACATCTGATGTTGCCTCTGCTGATAGAATTATTCCTGCATATTCAGCTTCTAACAACAAGTTTACGTACAACTTTATAGACACAGATGAAGATGGTCTTTATCAAGTTAGACTGTGTAGCTATCCAGATTGGTCGTCTTCTGTTGCTTATATAAAAAATGTTGCAACTATAGTTCTTAGAAGTGGTAAGCTTTACAAGTCTATAGCTAACTCTACAAACGTAGACCCTGATACAGATACTGACAACTCTCATTGGTCTGTGTATACTGATCCAGGTGCGTGTAGCGATACAAGATATTGTACAACGCAAACAATTGTAGTTACTTGTATATCTATTGATGATTGTTATCGAAAAGCAGTTGCTGAGGCTTTCTGTGGAATGCAGAAAAATCCATGCAAGGACATGTGTGACAATAAAGACTTCATGAAAGCCATGAAGATGAGAGTAGTAATGGACGGATTAGAATATGCTTCGTGTGGTTTAGATTGGGTTAATGCCCAAAAGCACGTAGACATTCTAAAGTCACTATGCTGTTGTAAATAATGGGCTGTAGCTGCGATAAAAATATAAACTGCGACAATGGAGCTAAATGCTTTTGTGGAATAACTCTAAAGTTAAAAAACTCCGCAGGAGCAGCTATTGAGAACCTTTCAGGCTCTGGATACGATGACGGATCTGGCAATATAACATATCAGTTTGAATCAGGTATAACTTTTCCTACAGGTGTTTTAACGCTATCCTATAGCTCTACACTAAAAAGATGGGAGTTAATACATACTCATCCCACATTGTATCTTCCTGCGCCTTCTTTTCTTTTTGGAACGTACACCACAGACGCTTTATGTCCAGACACTGATTGTGATCTAGACTTATCTTGCAACACTTTAAGTTTTGAATTTGTAGGAACAGGTATTGGAAATATTGAGTGGCAAGGAGACTTTTACAACGGTCAAAAACTTTACAGACTTAATACTTCTGATTATTCTTCTGCTCCAGCTTGGGGTAATGCTATTGTGTATTGGGGGAACAATCTCGCCATGCAGGAGAATAACGGCATCTCTACTAATAGGTGGCTTTTTGTCATCTTAGGCACTTACACTTTAGAGACGATACCGTTTCCTTTAGAGCAGGTATTTTCAACTGGTGATACACAAATGAGCCAATTAGGATATATAGATAGCACTACTGCAGTCTGCGCTAGCGGTTCATTTCAGCCTCCTCTTGTCGGAGCATATCCTGCTAGAGTAGGAACAGTGCCTTCAGGCCCTCAAGGGTATACAGGTGAGATAGACAAGGTAGAATGTCAATGCTGTGATGAGGAGGTAACCATAAGTATAAGAGCAAGTGTTTCTTCTGAACTGAAATACACCGCCAATATATCCAAGGATGTTCATGGAAACACATTAGGGCACAACGGTCTTCAATATTATATTTTTAATGACGGGAGTGAAGATTTATACGTTTATTTTAACGGTACTGCTTGGGTTGTTGGAGATGGCTTCTCTCAGGAAGACTACGTTAGTACTTCAAGCGGAGACTGTCCGTATGGGTTTTATACTACCCTGCCCTATGCCGGTGCAGGAAACCCGTTTAAGATAATAGAAATAAGAGGAGTTAAGTGTTTTGATTGTTGCGATTATTATACGCCTAGATTCACTAACTTTATACGAAAGCAAAGAGCCATACTTGTAGATGAAACATCATACATAAGAAGTAAAGAGGTCTTTGGACTAAAATGTGGAGGAGACTGGCAAGACCTTTTCCGAAAGCATTTAATTATAGACACCTTGAGTTGCCTACCTTACGGGGTTTTGTGCGAAGAACAAGAGGAATGTCTAATTGAAAATTTATATAAAAACTGTAATTGTTAAAGATATGAGCTGCACTACATGCGGAAGCAAAACAAACTGTCATTGTTCAGACAACTGTCCGAATAAGACTTCAGATATAACAACCTTTGACTGCACATCTCTAAGCGCTATTACTATTCCGTGTGGAGCTAGTTTGTGTGATGTCTTAGGTCTTTTAGAATTATATATTACTAACACTGCTAGCGAGGTGTCTGTAATAAATAATTACTTAAATATAACCAAGCACGATCTTTTAACGTCTGCGCCCCCCACAACTCCCGTAAGCACTCAAACTGCTGCGATTGCATTAACTTGGGCTGCTCAGGCAACGCAAAAGCCCGCTATAGTTCACGATGACGATAGTGCATATTCTTCCGTAACTGGTCTTTGGACTTGTCCAACTTCAGGAAGGTATAGCATAGATTTCTCTATTAAGATGTCTATAGCTACTGGCAACGGATGGTATACATCTGGTTCAGCGGGAATGATTCAGGCAGCTGTGGTTAAGGATGCTACCGAAGATGTTTATGTTGGAGGTACATACGCATCTGTAAACATACAAAAGAGTGCATACATAAGCGGATCTATAGAAGGGTTTCAAGTAGCCGCTGGAGATAAGTTATGCCTAAAGATAATAAACACAACAGGAACGAGCTATGCAAGCGCTGTAGCGGGTGATTTCTCAAGAATGTCAATAAGAAAAGTTTAATAATTAGAAAAAATGACAATACAAGTAACAGATAGTTTTAATCAATTAAAAATAGTAAGCGGAAATATAGTTCAATACTATAAATACGCAACGGTAAAAAGCCTTTCTCCCGTATCGGATTCTAAAGGCGATTTTGCGGTAATTATTAATTTCATTGTAGATGACAAGAACAATCCTTTAATCTTAAAGATGAAGGACGTATCTAATCAAGGGACATGGGTTAATAACGCTACAGGTGCTAATGCAGCAATAGAAACTATATCCGATTGGATGCACACAGATAATCCAAGCACAGAGGTACAGGTAACAGGCTGGACGGCTCCTTTAGGTCAAAAGCCTATGGCGACATCAATACCTGTTGTTATATCAAGTGATCAAAGCGACATAGATGTTATCTTAAAAGGCCCAATAGGGATAAAGCCAGTAGCTGAGTCTGTACCTGTAACTATTGCATCTGATGAAGGGGCTATCCCAGTATCAGGTTCTGTATCTGCAACTATTGCTGGCCCATTAGGTCAAGCTGCTGAAGCTGCTTCAGTATCAGTTGTAATAGCAAGTGACCAAACAGGAGCAATTAGAACTCCTGGAATAGAAAGAGTAACAAATGCTGCTAATGTTGCGGCAGGTGCTTACTCAGTTTCTTTTGCAAACGTTCATGCATCTGCAAACTCAACCGTAAAAACAGTAATTCTTAAGCCTGGAGAAACTATAACATTTGATGCGGGAGCTGTAAATAACACTCTTGGTGCAATTGCTTATGTTGCAACAGGATCAGAATTATTGATTATAAAAATAACATAAGTTATGCCAACTAACATCAACTTTAATAAAAGACTAGGTGTTTCAGGTGGAACTAATATAACACTTCCATCATCTGGTGATACTGCATCAATGATATGGACTATTACTACTCCAGCAGACAATCATACTTTTAAAATAGAGAGTCTTGCTACAGCTGGGTTCAATAACTATGATATAGATTGGGGGGATGGAACTTCAGAAAGTGGGATTACTATAGGTAACAAAACACACGTATACGCAACTGCAGGGCTTTATGAAATAAAAGTAATTGGTGACATATATATTAGGATGAGCAGTGCTACTACTGCGCATTCCTCAGTATATACAGAATGGAAGCAATGGGGAACAAATGCAAAAGTAACAGGATTTCGTGAATGGTTTTACGGAGCTTCAAACATGGCATATACCGCTACTGATGCACCTACATTTGATCTTAAAGTTTCTGCTAGTTATTGGGGCCCTTATAGATCTTTTTTCAATTGTGACGGTATAACATCTTTAGATTTAAGCGGATGGGATGTATCTTCTTTGCAAAATATTGGTCAAAGCACATTTCAATCAATGAATAACCTTGCATACTTAAATATATCAAATTGGAATTTAAGTGGAATAACTTCTTGGGCAAATGGTATTTCATCTGTAGGAAGTTCAGTTGTAGGTGGGTGTGAATTAATTGCACCTAATGTAAAATTAAATGCCGCTACAAGTTTAAGCTCACTCTTTTTAAATAGTGCTTTTAAATCAATGAATGTAGATAATTGGACTTTAAATCCAACAAGCGTTAATTTAAACCAGATGTTTAGAGGAGTAGGCGGATCAGCCGCTTCTTATTACGGATTAATAGATTTAGATTTATCTACTTGGAATAATATTGGAAGCAACATAGTTTCTAATTTAGCTTTATGGTTTTATAGTGCAAGAGGTATTAAAACTTTAAATATATCAAATTGGGATTTAAGGCACGTTACAGACTTTAGACAGTGTTTTTACCAAATTACTCATTGTGAATATATAGAAGGTTTAAACGAACAAAGATGGGATTCTGCAACAACTTTAAGTGATTGTTTTGAAAACACATTTAAATTAAAGTTTGATACTCATAATTTCCACAATGATTTTGGCAGTTCTTGGTCAGTAACAACTTTTACAGATTGTTTTAGAAGAAATGGATTTACTAACGCAACTGGAGATAGAGGAGTTTTTCCTAATATTGTAAATTGGGATATGTCAAATGCAGTTAGTCTTTCCGCAATGTTTAGAGAAGCTAGATATAATGGCACAAGTACATTTGCTCCATCTACAAGTTGGGATTTAAGTAATGTTACAAGTTTATCATCATTTGCATATGCTCATGTAGGTATTCAAGTTTGGGATTGGTCAAATGTAACTATAGCAAGTACTATGACAAATATTTCTTTATTTGCAACTTATGTAAGTAGTGGTTCAAGTCCGCAGGCATTAAGCACAATGATATTTGGATCAAACTGTAATTTTAGTGGAGTTACAACATGGGCAAATTTTGCTAAAAATAGAGTGTCATTGACAACTTTAACATTTGATAGTGCAGTTAGTTTTGCAGCTACTACAAGTATGGCTACTTTTGCTAATGCAGCACCTTTAAGTACAGCGAGCTATGATGCATTACTAATAAGATTAGATGCAACAAATAATAATAATTCTGTTGTTCTTTATTTAAATCTTGCTCAATACACGTTAGGAAGCGCTGCTGAAACAAGCAGAACACAATTAGTTACTAATCAGTCTTGGACTATAACAGATGCGGGAGGAGTTTAACATGGCAGTAAAATTTAACATATCACAAATATCAAAATCAGATTCAAATAGATGGTTTGCTATAATGGATGGAACAGGTGATGTAGGGTTAGTATTATTTGGTTGGGCAGGAGAACAAAATGTTAGTGAACTTATTACAGGGCAACCTACTTTAAGCTCATTTCCTACAGAAAATGAGTTAGAAGCTTTTGTCAATAATGATACAGGTATTGCAGATTATTATAAAGATGCAGTAGAAAATAACTCTGTTAAGTTCCAAGGGCCTTCTAATAAATATGAGCCTATAATCCCTGATTCAGATGTTGGCTAATATAAACTTTACTAGATAAATGATAAGAATAATTGGTATAGTGTTATTACTCTGCTCTTGTAGCCCTCAAACTAGATTTGACAGGCTAATAAACAAGCACCCTTACTTAATAGAAACAGATACGATAATAATTCGTGACACTGTTCTTGTTGAGTCTCCCAGGGTTTATGCTGATACAGTTGTTGAGTACAAAGAGTTACACGATACTATTTTCTTAGAGAAAGAACAATTAAGAGTCAAGGTATACATAGATAGAGAGAAAAAAGTATACATAGAAGGGGAATGCGACACTGTTCTAATTCAGAAAATAATTGAAACAAAAGTACCTGTAAAATACTATGAGAAGAAACCATTCTATATCAAGGCTTTAAATTTTTTAGTTGGTATTTTGTTAACTTTGCTATTGTTGTATATTATGTACAGACTTGTGAGAAAATATCTAAAATGAAAACTAAACTGATATTAATGATGTCTTCTATTGTGGCGGTGTTGAGCCCTGTGGCTCCGATGATTTATGTAGCGTTGATTTCTATATTACTAGACACGTGTTTTGGTGTATGGAGAAGTGTAAAGAAGAATGGTTGGGCTTCCTTTAAAAGCAGGAGGTTATCTTCCACCCTTAGTAAGTCTCTACTTTACTGCGGAGCTATATGCTTTGTGTTTTTGGTTGAAAAATTTATAGCAGGAGATCTTATCGCTCACTTCATAGAGGTTGAATTAATAATGACTAAAGTAGTTGCATTGTTCTGTGTAGTTACGGAGTTTAAATCCATTAACGAAAGTTACGAAGACGTTACAGGTAAGAATTTAATAAAAGGACTAAGAAGGTTTGTAACTAGAGCAAAGGAAGAGGCTCAAAACATAACCAAGTAGTTGAGAGAAATTAAAAAAATAGTAATCCATTGTACTGCCACACCTGAAGGAAGGCATCATGACGTCTCAGACATAACTAGGTGGCATTTAAAGAGAGGTTTTAATACTATTGGGTATCATTTTTTGATTCACTTAGATGGAACCATTGAAACTGGTAGATCAATCAAGAAACCGGGAGCTCATTGTAGAGGAGAAAATCAACGTTCTATTGGGATATGTTATGTAGGTGGAATGACTAAGGATATGGAGAAACCAAAAGACACAAGAACACCTGAGCAAAAAGAGTCTTTAATTTTTGTAATGCAAAAGCTGATTTATAAGTACAATAAAGACATGACTATTCATGGTCATAATGAGTTCGCTAACAAAGCGTGTCCTAGTTTTGATGTCAAATCTGAATACAAAATCATTTGATATGGCTAGAAATAGATACGCTGGAAAGACATACGGAACCTCTAAGACTGCTCAATATTATAAAAAAAACAAGGCATCTAGAAATAAAAAGCGTAAATACGATAAGGAGTATGATAAGCAACCTTGGAGAAGAAAAGCTCAGGCTATTCTCAAGGCTATTAGGAGAAAAAATGGAACCGATGGTAATGGGGATATGATGGACGAGGCTCACACGTCAGGAACAAAGACTAAAAAGCAACATTTCTCTAAGAATAGAGATAGCTCTGACAAGTCTAAGCATCATCAAAAGAATAGATTAAAGAGAAAAAATAGAAGAAAGGCTAGGAAAGCCTCACGATCAAAGAAATCTTAACATTAGGAAACCTTTCGTTTATTTTCTTTAAGACAAGCATACCGTGAGGGCCTCTGCCTTCTTCAGCGGTTAATAAAGCCTTTTCTTTAAACCCAATTTTTTTAGCAAAGGGTTCTGCATGAAGTTTCAAGTGTTGTATTCTTATCATCTCTATAATGTCACCTATATCTTTAGGCGTGTAATCTAATGTATATTCTTCCATTTGTTAATTTGTGTTAATAAAAAAGGGGTGAAACCAATAAATCACCCCCTGATCGGTTTAACTTAACCTAAAAAGGCATTACTTCATCAGAATTTGATTTCTTAGCGTCAAATTCCGCATCCGACATGTCTGCGCTATTCTTATTCTTTAAGTGAGTCTTGAACATAGTGCAATTAATTTCTTTATTGCTTCTTTCTTTTCCCTCTTTATCTGTCCAGGAGTTTGTTTGTATCGCTCCTTCAGCGTATATCTTGTCTCCTTTTTGAATCTTAGTAGCTCTTTCTGCTAGATTAGGGATTCCAAATATGCACTTATGCCATTCGGTTTTTTCAATCCACTCTTCTCCTTTCTTGTAGCTTTCTGATGTTGCTATTGAAACTTGAACTAATTTTCTTTCGTTACCGAATTCTTTTATTTCTACGCTTCCTACATTCCCTAATAGGGATACTCTGTTAATACTTGACATTTACTTTAATTTAATTTATTTACAAATTCTCTGACTTCTTTTTGAGTGTGTAGCCAGACCACATCTACGAATAGATCGTCTTTCAGTTTGTGTTTAAGTATCTTGTATTTAATCTTAGATGTTTCGGTAGCAAACCCTTTAGTATCGAGATATATGGTATTACCATTGTGACTTAGCACGAAATCTACCAACATTGTTATAGCTCTTATTGTCTTACCGTTAAACTTAAATTTTTCAAATAATACTACTTTTCTTTGAAATTCAAAATCTATATCGTATTCTTTTAGAAGGTTATAGCAGAATAGTTCAAGCTTAGAATCAAACTTAATTCCATCTACTACTACCTTTTTATTTCCGTATTTCCTACGAGTTGGGAACATTATAATCTTTTCCGTAAACAGAAACTACAATATTACCATCTACTTTCTGAGGAAACTTTACCTCTACCTTCTTTAGCAGTTGTTTCTCCAGGAACAAGTTGATCTTAAACTTAATTCTGTCTAAAAAATTAAGCCTTGACAGTATGTTTTTAATTACCTTCCTTTCAGTTAGACTCTTTTCTACCTCAGCTAGTTCCTTCATAACTTCGCTCTGCTTGTACACGGTAAAGTCTCTCGCTATAATAGGTAATAGGTTGGGCTTTCTGTAACCCTTTGGCTTTAAAACCTTTCCATCTTTACGAAACTTAGGTTTTTTATCATGCCCTAACTTGCTCATATTTGAAGCGTGAACCTCATCGAATAGCAACTCTACTCTATCCGCTAGACCATACTCATGAGCAGACCCTAGTAGTATGTATAGTATATCACACACAGCATCTGAAACCTCTATTATGTTTTCTGCTTCGGCTAACTCTGTTACTTCTTCTTGAAGCAGTCTCTGTCGAAGTCTTGCTCTTTTTTTATCAATCATTATTGGCCTGTCGTGACATACGACATCAAAAGCCTCTTGAAACTTTAAAACCTGTAAAAGTTGTTTTTCCATATTAAAACCTTTTTATTCATCACAAATATAGTGATTATTGTTTATACTAATGTTCAATTTTATAACATATATTAGACAAGAACTTAACGGGGACTATACTTTCTATTACGAAAGACATCTTATCAAACTCGCTTCTATTAATATGATCCTTGTAAACCCTATAGAGGAATCTTCTTTTTATCTTCTCTGAGGCTATATTCCCATTGACTAATGTAATGGGTTCGTTTTTTAGCTTTATCCTCTTAGACTCCATCTTATTACCTCTCATGGGTATCTCAACCAATATGTTTATGTCTGCCGAATAAACCTTTGGGGTTAATTCTTCAAATATATCAATCAACTTTCTTGTATTCTAAGTAATGATTTACTGAAAGTAGATTCCTAACAGCCTCACCGAGCTCCTTATCGTTTGAGTACAATGCTTCCAGGTGAATAACAAGCTCTGCTATTTGACTCATGTTAAATTTAACTGACTTATCTCTCTTCTTCTCTTCTCCATCTGTAATCTTTATTTGTTTTTTCATTTTAAAATAGGTTTTTATTTTTATTAATTAACTACCACAACTTAAGCATTCATCATCGTCTAATCCAGGGTCTTCTTCTATTTTTGGATTGAGTATCTTCTTCAGCTCGTATATCGCACTGTGCGTATCAGCATCCTTGAACAGGTCGCCAGTCAGAGTGCTTTTCAACGCCATTATCTCTGCTTTTATTTCTTTATCATTCATCTTTGTTTAATTAATAGTAAACTTAAATGAGTATTTAGATTCCGTGTAAGAACTTACATAATTTAAAAGAAATATATAGTCTCCTGGTTCTGATATCGCATTATCAAAGCTCAAATAATCTTCATCAGAAAAATATACAACACCTCCTTTAGAGACAAAAGCCGATAGTTCTTTAATTCCTGAAGGTGTCTTGAGTTTTATATCTTGGAATGTTCCTTTTATAAAACTTTCTCTATTATTTCTGTTATATGGAAATATAATAACACTATAAGAAGGAGAGTTTGCATCATGTTTTACAGCAAACCCGCAATCTGAATTAGTGGTTGCTGAGTTACTAAATAACCCTTTACATTGAAATACTTGAAAAGTTTTACCTGTTGGATCGCCAAAGTCATCTGTATATTCTAATGTTTTCCATTGTCCATAAGACACTACTGACAGCATTAAAGCTGTTACTAATAATAAATTTTTCATTTTTGTTTTATTTTTAATTATAGAGAAATTTAGAGGTTCTCTTTCACTCTTCATTGTTTTGGTTTAAAAAGGTTGATCTCCTGTAAAGTCAACATTAGGTTTCATTGCCGACTGAGTATAGGAAGGTTCGTTTGAATAAATAATGTTATTCTTCCATGCAGGAATATTAGAGTCAAATTTCATAGGGATATCTTCTAATTCTCCATCTCTATGCTTCGCTATAATTATATACCCGTCTTCAGACATAGGATTAGATTCTTGCTCTTCGGGATCCATATAGTATCCTGCCCGATACAAAAATGCAACTATATCAGCATCTTGCTCTATGTCTCCCGACTCTCTTAGGTCACTAAGCATTGGCTTCTTATCTGTTCTATGCTCTACTGCTCTAGACAACTGGGCAAGGGCTATAACTGATATCTTTAACTCATTCGCCATATCTTTTAACCTTCTAGAAACCTCTCCAACTTCATTGGTTCTATTTTGAGTGCCTGGAGCCTGTATTTTTTGTATGTAGTCAACTACAACATAGTCTAGCCCATTAGAGTACTTCTCTTTATAAACCAAAGACATAACCTCGGATATAGTGAAAGAACCTGCAACAATTTTCATACTTGAGTCTATTATCCTTTCTCTTGCTTTCTCATACCTAGACACTTCAGACCTTTCAAGTTTACCGTATTTGATTGAGTACCCTTTTATACCTCCTTCAACGGCTATAATCCTCTTCATTACCTGTACTTCATCCATCTCACAAGATATAAACAATCCTTTCTTATTATTTTTCACGCTAGCATGAGCCATTAACCCTAAAGCAAACTGAGTTTTACCCATTGCTGGCCTTGCTGCCACAACTATAAAGTTAGTTGGCTGCATTCCTGATGTTATTTCATCGTATCTATCGTAACCAGTCCTTATTCCGTTTATACCACCGCTATTTGCGGCATCAGCCATTCTCTTGTCAAGCTCATCTAGTAGTTCTGAATTAGAAAAGTCTTTCTTATTTATGATTGACTTGTACTTATTATCTGCTATATGAGACTGAATAACGTCTAGAACATTCTTTGGATCATATTCATCAGAATTAGCCATCTTCAGTATGTTGCCTGATAAATCTATATGTTCAGCCCTGATATTTTCAGATTCAAGCATTGATATTGCGCTCTGTAATTCTTTTTTCTCAGAATAATCAAACATAGAGTTTAATTCAGAAAGAAGTATAGGAACATCCTTCTTATCGGCGCTTGACTTTAACACTTCTTTAGACTCCTTGTAAAGTGTTATTAAATCTATTTTCTCTTGCTTGGCGTACAGAGAAGAGATCAACGCGAAGACTTTCCTTGTCCTATTATCCTTAAACATTGATGAGTTTATCTTACTCATTATTGGGTGAACAGTCTGCGGCTCTGTCATTACTGAGTTTATAATAAGGAACTCAGACCTTAATTGTATATCATCCATTTTTCTTAGTATAAAATTTAGGCATCTCAAAATTACTATTGACTTTCTTGACTTTTTTTATGTTCGTCCACTTGTCTATCTGCTCTATTCTAGAGAAATATTCTATGGTACAATATTGATATCCTGCCTCTTGGTGAAAGGAGTCTTCACTAGCCGCTACCATTGCATCTTGCAACTCAGCCATGTTATAGTGCTTTAGTATCTCTTTATACTTGTTCACAACTTTCTTGCTTATAACCCTGGACTTCTTATCAAATACAGAGTTAAACATCTCTAAAATCTCTTTAGAACTCGCCTTTGTAAGCGAACCTTTTGAGTTGAAATCTGCCTCTGCAGAGCTCAATATAATAGCAATGTCTAGTTCTCCCAAAGACTTTATAGAGTCTAGGGCTTTTTTTAAATTTTTAAATTCCATATATTTAGCTGTTTAGGAAGTCTTTAATACACTCCACGTTTTCTTTATAGTTCAGAGAAGGAGTCCTGTGCTTATGCAAGTGATTTATGGTCGAATGATGGACACGCATCAACTTGGAAACGTTAGTCATGCTTTTATACTTCTTGAACTGATCCTGATTTTCATTCCACCATTCTACCAAGAATTGTTTCTTGTCAATCTTAATTTGATTTCTACCCTTTTTATCTAACTCATAAGAAGATACAGCCAACTCCATCACTTGATCGAATATAGTATTCTCTCTTAAAACAAAATGCCCAGTTTTAGTTATTCTTGTTGTCCTCATTGTTGTTAATCATTACTTTTTCACCAAGGTCGTCTAGGTACTCTACCAAATGTGTAAAGTCTTTTTCTTCGTGATCTTTTGTTTCTATTATAAGCTTATACTGCTTTTCTATCTGTACTATAACCTTGTTGGTTGACAACTCTATGACTTTAGCATAGATCATGGCTCTATCCTCCATCTTTAAGATATCATTTATAGCGCTCTTTATCATTACATAGTAGCAAAATAAAGAGGTTCTCTCTGAGCTACCCACCTGAACTTTATCTAATGAGCACTCAATAATTTCATAGATTTCCATAAGTAGTTCAGAGTTTTCATCAACAAGTACATTCATTAATTCATTAGTGTGAACCTCTATAACGGAAGCCCACCGGTTAGACTCCTTTTTAAATCCGTACTTATGGTACTTTTTTTGCTCTACCACCTCGTCTAGAAAACTAAGGGCTGTTGAGCACTTTACAATCGCCCTTAATAAATGCACCGTATCTATTTGGCTACTCATAACTTAGGGATGCTTATGGCTAGTGTTGTACCACCCGCTTTCTTTACCTTTGCAGGAATGATGACAACTCCATCATCATCAACCATCTCTGAGTAGTTCATAGCTAGAATCATCTTGCCTTCATGCTCTTTAATCTTAGCTTTAAGCTTAGATATTTCTGCATTAATATCAACCCACTCTAAATCGTGAGAGAAATCATATGTACTAGCAAGGTTCTTTGTTGAAAATCCAACACCTAGAACTGTATCCTCAGAGGAGTACTTAGATGCTTCGTCTATTGCTAATTCTTTTATCTCCTTACATATTGAGGTGGCTACATCTGATATAGCCTTAGACTTTATGTATGTCTCTAATGGACACAAGTGCCCTTCAGTCACGTCACTTACTATGCTAAGTGATTTATTTTCAATGCTTTCTTTGGAAATGTTTCCTGGGGCAAAAGCAATCCCTGAGTTTAAGTCTTCGTTAAATATATCCATTTGTCTATTTTGTTAAGAGAGCATAGTGCTCATTACATTTACTTCTAAATTCTTCCTTGTCTGCATCTGAACTAGAGGTGTCGCTAGACACAACGTCTCTAGCCCACTTAATTAAGTCATCAGGAGTCTTCATAGATTCAATCTTAGGTATAAACGTTTTTATGTTTACATCTTCTATTGACTCCGATACACTTTCCAAGGCTTTTTCTGTTGCCTCTACTATGGCCTTCTTGATGTTTTCGTTAGACATCTTACCATGAGGCTTCTTCTTAAATATTGCCTTGTACTCTTCAGCTAAGGCTTTTTTCTCTGCGTCTGGAAGTATTACTATCCCACCTACTTTCTCTACGGACTTCAACACATCATCGTCACTGCTCTTCTTGAGTAGTCCTTTGACATTTGCATCAGACTCCTTTACTTGCTTTGGCTCTTGAGGCTTTAAAGTTCCAAACTTATACCTTAGTGTTCCATTCTGATCTTTAGCGGCTAAGAATGTAAGTTTACCATCAGTAAACTCTGAATGCCATCTCCAATCTCTAATCTTGAGATTATATGTTTGCTTAGGCCGGCCAGACTCTTTACTCCATTCGTCTCCATTTAACTTAATACTAATCATTGGATAGTCATACAACTCACGACCAATACCCCAATTGAAGCAAGACCGTTTAAAAGCGTCAGAGGCAAGCCCTTTTTCCTTCTCAGTCATTGACTCAGTACCTACATCCCACTTAGTTACCCATTGAGAGGTCTGAGCGTCATATATAGACACGCCACAAAACAATTGACCATTAATAACGCTATAATCTTTCTTCCACCCCATAGGGCCGGTAACATCATCTAGTCGCTTCATGTCTACTCTTGCATCTTTATATGCTAGTATTGTAGCATAGCCACCATTATTAATAGACTGAACTCGGAAGTCTACGTCTTTAATATCTAGTGGTCTTGATAGTTCTTTATAATTCATAATTACCAGTTTGAATGTTTACTTGTTGTGTTACTCGTCTTCTCATCAATATTATACATTTCTACTTCATTAGTTTCTTCTAGATCTGTAAACCTTAAGATAATCTCTATCAGTTCTACTTTAAATAGTCTAGCCAATATAACGTATACATATGGGTCTTTAGGCCTATGCTCTCCTCCTGTCCAATTATATATGTTTTGGCTTATTAACCACTTACCAGGGATTCCACTTTTATCAAGCTCTTCTCCCAAGTGCTTTGCTGTATACCTATGGGTTTCCATTAGGTCTCTTACTCCTTTCATTCTTTTAAGTCTTTAATTATGTTAATAATAAGTAATATAAAAAATAACACTAAACAAAAATACGAAAAATCTAACGTTAATATGTATATTTTTTTAAATAAATCCTTTATTTTCTTCATTGTTTTGTTTTTATTTT
>TARA_R110001599_G_scaffold291054_1_pt1 | contig 14799 bp, 11 predicted proteins | sample TARA_R110001599 | Tara Oceans TARA_R110001599 (sample SAMEA4398360) | marine metagenome | biome: Polar Biome; feature: [MES] marine water layer (ENVO:01000295) within the mesopelagic zone...; material: water (ENVO:00002006), including particulate matter (ENVO:01000060) such... | reverse complement strand
GTGAAGTTTAATACGCCGGTTTTTATCGGCGGCACCGGTCGTAGTGGTACGTCAATACCTTGCTGATATCATCGGGACGCATCCCGATATCTATTTCGCCTGTCATGAAAACAAACTGATTTCCGAACATTACGGGCTGCGCGACATTGTTGATGTTTTGCGGGCGGGGCCGATATTTTGCGTCGGCATTTTGCCGTGGTTAATTTTTATGGCCGTGCGGCATCCATGACCCGGTTCGGGTTTCGTGATCCGGCCCTTAATCAAAAGCTTTCCGATCTGTGCAAAAAACAGGGGATGGGATTTCAGCAGGCGTTTGAAGTGCTGCAACGTGAAAACCCCCATGCACCCGGGGCGATCCATGCCATTGGCCATGCCTTTGACGAAGCGTATTTTGAAAAATGCGTCAAGGTGTTCCTGAACCAGTTGGTTGCCCATATTGATCAGAACGGGATTGTCGATACCGATGGTTTGTTAAAGCCATTCTTTCTTGGCAAGGACCTTGATCGGGCACAGGCATTGGCGCTGTGCCGGGAGTTCCTTTTTGCGCTATATGCGAAATCCGGGCCGACGCGTTGGGTCGATGATACGCCGTCAAACGCGCTCTATGTTGATTTCCTGTATGAACTTTTCCCGAATATGAAATTCATTCATATGGTGCGTAACCCCGCCGATGTTGTCAGTTCCTATGTCAAACAGGTCTGGTTCCCAAGCGATGTAAACCTTGCCGCCAAACAGGTTTCATCGATGCTGCTTAAAACCGAGGACCTTTCAAAAAAGATCCCGAAGGATAATTTCCTGACGGTTCGGATGGAAGACTTGGTAACGGAAACCGAGGATACGGTGGCCAAGGTTGCGGCATTTGTCGGGGTGGATAACCGGTTTAATCACAGCGTTGTAAATAACGAAGCCGCCAATATCGGACGCGCCGAGGAAAACCCGGAAATCAAGGAAGCCGTCGATGGCCTTTTGGGCGGTTGGAAAGAACGCCACGGTTACGCATCGTAAGACAAGATGGCAAATTACCTGTGTCGTGTCGCGCGGGCATAATGTCCCGGCGACATGGCATAGGCACGTTTGAAATGCCGGTTCATGTGGCTTTGGTCTGCAAAGCCGCTGGTGGTTGCGACCTCGGCAAGTGATGTGCCGTTTGCAATCAATCGACGTGCAAGGTCAATGCGCCGCTGAATGATATAGGCATGCGGCGTCAGGCCGGTGGCGCGGGTAAAATCGCGCAGGGTTTGAAAACGGCTAAGCCCGGTGGCGTTGGCAAGATCGGCAAGTGACACAATTGCCGCCGGATCATCATCAATCATGTTTTTGGCACATGCAATGCGGCTTCGCGCGATTTTGCCCGGGGGGCTGCGATTGCTGTTTTCGGTTGCGCTGCCAGATGTGATCAATGCGTGATGAAGCAACAGGAAAAGCATTTCCTCGCGCCGAAGGTTTGCCGTTGTGCTGTTGCCTTGCGTGATCGCCGCAAACAGGGTGGTAAAACATTGTGCGACCGCCGGGGATGTGATCACCGGGCGGGTGAATTCGTAATAACCCGATTTGCCATCGGATATGTCATGGGCGGCATGGCTGATCAGGTTCGGTTCGAAATACAGCATGTTCCAGCCACGCGGCCCATCGCCGATGGGGATGCCGTCATGCACTTCGCGCGGGTTTACGGTGATGATGTTTCCGGCACATGCTTCGACCATGCCGCGCCCTGAAAGCGACTTTTGCGCACCGGCATACATAAAGCCGATGCCAAATTGTTCATGGCTGTGTTTGGCAAAGCTGTGCCGTGTCGTGGCCATGATGGCCTCGACCCCGATGCAATCATGGGAAAGAATGCGAACCGTGTCACCTGTCATTGGTGCAGGGTGCCTGTTTTGCGTGATATGTGCAATTGAACATGACGCATGCTTTGATTGAATAGAAACAAATTTGTTGTCTTTTCAATCAACAAATTCTTCGGCGAGGTGTTTGGATGTTCAGTATGGATTTTGGGATCGCGGCTATTTTGTGTGCTTGTTTTAAAATTAGAATATTCAGCTGGGTTTTTTAGCTCAATCGGGGGATTTGTGCGGTCCTAACAATTCTCGCAGGCCGCCCAATCCTTCGACATGATTGGCAAAAACGCGGGTGACGATCAAGAAGGGGACGGCGACCAAAACACCAATAAACCCCCAAAGCCACCCCCAAAATGCAATCGCCAGAATGATCGCGACGGAATTGATGCGAAGGCGATTGCCAACAAGGGCGGGGGTTAACAATTGTCCTTCAAGCATGGTACAGGCCAGATAGACCGCCGGTGCCAGCATTGCACTGGTCATTGTTGGCATAGATACAAGAGCAACCATGCCAACGATCCCGACACCGACAACAGCACCCAGCACCGGGACGTAATTAAGCACGGTGGCCACAATTCCCCACAGGATCGGATTGGGCATGCCAACAATGCCAAGCAAAACACCGACAAGGATACCAAGTCCGATATTGATCATCGATATGGTTAGCAAGTATCGCGACACTTCGCGTTCGATATCATGTGCGATACGCAATCCCTTGCGCCGGTCGCCAAAGGTTGGCAGCGCACGGACCAATTTTTGATAAATCATATCGCCCGATGACAGGATAAACAAAAGCAACACCATCATCAGGGCAATACCGGCAACGATTTCCGGCGCCCCTTGGGCCGCCTGACTGATCAAATTTGGTTCCTTGACGACGACTTTTTGCACGTCGGTGCCTTGATCCTGTTCGGTGGCTTTTTCGACCTGTTTTTGCGCATCGCGCAGTTTTTCAAGTGGTCCGCCCAAATCGGCCAGACGCAATCGTAACTGGCGTTCGATCCGCGGGGCATCGTCAACCCATTTTGATACCGGGCCGCTTAATCCATAAACCCCGGCAATCACTGATGCACTTAGGGTCAAAACGATGGCCATCGCCGTGATGCTTTGGGGGATGTGATAGCGTGCCAGTGTCCTGACGACCGGCGAAAATATAAGCGCAAGCAAAAAGGCCAGCATCACCGGCAATAGAAGACTTTGCGCGACATAAATACACCCAAGTGCCAAAACCACGAATGTGCCAATTACCGATATGGTGCGCGCTCGGCGATAGGCGCGGGCGCGCATGCTCGATATCCGCAGCTCGGCATCATCGGCGGTATTTTCGGTCATATCGCCTTGTTGCGTCACGATGGGGTCGCTCATGCAAATTGCTCCTGCGGCGGTGCTGCCGGGCAGGATTGCATGCGGCAGGTTCACCTGCCTTAAACGTTCTAAAACATGGGAATGTTCCCGGGTGATGTCGGGGACATAGATATAAGGGCGCACCATTGTTGCGCTGATGCGCCATGGTTTTCAAGTCAGTTTTGGTGCAATGGCTTAGCCATAGAATACCGATGCCATGTCACGGCTTGCCGTCTCGGGGGCGGTGGCGTCAAAAACACGTGTGGTTTGGGCAATGCCAAAATGACCGGCCTCTACCATGCTGCGATTGGATGTGGATTTCTGTGTGCCGGAATGTATGCGACCAATGCCAAATGCTTGATGGGGGCCAAAGCTGTGCCGGGTTCGGGCCATCTCGGCCTCAACCCCGGTGCCGTTTGCTCAGATATCAGATCAGATTACAGGTTTGAAGACGGTTGGCGATCAGCCTGATAACCTGGCTTAAAAGCAAAAACGACGTCCGTCTGGACGCCGTTTAATGCAGGTGAGCCCAAAGATTTTAAAAGCGCTTGATCAGGGCAAAACGGACGTTGTGGGACAGAAAATCGCTGTCGTAAGAGAAGTCTGCGTTAGGATCAATGACGCCGCTAGTTTCGGCATTTGCATCGCCGTTTACAATCTGCGGGAAATAGGTCAGCACGTAATCACCACGAAGGCTCCAGCCATTTCCAATCCGATACCCGGCCCCGACGCTGCTGGAAACCCCAAATGCGGTTCTGGTATCTGTAAATACATGATTTTGTGCTTTGGACGTATCGTTGTATTTGTGCGTGGTTTTGAACCGGCTAATGGACGGGCCGGCAGAGACATAGACTTGCCAGTCATCCATGGCATAGCCGATTTTGGGACGGATGCTAAAGGTTACATCCGTTTCAACTGTCGTTTGGGATGTGAAATTAACTGTCGCGTTTGATGTAAATGTCTCGGGGCCATGGCTTTCTGTTTCAGAAAACGGCATGAATGTCAGATCACCTTCAATCCCGTAAATGACATTTTGATCCTGATAGTCATACCCGAACAGGGCAGATCCGGTGACGTCAAAGCCTTCAATTGTTTCATGAAGGACTGGGGCCAGTTGATTTTTGTCTTCTGCGTCAAAGTAGCTGCTAGTAAGCGCTTCAGTGTCCGGGCTGGCTGCACTATATGCACCGCCAAGTGCGATGCCACCATAAAATCCCTGCCAGTTCTGCGTTGTTTCATCTGCAAATGCAGGAACCGCGGTTGCCAGGCTGACAAAGATTGCAGCACCACGTACAGCGCGTTTGAAATGGTCGGTCATTTGGCCCCCTAGAATGGCTTTGGTGCTTTGTCATCATCGAAAGCATTTTTGCAAAATTGGGTCCAACCCTAAATTAAGGCGAGAATAAGTCAAACTATACCTTTGGAGTTTGTCTTTATTCGCAATGACAAGACATGTTGCATTAACAGCATGTTGCGGTAACATTTTCGGGGGGGGACTTTAATATCTGTTTGCACTGAAAACAGTTGATCAGCTTTCGATTGCGGGTTCCTGCAATCGCAATTCGCGGGCCATGATGACGGCTTGTGTGCGACTGTGGACCGAAAGTTTACGCAAGATTGCGGAAACATGGGCTTTGACGGTGGCCTCGGTCACGTCAAGCTCATAGGCGATCTGTTTGTTCAGCTTGCCTTCGGTCAACATGTTCAGGACGCGCAATTGTTGCGGTGTCAATTGGCCGATTTTTTGTGCCAGATTGGTTGAATCATCATCCACCGGGCCATTTTCCATGGCGTCGCGGGCCCAGTCCGGCATCCACATTTCACCATTTAAAACAGTGCGGATCGCGGTGCCAATTTGATCGACCGGCGCTGATTTCGGCACAAAGGCCGATGCGCCGTATTCGATGGACCGGCGAACCACCGGTAATTCCTGACTGGCAGATACGATGGAAACGGGAATATCGGGATAGGATGCCCGCAGGGTGAAAAGGCCGGTAAAACCATTCATGCCGGGCATATGCAGATCAAGAAGGACAAGGTCAATATCGCCGCTATGGCCTTCGATTTGCTCGATTGCTTCGGAAAGACTGCCAGCTTCGTAAAGGGTTACATCTTCCAATTCTGATAACAGGGCTTGTTTAAGCGCGCCGCGGACAAGTGGATGATCATCTGCGATCAGGATATGGAAACGATCAGCCATAAGCGATTTCCTTGGAAGTGATTTTTCCCCAAAGGTCGCAATTATTCTGTCCTGCGAAACGGCGGCTCACAAATTTTAGGGTGAGGGCGCGAACGGCCAATTTGAAGGACAATATTGATTGTCTGGTGTGGTGCGACCCTGATGCGTCCTTTCGCCATTTGGCAGAAAAGAGTGAGGGAAACCAAAGACCACTCTCGCCCCACGAAATGTGAAACTTCGGCCCCCCTCGCGCCACCACTAGTGATTATGGCGATTAAAATCGGCGACGTAAACTCTGCATTTGTCCGAAAGCAAAAATTACCTTATCTGTTGGGTTAATGAATGAAATTCAGGTTTGAAGAACTGCGCCGCGATGCAACATTCGTGATTTTATACAATCGATTGCAACGCCGCGCAGACCAAGGGAAAAAGGACGTGAAATGTCTGCGCAACCACAAGTAATTCGCCGCGAAGATTATACCGCACCGGCTTTTTTGATCGATAAGGTCGAACTTGTCTTCGATCTGGATCGTGATGTCACAAATGTGAAATCGCGGTTGTTTATCATTGCGAATCCTGTGCGCGGGACGGGTGCTGGCAACGAAGTTTCGTTTGACGGCGAAGACATGAAGCTGGTGTCCATCGCAATTGATGATCGCAAACTGGGCGTGGATGAATACAGTGTCGATAAAACCGGCCTGACATTTACCGCACCGGGCGAAACCTTTGTGGTTGATATTGAAACCCAGGTATCACCAGTGACCAATACCCGCCTCGAAGGGCTTTATGTCTCGCAAAGTGCATTTTGCACCCAGTGCGAGGCCGAAGGTTTCCGCCGGATAACCTATTTCCCCGATCGCCCCGATGTCATGGCGACCTTTACTGTCACCATCAATGCCGACAAGGCAACATGCCCGGTTCTGCTGTCGAATGGCAATCTGGCTAAAAGCGGCGATTTGGATGGCAATCGTCATTTCGCGGTATGGGAAGATCCGTTCCCGAAACCAAGTTATCTGTTTGCGCTTGTGGCGGGTGATCTGGCCTGTGTTGAGGATAGTTTTAAAACCGTATCGGGCCGCGATGTTGCCCTGCGGATTTTTGTTGAACATGGCAATGAAGACCGTTGCGACTATGCGATGGATAGCCTGAAACGATCCATGAAGTGGGATGAAGAGGTCTATGGTCTTGAATACGATCTTGATCTGTTCAACATCGTTGCGGTGTCCGATTTCAATATGGGCGCCATGGAAAACAAAAGCCTGAATATCTTTAACGCCAAATACATTCTGGCAAAGCCCGATACCGCGACCGATATGGATTACGAACTGATTGAATCCATTGTTGCCCATGAATATTTCCATAACTGGTCGGGCAACCGCGTCACATGCCGTGACTGGTTCCAATTGTCGCTTAAAGAAGGCCTGACTGTTTTCCGTGATCAGGAATTTTCCGCCGATCAACGATCCCGCCCGGTGCAGCGCATCAAGGATGTTGCACAACTTCGCGCCCGTCAGTTCCCCGAAGATGGCGGCCCGCTGGCCCATCCGGTTCGCCCCGATAGCTATATGGAAATCAACAATTTCTATACCGCCACGGTCTATGAAAAGGGCGCGGAACTGATCCGTATGATGCATACCCTTTTGGGCGCGGATGGTTATCGCAAGGGGATTGATCTTTACTTTGATCGTCACGACGGGCAGGCCGTAACTTGTGACGACTTTGCCAAGGCGATGGAAGATGCCAATGATGTCGATCTGACCCAGCTTAAACGCTGGTATTCGCAGGCAGGCACGCCGTCGCTTTCATGGAAGGGCGATTATGACGCCGATGCCAAACAGTTTCGTTTGACGGTATCACAGAAAACCGCCCCAACCCCCGGCCAGCCGGATAAATTCGCCTTGCATATGCCAATTGCGATTGGCCTGTTGGGCAAGGATGGCAAGGAACTTGTGTCGCGGACGGTCCAACTGACCGAAAACGAACAGGAATTTGTTTTTGATAACATTAACGAAACCCCGGTGGTTTCGTTCAACCGTGGTTTTTCCGCGCCGGTCAATATCGCCACCCAACAACCCCATGATGAACTTGTTTTCCTGATGGGCAATGACAGCGATGCCTTTAATCGTTGGGAATCCGCGCAGAAATACGCAACCGCCCTGATGCTGGCCGCGATTGAAGAATTTGAAAAAAATGATGGCGATGCGGATGGGGCATTGGGTGATGTGACCGATTTCATCACCGCCATGCGGGCGACCTTGCAAAATGACGATCTCGACCAGGCATTCCGTGCCGATGCGCTTGTTCTTCCGGGCGAAGAATTCCTGTCAGAACAACGCAAACCGGCCAACCCCGATGCCATTCATCAAGTGCGTAATGCGTTGCGTAAACAGATCGGAACGATGCTTAAGGCCGAATTCGCTGATACTTATCATCAGAACGCCTCAAACGCGGCCTTTACCCCGGATGCACAATCGGCCGGGCAACGCGCGCTTCGGGCAACGGCCCTTGGTTATCTGGTTGCCAGTGGTGATGCGCAATTTGCCGATTTGGCGGTGGCACAATATCGTAATGCCGATAACATGACGGATCGTATGGCCGCCCTTGCGGTCTTAAACCATCTTGATCATCCCGGTCGCGCCGAGGCTCTTGCCGATTTCGAAGAACGCTTTGGCAAGGATACCGTGGTGATGGACAAATGGTTCGGTCTTCAGGCGATGTCGTCGCGTGATGATACCCTTGCCCGCGTCAAGGATTTGATGAGCCACCCATCCTTTACCATGCGCAATCCAAACAAGGTTCGGTCACTTATCGGTGCCTTTGCCATGGCCAACCCCCGGCATTTCCATGCCGCGGATGGCAGTGGTTATGAATTCTATACCGACCGTCTGATTGAACTGGATGACATCAACCCCCAGGTTGCGGCACGTTTGTGTGCCCCGCTTGGCAAATGGGCGAAATATGATGATGACCGTGCCGCCAAGATGAAGGCCGCCCTTGATCGTGTTTTGGCAAAGCCGGAAATCTCGCGCGATCTTTATGAAATCGCCAGCAAATCACGGGCGGCATAACCGCCCACAAAGTCCAATACGTAAATACCAACCTGATAAATCAAAGGCGGCACCAGATACCGGTGCCGCCTTTTTTCTGATCATACCGGGGCGAAACCCCAATTGGTATCAGGTAAGTTTCATCCGTTCGCTGAACTCTTTCATGCGTTCGGAAAGGTTGCGCGCCATATCCGAAAGTTCGCGGCTGGCGGTATTCAGGTCATGGGCCGAATGGCCCGTGCTTTGTGCGCCGTCATTCACAAAACGGATCAATTGGTCCATCGATCCGGCACCTGCGGCGATACGCTGCACGTTTTCCGAAATCTCGCTGGTGGCGCGGCGTTGTTCATCCACCGAATGGGTGATGGTTGACTGAATGTCATTGACCTGATGAATAACCTCGCCAACGGTGCTGATGGAATGGGCGGCTTTCTTGACTTCCTGCTGGATCGCAGCGGTCAGGTCGCCAATCTGGCCGGTTGCATTGGCTGTCTGGTCGGCAAGTGATTTGACCTCGTTTGCCACAACGGCAAAGCCACGGCCAAGCTCGCCGGCGCGTTCGGCTTCAATCGTTGCGTTTAACGACAAAAGCTTTGTGCGATGGGCGACATCGTTGATCAGATCGATGATCGATCCAATTTCCGAACTGGCCTTTTCCAACGAAACGATGTTGCGCTGGCTTTCCTCGGCTTCTGTACGCGCCCGGTTGGTCACGTTGGAGGCGTCGGTGGCCTGGCGGTTGATTTCGGCAATCGAAGATGAAAGTTCTTCGACGGCGGTGGCAACGTTTTGCGTGTTGCTGGCGGCGTCTCGCGAAACGTCAAGTGCATTGCCCGATTGATCAACCGTATTTTCCGATTGTGTCGTCAGATCGCGGGCAAGCCCCAGCAATCCTTCGGACTGTTCGGTGACCGATTGCGCAACACGTGCGACTTCGGCCATCATTTCGCTGACGGCAATACGGCTTTCTTCGCGCAGGGTCACCACGTTCCACGCCAGCATGGTGCCCAAAAGGATATTGTCCTTATCGCGCACCGGTGCTGCCAGAAGTTCAAGGTGATCGCGCTCGGTCCGGACAATTTCGGTAAAGGGCAGGTTGTCCGGATTGGCAAGCTTGGTCTGGAATTCCGGCCCGACTTTCAGGAAGTCACCTGATACCGAACCGGCATTCCCGCCGATATAGGACTGCGCACTGGCATTAAGATATGTCAGGTCGCCTTCCGGCGTGATCAGGGCCGTCATGGTCGGGGTGTTTTCGACCATATTTTGCAAGATCATTGCCTGACGCACAGATTCACGCAAGTCAATCAGCGCCTTTTTCATATCGCCGATTTCGTCTGTGCCGACACGTGGAAGATCAACATTTGTGTCGCCTTTGGAAATCGCCGTCATTGCACGCGCAAAGGCACGAAGATTGCGAAATACCGTTGTGCGCAGCAAAAGCCACCCGGCCACCCAGCCAACCAAAAGAACTGCAACCAAAAGTTCGGTCGACAGGGCACGAAGGTCATCTGTTTGGGCATAGAAACCCGTGATGTCACGATCAAAGGTTGCCTTGGCCCATATTCCGTTACGTCCGTCACCAATGGTAAGGTCCACGGTTGCACGGTGGATTTCCCCGGTTGGGGCCTCGGTCTCCGTCGGGGCAGGGGCTTCGCTGTCGCTGGTTTCGGGCAACGCTTGGCCACCTTCGCTGGCTTCGCCGTTTTCCAGACTTTCAAACAGCACGTTGCCATCATTGCCCAGAATTCGGAAATTGCCGCCAAGGACTTTGCCGATGCCTGTAAGGGTTGGCAACGGATCGGTAATCACCTCCATAAAGCCGACGGCCCTAAAACCGCCGACCGGAACGATGGTGCTAAACACCGGTTTTCCGCTTGGCGTTGACCACATATAGGTCACCGGCTTGCGGGCATCGGCTTTTTCGCGGGTCTTAAGATATTCCATGATCGCCGGATCATCGGTAACACTTGCACCAAGATCGGTATCCGATGTCGCAAGTTGTGTGAAGCCGGTGTCATAGGCGATGGTTTCAATCAGTGCCAGTTCGCCCTGAACGACCTGGCTGGCATTGGAAAGAATATTAAGTTCCGCCTTCATGCGGGTCTGGTCGTTTTCCTGAAAACTTTTGACCAGACTGCCAAGACGCGACCATTCATTGACGATTGGTGTGACCTTGTCGCCATAATCCTGGGCCACGCGTGAACGGACAAAGAAATTGACCGTGCCGCCAACTGAATTGTTCAGCGTATCAACGGCAAAGCTTCGATAGGTATCGCCGGTCCACAACAACATCCATGTCACTGCACCCGACACAAGCAACCCTGTTACAAGCAAGATGCTGCGTAACGTCAGGAGGCCCGTGATGCCTCCTGAAATAGCCGTCTTTGCGGCTTTATCTCCCGTCATTCATTACACTCCAGAGCCAGTATTTTTATTGTTCTCTTGGTGCGCGGTCCCTGCCGACCTCTTATGGGTATTAATACTGATCCAAGCAGAGCTTCAGGCCAAACACAATAGCGCTGTTAGCCTAAGGGCTATGTTTTTCGCTGTATAAAGTATGCGGCGCAGGGCGTTTACGCACCGTCAGGGCATTCTGCAGGGGGTGGGATTGTCTAAAAATCAAACGGCTATTGAAAAAACACACAAAAAAGTTGCGAACGAGTGTGATAATCGTTTGCAATTGAAAAAACGATGCTCTATGACTGTGTTTGTCAAATGCAGACGACGACGTCGTTTGCGACGGGCCATCAGGCTGCATGGCGTACCTGATGGTCACTGTTCTTCGGGACTCTCTCTCCCCGAAGGTCGATCTCTCTCACTCAAGGGGGCTGGTATCCGGATATTGTGCGGGACAATACCGGGGAAAATACCAGTCCCTCTTTTTTTGTTTGAAGGTCGTAAAGCAACATCGGGATGATCAATTCCGCTTGTAGCCAAGTCGCCAGAATTTCACCCCTAAAATATCCATCTTCGGCACGCTTTAGCATTTTATAAACCGCCTTGGTTTTAAAAGTACCCTGTTGCCCATTGGCTTTATGGGCAGTGATGGCAATCAATCGCAAAGGACCGGCATAAAAATGGCTGGCATAGACGAAGACAATCGCCCTGAACCTCATGCGGAATCGCAAACAGAACCGCAAAAAGATGCGCCGTTACCGTCGTTCATCTATGGCCGCAACGGGCATGGGGATGATTTTTCGGCAGGTCGGGACGGTGCACGTCATCGACAGACACAATATGGGCGGATAGCAGAAATGGATCGTAAAACCTTACTGGGTCTCGCAACCGGTGCCGGCATGCTCGGTCTGGTCTTGTTCTTTGTCGGTATGCTGGTTGGTGCCGGGCTGTTCATGGACCCCGACGAAAAAATGCTGACGGATGCCAACACAACCGCTCAGCCGGAAATCCTTGCAACTCTGCCTGATGAACCTGTATCTGATAAAACCGCACCAATGCCTGTCAAACCGGATCCTTCCAATGGAATGACCGGTGGGGCCGGATCGGCAGCCCCCAAAGAACCTGTTACCAATGACCCGGTCGGCGATCTGATTGCCGAACGCAGTGCCGGACTGGCTAATCAGGATGCTGACGACGCATTAAACAACGCGGCCGAAACAGATACCCCGGCGGCACCTGATGATAATGGCGCACCGACGGCCCCTGCGGCCCCCGATCTACCGGCTGCGGCGCCATTAAGTGATGCCGAAAAGGCCGCCGCCAAAGCGAAACAGGTTGCAGCCGAACCGCGCCAGATTAAGGCACCTGAAATCAAATCTTCGGAAACCGCATCTGCGGCACCATCTGTGCCTGACGTTTCTGATGCGCCTGCGGCGGAAACCGCGACAGCAACGGCAAAGGCCGCGCCGGAACCAAAACCAGCCGCCAAGCCGGCAAGTTCGGGTAGCACATCGGGGGCATCAACTCCGTTCTCGGTACAGGTTGGTGCCTTTAAGGTGCATGAAAATGCCAGCCAGCGCGCCGAGGAACTCCGTAAACTGGGTCTCGAAGTTTCCGTTGTTGCTCGTGGGCCCGAAGGCGATGCCGTCTGGTACTATGTTCGTGTAGGCAAATACGCGACCATGAAAGAAGCGCGTGACAGTGCCACGGCTGTTAAAAAGGATCACAAGCTTGATGGCTTCCCGGTCCGTGCCGAGCCAAATGACCGTGAAGTGAGCTGACACTTATATATAGTATCGTTATTGCGACGATCGGAGCCGGTGCAAAAACTGCACCGGCTCTTTTGTTTTTTGTGCTGCGGCCCGTGTTTTGGCGCTCAAATTGGCCGGGATGATGGCATGGCGGATCAACGGGTTTGTTTTTAGGTATTCTTTGCGGCATTCTACTTGCCATCAAAGGTTAAAGGCTTTAGGCGGTACGCCAGAGTTTTTAGGACGGCAATGCCGTATTACCACGGCAAGATGCTAAGCAAATCAGGATGGTTGGTAGAAACATGACCACACAAAACGATTTCCCCAATCTTCACATCCTCGACCACCCGCTGATCCAGCACAAGCTGACGCATATGCGCAAGGTCGATACCTCGACAAAAACGTTCCGGCAGTTGCTTAAGGAAATTGCCCTGCTGATGGGGTACGAGATCACCCGTGAATTACCGGTTCGCTTCGAAGAAATCATGACCCCGATTTGCAAGATGAAGGCGCCACTGATTCAGGGGCGCAAACTGGCTGTTGTTCCGATCCTGCGTGCCGGTCTTGGCATGGCCGATGGTCTGATTGAATTGATGCCGTCGGCACGTATCGGTCATATCGGGCTTTATCGCGATCCCAAAACCCATATGCCGGTCGAATATCTGGTCAAACTGCCCGAAGTCGAAGGCCGTACCTTTATTCTGGTTGATCCGATGCTGGCAACCGGCAATTCGGCCGTGGCAGCCATCGATACGCTAAATAAATACGGTGTGAAGGACGAAGACATTCGTTTCATGGCGCTTGTGGCGGCCCCCGAAGGCGTCAAAGTCTTTCATGATGCCCATCCGAATGTCCCGGTCTATACCGCCGGTCTGGATGAAAAGCTTAATGAAAAGGCTTATATCGTTCCGGGGTTGGGCGATGCCGGGGATCGTCTGTTTGGCACGCGCTGAGCATACGGATCGGATCATAATATTTGGTCTAAAATGCCAAAGGGCGCCATCTGGCGCCCTTTGTTGTATCTTGGTATCTGCTATCGGTCTGGGTTTTATCCCCGACGCTCAGCCTTTCGGCGAAACGGTGACGTCAACTGTTGATCCGGCAAATGATCCGCCCATCAGTTTGATGGTCGCAACGCGGTTTTCGCGGTCATAGACCATCACCGATACGTCCGCACGGACCACGGTAACTTTGCTCCAGCCGAAATTGGGCATTTCACGCTCATAAAAATCGTACATCTGGGCCGGGGTGCCACCAGCACTCAGGACAAGGCGCCCGTGCCAGGCATCGGATGCCCCGAAAATGATGCTGCGATCCATATCCAGCGATGAATTGGACGGCATTGGAAGGTCAGTGAACTGGGTAAAGGACGGGATCGGCTGTCCGCCGCCTTTTTCCGAACTGTTCCCTGACGAGGTATTCGGAATAAGGTTTGCCGAACCAGAGCACCCTGCAAGTGTAAGGCTTGCCAGTGCGGCTGCACAAATAAATGAAAGTCGCAGTCTCATCATCTTCCTTCGGTCCCCTGGTGCCTCGTGTCGAATAGTTTGGGCACGAATGTCTGCCCCTATAATCAGGTCATTATGTAAAAGAAAGGTTCACGTATTGCCTTTTTTCCATCTTTTCAAAGGGCAATTGGCAATATTGCCCGTTAGGGCACATCTTATATGGGGTTCCCCGGATAGGAACACCGTAATCCAAGCTGCCCTTACGCACATCCGGTCACGTGATAGGGGGGGGGCGGCGGTCTTTATATAGTGGTGCCCCTGATGCCGGACTGACAAGATATCCTGACCGGACATTTGCCGCGTACCGGTATTGTCATTCCGATTGGCAATCCCGGCTGGTAACCCAAGTCAGAAATCAATGTATCGCATACCCTATATATAAAGCATCAAAATGGGCCTGTGCATCTGATCCGGATCAACGAATAGGGTCGGCAAAATCGATTTGATCATTAAATTTGGTCAAAACCGGTCGGGGATCCGAATCATTATCGCCGGGTTTTGAATTTTTCACATCAAAATGGCGGTTTTGCGGGCGCTGCTTCATCGCACAGATCGCGATAAATCAACTCACGGTCCGCAGGGATCGGTTTGTTGTGTGCCGGGGTTGGTGAGGGTCAAAAAGCTAAGTCTTTGAATTTAAACAATTTCGATGAAAAACGAGGTAAAACACGTTTTTTATTGAAATAAGGTGTTTACAGGTTTGTTTATGAGCCCTATAACCCGCCTCCACCG
>TARA_R110001599_G_scaffold95541_8_pt1 | contig 14808 bp, 15 predicted proteins | sample TARA_R110001599 | Tara Oceans TARA_R110001599 (sample SAMEA4398360) | marine metagenome | biome: Polar Biome; feature: [MES] marine water layer (ENVO:01000295) within the mesopelagic zone...; material: water (ENVO:00002006), including particulate matter (ENVO:01000060) such as...... | reverse complement strand
TAAACACGGGACAGGCTTCACCCTTGACATTGTCAGGGCGGAGAAATCCTATTACATAATCCGGGTTAACCGAATTCAGGTGTGTGCTAAGATTCAAAATGTTTTTTATTCATTTTATCATGAATTGATTGCTTTCATTGGCAGACCTTTTTTTCTTTGGTGCTGAAAAACAATTTTATCATGAAAGATCCCCAAACCTTAACAGCTGTAGCTCGATTTCACCAAACATTCAAACATCCTATACTTCCCTCTCCGGTAATACCAGAGGCCAATAGGTGTAAACTTCGGGTATCCTTAATAGCCGAAGAATTAAAGGAACTAGAAGAGGCAATTGCCAATGATGACTTGGTAGAAGTCGCTGATGCACTTTGTGACATTCAATATGTACTCTCCGGTGCCGTATTGGAATTTGGCCTGGCAGATAAATTCAAAACGCTATTTGACGAGGTGCAACGATCCAATATGAGCAAGGCCTGTAAAAATGAAAAAGAGGCAATAGACACAGTCGCACATTACCAAGCTAAGGGCACAGATTGTTATTACGTTAAATCTGACGATGTATTTCTCGTCTACCGCAAGGAAGACAATAAAACCCTTAAATCAATTAACTATTCCCCAGCAGATTTAAGCTCTATTCTAAAAAATTCTTAACCATATCCCTACCATTGAACCGGCAATAGTTCCATACTGTTGTCGGGATTCATTGATTTTTTAAACAGAATAAATCACAAAATAGAAGGTCAATTGTCAATTCCGAACTAAACCTACTGAAGTACAAAACCTTCAACATCAGTCAGAATTTCATTTTTTATCTCTATATTATTCAAAAAATCAATTGATTGTATTTTGTTTTCAATTTATTAGAGAAATCCAGTTACATTATTGCAGTAATTACACCTAACCTTTTGATGCCCATTCTGCTCCTTAGCACTTGAATAACCTAAGCCCAACCAAAGTTGGGATCTTTGGAAATAATTAACCTACCCCCCTTTTTGCCATAAATCCAATGATCAGCTCTAACTTCAATTCACAAGCAAATGAAAAATTTCCCTAACGCATTCGTAATTATTTTAGCAGTAATCGTTTTCTCTTGGGCATTGACTTTCATCATTCCACAAGGTATCTACGACAGGGAAATAAATGCAGCAACGGGTTTGGAAGAAGTGGTTAATAACTCTTATAAGGTAATAGAAGGTGAAAACCTCTCTGTTTTTGACTTGCTTTTGGCCATACCAAGGGGGATTATTGGCAGGGCTGATATCATTGTCTTGATTCTCTTATTGGGTGGCTGCTTCTATGTAATTGAAAAAACAGGTGCACTGTCCCAGGGCTTGGCGAAATTGGTTGCTCTATTAAAGGGCAGAGAACTTCTTGCTTTGATTATAGTATCAGCTTTTTTCACCGCTGGTGGAGCTACTATTGGGCTTCAGGAGGAGGTTATTGCACTCACCCCTATGCTATTGCTTTTCGGAAGAAGCCTTGGCTACAACACCTATACTACGCTCTACATGAGCTATGGTTCTTCTGTACTTGGGAGTTCCTTTAGTCCTTCAAATCCTTTCGCCGTAATGATTGCTCAGAAAGTAGCAGGCCTTCCCTTACTTTCAGGAAGTGGATTAAGATTGATTTTTCTAGGCATCGCCTTTACTATTTGGATACTCTTCATTATTCGCTATTCTAGAAAAAACCCAATTGCAATAGTTGCTTCCGATCTGAATGAGAAAATAAGCAACAGAAGTAAAATTATCCTAATCCTATTGGCTTTGACCTTTGGGGCCGTCACTTATGGCCTTCTTAGTCATGGGTGGGGTTTTGAAGAACTTGCTGCTTGCTTTTTTGCATTGGGTATTCTTGCAGGGCTAATCGGTAAGTTGGGCACTAACCAGACAGGAGAAGCCTATGTTGCAGGATTCAAGGAAATGATTTTTGCATCGGTGATTATTGGACTGGCCAATAGTATTACTATCGTATTGGAACAAGGCTTGATTATAGACTCTATTGTGTACGGGCTTTTCGGCCCGCTGAAAAACATACAGCCAACGTTTTCTGCAGTCCTTATGATGCTCTCTCATATGGTATTGCATCTTCCTATCCCCAGTTATTCGGGTCAGGCCATACTGACCATGCCTATTCTGGTACCTCTTTCGGATTTAATTGGGCTTTCCCGTCAAACCTGTGTATTGGCTTATCAATATGGCGCCGTGATGGCCGACCTTATCGTCCCCACCAATGGCACCCTAATGGCGGTCTTGGCTATCAGTGGGGTTTCCTATAATAAATGGTTAAAGTTCGCCGTGAAACCGATGATTCTAATGATGATTTTAGCCGCTATAAGCATCATTTTTGCAGTGACAACAGGATACCAATAAGTGTAAATATTGCTACTACTATCACGAAATCGATTAGGTTCCTTACTGGTCGAGGTTTGAGCCGTAGCGGGAACTTCGTCCTATCTTATTGAAAGTTTTCAACTTGAGAAAGTTTAAAACATTTAACAGCCTAAATAATAAAACTGAATTCACCTTATAATTTACCACCTAAAGCCAAAGTGATCTATTGACTGACTAAACAGTATGGTTTTGTTCTCTGAAATCTGTGGGGGACAGTCCCTCTTGTTTTTTGAAGAACCTACTAAAGGATTGTATGTCCTGAAAACCCAATTCATAGCCAATCTCAGAAACATCCTTTTCCGTGTAAAACAACAACCTTCGGGCTTCAAGCACAATCCTTTCTTGAATTACCTGTAATGGTGTTTTTTCACATAACTTTTTGAAGGTATTGGAGATGGTTTTAGGCGCTTTAAATAGCAATTCTGAATATTCGGCCACAGTATGTTTTTCTCTGAAATGCGTTTCTACCAAATAGTTAAATTCCCTAAACAAATCATTTTGTTTGGGCGTAGGGCTTTCATGAAATTTTTGCCTCTTGAAAATACGGGTACATAGAATAAGTATCCTTTTGAGCATCATTTGAAGCATCTCCAGTTGAAGATCATCCTTCATTTCAAATTCCAGAACTGCCATTTTCCAGGCGGTTTCCAATATTTCCAGTTCCTTGTCGGCTGCCTTTATAATGGGAGGAGTAGCCGCTCCATAATACAACACTCCCTTACAACTTACCTCACTGTCGTGATCCAAAATGCAATAAAACTGCCGATTGAACCTTAGTAGGTTGATTGAATTGATTTTCTCATATTCCAGCTTATTGAGCTGGGACAAGCTTAGCAACTCATTTGTATTGAAAGTATAAGGAATCCCATCTATCAGCAGTTTGTTATTATCTGAGGTAAACCAGATCAATTTCAAAACTTCCGGCTGACTTTCTAACAGATGTTTACAATTGGAAGAGTCAATGGATTGAATTTCAAAATATTCGTTTTGCTTGCCTGTATATATCATCTTTGGAAAATAACCCTACATTATCCTTTACTGGTCGAAGTTACGATTTGCTAAAAATTAGACCAGTAGAGCACAGATTAAACCATAAATTTATTGGGATTTTTACGGTTAGGTCTAAAGCTTGCGATCTCAATATGATCTTCTTTGACCCGGTAATATATGCTCGTCTGTTTACTAAAAACACATTTTCTTAAACCTTTCCTTTTATTAGATTCACGGTACATCTCAGGAGATTCTGATAACTGATCCAGTCTTTTTTCAAGGAGTAAATATATTTCCTTTGCCTTTTTCTGTCCGAAGTTTTGAAGAACATAATCAAGCAATTCCATTTCTTCTTGCCTGGCACGGAGAGAATAGCGGATTGATAATTTCAAATCTAAAAATTAAACCGTTTTTTGATTTCATCACGAACAGCTTCTTGAGACACAAACTGGCCTTTATCCAGTTGCGCCAAACCTTCATCGATGGCCGCACGATCATCCATACTTAACTCTTCCCAAAAATCCACTTCATCATCAATTTTTAAAAGTGATTTGACCGCATTCAAAACATGCTCATCATTACTATTGATGATTTTCGATATGATCTTGTATTTTACCGCAATATCCATTGGAGTATTTTTTATTATCTCTTAAAGTTAACGATTTTTAAATTTAGTTTATTGTTGTTATCACAGTAGATCAAGAATACACTGCAAATTTGAAACGAATCAGGATTCCACACTGGTCGAAATTTAAGCGATAGCGGTAACTTCGCCCCATCATGTCGCAAGTTTTCAACTTGAGTGGGTTTAAAACATACTTATCACTCCAAATGAAAAAATTGAAATAAACCTAATAATTCACCACCTGAGGCTAATTTATGAAAGTTGAAAACTTTCGTCATTTTAGGTCTAAGTTACGCTTTGCTAAACTTAGACCAAAAGAGCGATAATTGTACTCCCATTAAGGCTCTATATAGTAAGGATTTAAATCAAGATACTCCTTAAAATCCATTGACTTATCGTAGGTTTGGTCACCATATTCTTCTTCTAAAACTCCTTTAATTCTTTTAACCTCTACGTTTTCTGGGTATAATGCATGAAGATTATCAATTAAAAAATGGGATAACCCCAAATATCCTTCCATATATCTCAATTTAGCAAGTTCATAATTAGCTACTAAATTGGTGGTGTCCTTTTCCATATATATTTTTAGCATATCATCGTACAGCTTTGAGGTCACATGATTATTATCATAAAGAAACGTAGCCAATAAAAGAAATTCCTTTATATCCTCATTTTCGATATAGTAAATAATATCATCGGTTAAAACTGGTAATTTACCGATATCATTTCCATGTTCCTCCACATATTTTAAATAATCGATATTTTCAAAATGTCTATAATTATCAAAGCATGAATCACTATTTTTCAATTTCATGCACTTATGAAGAGAGGTAAAGCTGTCCGTTCCATCAATAGACATATAAAAAGATCTATCATTAAATACCCCATCGCCAATTTTACAACTTAAAGTCACTATTAATATAGTAATCAATTTACAAAATAGAAGTGTATAATTCATCTGACAATTTTTATTTAAAGAAGCTTATCAGAATTTTCCCCACTGATCGAAGTTTGAGCGACAGCGGTAAATTCGACCCATCATGTCGAAAGTTTTTACCTTGAGTGGGTCTAAACATCTAGATTTTTACTAAAACAATAATGCTGAAAAACACATTAAATATCTAAGTTACACGTTTCTAAATTTTAGACCAAACCACTCTTTATTCTCTCTCTAACTTGCTCCCAAGGCGAGAACTTCATTTCCCCATTTTCATATTTTTCAAGCCTGCTGTCCACTTCCTTCGTCTGTTCGGAATTTAATTTCAAAAAACTTTCTTGTTTCGCTTTCATGCCTTGAAGTTGCTCAAGGACAGACAGATCTTGAAGCTGAGTGAGCCAATGGATAAGGTCGATTTTGATCGATTGGATATCCATACGAAACATTTTTTTATGTTCCATGAAGTTAACGATTCAACTTACAATTTGTCCTTCACATAATTGGTCAGCATTTTATACAGGTGCCAGGTGGTATTTCCACCGTGTATCCCGTGATTTCTATTGGGATAGTAAAAGCTGTCAAACTGCTTGTCTGCCGCAATTAGCGCATCCACCAAAGCAACACTGTTTTGAAAGTGTACATTGTCATCGCCCGTTCCATGTACCAACAGAAAATTGCCATTGAGCTTGTTTACATGATTGATGGGGCTGAAGTCATCGTATCCGGCAGGGTTTAACTGAGGGGTCTGTAAAAACCGTTCGGTATAAATGGTGTCATAGTACCTCCAGCTGGTTACTGGTGCTACTGCCATTGCTGTTTTGAAAGTTTCATTACCGATCATCAGTGCCAGCGAAGACATATAACCTCCATAAGACCATCCCCATATACCAATACGGCTTGCATCTACATAAGGCCGTTCCGCGAGGTATTTCGCTCCTGCGATTTGGTCTTCTGTTTCCAGTTTTCCCAACTGATTGTAAGTGCTGTGCTTGAAGTCTCTTCCTCTTCCTCCGGTACCTCTATTGTCTATACCCACCACGATATATCCCTCAGCCGCCAGGTGCTGGTGCCACCAATCACGGGTACTTCCCCAGTTGTTCATAACATTCTGAGATCCCGGGCCACCATACACGTACATAAGCACAGGATAGGTTTTTGAGGGATCAAAAGCTGCAGGCTTTATCATATAGCCATTCAAGCTGATACCATCTAAGGTTTGGAAGTCAAAAAACTCTTTAGGGAGATAGGCATATTCCTTCATTTTCTCCTGAAGTGCATTATTGTCTTCCAATACCTTAATCTCCCTACCTTCTTTATCACTCAAAACAACTTGCAAAGGTTGCGTAACGGTGCTGTAAGCGTCAATATAATACTGCTGATCGGGACTCATATTAATAGAATGGGTGCCTTCTTGAGGAGTAAGTAGCTTTTTCTTTTTTCCATTTAGATTGATGGAATAAAAGTGTCTCTCCAATGGAGACTGTTCGGTAGAAACATAGTATACTTTCCCTGCTTTGCTGTCCACAGCCACCAACTCGGTCACTTCCCATTCCCCTTTGGTAATTTGACGGATTAGCTTTCCTTCCAGGTCATATTGATAGACATGTTTGAAACCATCTTTTTCAGAGGTGCCAATGAACCCCTCTCCATCAGGAAGAAAGAGAAAATTGTCATTATAATCCATGTCCACATAGGTTTCCGATGTTTCAGAAAGGATGTTTTTTGTTTGCCCAGTTTGGCTGTCTGCAAACAAGATGTCCATCTGATTTTGCAACCTGTTTAATCGAATAACAGCAAGGGTATTGTTGTCTTCTGCCCAATACATTCTGGGCAGATAAATGTCTGTATCAGCACCAGTATCTACAGTTTGGGTCTGCTCCTTTTCAAGGTTATAAATTTGAATACTAACGATTGCATTTTTCTCTCCGGCTTTGGGATATTTAAAATGCTCATCTTCCGGATACAAAGCTCCCCATTTTTGCATATTAAAGACAGGCACTTCTCTTTCGTCAAATCGTATATAGGCCAGTTTATTGCCATCATTGGACCAGAAAAAGGCCTTGGACATAGAGAATTCCTCTTCATAAACCCAATCCGCAGCCCCATTGATAATTGCATTCTTGGCACCATCCCTGGTCACTTGAACCTTATTATTGGTTTTTAGATCCAAGTAGTAGAGGTTATTCTCCTTTACGTAGGCGACTTTCTGATTGTCAGGAGACAGGGTGGCATAGGAGATTTTATCCCCGTTTTCCAATTCTTTTAAGCTGCCTGTTTTCAAGTCAAGCAAATGATAGATTGCTTTGGTGGATCGCCTATAGATCGGTTCTACTTCAGATGTAAGTAAGGCCATGCTTTCCTCCGGATTGAAGGCGTAATTGCTAAAATTGAGTCCCAATTCCCTACCATCTATCAGTACTTCACTCTCCTCCCCTGTCGCCACATTAATCCTTACTACCTGTGGAAATCCTGCTACCAATTTTAAACTGCTGTAGTATTTCCCATCCTTCATCCAATTGATGCCTTGAACTGTTTTAGGGGCAAACACCTGGTCCTTAATGACCGCTTCAAGAGTTAATTTTTTATTATCCTGTGCCAATCCACTAGTTGTAAAGAGTAAGACATAGACCAAAAAGGCCTGTATTTTATAGTATCGTTTCATATTTTTCTCCTTTAAGCCAAGTGCGCAAAAGACACTCCGACCTATATGACACCCAAAGGTAATTAAACGGTAATTACTTTAAAAACCGCCAACATGCCAATCGGGGTTTGCAGTGAAATTGTAAAGTGATCCCAATTATTATCTGAAAAGAAACTGAGTAATCACCTAACAAAAACATTGGCCCTCTTTTAAAATCAACCTTAGGCAATTAATTGATTAATAGTTTTTTAACGCTTTTAACTTTTCTAATTCTCAGACAATCAGAAATATTTTTATTATCTTAAAATCCCAACACTCGATAGGCCCTCATGTTGAAATTAAAAATATTTGTTCTAATAGTACTGATTGGTTGTGGCTGCGAGGAAAAACCAGTAGCTATTAACTTTCAGCAGGGTTATCATGGGAAAATTACTGAAGGCCAATCAAAATTAATCCATACGGAAGCAAAAGGTTTTTTTAACCAAACCCAGTTATCCATAGCTATAATCAAGAATGGAAAGCCGGAATTTTATGGAGTGAAAATAGAAAATGACACCCTATTTTCAGTGGAGAACCAAAATAAGGTCTTTGAAATTGGGTCTATCTCAAAGGTCTTTACTGCCACAATACTGGCAGACTTAAGTCTCGAAGGCAAGCTAAATCTCAATGACCCTGCGAGTAAATATTTGCCATGGAAACTGAAAAACACCCCTGAATTCACCTTGCAACAACTTTCCAACCACAGCTCAGGTTTGCCTAGGCTTCCTGATAATCTGATCCTTTCAGAAGTGGATATGAGCAATCCCTACAAAGATTATGGTGAAGAAAAATTAGGCTTTTATCTCACAGAACAGCTAGAACTACAACAGGAGCCAGGACTAAAATTTGACTATTCAAATCTTGGGGTGGGGCTATTGGGCTACATCCTCACCAGGATAGATTCCTCAAGCTATGAAGAAATGATACAAAATAGGATTGCCATTCCATTTCAAATGGAATCCACGACCGTCAATAGAGAAAAGGTATTGCTTCAACTTGTCAAAGGTTTGGATGTGGAAGGTAAAGAAACGCCCAATTGGGATTTAAACGTATTGCAAGGTGCTGGGGCCATCCTATCAAATACCCAAGACCTGACCAAGTTTGCACTGGCCCAATTCAACCCGGCCAATCAGACATTGGCGCTTACACAAAAGAAAACCTTTTCCATCACCGCCCATGAAAAGGCTATAGGATTAGGCTGGATGATTGAAAATAAAAAATATGGTAAATGGTTGTGGCATGGTGGTGGAACCGGTGGCTATTCTTCTTCTATTACCTTGGATTTGGATAGGAAAAATGCCGTTATCATTTTATCCAATGTCTCAGGTTTTTCAGAGGATGTGGTAAACATTTCAAATCTAGGTTCTCGGTTAATGGAAATCATCGAAGATTGACTCCTCTCCTCCATGTCTGCCATGATTACGCTAACAAACTGACATCAAGAAAAATGGGCTTATTTATCCAAATTAAAACTTGTGATTTGATAAATACCTTTTAATGTCAAATTGCCATCAACGGTTTTAAACCGCTCTCCCAAATTATTCATTAAAGAAGACATTCCTCCAGTCAAAATCACTTGATAGTTACAATTGGTTTCCTGCTCTATAGCTTCAATCATCCCTCTCACCAATCCGGAATAACCATAAAAAATACCTGCCTGAATGGCATGAACGGTATCTTTACCCAAGGCTGATTCAGGCATTTTTAATTCCACTTTAGGCAGTTTAGCCGTATTGGTAAACAGCGAATTGATTGCTGTTTTGATACCAGGAAATATATTGACTCCTGTTACCATACCACTTTGATCTACCACACTAAAAGTAAGAGCCGTTCCAAAATCTACAATGATACAGGCGGAGTTGTATCGTAAATAAGCAGCAGTAATATTGGCCATTAAATCCGTTCCGATTTCTGTCGGGTTCATTGCCTTAACAGGAAGCAAACCATAACTGTTTTCATTGATCACATAAGGCGCTTTGCGAAAGAAACCCAAACACAAGCGTGTCAATACTGGCAACAAGTCTGGAACAACAGTACTCAATCCGATTTGATCTATTTTATCTGCAGTCCAATTTTTCTCTAGAAAAAAGAGGGCCAATTTTTTTTCCAGGTCATATACTTTCATCCCTTTCTTTGTGGGAATACGAAGCTCTTCTTCCCAGGAATCATCTGCTTGCTGATAGAAACCAAACACAATATTAGAATTGCCTGCATCGATGGATAAAAACATAGGTCGTTGAATTTAGTGTCAAAGATAAAAATAGTAAGTGAAGCAGTTATAAGGAATCTGTGAATAATATTTTCGAGAAAGGCCCGACTGGTTAAAGGTAAAGTTGCTCAATTTTATTAATTTCAAGTTATGTATACTGTAAGAAAAGGAAAAAAAGAAGACTTGCCAGCTATTCTTGATTTGATCAAAGAACTGGCCCTTTATGAGAAAGCACCTGATGAAGTGACCAATACACTTGAAATGATGGAAAAAGACGGGTTTGGCCCGGAACCTGTGTTTGGCTTTTTCGTTGTCGAGAAGGGGGAAGAGAAAACCATAGTAGGTACTGCCATTTATTATTACCGCTACAGCACTTGGAAAGGCAAACGTTTGTATTTGGAAGATTACATTATAACCGAAAAAGAGCGTGGCAAAGGTGCTGGAAAATTACTCTTCGAAAGGGTACTGGCAAAATCATTAGAAGACGGTTGTACCGGAATGATGTGGCAAGTTCTGGATTGGAATGAGCCGGCTATAAATTTTTACAAAAAATATGGTGCAAGTATGGAAGAGGAGTGGATCAACTGCAACCTTCAGTCTGAAGAAATTCGGGCGCTTATATAATAGGTATTCTCCAACTAGTTGCTTTTACTGGCACTATCATTGACAATAAAAGAAGATGCCATTGGACTGCTATGCTGATACTAAAACGTCAGTATGTGACTGGTTTTTATATGATTGTGACCATGCATAGTAGTGCTAAGGACTGTTTCAAGTATAATTTTCCTAAAGGTATTTGGTCAAGTTTAAACCTCATGCCCTAAATTCTTGTTACCCTACTATGAAAGGTTTTAGATTCAGCAAATTTGTTCCTGAAAAGGACGAAGATAAAAATACTTTTGAGCAACTTTTGGATATCTTCCTTCAGTTGGTCACCATGACAGGTGGAGATGCAGCTGAGGCACTTAGCTGGCTTACCGATTTGGACAAGCGATACAATATGACCAAGCCAGGCTATGGCATTGGAGACTTTATTGAGGACCTTAAGAGCAAAGGCTACCTGGATGAAAAACAAGGAAATGGAGGTTTTAAAATCACCGGTAAAGCGGAACAAACCATTCGTAAAAGTGCACTGGAAGAAATATTTGGCAAACTTAAGCGAGGAAAAGGTGGACAACACAAGACCAATCATACCGGGCCCGGCGAAGAAAGGGGCACCGATCGCAGACCTTTTGCTTTTGGAGATAACCTTGACCAAATAGCCCTCACCGATTCTTTGAGGAATGCCCAGATCAACCATGGTTTTTCTGGTGACTTTCTGCTAACCGAAGATGACTTGGAAGTGGTGGAAAGCGAAGCCAGTACACAGACCTCCACCGTCTTAATGATCGACATTTCTCACAGCATGATTCTATACGGTGAAGACCGGATCACTCCTGCCAAAAAAGTGGCAATGGCTTTGGCTGAATTGGTCAAAACCAGGTACCAAAAGGATACGCTGGATGTAATTGTATTTGGAAATGATGCCTGGCAAATTGAAATAAAAGATCTCCCTTACCTACAAGTAGGCCCTTACCATACCAACACCGTGGCAGGCTTGGAATTGGCCATGGACCTGCTTCGAAGAAGAAAAAATCCTAACAAGCAAATATTTATGATCACTGATGGTAAACCTACCTGCTTGAAGGTAGGCATCAAATACTATAAAAACAGCTTTGGTATAGACAGCAAAATCCTAAAGGAAACGTTAAAACTCGCTGCGCAATGCAGAAAAATGAAGATCCCTGTAACCACCTTTATGATTGCCTCCGACCCCTACCTAAAGGAGTTTGTAAAGGAATTCACCACAGTGAATAACGGCAATGCCTATTATAGCAATCTGCAGGGGCTTGGACATTTAATTTTTGAAGATTACAGAAGAAATAGAACGAAACGTTTTTAAAACATGGAATACACAGAAATGAGCAATAAAGATCTACTAAAAATAAAAACCCTGGGACAATTAAAGGCCGTTGGTTACAGTTCCAAAACCATCAAAGAAGAACTTAGAAGCAACCTTATTAAAAAAATCAAGAACAAAGAAAATGTTTTCGAAGGCGTTTGGGGTTATGAAGATACAGTTATTCCTGATATAGAAAGAGCCATTCTTTCCAAGCACAATATCAACCTTTTGGGCTTACGGGGTCAGGCCAAAACAAGGATAGCAAGGATGATGACCATGCTATTGGATAATTATGTACCTGTTGTGGAAGGAGCAGAACTGAATGATGATCCTTTAAGTCCAATTTCAACCTTTGCCAAAGACTTAATCGCTGAAAAGGGTAATGATACCCCAATTTATTGGTGGGCAAAAGAAGACCGTTATACTGAAAAACTGGCCACACCAGATGTGTCCGTAGCAGATTTGATAGGTGATGTGGATCCCATAAAGGCAGCAACGATGAAACTGTCATATAACGACGAAAAAGTAATTCATTTTGGCTTAGTACCACGATCCAACCGCTCCATTTTTGTCATCAACGAATTACCGGATCTGCAGGCAAGAATTCAGGTGGCTCTCTTTAATATTCTTCAAGAGGGTGACATACAGATCAGGGGCTTTAAATTAAGGCTTCCTTTGGATCTTCAATTTGTCTTTACTGCCAATCCAGAGGATTATACCAATAGGGGCAGCATAGTAACACCACTTAAAGACAGGATCGAAAGCCAGATCATTACCCATTATCCAAAAAGCATCGCAATTGGCAGAAAAATAACCGAACAGGAAGCCAAAATCAAGGACAGGCCTATGTCTCAGATTCACGTACCTGAGCTGATGAAGGACCTGATCGAACAAATAGCGGTAGAGGCAAGAGAAAGTGAATACGTGGATGAAAAGAGTGGCGTATCTGCCAGACTGACCATTTCCGCTTATGAAAACCTGATTTCCGCTGCCGAACGCAGATTGTACCTTAACAATGAAAATGAGACCATTGTCCGAATCGTGGACCTTATCGGCGTAATTCCGGCAATCACGGGCAAGGTAGAACTTGTCTATGAAGGAGAACAAGAAGGCGCCGGAATTGTAGCTTACAATCTAATTGGAAAGGCCATCCGCACCATGTTTGCCAAAAACTTCCCTTCACCTGAGCAGAAAAAGAAAGCCAAAGAAGGCAATCCTTATGTACTTCCCTTGTCTTGGTTTGGTGAGGGAAATAGCCTGGATATACTCGCTTCCCAAAGCGATAAAGAATACAAAAAGCGTCTTCATGATGTACCAGGCTTAGAAAGCATCACCACCCAATTTGTAAAAGACCTTCCTGAAATGGAAAAAGAGTTCTACATGGAGTTTGCACTGCATGGTTTGGCCGAACACAGTCAACTGAGTAAAAAATTACTGGACACAGGCATGCAATTCAATGACTTGTTCAGCAGCATGTTTGACTTGGGTGCACCTGGAGATGAAGAAGAAGAGGATGATGACTTTGACGGGCAATAGACCCAGATAGATTGGGATTAGGGCATTTTTACTAAGCCTCCACTTTCAAATGCTCCTTTGATAACAACAGGAACAATTTCCCTAGGGAATTGTTCCTGTTGTTTTGACCAAACCATTCGACCGACACCTAATGCTCAAAGAGCTGAAATAAAACGCTACTTCAGAAGCTTAGGCATTTCAAAAGTATTAGCTATTTAAGCTTGCTTTGTTTTGCAGGTTTTCAAGCCAAAAATTCTGTAAAGTGGACAGAAACTTATCAGGCTAGTTAATAAAAATATGGCAGAAATAACGATTAATATTACCCCAACTACTCCCGTCACGGTCCCTGAGAAATAGAGATAGATTGCAACTATAGCAATTAATGTTCTTACTATTCTGTCGGCTGATCCCATGTTTTTTGTCATGATGATTTTATTTTTGTTGAAAAAGAAATTTGAAGAGCATAGGAACCCATTATGAGCTCATGCATCTAATACAATAAAAATAAACCTTATAATTCAGAATATAAGTGATTTATATCACCTAAGACAAAATCTCTTTAGCAATGCCTACACTTTAAAAACCAACATTTATTATTGACCAACAAATTGTAAAATTTCGTTTACCATAAGCTCTTTCTCGGTAAATGGAATCAAATGTCCTTCCCCTTTTATGGTTTTAATCTCCAACCATTTTTCAGGGATTTTATCCTCCGAAAACTTAACATTTCCATAAGGTACCAATCCATCCTTATCCCCGTGGATATGTAAAATTGGAGAGTTTATCTGATCCCAGCTGGTAACAAAAGTCCGAAGTTCTTCTTCATGAGAATACTTTTCATCGGCAGCCACTCTCAGGGATTTGGAAACCATCCATCTGGTACTTTTATACAAGGCCAGTTTGCCAAACCATAAGTATTTCTCTTGGTCAGGATCCAAGGCTGGAGCGATCATTATCGTGCCAGTCAGCCAATCCGGATCTTGAATGGCAGTATAGCCGGCAATGGTTGCTCCAAAGGAATGACCAATGGTAAAGACCTCTCGATTTTCCCGCACTTCTTTCACCAAGGCATCTATTGCCTTGTACTGATCGGGAATGGGTTGGTAATTGCCATAATCAGAATAACCATAACCTAGCCGGTCGATGATAAGAATGGAAAATTGCTTTCTTAAAGTGTCTTCCTGAATATACGGTAGGAAGGCAGAAGAAGAACCTGGCGCTCCATGAATAAACAATAAAATGGGTGCATCCTTGTCTTGATTTTCGTACCATAGCCACCTTAAAGAATACTTTTCTAAATAATTGATATCAAAAGAAATGTCCTTCTTTTCCATCAATTTATTGAGGCTTTTATCACTGTCTCTGAAAGAAAAACAGCCTGAAAAAAGTGGCACTAATAAAAAAGACAATAGAAGAAACCTGATGGTATTTTGATTCATAAAGGTGGGTTTAATGATGGAAACGAAAACCAACCACTACTAGTTTATAATTTGAGGTAAATTACTGATGCTTCAGACTTT
>TARA_R110001599_G_scaffold12551_24_pt1 | contig 14821 bp, 13 predicted proteins | sample TARA_R110001599 | Tara Oceans TARA_R110001599 (sample SAMEA4398360) | marine metagenome | biome: Polar Biome; feature: [MES] marine water layer (ENVO:01000295) within the mesopelagic zone...; material: water (ENVO:00002006), including particulate matter (ENVO:01000060) such... | reverse complement strand
ATTTGCTCATACAAACCCCAATTACGTTTGACGTTATCTTTTATCGCTATGTTAGCCGGTAAACGATACCGATCTCAACGTTTAATCTGCACTTATCGGCCATATGGCCACATGTTTGATATGGGATCTCACCCAAGGATGCGAAACCCCCATTCAATATCACCTGAACGTTATGGGTTTGCGCATGTTCCAAACATTGTCACAGAACCTACTTAGTACCTTGTGTCTATGACTTAAACCGGAAGCGGTGCAAGACATAAAAAAACGCCCCGGCCAAACACCGGGGCGTTTTCACAGGATCGTTATGAAACGATCAATCTTTTTTCGCGTCCGTTTCTTGTTTCGGACGCGAGGTAACCACCTCGTCAATCAAGCCAAATTCCTTGGCCTGATCCGGGGTCAGGAAGTTATCACGCTCCATCGCGTCTTCAATGGTCTTAAGATCACGGCCGGTATGTTCGACATAAATCTCGTTAAGACGCTGACGCAGTGCCAGAATTTCGCGAGCATGGATTTCGATATCCGATGCCTGCCCCTGGAACCCACCGGATGGTTGGTGGATCATAACACGCGCATTAGGCAGGCTATAACGCTTGCCCTTTGCACCCGCCATCAGCAACAGCGAGCCCATAGAGGCCGCCTGCCCCATGCACACCGTTGATACATCACAACGGATGTATTGCATGGTGTCATAGATCGCCAATCCCGACGTCACCACCCCACCCGGGGAGTTGATATAGATCGAAATATCCTTATCCGGATTTTCCGATTCGAGATGCAGCAACTGCGCGCAGATCAGTGACGACATGCCGTCATGAACCTGGCCGTTGATGAAGACAATCCGCTCCTTAAGAAGTCGGGAAAAGATGTCATAAGCCCGTTCACCACGGCTGGTTTGTTCAACCACCATCGGCACGAGCGTGTTCATCTGTGCTTCAATCATCGACTGCAATCTCCTTGCTGCATCCTAAACCGGTATGTCGGACGGATTACTTTTCTTCCGATTTGTCGGCTTTTTTCTTGGCGGCCGGCTTTTTCGCAGCAGCTTTCTTGGCCGGAGCCTCTTTGTCTGCAGCTTTTTTCGCCGGTGCCTTCTTGGCAGCCGATTTCTTCGGAGCTTCGTCTTCCTCTTCAGGCTTCAGAAGGTCTTCAACCGAAACGGTCTTTTCTTCCACCTTGGCGAGTTCGACGATGTAATCAACGACCTTGTCTTCATATACAGGGCCTTGAAGCCCCTGCAAGGCCTGCGGGTTATTTTTATAGAATTCAATAACCTGCTGTTCCTGACCCGGATATTTCTGGGCTTCGGCAACAAGGACTTTATTCACATCTTCCTGGGTAACCTGGATGTCGTTCTTACGACCGACTTCCGCCAGCAACAGGCCCAGAAGAACGCGGCGTTCTGCGATTTCGCGGAATTCAGCGGTCAATTCTTCTTCAGACTTGCCTTTGGTTTCGTCATCTTCCTGACCGGCTTCACGTGCCTGTTTGATCTGGCCGATAATACCTTCCAGTTCGTTGTCGACCAAGCTGGTCGGCAGTTCGAAGCTGTGGTTTTCAGCCAAAGCGTCAAGAAGCTGACGTTTCATTTTCTGACGGGCAACCGATTCGTACTCACGGCCGTAATCCTTGCGGATTGCGTCTTTAAGCGAATCAAAGCTTTCCTGGCCGAGTTTCTTGGCAAGTTCATCGTCAAGAGCAGCGGGTTTCTTTTCCTTGATTTCCTTAACGGTAACGTCGAACTCGGCATCTTTACCTGCCAGTTCTGCGGAACCGTATTCTTCAGGGAATTTAACCTTAACAACCAGTTCGTCACCGGCGTTAACACCAGTCAACTGGTCTTCGAAACCTTCGATGAAGGAATTCGAACCAAGTTCGAGTTCGTAATCTTCGGCTTTGCCGCCGTCGAATGCTTCGCCGCCAATTTTACCAAGGAAATCGATGACAACAACGTCATCTTTTTTCGACTTGCGCTTGCGTGCAAGCGGCTCGGTCGTGCCCTGTGCTTTTGCGATACGATCAAGCGTTTCGTTGACTTTTTCGTCATCAAGCTCAACAACTTCGCGGGTCAGCGTCAGCTTTTTGAAGTCCATTGGTTCGATGGCCGGAATGATTTCGATTACGATTTCGAATTCAAGATCCTTGCCTTCTTCAAACGAAGTAACTTCGATTTTCGGCTGAACAGCCGGGCGCAGGTCATTGTCGTTAAGAACTTTACCGGTGTTTTCGTTCACAGCGGTTTCAAGAACTTCGCCCATGACAGTCTGGCCATAGCGCTGGCGCAGCAGTTTCGCCGGAATTTTGCCCGGACGGAAACCCGGGAGGCGAACCTGGTCTTTGATCTCGTCGAGCTTGGCGACGACTTTTTCTTCAATCTGAGCGGCGGGCACAACGACTTTAAACTCGCGCGCCAGGCCTTCATTTTTGGTTTCAGTAACCTGCATAGATAACTCTTTTGCTTGGTTCGAATAATGTCCGTTACGCGACGCAGTCCGGACGTCAGAAAGTCAATATGACTAAACGAATATGCATCATGGTCTTAATTTATGGTCCGCTTATGGTACGGGCGAAGGGACTCGAACCCCCACGAATTGCTTCACCAGGACCTAAACCTGGCGCGTCTACCAATTCCGCCACGCCCGCACATAAGCATACCAAAACACACCGACAGTACCGGTGTGGGTGCGCCTTAATACAAACTTCGCTTGCCTCATGCAAGCATCGCCTTTTAGCCAAATGCATTCCGTCTGACATTTATATCCAAACCGGCTGAATTTCTTTATTTTACAATATTGCCTGCAGGGGCGAAAAAATGTCGCATCAAGGCCCAAACAACCGTCCTGGCCGACCTGATTTATACAGATGCACAGACCAAAGTCGCCGGAAGATATTTATCTTTCAAGATTTTATGACAAAAGAACCCGTCCAAATCACGAGGATTCGAAGGGCAATAATTATGGTCACTTGAATGACTTGCCCCGAATGACGGGAACGCAATCCATTTGCGTTCGATCTGTTAAATTATTTGGGCAAGGATCGCCAAAGCTCCCCCAACAGAACGGGCAAATGCTTTGGGATATCTTCGGCAATCAATCCCGGTCCAATATCGGCGCCAGCGTGCGCATGCAACCAAACAGCCATACAAGCAGCATCAAACATATCCATGCCCTGCGCCATTAACCCGCCGATAATCCCCGACAGAACATCCCCCGACCCCGCTGTTGCCAACCAGGGTGCATTGATCACGCTGATTGCGGCACGTCCGTCAGGTGCGGCAATTACAGTATCTGCACCTTTAATCAGGACAGTTGCGCCACTTCGCTTTGCCGCGGCGCGGGCACGCGTTAGCTTGTCGCCTTCGATATCGGGGAACAGGCGGGCAAATTCCCCCTCGTGCGGGGTCAGGACTGTCGGCCCCTGAATTGCAAAAAATAATGTGCTTGGTTGTTCCGAAAAACTGGTTAGCGCATCAGCATCAAGCACAGTACAGCGACAATAATGCAAAAGCTGGATAATCCGGCTCCGCGTTTCATCACCAATTCCGAACCCCGGCCCAATGACCACGGCATTGTGGCGACAATCTTTCAAAAGCTCGTCAAGATTTGCGATTGGGGCGGTCATGATGCCGGGACTATCGGATGCATAAACAGGCAGAGCTGCCGGTTCGGCGACGACTGTCAAAAGTCCCGCCCCTACCCGACGTGCGGCACGCGCCACAAGCCGCGTCGCGCCGGTCATGGTCGCCCCGCCAACCGCCAGCAAATGCCCGCGATGATATTTATGGCCGTCCAAATCGGGCCAATGAATGCCTGCGCGCCAACATGCCGGGTCATTGCGCATTAATGTCGGACGGATATCGCGAACAGTTTGATCGGCAATTCCGATATCACGAATAACCAATTCACCGCACAAAACACGCCCCGGCAATAAATAATGCCCGGGTTTTGCCCGACAGAATGTAACCGTCAGATTTGCCTTGATCGCAACACCACGGATCTCGCCAGTATTGCCATCGACCCCGGTTGGAACATCAACGGCAATCAACGGCACATTGCCTGCGTTAACGGTGTGCACCAGATCGGCAATTTCACCGTCTATCGCCCGGGCCAGTCCTGCCCCAAACAGGCAATCAACAATTAATTCGGCTCCGACCAACAACGCTGGCGAAAGGCGTTCAACGGCCCCGTCCCAGCGTTTGGCATTAAGTGCCGCATCCCCCGTCAGTTTATCGACATCGCATAACAAGCCAAGGCGAACCGACCATCCAGCATTGCGCAACAGACGCGCAATGACAAAGCCGTCCCCGCCGTTATTCCCCGGACCACATAAAACCGTAGCGGATCGCGGCGACCAACGTGATGTGATCTCATCGACCACGGCCGTCCCGGCATTTTCCATCAAAACATCACCGAGGGTTCCGGCTTCGATGGTTTTGCGGTCGGCGTCATACATCTGTTCGGTGGTCAGGATTTCAAGCATATTAACCTGTCAGAAACGCTGTTTTGGCACATGGCCGAATTTGCCCGGAAATCAAACAGACACCGGTAGCTATTTGTTTTCACGATCAGTATATTGCAAACCCAATCGCGAGTCAGAGATTAGGAACAGGACCCATTAATTAAATGTGTTCGGCCCCTAACGCGCAGTCAACTATCCGTACGAGGCTTTTCCGGCATGCATGTTGTCGTGATGGGCGCTGGCGTCATCGGGACGACAGCGGCCTGGTATCTTTTGCAAAACGGTCATCAGGTAACAGTTATTGACCGACAGCACGCAAGCGCGCAGGAAACAAGCTTTGCCAATGGCGGCCAGATTTCCGCGTGCCATGCAACCCCTTGGGCTAATGAACATACACCGGGGCAAATCCTGAAATGGCTGGGCCGCGAAGAGGCACCACTTTTATTTCGGATGCGCTGGGATCCGCAGCTTTTTTCATGGGGCTTGCGGTTTTTACGCAATTGCACCGAAGCACGCGCACGTGAAAACCTTGAAAAATCCCTTCGGGTTGCAACTTACAGCCGTGATTGCCTGAAAAATCTGCGCCAGACACTTGGTCTTGAATATGATCACCTTGAACACGGCATTCTGCATGTTTGCCGGACCGAGGACGAACTGGCATCTGTCGAGAAAACAACCCGTCAAATGCAGGAATTCGGGCTTCGCCGCCATATGGTCAGCGCGCAAGAATGCCTTGAAATCGAACCGGCCCTTCGTGACAGCAATGCCAAAATCATCGGCGGCAGCTTTACCCCCGATGATGAAAGCGGCGACGCCCGAAAATTTACCGAATCCTTGGCAAAACACTGCGTCGAACAGGGTGCGACCTTCAAGCTCGACACCACCATCACAGCCATAAAACGTGATCAAGGCCGGATTACCGCCATCGGCACCGATCAAGGCGATGTCACGGGCGATTGCTATTTGATGTGTCTGGGTAGTTACAGCCCGCTTTTGTTAAAACCGCTTGGCATTCATTTACCGGTTTACCCCTGCAAGGGATATTCGATCAGCATCGACACCACCGGATATAACGGTGCACCGCAAGTTGCCCTGATCGATGACAGTGTCAAAATGGTCTATTCACGCCTTGGGAACCGGTTGCGGGTAGCGGGAACGGCCGAACTGGACGGTTATGACCTTCGAATGTCGGAACGGCGCCAACGAATGATCATGGATAAGGCATTCGAACTGTTTCCAAATTCCGGTGACCGGTCAACAATCGAACATTGGTCGGGACTTCGGCCGGTAACACCTGATTCTGCCCCTGTCATTAGTGATACCAAATATGATAATCTGTATTTAAACACGGGGCACGGGACATTGGGCTGGACCATGAGTTGTGGGTCCGGCAAGGCCGTTGCTGATTTAATCGACGGCCGTACGCCTGATATTTCGCTTCTCGGGCTGGGCATCGACCGTTTTTAAACGTTTGACTGGATGACCATGGGACCAGGGGCAAATTTAATCAACGACAACCCGGTTGGCACCGAAACCGCACCATTGGCAGATCAGGTTGTGCTTGATGCCCTGCCCTATGCTGCGGTTATTTGCGACAGGGGCGGCAAGGTTTTGCAATGCAACGAAGCCATGGCCCAACTGATCGGGGTTGCGCGTGACAAAATGATCGGGCGCAAGGCCGGTTTTTTGTCCGCAGGCCTTCTCAATGACATTGATGACGTCTTTGCATCTGGCCGGACATGGCGCGGGGATATCGTTCTGGTCAATGCCAACGATGACAGCCATGTTTGTGACCTGTCCATCGCACCGCTTGAATATTTCGGCGGTACCGAAACACGAACCGCTGTTCTGATGACCTTGCTTGAAAATGATCGGCAACAACAGGCCGAGCGGACATTGATGGAACAAAACCGCGAACGATCCGATTCGAACGCATCAAAATCAGACTTCATTGCTAATATGGGCCATGAATTGCGCACTCCGCTTAACGCAATCATTGGCAATTCCGAACTGATTGCACATGGCGTGTTGGGTGATTTACCCGACGGATATCGCGATTGCGGGCGCGATGTTCACGAAGCCGGGACTCATTTGTTGGAACTGGTCAACAATGTTCTGGATGTTTCCAAACTTTCCAACGGTTCCATGGCATTGCAACTGTCCGAAGAAGACGTTGTTTCCGTCACACAGGAAGCCGCAAAGCTTGTCCGCGATGACATCAAAAAACGCCATCACAAGCTCACCCTTGATCTTCCGAGCAAACCATTAGTAATGCAATGTGATCGGCTAAAACTTAAACAAATCCTGATCAACATCCTCAGCAATGCTGCAAAATTTACCCCCGACCACGGTAAAATTTCGATCTCGCTAAAAGCACATGATGATGAAATCAGCTTTGCCGTTCAGGATAATGGCGTGGGTATGAGTCCCAATGACATTCCGCGTGCCCTTGCCCGATTCTCACAGCTTCACCCCACCGGGGTCAAGGAAAGTGCCGGTACCGGTCTTGGTCTGCCACTGGCAAAGCTTCTAATCGAGCTACATGGCGGGCGACTAAGCATCGAAAGCGACCTCGGCAAGGGGACAACTGTTCGCATTGCCCTACCCCGTATCTAGCCCCTGTAGCGCGAAGAACACTGAAAGAACAAAGGCCCGACGAATAAAGAGCCGGGCCTCTTGCCTGATTGACGGCTTATTGCATGGCCGATTGGTTCATTTGATCATGGCGCATGCGGATTTCCCCGGGCCAGCGACTTTTGATATAGGAAAGCGCGCCGATGATTTCATCATCCGTCAGGACACCTTCAAACCCCGGCATTGACGACTGATAGCCATCCCCAATCACCTTTGCCGGACCGTATTTGGTCAGGGCAAACAAAAGCCCATCGGGATGATGCCATGTATGACCCGTTTCATCATGAGGAGGTGCCGGCATCAAGCCGTCTTTGCCGCGTTTACGCCAATTGGCTTCGCCCTTGAAGTCGCGGCCATGGCAGGACGCACAATTGGCGTCATAAACCTTCTTGCCCATTGCAACCAGTTGCAGATCGTCGGATTGCAGGCGAATTTGCGCAACATCATCATTCTTGCCTGTGCCATAGAAAATGGCAGCTCCCACGATGATTGCAGACACAGCTCCGCCAATGGCAAAAATCAATTTCTTTTTCACCGAACTTCTTCCTTTTCGGGATTAATGGCTATCTCGCCAGATCGTTGATAATGGGACAATGCGGACGGTGATCGCCATGACAGGCGTCAACCAGATGCGACAGGGTCTTTTGCAGGCTTTGCAATTCCGAGATCTTACGTTCGATCTCGGCCAGATGTGATTTGGCGATTTCCTTTACATCGGCCGAAGCCCGGTTACGGTCTTCATAAAGCGATAGCAAACCACGGCAATCCTCGACCGAGAATCCAAGCCCTCGCGACCGTTGTAAAAAGCGCAACTTGTGCAGGTCGTCATCGTTATAATCACGATACCCATTGCCAAGACGCCCGGGCTTCACCAGCCCGATATCCTCATAATAGCGGATGGTTTTTGCCGGAAGGCCGCTATCGCGTGATGCGTCGGAAATATTCATGATTTATCCCCCCGTGATTTCCACCCTCGCAGCATCAACGAGTTGCTCACAACAGAAACCGAACTTAGCGCCATCGCCGCCCCGGCAATTGCCGGGCTTAGAATGCCAAATGCTGCCAGTGGCACACCGATAACGTTATAGCCAAAGGCCCAGAACAGATTTTGCGCAATTTTACGCCGGGTGGCGATCGACACGTCAATCGCGCCCGCCACCAATGCCGGATCAGACCGCATCAGGGTAATTCCGGCGGTTTCCATCGCAACATCTGTTCCACCGCCCATGGCAATGCCGACATCAGCCGCGGCCAGTGCGGGCGCATCATTAATACCATCCCCGACCATCGCCACATGACGCCCGGCTTTACGCAGTTTTTCGACTTCACGTGCCTTATCTTGCGGGCGAATACGCCCCCGTCCCTCTTCAAGCCCAAGCTCGGCCGCAACATAAGCAGCAACGTCTTCGCCATCGCCCGATAACATGATGCTATTGATGCCACGCGCCTTCAGATCGGCAATCGCCTGTTTTGCCGATGCCCGTATCCGATCCTCCAACGTAATGAAGCCTGAAAACTTGCCGTCCATCGCCACCAGAATGACGGTCTGCCCCCGGCTTTCATATTCGGAAACCTGATTGATAAAATCATCCTCCGGCAATGCAATACCAAGGTCAACCAACATGGCTTCGCTGCCAATCACGACCTGACGACCCTCAACCGTTGCCGTAACCCCGGCACCGGTCTTGCTGCTGAAATCAGTAATATCGGGGATTTTGACACCCTGATCACGCGCCGCATCGACAACCGCACGGGCCAACGGATGCTCGCTTGCGGCCTGCACGGCGGCTGCCATGCGCAACAGATCGGATCGATCTACATCCTTGGCCGGTTTGATATCACGAACCGTCGGTCTGCCCTCGGTCAGGGTTCCGGTTTTATCAAACACCACGGTATCGACATTATGCGCCTGTTCAAGTGCATCAAAATTGCGGATTAAAATACCACTTTTGGCTGCGGCCCCCGTCCCGGCAACCAATGCCGTCGGCGTCGCCAATCCCAAGGCACAGGGGCAGGCAATCACCAAAACCGAAACCGCTGCAACAATCGACGTTTCAAGTGTCGCACCGAATACCATCCACCCGCCAAGAGTGATCAATGCAATCACAATGACCGCCGGAACAAAGATGCCCGATACCTTGTCGACCAGTTTTTGGACCGGTGCCTTACCCGTCTGGGCCTGTTCGACCAGTCGAATGATACGCGACAGCGTGGTGTCTTCGCCAATCGCCGTCACTTCGATATCCAGACGCCCGGTACCATTCACCGCACCGCCAACCACATGATCGCCCGATACACGTGCGACGGGCCGCGTTTCGCCGGTAATCAGGCTTTCATCCAATTCACTTTCGCCCGCCGATACCTTGCCATCAACCGGAATACGTTCACCCGGCAAAACCCGAACGATATCGCCAATCGAAAGCTCGGCGATGTCAACTTCGACCTCGCCATTGGCCGCATCAAGTTTGCGCGCGCGGCGTGGTCGCAACGCCATCAATTCACGAATGGCCGCCGATGCCCCGCGCTTGGCACGTTCTTCCATGATCTTGCCCGCCAAAATCAAGGTAACGATGGCAGCAGATGCCTCGAAATACAGATGCGTCTGCCCACTTTCACCTGCGGCAAGCATGTTATAAAGGCTCAGGAAATAGGCCGCCGACGTACCAAGCGCGACCAGCACATCCATATTCGCACTGGCATTGCGCAGCGCCATCCACGCCCCGCGATAGAACCGCCAGCCAATGATAAACTGGACCGGCGTCGCCAATGCCAATTCAACCCAGGGGGCAAGATGCAGATCAACGCCCAGATACATCCAGATCATCTGCGCCACAAGTGGTGCGGTCAGGATGATTGCAGCACCCAGCCATAAAAGGGATTTGTCGATACCGGTATTCTTGGCGTCGGCGCCCCCTGCATCGACGGACGCGTCCGATTTGTTACGTGATACAGCATGATATCCGGCCTTTTCAACGGCTGCGATGACTTGCGCATCGTCAACCTGCCCTGCAACAGTGTGCAGATCGGCACGTTCCATGGCAAAATTCACACTGACCTCGGTCACGCCGGGCAGCTTGCCCAATACCTTTTCGACACGCAGCGCACAATTTGCACAGGTCATGCCGTCAATATCGAAAGACATGCTTTCATCTTCGACGACATATCCGGCATTGCGGATTGCACCGGCAAGATCCCCAACCGAATGGCGCGCAGAATCGTATCGGATATGGACCGAGTTCAGGGCAAGATTAACATCCGCATTCACGCCCGGCAGCTTGGCAAGTGCCTTTTCAACGCGACCGACACAAGATGCACAACTCATCCCGCCAACCTGAAGCGTTATATCATGTTGCGCCGCGCTATCTTCTGCGGGTGGCACATTAGGCGCACCATTGCCGGCATCATGCGCATTGAGGTCTGATTGCCTGTCCATATTAATCACCATTTGAGGATCGATAACTCTTATATGGACGACCATAGAGGTTCCAGCAACTGGAAGGTCAAGGCAAATTTTTACCCCTGCAATTCAAACCGACCAAATTATTCTATGTGTTGATCAGACACAAAAAAGCCCCGAACAATGTCGGGGCTTTGATTGAGGTCTTGCAGCCTTATACGTTTACAGTCTTAACCGTGCGGATTGGGTTCGCCCACAGCGCGGAACTGAATATAGTTCGGCAGGCCCATCATATCGATCAAACGGATCTGCTGTTCCAGCCAGTAAGCATGATCTTCTTCGCTGTCATCAAGCAGAACCGTCAACATGTTCCGGGTCTGAAAATCGTCTTCCTTCTCGGCGATCTTGATCGCCTTTTTCAAAAGATCGATCACATGATATTCGTGTACAAGATCATTTTTCATCATCTCGGGCACGGTTTTACCGATATTGATCGGACTGCGCGATGCGGTATCGGGCACACCTTCAAGGAACAGAATACGCTCGATCAAACGTTTAGCATGTTCGAGTTCTTCGTCCTTTTCATGATGCATGCGGGTGTAAAGCGCATGCAGTCCCCAATCGAGATACATCTCGGCATGGGTGTTGTACTGATCGGCCGCCGACAATTCAGCCGTAAGCTGCTTGTTCAGTGCGTCGATAACTTTCTTGCTACCCTTCATGGCGCATAAGCTCCCAAATTGTTAGTCGCCGTCGCCAGAACGGCTTTGAATGTAATTCTGCATCCCGACATTTTCGAGTTGCCACTGCTCGGTCTCAAGCCAATCGACGTGTTCTTCCTGATCTTCGAGGAATTTAACCAAAAGATCACGGGTGACAAAATCCTCGGCCTGTTCGCAGGCGGTAATCGCCTCGCGCAATACCGGAAGGCTTGCCAACTCGAACTTCATGTCACAGGAAACGATTTCCTCGACATTCTCGCCGATCATAAGCTTGTTAAGGTTCTGAAGGTTAGGCAGCCCCTCAAGGAACAGAATGCGCTCGATGCTCTCATCGGCGCGTTTCATTTCCTTGATTGAAAGCTTGTACTCGTACTCGCCCATTTCTTCGACACCCCAGTCACGAAGCATGCGGGCGTGCAGGAAGTACTGGTTAATCGCGGTCAACTGATTGGTCAGAATGCGATTAAGGTATCCGATGATCTTGGGATCACCTTTCATGGGGGTACTCCTGATGATTGGTCTGATCAAATAGTGGGATCGGCCCAACCTCTTTTCAAGTAAAAAATGAGATTTTGATTACCATTATCAATAAATTACGCGTTTTTTCGCAAACTTCCTAAAGTTACGTATCAAGTAAAAATCATTCGCAGACAAATCTATGCGAATGCTTATCGTTGCAATTATTTAGGAGATATTTCCAAACACTTGAAATAGCTGTGGTTGCGAATCGCGCTCATACCCGAACAAAATGATATAGCGGACCATCAATCTGGTTCTTGTCGATCATCTGCAGGCCCCGAACGCCATTCATCATACGGCGGGGTTCTGTAATGCCTCAATTTCTGCATCACACAATATTCAAATGAAAAACTCAACATTAGGCCAAAAAACAAAAAGCCGGACAAAATGTCCGGCTTCTGCTTACACAGCTGCCTATAAACTGGCGCTGTCGAAATTTAGTCTGGCTTAGGCGATCGCGTCGCGCGCTGCTTTACGAGCAACATCTTTGATCTGCCAATGCGAAATTCCGACATCATCCAGGTCACGCTTGTCAAGATTGTAGAGTTCATTCGCGACAGAGCGTGCATAGGCCCAACGGCGAACAGCAACGAGAATACTGGACAGGAACATGTTGAACCTCCTTGGGTTTTAAAAAAACAGAACGCTTGCCTGCGGGGTCTCCGCTTTGGTTGGCGCGTTCATTACTTCACTTTCTGCAATGCAATATGATCGCACTCCGGAAAACTCTCAATGCCAAAGATTGCATATCATCTATTCCATTACGTCACAGTTGAATGGGTTCAATTCCATCACCTATGGCCATAAACAGACTAAAAATAAAACAGAATCATATATTTCGGCGTTTTTCTGCATATACGGCAGCGCAACATACCCCTGCCCCATACGCCACATATGTGCCATCAGACCGCAGCCAAAGGCATAAGTTCGCTTTGATCCGCACGAAGCTGATCGCGAACTTCCATCGCCAAGGCAAAAAATTGTTCCCGAACAGCACCAGCATGTGGATTGGCGTTCTCGATGGCCCAAAAGACACCCGGTGCATCATGGCGCACCATTTCAGTCGCCCCCACCAACAGATCGAAACTGGCCGTCGTCATGCGGGTTGGCAGCGGATCCATCCGCACAAGAACCTTGGCGATCAAATGTGTAACCCCCTGAACAATGGCTGCTTCGCGGTCATGTTCTTCGGGGGTAACCACAAACACATTCAGGCCAAGAGTCCGGCGCAGGAAGGCCGCGACCCGGCAAAACCGCTGCCCCCGAACAGGACAAATGGCGATTTTCAGCCCGGCAATCCCCGCTCGTGCACTTTGTGGTCCAAATAGCGGATGGGTTCCGATGATATCGACATGATCCGGAAGCCCCGCCCGCATAAGGCGCGCCGGTTCAATTTTGACTGACCCAACGTCAAGCACGATGGCACCGGGCCGCAAATGCGATGAGATATCACTGATAACCGACGCCATTTGTGAAACCGGCACCGCCAGAATAACAATATCACAGGCCGCGGTTGCCACAAGATCAGCACACCGGACATTACCTTGACCGGCGGATGCCGAAACATCTGCATTGCGATCATGGACAAGCAGTGAAAAATATGGGGCAAGATGACGGGCGATCAACTGCCCAAAAGCACCGAACCCGAAAATCCCGACCGACGGGCATGAAGAAAATGGAAATAAAGAAGGCATCGTCTGTCTCCGCAGAGCTGCGATGCCGGTGCCTGTTTTATATTTCAACCGCCGACGACGCAGCGGTTGAACATAGAAAACGTCCCCGCCTTATGTGGCAGGGCCGTAATAGAAATCAGCAAACAGGCAAATAACGGTTTTCATGCCGATAATTAACAATGCCAGGTGCCGCGTTGTCAATATGTGACGAAAATCGATTACCCCCTGCATCATCAGGTCTGCGGCGATTTGCCAAAGAAACAATTCTTCGTCCGATGATGTTAGCGCTAACATTTATGGTAACAATTTGTTTCAATACGCCAAATAGACACAATTCGTTACAGTAAGCCCGATGCAATCTTCACGGTCAGGTCGCAAGGTGTTGCGGTAAAAATTAAAAACTCCGGGAGGAAGAAATGAAACTCACACACAATATTCTCAGCCGCGGGACCATGCTGGCCGCGATCTGCCTGCCTGTCTTTGCATTGACCATGCCCAATGCCCGGGCCGAGCCAACAGTCGAAGTTTTGCATTATTGGACATCCGGCGGCGAAGCCAAGGCCGCATCCGCGCTTAAGAAAGATTTCGAAGGTCACGGCGGCAAATGGATCGACAGCCCCGTCGCAGGTGGCGGCGGATCAGCCGCGATGACGGTCCTGCGTTCACGGGTTCTTTCGGGGGATGCCCCGACGGCAGTACAGCTTAAAAGCCCGGCAATCCTCGAATGGGCCGAACAGGGTGCATTGGCGAACCTTGACGATGTCGCAACAAAGGAACATTGGAACGATATCCTGCCCAAACGATTACAAACCCTGATGCAATATGATGGTCATTATGTTGCCGTTCCGGTGAATATCCACCGGACGGATATGATCTGGGCCAACCCGGAACTGCTTGCCAGTGTCGGCGCTGGCGACGTGCCAAAATCCTGGGATGAATTCAACACACTCGCCGAAAAGCTTCAGGCCAAGGGTGTCATCCCACTGGCACTTGGTGGTCAACCATGGCAGGAAGTCATTCTTTTTGAAAACGTGGTTCTGGGGATTGGCGGCACTGAATTCTATCAAAAGGCACTGATCGATCTGGATGAAGAAGCCCTGAAATCTGACACGATGAAAAAAGTGTTCGATGAAATGCGTATTCTGCGCGGCTTCGTCGACGCCGATTTTTCCGGCCGTGACTGGAATCTGACAACGGCAATGGTCATGAATGGCAAAGCTGCGATGCAGATCATGGGGGACTGGGCCAAAGGCGAATTCCTTGCGGCGGGTAAAGTTCCGGGCAAAGACTTTCTTTGTGTGTCCACCCCGTCAAAGGACGGATATCTGTTCAACACAGACAGCTTTGCCATGTTTGAAGTTTCAGGAAACGACAAAGTCGCCGGTCAGAAACTTCTGGCCGAACTGATCGTGGGCGAA
>TARA_R110001599_G_scaffold22499_7_pt1 | contig 14822 bp, 11 predicted proteins | sample TARA_R110001599 | Tara Oceans TARA_R110001599 (sample SAMEA4398360) | marine metagenome | biome: Polar Biome; feature: [MES] marine water layer (ENVO:01000295) within the mesopelagic zone...; material: water (ENVO:00002006), including particulate matter (ENVO:01000060) such as...... | reverse complement strand
AGGAGCTGACGGCGCCAGCCAAGTTCGCGTTAGATTGAGCGTGTAAGTTACTGTTAATAAAAGATTTAAAAGGCTTAAAAGAAGCTTAGGTTTCGTAAAAATCAGGCAATAAAAAAGCGGCTTAAAAGCCGCTTTTTTACATCTACAATTTACATATTTGGGTAGTTTGGACCACCGCCACCTTCTGGAACGACCCAGTTGATGTTTTGTGCAGGATCTTTAATGTCGCAGGTTTTGCAATGCACACAGTTTTGCGCATTGATCTGGAACTGCTTTTCACCCTCTTTAACGACAATCTCATAGACGCCAGCAGGGCAGTAGCGCTGTGCAGGTTCGTCATAGAGCTTGAGGTTTTGCTTCAGCGGGATGCTGGCATCGCCCAGTGTTAAATGCACCGGCTGGTCTTCTTCGTGGTTGGTGTTAGAGATAAACACCGACGAGAGCTTATCGAAGCTGATTTTGCCATCGGGCTTCGGATAAGCAATCGGTTGATGGAAAGAAGCCAAATCCAGTGTTTTGTAATCTGGTGTGGTGTCATGGATGTTGAATGGCAGTTTGCCATCGAACAGGTTTTGTTCGACAAAGTTGTACGCCGCACCCATTAACGTGCCCATACGATGCATGGCGGCGCCAAAGTTGCGTGACTTGTACATCTCTTCGTAGAGCCATGAGGCTTCGAACTTGTCGATATATTCGGTGACTTCATCGCCACCAGTACGGCCGGCTTTCAGTGCATCGAAGATGCCTTCAGCAGCAAGCATGCCCGACTTCATTGCGGTGTGGCTGCCTTTGATCTTGGAGAAGTTCAAGAAGCCAGCGTCATCACCAATGAGCAAACCACCTGGGAAAGTCAGCTTAGGCAGTGAGTTCAAGCCGCCTTTAACTACAGCGCGCGCGCCGTAAGAAATGCGTTTGCCGCCTTCAAGGTATTTTTTCAGCACAGGGTGGTGTTTCAGGCGCTGCATCTCATCAAATGGCGAGACATAGGGGTTGCTATAAGACAGGTCGGTGATCAGGCCAAGCGAGACTTGATTGTCTTCGGCGTGATACAGCCACCAGCCGCCCGTTGAGCCAGACTCGCTGAGTGGCCAACCAGCGCCGTGCATGACCAAGCCGGCTTCATGCTTGGCAGGATCAATTTCCCACAGCTCTTTAATGCCTAAACCGTAGTGTTGTGGGTCGGCATCTTGGTCGAGCTTGAAGTGGTTGATGAGCATTTTGCCCAAGTGACCACGGCAGCCTTCGGCAAACAGTGTGTATTTGGCTAATAACTCGTAGCCTGGGGTGTAAGAGCCTTTGTGCTCGCCATTTTTGCCAACGCCCATATCGCCAGTAGCGATACCTTTGACAGCGCCTTTTTCATCATAAAGCACTTCGGCAGCAGCAAAGCCAGGGAATAAATTCACTTCCAGTTCTTCAGCTTTTTCGGCCAACCAGCGCACGACATTGCCAAGGCTAACGATGTAGTTGCCTTCGTTATGCATGGGCTTAGGAATGGCCCAGTCTGGCGTTAAAATAGCTTTCTCTGGGCTGATTAAGAAGTGCACTTCATCTCGGGTGACTTCGGTTTTCAGCGGTGCGCCTTCTTCTTTCCAGTTTGGAAAGAGTTCATTCATGGCACGTGGTTCAATGACGGCGCCGGACAGGATATGAGCACCGAACTCGGAACCTTTTTCCACGACGCAGACAGAAATTTCGTGGCCGCTCTCAATACTGAGTTGGCGCAAACGGATAGCGGCGGACAAGCCAGCTGGGCCGCCACCTACGATGACGACATCAAATTCCATCGCTTCTCTTTCCACGATGTTCTCCTTGCAATGAACCCATAACGGGAAAAATAAATCGCGAGCTGTAGACTTAACTCACCTAACAAAACCCATCTAGTATAAAAGCCGAGGCAAATCAGGCCAAGTAATTGCCACACAAATAAGCAGGTTTTGTCTGATTTCTGTGTAATCTAGGCTGAAAATAGAGGTATTTATGCACAATAACGAAAAGCCACCGAGCGACAGCAAAATTTTAAGCAATCCGCTAGCCATCGCTGATCAAATTGGCACTGGTGGTGGCAAGAGCAAGCTGCCGCCAATTCACCTGTGGAATCCGCCATTTTGCGGCGATATCGACATGGAAATTCGCCGCAATGGCGATTGGTTTTACCAAGGTTCGCGTATCCAGCGCCCGGCCTTGGTGCGGCTATTTAGCACAGTCATGCGGCGCGAAGATGACGATGCTTATTATCTGGTAACGCCCGTTGAGAAGGTGCGTATCCGCGTTGAGGATGCGCCGCTGTTTGTCGTGGCGTTAGAGGTTTTAAACGAGGAGGGTGGTCAATCCTTGCAGTTTACGACGAGTACTAATGATGTCGTGATTGCCAGCGCTGAGCATCCAATTACCGTAGTGCATGGCGACGATGGCCCTGTGCCATATGTGCATGTGCGCGACCGTTTGACGGCGATGATTAGCCGGCCGGTGTATTACGAATTGGTGGCGCTGGGGCATGAGGTTGCTGAGAGCGGTGATGCCGCCCAGCACACGTTAAACGTAACGAGTGCTGGGGTCGACTTCAGCCTAGGCAAGTTTTAACAAGAGGCGGCCGCGTTATGCGGCAATAATCAGACGCACTGCCATTAGTTGCATGCTGACATCACGCAGTGCCTGCTCACCGGCCGCCACGCGATCGCGCTGCTGAGTAACTTCCGCCTCACGCACCGACGGGTTGATTTTCGCGAGTGCCTGCAAGCGCTGAAGTTCGCTGTACTCAAGCGTATGCCAAGCCACTAGCGCTTGTTCACGTAGGCTATCTAGCACTGCTTCGGCAGCGGCATCGGCGCTGCTGACGAGCTTTTCTGCTTCAGTGCGATGCGCTTTAATCACACTTCGAGCTAGTTTGGCATCGGGCACATCAAGCTGTTTGCCTAAGTTAGCGGCACTGACTTGGGCGGCTAGGTTACGGCCATTGATATCCGCCAAGATACGCAGTGGTTCATGGCCCAATACTCGATCTAGCGCTAAGTCGCGGCGGGCGAGCACGCTAGGCTGATACCAAGCTTCTAGCAGCATGGTGCCGGGCTTCACCGATTTATTACGCAAGACAGCCACTTGCACCATGCCCTGCGTGTGCGTCGCCATCCAGTCGAGAACGCCTTGCACCATGGGATGTTCCCAGGTCAAAAAGTGCCAATCTTCATGCGCCAAGGCCAAATCACGATCGGCGCAGACTGTCATGCCGTCAGGATCTAAGCCAGGGAAGGCATCAATCAGTTGGTGTTCGCCAGGCTGTAAGATCCAGGTGCGAGGTTGGCCTTGGTCATCGACATGGACGCCAAACGCTTCCCAAGCGGCAAGCATGAGCTCATCTAAGCGAGTGTCATTGTCTTGCGTTTTAAGTGCTTCGACTAGCGGTTGAGCAATGTCTTGCCGACATGATTGCAGCTCCAATAAGCGATCACGACCACCAGCTAGCTCAGCTTCAAGCAGCTCACGCTCAGCGCGTGCCTCAATAATTAGCTGATCGAGTTGCTCTTCCGAGCCGCTAGGGCGTAGCAGTGGCTTTAGATCGGCGATAAAGGATTCATGCACGTTTTGCGCCGTGGGTGAGCATTGCGCAAACACATTCAATGCCTCCCCATACCAGCGGAATAGCCGTGCCTGAGCTGAGCCTGCCAATAACGGCACATGCAAGTTAATCGTTTCGGTCTGGCCAATACGATCGAGTCGGCCTATGCGCTGTTCAAGTTGATCTGGGTTATCGGGCATATCAAACAGCACAAGATGATGCGCGAACTGGAAGTTACGGCCTTCCGAACCAATTTCCGAACACAGCAAGATCTGCGCGCCCATTTCAGGCTCGGCAAAATAGGCCGCGGCACGGTCGCGCTCGAGCAAGTTCATGGCTTCGTGGAAAACGGCCGTGCGAATGCCTTCACGCAGACGAAGATGCGTCTCTAGAGCTTCAGCAATTGCGGCGGTGCGAGTAATCAATAGGCATTTATCGCGGCGATGGCTTTTTAGCCAGCCAGTAAGCCAAGACACTCGTGGGTCTTGCTCAAGGAAGGTTTCTTCATCGACACGCGTCTCAGGCCAAATAGCGCCTTTCGCTAACCACGGCGCATAACATTCGGGTGTATCTAGCAGCACTGGATGGCTGGCGCGGGCAGGAAAGCCACCAACTGCGGCGCGTGTATTGCGAAATAGCACACGGCCTAAGCCATAGCGATCGAGCAAAGCATTTAAGGCTTGCTTGCGACCAGTTTCAGTTGATAAATCTAAAGTTAAATCAGCTAGTTGCGTAGATAATACTTTCGATTGCTCAGCATTTAACTGGTTATCGAGTAGGGCATCGGCCAAGGCGCGAGTTTCATCCCACTGCTCGTGAGCATCCATAAACTCATCTAGCGATGGATAACGTGCCGGATCGAGCAACTGCAGGCGCGCAAAATGGCTTTCGACGCCGAGCTGCTCGGGCGTGGCCGTCAACAATAATAGGCTCGGCACAACAGCTGCTAAAGCCGCAACGGTGTCGTATTCGACGCTGCTAGCCTCAGGCGACCAGGCCAGATGGTGCGCTTCATCGACCACGAGCATGTCCCAAGGCGCATTTAATGCCTCGGCTTGCAGCAAAGGGTGGTCGGTTAGCAGAGATAGCGGCGCAATAATCAGCTGCTCACTGGCAAATGGATTGTCGCCCACCTCAGCCATGGCCGCGCAACGCTCAAGGTCAAATAAGCTAAAGGCGAGATTGAAACGGCGACGCATTTCCACCAGCCATTGGTGCACAAGGCTGTCTGGCAGCAAAATCAGCACACGTTCAGCGCGGCCTTGCACGCGTTGGGCATGAATGATTAAGCCGGCTTCAATGGTTTTACCCAAGCCGACTTCATCAGCTAAAAGCACGCGCGGGCTTAGACGGTTAGCGACACTATTAGCCACCGATAATTGATGCGGAATAAGGCCAACACGCGCGCCAGCCAATCCACGAACGGGGCTGCGGGCTTGTTGCAAACGCTCACGAAGCGCGGCTTGGCGCAGAGCAAACCATGCGCGCGAATCTACTTGCGCTGCCAGTAAACGCTCACGAGGCCGAGATAGATGCAGCTGTGCCGATAGACGAGCTTCCATCAGGCGCTTTTGCACGCCTTCAGCGTTAATAACGTCGTAGCTAAGCAAGCCATCTTGCGCGACGACGTGCTCGACTGACCATGGCTGCTCATCGCTGTCGTTGATTTTATCGCCAACCATGAATTGGATGCGGGTGAGCGGGGCACTGAGTTTGGCATAGACACGAGTGTCGTCGGCGCAGGGAAAAAATACCGTCATGGCACGGGCATCTAAGTCGACCACAATGCCTAAGCCTAACTCTGGCTCGGTGTCTGAAATCCAACGCTGACCTACAACTAAATCATTTTGTTTCATGTGTTTAGGGCTTACTCATCAAGTGTTAAATAGAAAGAAATTGCTCGGGAATTTCGAAAAACATGGCGCGGCCATCACTAGGATGGGCAAAGCCAAGTTCACAAGCATGTAGGCAAAGCCGTGGGCTACGTGCCTGCCATTGATTGCTGGCATAGAGTTGGTCGCCAACAATGGCGTGACCAAGAGTGCATAAATGTAAGCGTAACTGGTGGGTGCGGCCGGTTATCGGCTCTAGGGAAATCAGGCTAGTGTCATCTCGCCGTTGCAGACATTTCCAATGCGTTTGAGCTGGCTTTCCTGCTTCATAATCAACCACTTGCCGCGGCTTGTTATCAGGGTCATAACGCATGGGCCAAGACATAGTGCCAGCATCTTCGCCGACAACTCCGGCCACTAAAGCAACGTAGCGCTTATGGATACGGCGCTCTTGAAATTGAATGCCCAAGGCCCGTCGAGCCGCGCTATGGCGGCCATAAACCATCACGCCAGAGGTGTCTCTGTCGAGCCTATGCACGGCAAAAATATTGGGATCTTGTGCTTGTAGGCGGGTAAGCACGCTGTCGGTTTTATCTTGGCCTAGGCCAGGAACCGAGTGCAAGCCAGCAGGTTTTTGTACCACGACGCAGTCGGAATCGACGTGCAATAGCAATAGCCCAGGGCAGGTCAACGAGGTATCGGAGGACGTGGTGGGCTTATTCATGGCGCGGATTATACGCGAACTTAGCTATCACCCGCAGTGAAAATTAACTGGACCGAGGTAAATCGCTGCAGAATTTAGCTTAAGCGAGCTGATATTGACGAATTAAGCGCTCACGATGCTTGGGTAGGCCGTCGTGCAATCACCGTGCCTTTGATTCATAGCTGTAACTACGGCAGAGATAGCTAATAAATCGTCATTTATAGCCAAGTTAATCTGTTTAATAGCGCTGTTCATGGCAAGATGCGGACATGAGCATAGAAAAACAACAAATGCCGGCTTTGCATCCTGTGTATGCGCGACTGCTTTGCGCCGAACTTCAGCGACAAGGTCTTAGCACTGCTGAAATCGTTGGAAACACAGGCCTTAGCTGGGCTTCACTGCATGATCAATCTGACTGGCTCAGCATCAATCAAATGCAGGCTTTAGTGAGTAGGGCAGTTGAGCTAAGCAAAAACGCAGCTCTCGGAATGACTGTCGGCTTAAACACTCAAGTGACGGCACATGGCGCGCTCGGTAGTGCAGTCGCATCATGCGCGACATTAGCCGATGCACTGATGTTAATTGAGCGCTACGCCGTGCTCCGGCAATCCATTGTGCATACGAAAACAATTACGCAGGGGCAGTTTGCTGGGCTAATTGTGCATGAACACTATATGCCTGAGCCTTTGCGCCAGTATTTGCTCCTGCAATTAGTTGCAGGTTTGCTACGCCTTGTGGATACCGTCACCGGCATGAGCATGGCGACAGCTTTACGAATCGAATGGCCGTTTCCACGCCCCATATGGTCTGATCAGCTCAAAGCTATCGCTGCAGATAATAGCTTCTCGGCAGATAAACTGACGGTATTGCTGCCTGCATCTGTCATAACGCTGCCAAGCTTAGCTGCCGATGCCCATACCTATGAGCTCGCAGTGCTAGAGTGTGATCGCCAAGCACAAGCTTTGCAGCATGGCGGACAATGGTCACAACGTGTAAAAACCTATTTAGCACAGCATTTGCTGCACGCGCCAAGTTTGGCCAACACTGCAAAGGCTTTTAATATGTCGTCACGTTCATTGGCGCGTAGGCTGCAACAAGAGTCTACGCGTTATCAGCAACTTATCGATGCTGTTAGATTTGATGCGACCTGTGTGAAGCTGCGCCTCAATTCACAACCTATTAATACGATAGCGATGGCGGTAGGTTTTCAAGATGCGAGTAATTTTAGTCGTACTTTTATGCGTTGGGCGGGCATGACGCCGCGCGAGTATCGTTTGCAGTATTGCCCTGATACTGCAACAAAAACCGCCCTCAAAGAGCCAATATAACGATGCGTATAATTTATATTATGTTAAATATAAGAACAATCTGTCTATGTTTGGGGCTATTAGGCTCAACAACTGCACTGGCTTCTGCACTCACGATCACGCCAAGTCAGTTTCCGCTGACTAACCCATTTATGTCGACAATTGCTGGCACGCCGGCATCCTTACAGCCGAGCCAGCTGCCCGAAGACAAATACATCGATCAAGATGACTACAAGCTCAACATCCGACCTGAGCGCGAGTTTGGTTTGCCGGATAGTTTTTGGGCGGTCAAAAAACTGCATTATCGAATCGCTCGCCAGCCTAAGGCCGCGCCACTGATTTTCATCATTGCAGGCACCGGTGCGAACTATAAAAACGACACCATCGATTTTTTAAAGAAAGTCTTTTATAGCCGTGGCTATCATGTGGTTCAGCTATCCTCGCCAACAAGCTATGACTTCATTGCAGCGGCATCACAGTCAGCCACGCCAGGCATCAGTAGCGAAGACGCCGATGACTTAATGCGCGTGATGACGGCTGTTTTAAAAGATAACCCAACACTGGACTACACCCGGATAGACCTTGCCGGCTACAGTTTAGGCGCCCTTCATGCAGCGTTTATTGCCGCCGCAGATGCGAAAAAACCAGAGTTTTACTTTCAACATATAGCGCTGCTAAACCCACCCGTTAGCGTGCTGCGCTCAACGCAACAGCTCGATAAGCTGGTGCAAGCCGATGTACCTAAAGCGAAAGGAAAAGATGGCTTTTTTGAGTTAATTTTCAGCAAACTATCTCGGTTTTTCTACGAACAAGGCAGTGTTGAGCTATCTGAGGCGATGCTTTACGACTTTCAACGCTCATCAGAAGCACTTAATAACGAAGAAATGGCCATGTTAATTGGCAGTGTGTTTCGTTTTGCCGCCGCCGACATCGTTTTTACTAGCGATGTCGTCAATAAGCGCGGACAAATCGTGCCCATCGATGCCGATTTGAGTGAATCTAGCAGCCTAACGCCCTACTTCAGGCGCTCGCTGTTTTGCGACTTTGCCTGCTATGTGAAGCTGCAATTACTGCCCTATGTGCAAAAAAGTCAGCCAGATCTTGATATTCGCCATTTAGACAATATCAGCGGCCTAGCTTCTATTGCCGACTACCTCCGCAGTGCCAAAAATGTGCAAGTAATCACTAACGCCGATGACCTAATTTTACAGCCCGTAGACTTCGCTTTCCTACACACAACGTTTGGCGACAGACTCACTGTATTTGATCATGGCGGCCACTTAGGCAACATAAAATACATCCCTTATGTTGAGAAAATGATGAGTATTTTCAATGACTAATATGCTCATTCTAAACACCGCAACAACACTTGCGCGCGGCCTCTTTTTAGCCAGCTTGCTTTGCAGCCAGCTCGCCTCGGCTGATGAAGCACTTAGCAGCTACCCGCAAAGCCCGCTAGAGTCTTTACAGTTTGTGCCTAGCGATCATCAAATAATCTTTGAGCGCTCTAGCTTGGTTGCACTAGCAGTTAAAGACCCTTGGGAAGCAGTTAATCGCCGTATCTACCACTTCAACCAACGCGCTGATGAGTATGTTTTGCTGCCTATAGTGCGAGGTTATCGCTTTGCCCTCCCCTCATTTGTGCGCAGCGGCGTTCACAATGTTTTCAATAATCTAGGCGATGTCACTAATCTGCTAAACAGCATTTTGCAGCTAAAGCCGAAGCGAACAGCAACGACAACAGGCAGATTATTGCTGAACACAACACTAGGCATTGCAGGAATATTTGATCCCGCAACAGCGATTGGCTTGGCGAGGCAAGAAGAGGATTTTGGGCAAACGCTAGGCTTTTATGGCGTCGGAGCAGGCCCATACGTCATGCTGCCCTTGCTCGGCCCATCAAATTTGCGTGATGCCAGTGGGCGTCTTTTTGATGTCGGTGCCAGCACGCAGATAAACTTCATCAATAGTGCGGACATCAAACAAGACTATCTGGCGCTCTACGGCTTGCAAATCACCGATGAGCGCGCAAATACAGCCTATGAGTATGGTTCACTGAACACACCATTTGAGTATGAAAAACTGCGCTATGTTTTTCAAAAGGCACGTGAATTACAAATCGAAGATTAAGGTTGTTGCAGAGCCTTTAGGCCACTCCAAGTGAACTTATTCATTAGCTCAATGACTTGCTGCTTGGGGACATGTGGGTTCTGTAGCCACCATTTTGCAATTTGCTCACCTGCTCCCGAAGCTCCGTGGGCAAATGCTTCACAGCTTTCAATATCAATGCCTTTAACGACACCGAAAAGTAATTGTGTGATTTTCTCAACGGTCAAAAAGCGTAATCGTGACGCCTCATCAGAAGCGGTGCCAGCAATAGCAGCGCCACCACCAAATAACAAATGCCAAGAGGATCGATTTTCCTCTACAAATGTGAAGTACCCTTCAACTGATGCCTGAAGGCGCCCTTCAAGTGTTGATAGGTCTTTTGCCGCATCTACAAGGTGCTGATCAAGTGATTCACGGGCGCGGCGAAGGCATGATAGATAGATGCCATCTTTCGAGCCAAAATGATTATAGACGATCGGGCGAGTTACCCCAGCTGCAGAGGCTATATCCTCCATCGAGGTGCCTTGGTAGCCATGCTCAATAAATAGCTGCAAGGCAACATTTTGTAGCTGCTGCTCGCGCTTGGCACGCGGCATGCGACGGGCCTTAGGCTTGATATTAGTTGGAAGTTCCATTTCCGCAACGGCTGCTGCGCCCTGCTCAGTAAAAGGCATGTCGTATTATACTCCTTGTAGTATGCACAGAGTATACATAAGTACATGTGGTTACGACAGTGGTACAAACCAGTTTAGACGGCTGCGTAGTTCTACAACTTCACCAACAATAATCAACGTTGGAGCAGGTAAGGGCTCATTCGCTAACTGAGTTTCGATATTTTCTAAAGTGCCAATAACCACTCGTTGATCAGGCGTCGTACCTTTAGAAATCATCGCTACTGGTGTCGTTGCTGCTAAACCGTGAGCTAACAATTGCTCACGGATAGGTCCTAAGCTAGTTAACCCCATATACAGCACAAGAGTTTGGTTTGGATGCACCAGTTCGGCCCACGGCAGATCCGGAGTGCCATTTTTTAGATGACCGGTAACAAAGCGCACTGATTGAGCGTAATCGCGATGGGTCAACGGAATACCAGCATAGGCTGAGCAGCCACTAGCGGCGGTAATACCAGGTACAACTTGAAAGCTAACGCCAGCCTCGCTGAGCTCTTCGATTTCCTCGCCGCCACGGCCAAAGATGAATGGGTCGCCGCCCTTTAAGCGGCAGACACGTTTACCTTCTTGCGCCAAGCGCACGAGTAAGGCATTGATACCTTCCTGCGGTAAGGCATGGTCGGCGCGTGCCTTGCCGACATAAATTCGCTCGGCATCGCGGCGGCATAAATCCAAGATGGGCGCCGACACCAATCGGTCATAAACCACGACGTCGGCCTGTTGCATCAGCCTTAGCGCCTTGAAAGTAAGTAGGTCAGGGTCACCAGGGCCAGCACCAACCAAGTAGACCTCACCTGCCCCGCGCTGATCTGGGTTAGCAATTGCTTGCTCTATTACTGTTCGGGCTTCATCGACGCGGCCTGAAAACACTAACTCTGGCATGCTGCCATCGAGCTGTGTTTCCCAAAATAAGCGCCGCGCGGAAACATCAGGAAAGCGCACTTTTGCCTTATTGCGAAACTCGCCTAGAAGCTCGGCCAAACGGCCATAGGCAGCAGGAATCATCGATTCGATTTTGCCGCGCAAGATGCGTGCGAGGACTGGCGATACGCCATTGCTTGAGATGCCGATGAGTAAGGGCGATCTATCGACAATGGCGGGGAAAATTACCGTGCACAGTGCTGGCGCATCGACGACATTGACCGGAATGCCGCGGGATTGAGCATCAGCGGAGACTTGGGCGTTGAGATCGAGCTTGTCTGTGGCAGCAACCACTAAAATATTGCTCTCGATGTCGCCGCTATCATAGCCTCGCAGACTCACTCGCCCGCCATGCGCCTCCACGGCCTCTCGCAAAGCCGGTATGACCTCTAATGCAACCAGATGAATGCGGGCGCCAGCGCGTAGCAAAAGCGAGGCTTTGCGCTGGGCAATTTCGCCGCCACCAACCAATAAGCAAGGTTTATCTTTTAGGCGAAAGCCCAGCGGTAATGTATCCATCAAGCATTAGCACTCAAGCGTGTTAATCCACCCATATACGGCTGCAATACGGTAGGAATACGAATGCTGCCATCGGCCTCTTGATAGTTTTCTAGCACTGCAACCAAGGTGCGGCCAACGGCAAGGCCAGAGCCATTGAGTGTGTGCAGTAAGTCCGGCTTACCGGTTTCAGGATGGCGGTAGCGGGCTTGCAGACGGCGAGCTTGGAAGCTGGCGAAGTTCGAGCACGAGGAGATTTCACGATAAGTCTGCTGACCGGGCAACCACACTTCTAAATCATAGGTTTTACAGGCGGAAAAACCCATATCGCCGCCGCACAGCAGCATGGTGCGATACGGCAGCTCCAGCGCTTGCAAAATAGCCTCAGCATGACCAACCAACGTTTCTAAGGTGGCATCGCTATCTTCGGGGCGGACAAACTGTACCAGCTCAACCTTTTCGAATTGATGCTGACGAATCATGCCGCGCGTATCACGACCGTAAGCGCCAGCTTCACTGCGGAAGCAAGGTGTATGCGCAACATAGCGCTTAGGCAACTCATCGACTGGGATGATTTCATCGCGATGTAAATTGGTCACCGGCACTTCGGCGGTCGGAATCAAAAACAATTCGCGCTCGCCCTGTAGCTTGAATAGGTCATCGGCAAATTTAGGCAACTGACCGGTTCCTTGCAGGCTTTCGGCATTAACTAAATACGGTACATAAACTTCGTTATAGCCGTGCTGATCAGTGTGAGTGTCGAGCATAAATTGCGTCAACGCGCGGTGCAGCCTAGCTAATGGGCCAGTGAGCACGGTAAAACGCGCGCCGCTGAGTTTGCTCGCGCGTTCGAAATCCATGCCGAGACTTGAGCCTAAGGCGACATGATCCTTCACTTCAAAGTCGAATGTGCCCGGTGTGCCCCAGCGGCGAATTTCTACATTGTCATCTTCGCCTTTGCCTGCTGGCACAGACTCGTGCGGCATATTTGGTAAGCCCAGCGCTAAGGCCTGCCAAGTTGCTTGGACTTGCGACAGTGCCTGCTCAGCCTCAGCTAAGGCGGTGTTAATGGCTTCCATTTCAAGCTGCAGTGCATTGGTGCTTTCGCCATTGCGCTTAGCCTGACCGAAGCGCTTAGAGCCAGCATTACGCTCAGCTTGCAAACGCTCAGCGTCCAGCTGTAACTGCCGGCGCTGCTGCTCAATAGCCTCTAATTCAGCGCTCGCAAGCACGACATGGCGCTTGGCTAATGCTGCGGCAACAGCGGCTAAATCATTACGCAGTAGTTTCGGGTCCAGCATGGCAGCATCCTGTTAATACATTAATCAATGGGGTCGTCTTCGCCGCGCTTCCAGCCACTGGCGGTATTTAAGTCGTTTAAGCGTGCGAGTTTAGCCTGAACTTTTAGCTCTAAGCCACGCGCCACAGGGTGGTAGAACACCTGCCCCGCTAGATTTTCGGGCAAATAGCGTTCGCCAGCCACAAAGGCTTCTGGAAAGTCATGGGCATAATGATAATCGAGACCGTGGCCTTGCTGCTTCATTAAAGCAGTTGGCGCGTTACGTAAATGTTTCGGCACCGGCAATGAGCCATGGCTAATGACAGCGGCTTTAGCGGCTTTCCAAGCACCATAAACAGCATTGCTTTTCGCCGCGATGGCCAAATAAGTTACCGCTTGCGCCAATGCCAACTCGCCTTCGGGCTGGCCTAGGCGCTCAAGCGCCTGCCAAGCCTCAAGCGCGAGCGTTTGCGCGCGCGGGTCTGCCAGACCGATGTCTTCGCTGGCCATGCGCACCACACGGCGGGCGATATAGAGCGGGTCGCAGCCGCCATCAATCATTCGCGCTAACCAATACAGTGCACCTTGCGGGTCGGAGCCGCGCACGGACTTATGCAGCGCTGAGATTTGATCGTAGAAATCATCACCGTGTTTATCGAAGCGGCGTGCGCTACCTTGCAAGATGTCATTGAGGCCGCTGTCATCAAGTAGGCCGTTGCTGTCGGCCAAATCAGCTGCGATATCGAGCAGGTTTAGCGTGCGGCGCGCGTCACCATCTGCAGCATGAGCAATTGCATGCTTTTGCTCAGAACTCAGCTTTAACGTGCGATTGGCGAGGCCATCGCGATGTGTAAGCGCCTGCTCGATAAGCTGGAGCAGGTCATCGTGCGTCAGGCTCTTCAGTACGTAAACACGAGCTCGAGACAGCAGCGCTTTATTGAGCTCAAACGAAGGGTTTTCGGTAGTGGCGCCAATGAAAATCAGCGTGCCATCTTCCACATGCGGCAAAAATGCGTCTTGTTGCGACTTATTGAAGCGATGCACTTCGTCGACAAAGAGCACCGTGCGCTGACCTTGCTGCTTGTAAAACTGCGCCTCTTCAATGGCAGCTCGTATCTCTTTTACGCCTGAGAGCACGGCTGAGATCGCAATTAAACGGGCATCACAGGCACTACAGAGCAGACGCGCTAGTGTGGTTTTACCAACACCAGGCGGCCCCCAGAGAATCATCGAATGCAGTTGACCGTGCTCGATAGCCTCGCGCAATGGCCGCCCACGCGCTAAGACATGGGTCTGGCCAATGTAGTCGGCCAGCGACTGCGGCCTAAGCCGAGCCGCTAATGGCGCAAACGAGGGCTCATCGATCACGTTTATTCACGAATAATGTCAGTGCCAGCAGGCGGCGTGAAGGTAAAACGCTCATTGCTCAAGGTGACATTACGCTTGGCCTTGAAAAACGCCACTTCAGTGCGCTGATTGCCAGCATCAAGCAAAGTCATCGACTGCGGCAAATCGCCTTTGAACGATAAGTTCAGCTCAGTAAATAAGCTGTCCTTAGCACGCGGGCTGAGATGAAAAGTGGTAATGGCGCCATTTTGGCTTTGGCGAACGCTGAACTGCTTGGCAAGCATAGCGGCATCGCCAGTAAACAATAACGCAGGAGTTTCACCCCAAGCCTCGCCTAAGGGGCGAATCATCAGCTGGGCTAAGTCGGGATCATAAATAAACACTGACGTGCCATCGGCTACGATGAGTTGGCTAAACGGCTGCTTCACTTCCCAGCGAAATTGGCCGGGTTTGCGTGCTTGCAAGGTGCCGGTAAGAATCTTATCTGCAGCGCCACGACTTTGCGTGGTTTGAGTAAATTCTGTGCTTAGTGTTTTCAAAGCTTTTAAGCGTGCGGATAGTGCGGCACTCGCTGCCTTCTCTTGCGCCGCAGTTTGTGC
>TARA_R110001599_G_scaffold115567_2_pt1 | contig 14824 bp, 11 predicted proteins | sample TARA_R110001599 | Tara Oceans TARA_R110001599 (sample SAMEA4398360) | marine metagenome | biome: Polar Biome; feature: [MES] marine water layer (ENVO:01000295) within the mesopelagic zone...; material: water (ENVO:00002006), including particulate matter (ENVO:01000060) such... | reverse complement strand
TCCAGGCTCCCAGCCTCCACCGCCTCCACCACCGTTGTTGATTTCGATTACAGCATCGTCACAAATCACAAGTAGGTCAAGCGCATCAGCAATAGATGCCTGGCCATATTGATCAAGGTTCAATGTGATATTTTTAGTTACTACTACAGGAGGAGTATTGTCAATTACTGTAACTGAAGCTGTAGTGGTTTTTGTGTTTCCACTATTATCTGTTACGATAAGTGTTACTTGGTTGTAACCAAGGTTTGAACAGTCAAATGTTGTTTTGTTTAGGGATAAGGTTATAGTCCCACAGGCATCGCTAGACCCGTTGTTGATCATTTGAGGAGTAATGGTGGCAATACCATTTGCATTTAAAGCAACGGTGATGTTTTTGGCTTTAGCAACTGGGATAGTGGTGTCACGGATATATACTATGGCCGTGGCCGTTGTTACGTTTCCGCTTTGATCTGTTACAGTAGCAGTAACTATGTTTTCTCCGATATTGGAACAGTTGAAGGTTTTTTTGTTAATAACGAATGAGGCAATTGAGCAGTTGTCCGATGTACAAGGTTTTGCGAAATAGAAATCTTCATCCCCCTGATTAGGGGAAACAATACTTTCTATTTTACCGTCCGCATTGAGTGTATTGGGGCCATAGAGGCTAGAAATCCCACCAGAGCTACAGTTGAAATCAAGTACATCGTTTGCTGATATAGTTATTGTACCATTTACCAGAGTACGTACTATGTTTTTTGTAACGACAACGGGAGGAGTAACATCTTTTATGTTTACAGTGACTTGTTGATTACAAGTGCCTCCGAATTGATCTGTTGAGGTAATTGTGACAGTGTTCAGTCCCAAGTTTGAACAATCAAAAGTAGTTTTACTTGATGTGTAATTGATTACTCTTTCAATTTTAGAAAGGTCTAAGTTGAAATCTCCTTGGTGATAGTTTTGACCATCCAATGAGTAATTGAACCAGCCAGATAAACCAAAGCCAGAATTTTTATTGTTGGCAGCCGTGCCGATTTGAAAGCCAAAATTGTGGTTAGCCGGCATGTGTGTGATTTCTACCGTTTTACCAATGTTTCCTAGCAAACCAACAATGTTGCTTGTTAGGTTAGGGTTTTCAATATAGTATGACCAATCTGTGTAATTATTTCCTGCTAAACCTTTCTCGTCTTTGTATGTCCTGCCTAAGCTACTCCATTGTGTCCAATTTGATTTACTAGACAAATAAAGGTTGACCTCCCATTGATCCAATGGATTACCGGTATTGGTTAGAATTCCTTTTAAGGTGGCAGTACCATCTCCATTATCAATAAATGACGCTCCTGAACTAAAGACAAAATCTGTGGTACTTAAAGGAACGGGATTGTTGCTTAACCACATGGCGTGACCATCACCAGCTGCTGCTGAAGGAGCATAGTGGGTAGATGTAAAACAATCATTTAAATTAAGGGATGCAATGTTAAGTGAAGCATTTCCTGTAGAGTTCAAGTTAAGGACTGGCGTAACTTGAGCATGAACTGAAAATAACAAAGAAAACCAACACGTAAGTGTTAGTAAGCCTCTCTTCAAATTAAAAGCACTCCTGATGACAGGATGGAGTACAGATTTTGACATTTTATACACACATTTTGGTTAAAAGCAATTGTTGTTTTTTTACCTCATTACTACTCGTGGCCGCTTTAAATCAACACACACGTTAATGATCGGCCGAGATTGAGGTGAAAGGATCAAGTGAAAGGAATGCAAATATACAAAAAAACGTATAATACATACTATTTTTTGTTATTAAAACACATTCAAGGGCTTGAGAATCAGAATTGTTGGCTATGCTTTATTCTCAAAAGTTTGCTTTTTGACTTTTGATTTATACTTAGCCTTTTCAATTGAAATCTGATCTCGATACCTATTTCATTTAATCCAAGTTTTTCAATTTTCCCGTCTCTTCTTACAAGAGTATCGGTTCTTTATTCTTTTTTTAAGCGGTCTCTCTTATTTCACTAAACAACTCTTCTTTGCTTGGCATAGTAAAGCCTTTGCTAATTAGATGTTGATTTAGTGCGGTTTCTAGCTTGTAGTCTAATTCTAAAAAGTGATCTAATAAACACCAAGGAGCAACCTTCAATTCAACATGTTTTTCATGAAGTTTGGCTACTGCTATTTTTGATAGTGGGGATTTTAAAATCCCAGAGTGCCCTTTTAAAAAATCATAGATGGCTTGTTTTACATCGGCCATATTTTCTGAATAACAGACATTAAGCTTTAATTCTAATCTAATTATGTTTTTGTCACTTAGATTATTTAGAGTGCCTAATAAGAATTGAGCATTTTCAACTTTGATTGTCTCGCCATCAACAGTTTTTATTTCACTGCTAGTCCAGCTACTTGATGTCACTGAGCCTATTTCCCCATCTACCTCAATAAAGTCTCCTTTCTTAAACGGCTTTACCGTCTTTAAGAAGATACCTCCTGAAAGATTAAGTAAAGAGGATAATAAAGGCGCTTTCATTTTACTGGCTATGGTTTTCATAATTGATAGTTTGATGAAAGTAGTTTTTCAATTCTTATACCAAATACACATATGTGTATGTATACCCTACCAGTGGCCAGAAAATAGTTTAATTATTTATTAGACAGGTATATATGATCCCATTTTGGGAAGTGATTTGTGTTTTGGGACTTGAAAATCGGATTGATAAACTTAATGCAAGGCCACCTTATCTATAATGATTACTCCCTTAGGGGTCTTGTCAAAAACAAAACGCATCTTAGATAATTTGCTGAGATTAAACTCTGGTGATTTACTAAGGAGCATGTCATTATATATAAAGAAGGTGTTGTAAACTGCTTCGGAAGTTTTTGTGGATTGAAGACTTGGGCTTTTTAGAACGTCAACCGTAAGTTGCCTTTGCAAATAACTGTATTCGCTTAAACTAAGCTGTACAGTTTGACCTTCTAAATCAGTGAGGACAATACTGAAGTCAATAGGTTCTGGAGCTTTTTCATCGTCTTCCTCTTCCTCTTCGTTTTTACTTTCTTCTGTATCTTCCTCATTAGTGTTTGAATTGTTATTGCCGTTGTTCAGTTCGTTATTCTCATTCAACTCTTCATCCTTTTTCTTTTTATCCCTGTCCTTATCTGGATAAGAGCTCTCTTTTGATTCTGCTAACTCAAAAGTAAGGGCTGCTGCTTCGGCTAACGTAAATTTGTCATCAACAGAAAACTCAATCCAAGCAGTTTGACTTTCATAAGCGAGACTGTCCCAACCTACATAAACAGCTTGAGTAGCTTTGTTACCCCATTTCATGCCTACCATTTGTTCTCTCCAAACGGTTAGATTTTCTGAAGTAACCTTTCCTCCACTAAAATTAGTGGTTAGATCTAAGTCTTCTTCGAAATCCGCAATCACTTTCCAATCTGACGATTCATATTGATTGATGTAAATAGTAGTAGGGAGCCAATTGTTAGCACTTCGGTGGTCTTTGAATAAAGCTTCATATTCTTTTTTGCCTTGTAAGGTGGCTTGCAGAAATGCACTTATATATACTCTGCCAATTTCCAGTTGATCTTCCATGGGTAATAGTGCCTTTTTATTCAGCAGAGAACCATAAGGCTGTCCTGAATCCGAATTGCCCCAGGTGGTATTGAACTGGCCGTGATTTGCACCATATATATAGACAGCCGATTTGAAGTGATAAATCGAATCAGTGAATTTGACTCTTTCGTATTGTCTAAGGCCAGCAAACGACTGCACGTCACCATCATTCGCACCATGTAACACCAAGTAGTTCACGTTTTCTAATGGCGTTTGAATTTCTCCAGGTTTGTACTGACCATCAACTGGAGCAATGGCTACAACTGATTTGATATTAAAGTCGAAGTCAAATTTTTGCTTGGCATCATCAGGGTAGAACTGCAGCTTATTGAAGAAGCCAGCGACTGCAGCTGCTTCTCCGCCACGGGAATGCCCCATTACAGCAATGTTTTCTAGGTCTACCATATTCTGAAATACATTGTCTGTTTCATTATTCCACTTTCTCCAATATTTAAGGTGCTCTAAAAGTAACCAGCCTCGGGCATCGTTTTCTTCATCCAAACCATCACCAAACATATCTTTCCATGAGCTATTGATGAAATTTTCATCTACACTCACCATAATCATTCCTTGGCTGGCCAAGAGTTTTCCTAAGTATTCATAACCGGGATCGGAAAAGTCTTCCATCCCATGATTGCCATGAACGATTAATGCCAAAGGAAAAGGGCCATCACCTTCAGGATACCAAACTCGCCCATTGATAGGGAGCGCTTCTTCATCGAAATCCCAAAAGCGAGTCCGTAGTTTTCCAGAGAACCCTTCCCAATTATCTAATAATCGAGATCCGTCTACTGAATCAGTAACGATGGTAACTCCCTCAGCGAATTCTTTTCGCTGTTTATCATTTCCACTACCATAAGTGAGGTATCCAACTTTGTAGGTTCCTTCTTCAGCAGGGTTAGCGGCTTCAATCAGTTGAGCTTTGTAGGCTGAAGTTTGAGCTGCATCAATGTGTTCTATCTCGGGTTTGCTTCCTGTATCGAATAACCAGATAAGCCCCCATACCAAACCCGCTAAACCAATGAGGCTGCCTAGGCTTGATACTATAACTTGATAAATTGAAAGCCCGCCTCTATTCTTTTTGGTAAGTGAAAATAAACCAGCACCTGCCAGTCCAGAGAAACCGATGACGAGCAAAGGGAATTTTATAGCCAAGCTATCTCCAAAAATAATGGTGGTTAAAAAGAAAGCACCTGGTAACACCCAAAGAAAACTCTTTGGTAGTTTTTTCAGAATAAGGAGTAGGAGGATTAAGCTGGCACTACATAGAAACGCAAGAATCAGCCCGATGACGATAAGCGTTAAACCGATGGGAGTTCCCGGTTCTAGCACAAACATAAAGAGTGCACCTAAAACCCAAATTATGACTGCGGTTGTAGCGATGGCCTTGTTTGCACCTTTCCAAGCGACTTCCCCAGGTGTTATTTTTGAAATGAATGATTTAACTGCTTGGAAGATACGTTTGAAGAAATTGCGCATGTCAGATAATGGTTTCCAAAATCTACCTATAAATGATTGATTATCAAATCTGTAATTTAGGAGAGCACATACCTAGCAATAGGAACTAGTAATCAAATAGTAGCAATGCACTTGAGTTCAATGGCGATAGGAGTAGGGAGTGAGTTAATTTCGACTGTAGTACGACAAGGTTGATTTTCACTGAAGTATTCCGCGTATATGCGGTTATATGTTTTGAAATCAGCTTTCATGTTCGTGAGAAAAACGGTGACATCTACCAACTGATCCCAGCTGCTACCGGAATCTTCCAGTATGAGCTTTACATTTTTGAAAACTGAGTGACACTGCGCTTCAATATCATAGGAGCTAATATTGCCCTCGGTATCTAATTCAACCCCAGGAATTTTTTTTGTACCTCGTTCTCTTGGTCCAACTCCAGAAAGGAATAGCAAGTCACCTACTTTTCGAGCATGCGGATATAAACCTACTGGCTCAGGGGCTCTATTTGAATTTAGCTTATCACTCATGTTATGTTCTTATTGCGGAACCCAAATTTGCTTTGCATTTATTTTCTCTAGTCTTGAAGGGATCGAAATCCTTTCAGATGATTTACAATAGAAAACAAAGCCTTTATACGAAGTGCTGTATTGGTAATATTCTTTGAAAAACAATTTGCCTTGATGTTCAATAACTAAACCATCATCCATTTTTGAAAGCATATGGCTAAAGTCATTGGCTTCTATTTTGACAATAGCGCCAGATGCTTTTATGGCTTGTTGAATGGCGGCTTGTGCTGCGGCTGCTGTACTCATTTTAAATGCTTTACAAGTTCAATGCGATAATTCTCAAGTTCGTCTTTTGGTTTCATATTAAAAATATCAAAGCCATTTTTAAGCGAGAAAGCCAGCATCGCTTTATGTCGGTTCAATGTTTTGAAACGAATTTTAGAATAGCCTTTATTCAAAGCCCAAACTTCCATTTCATCTGCTAAAGCCTTCGCCACACCAAGTTTTCTGTGCTCTGGCAAAACACCACCTAACCAACTGTATAGAGAACCATCTTTATGTTTGTGATAACTCACTTTACAGCCTACCGTCTTATTGCCAATCTTAGCCAATAATATAATATGAGCTTTATCCTTGATTTTGCCTTCGTAGTAATCGAATTCCAACAGCGGGTCAAATTCAGGAACACCCTTCAAGACCTTTAAAGCCTCCTGGAGTGTTCCTTCTTGAATTTCTATTACCATTCGAAATTAAGCGTTCATGATGCTTTCAATTTCATCTGCTTCAATTGGGATATTACGCATTAGGTTGAACGTGCCATCCTTAGTAATTACCTCATCATCTTCCAGTCGAATACCAAGCCCTTCTTCTGGAATGTAAATCCCCGGCTCAACAGTAAACACCATGCCTTCTTTAAACTCAGTGTAAATACTGGCTACATCGTGAACATCCAATCCGATGTGGTGCGATGTTCCATGCATAAAGTACTTTTTGTAAGCTGGCCATTCTGGGTTTTCGTTAGCCACATCTGTCTTATCAATCAGGCCTAAACCAATCAATTCGCTTGACATGATTTTGCCTACCTCTTTATGATATTCAGGAATTCTGTTTCCCGGTGTTAACATTGCAGTAGCCTCTTTTTTCACCCTCAATACCGCATCATAAACCTCACGTTGTCTTTTTGTGAATCTACCGTTTACTGGAATTGAACGCGTCATATCCGCATTGTAGTTGGCATATTCGGCTCCAACATCCAGGAGCATCACATCACCATCTTTCAACTGATCTTTGTTTTCAATATAATGAAGCACGCAAGCATTGGCGCCACCACCAAGAATAGGAGTGTAAGCAAATCCTTTTGATCTACTCTTCGCAAACTCATATAGAAATTCAGCTTCAATTTCATATTCCCAAACACCTGGCTTGGTGAGTGCAAGCACTTTCCTGAATGCCTTTTCCGTAATGTTGCAGGCAGTTTGCATGAGTTCGATTTCACGCTTCTCTTTTACGTTTCTTAAACCGTATATGATCGGAGCAAGTCTTTCGTACTCGTAATTTGGGTAGGTGGCATGACACCACTTTGTGAACCTATCAGTACGCGTTTCTACTTCTGTAGCATTGCGAATATGCTCGTTTTGATAGAGGTAAATGTTCTCTATTTCGGCCAGTATAGTATTGAAAGTATTTTCGAATTTATCAGTCCAAATTACCGTCTGAACCCCTGAGGTTTCTGTGGCCTCTTCTTGCGTATATTTATGTCCTTCCCAAACAGCAATGTGTTCATTGGTTTCTCTCACAAAGAGTACTTCTCTGAATTTTGGGTCTGGGAAATCAGGTGCAATTACTAAAACGGACTCTTCTTGATCGATTCCCGAAAGGTAAAGCATGTTGCTGTTTTGGCGGAATGGCATGGTACCATCTGCATTGGTAGGCATAACATCGTTAGAGCAAACAACAACAACTGAGTTTGGCTTTAAACGGGCTTTTAGTTTTGCTCTGTTCTTAATAAACAGGTCTTTTCCTATTGCTTCGTATCTCATAATCTATGTTTTTATGAATTCAGACGAAATAACTAGGAAAAAGGGAGAAAAGGAAGGAAACCACATTAAGTCTTATTGACTATTCTTTTATGATTCCGTGTACTGGCAATGATTTTTTTAATAGCTCATCTGTTTCTTATTTACCTTTTTGCCTTACCTTTGTGTAGAATTAGTCTAAATAAGAATAGTTAATTGAGTCTCGCCCCACTTTACATCTGTTTTCCCCAGTACTTAATCCAGCAGGGTTTGCTGGCTTTGGCCAATAATAGTGGGCACTATAGTGATGTTAGGGTGTTCAGGCATACGGCAGAACTAAAGGAATCGATTGGAAGTCATACCAAAGAAACCGTAATCTTAGACTACCTCAATGAAGATGAAAATTTCGTGCATGAACTTAATCGTTGGATTCAGGCGCACCCTAATTTGAATGTGCTTGTAATCACTGATGATCTAGATAGCAACCGAATTCGGAGTGTACTGAAAATGGGAGTGAATGGTTTCTTAACCAAATCTTGCAGCGAAGCCGAAATCCTAGAAGCTATTAGCGCTATTAAAAATGGCAAGACGTTTTTCTGCAACAGGGTGTTGAAGGCCTTAGTAGATGACGGCAATGAATATTTTGAACTTTCGGAAAGAGAAAAGGAAGTAGTGAAACTTATCGCGGTCGGTAATTCGTCATCAGAAATAGCTGAAACGCTCATTATCAGTATTCATACGGTAAACTCACACCGTAAAAACATACTCAAAAAACTAAAACTCAAATCCCCTACGGAGCTCATCATCTTTGCAGCCGAACAAGGCTGGGTGAGTTTAGAAAGAAAGTGAATCACTAATGCTAGTGATTATTTTCCCTAGCATTAGCGATTGTTCGTCAGCTTAAAACCCAGCTACCTTTGTGTTATTAAGAATTAATCTAAATAACACTCGTGCGCAGCGCATTTACCTTTATATTCATCCTCATTTGTCCAGCCGTTTTTGGCCAAGAGATCACGGTTACAGACCAAAATACAGGTACTCCCATCGAAGGGGTGGCCTTTATGTTTCAGCCTATCAATGGAGGTTATAGTGGTCATGTGATATCTGACAATCAAGGGCATGTAAACCTTAAGGCAGTTGACTTTCCTATCGTCATAAAAACCCAGCATGTCGGATATGAGCCTTTTTCTGACACCTTAAAGATTTCAAAGGATTACTTGATTCGGTTGGTGTCTAAGAATGTTCAACTCGATGACTTTATTGTTACGGGACAGTTCAATCCGCAATCCGCAGAGCAATCGGTTTTCACTGTGAAGGTGATTGACCAAGAAGAGATAAAAGCACGAGGTGCTGTTAATCTATCCGAAGCGCTTTCCAGCACTTTGAACATTCGGTCTTCGCAGGATTTGGCCATCGGAAGCTCTGGAATTAGCATGCAGGGAATTTCTGGTCAGAACGTAAAGATCCTGTTGGATGGAATTCCGCTAGTCAACCGAAACGGAAATGGAAACGCAGCCGACCTTTCGCAAATCAACCTGAATAACATTGAAAGGATTGAGATTGTGGAAGGCCCAATGGCGGTGAATTATGGTGCGAATGCTTTGGCAGGAGTAATCAATCTTATTTCCTATAAAGACGCAGAAAACACCACTGAAATTTCAGTCGGCTTGCAAGAGGAAACGGTAGGTTCAGAGTTCGGTACAGGAGAAGGGAAGCATATTCAAAGTATAGATGTAAAACAGCAGATTGCCAACCAATGGTTTGGGCAAATCGGTGTATTGCACAACGACTTCAAGGGCTTTCAGGGAAACCAAATTGGCAGACCAAAGGAATGGAACCCTAAGGAGCAATATCAGGCCAATGCCTTAATCAGGTTTAGGCCTAAGAATCACTCCATTTACTACCGACTTGATTTCTTGGATGAGACGATCAATGACCTCGGTAAGTCTAACAATAATTATTTACCCTCGGGAGAAAATCAGCCTTTCGCTATTGATGAAAAGTACTTGACTCAGCGTGCTATTCATCATATTCAAGCGGAAGGCAAACTCCCTTTTTTGAACCGATACAATGCTTTTGCCTCTTATTCTGACTTTGAAAGAGTAAAATCCAAGCTATCTAAAAACTTGGTTACTGGTGAAGAACGATTAACCACTGCCGATGGCGACCAAGACGTGAGCACTTATAAAGTGTGGGAGTTTGGCGGCACTGGATACTTCGCGTTTTCTGATAAGCTCGACCTGCAAACGGGTTATAATCTAAGTTTCGAAAAAGTAGGCGGTGGTAGAATTCAGGAAGGCGAACAAGAGATCAATGATATCGCCATTTACGGTTCATTAGAGTGGAAGGTAGTCGATAATATTCTTGTCCGCCCGGGGCTGCGTTTGGCCACCAATAGCACTTTCGGAACGCAGCTCATTCCTTCGGTACAAATCAAGAAATCTTTCGAAGGGAATGCAGATTTGAGACTCTCTTACGGAAGAGGCTATCGAGCGCCTTCAGTGCGTGAACTCTATTTTGAGTTTGTTGATTCGAACCACAGGATTTACGGAAATGAGAACCTTAATCCAGAGTTTTCGCATCATTTCAGTTCCAACTTCACTAAATCTTACGAGGTGGGAAATGCTAAGTCTGAGGCTGGAATTAACCTCTTTTATAATACAATTGACGACCAAATCGGGATCGCACAATCGGCTGCTGATGCTACGGCTACCACTTATGTGAACATAGATAAATACAGAACTTTGGGGCTTGGTGTAAACCAGAAAATGGAGTGGACTAAGCTTTCCACAAGTATTGGGATTTCTTATGTAGGCAGGTACAATAGGCTAGATGATGACCAACAAGGCGACCTTGATGAGTTTTTCTACACTCCAGAACTCAATGGAAATGTTCGATACGACTGGACTACAATAGGAACAAAGATCAATGTTTTCTACAAATACACTGGGGCATTAAGAAACTACATTTTCTCAGAAAATACTGCTGGTGAACAAGAAGTAACCATTGGTGAAGTAGAGGGATATCACTGGTTGGATTTAACCTTGTCCAAAACGTTTTTCACCCATTTCGATATGGTCCTTGGGGCAAGAAATCTATTAGATATTCAAAGAATCAATAATTCAGGAGTTTCGGGCGGAACGCACTCTGGTGGTGCTTCTGTGCCTGTATCCTATGGAAGAAGCTATTTTATAAAATTAAACTATAACCTAAAATTAAAATGACAAACAGTAAATACACATTGAAGTTAATTCTTGCTTTAGTAGCGATTGGCTTCTTGAATGCTTGCGATGCGGAAGACGATCAGCCTAAGGTGGACCCAGCGGTTTCGAGTGCGATTATGGATCCAGAAGTGGGAGGTCCAGACCAGCCAAACCAAGTTTTCATCGACTTTTCTTCTAAAACTCAAACGGTAGTGAATCGTGCTTCTTGGGATTTAGGTTTCTATACAGGTAGCGAGTTCAGGGTAATTCTGAATAACCCTTCGAGCATGCTTACTCAAGCGATTGATAAGAATGATTTAGCACAAGTAACTGCGGAAGATACCGTGGGAATGGGTGCTCAGATGGATATAGATGCCATTTTCGGTTCATTGTTTGGAGCGCCAGCAGAGTGGTTGCCACAAGCGCAAACTTGGATGGATCAGCCAGACGGTTCTTTGGAAGGAACAGCCATAGCGGAAATATCTGCAACTGCTGACCAAAATAAGGTCTACATCATTAACCGTGGTAAAAATGCTGACGGTACAGCTAGAGGCTGGATGAAAGCCCGTTTCTTAAGAGAGGGCAGTGGATACAAAATGCAGTATGCAGAAATCAATGCTACCACTTTTAGCGAATTGCAGATCAACAAAGACAGTGACTATAACTTCAATTATATCAACTTCAACCAAGGCTTAGTCAATGTAGAACCTGAGAAAGCCAAATGGGATATTTGCTTTTCCGTTTTCACTAACCTATTGCCAATTGACGCTACTTCAAAAATACCTTATGCCTATAAAGACTTTGTGATTCAGAACAGGGCCAATGTGGAAATAGCAGAGGTAGCAGTGGCAGACTTTGCCTATGAAGATTTCACTTATACCAACTCAACTGATTTAAGCTATTCTTCAGATCTGGCTACGATTGGAAGCAATTGGAGAATTGTTGCACAGCCTGGTTCAGACAAAGAAACGGGTGCGAATCCAGATCTTTTCTATGTAGTGAAGGATAGTGATAACAACTATTACAAACTGAAATTCACTAGGATGTTAGATCCAATTTCTGGAGAAAGAGGCTACCCACAAATTCAGTACGATCTGTTGGTTCAGTAAGTATTAATTGAAAGGTCAAGAGCTCAAATCAATCAGGTTTAAATAAGCATTAATACACGTCCAAATAAATAGTAAAATGAAGAATATACTGATTTGCCTAATGCTGGGGATGTCTACTTTGGCAATGGCGCAAAGTAAAAAGAAGCAAGATCAACAAGCGATCAAAGAAATGTGTGGCTGTTATGAGATCACTTTCAATTTTGCAGAAACATTTGATTATCAAAGAGATTACCAATTTCATGATAACTACAGAACCAAAGGGTTTGAGTGGGCGCAATTGATAAAAGATGAGAAGGAAGAAATCTCAATTCAGCATTTGCTTATTGTTGGCGGAGGCCAAATTGTAAAACACTGGAGGCAGGATTGGCTTTACGAAAACACAGAACTCTATAGTTATGTAAAGGACAATAGCTGGAAGCTTCACGCCTTACCTAAATCGGAAGTCAAAGGGCAGTGGTCGCAAAAGGTTTATCATGTAGATGATAGTCCGCGTTATGAGAGTTCAGCTTCATGGGTACATGTAGATGGAAAACATTACTGGGAAGGTGCTTCTGATTCCCCTCTGCCAAGAAGGGAGTATTCAAAGCGCAGTGACTATAATGTGATGCTTCGAACCAACAGACATGAACTCACTGATTTTGGATGGATCCACGAGCAAGACAATGGAAAAGTGAATCGTACTGAAAAAGGAGATGAACTTATAGCCGAAGAAAAGGGCATGAATGTGTACACCAAGGTAGAAGATAGTAAGTGTGTTGTAGCACAAGAATGGTGGAAGAAAAACGAACAGTATTGGGCAGATGTAGGGTCCGTTTGGACTGAGGTATATGCTACTAACCCTGAGTTTAGCTATGCCGAAAGTCTGAATGATAAAATGCTTTATGAAGTGTTGTTTGCTTTTGGTGATGAAATGGCTACTGCCGACAACTACAATAGCGCTGAAGTACAAGCTAAAGTATCAGAAATCATTAAATCATATATGGATTAGGTTGTGTAAAAGCTGGGTAAAAAGCCGTCAAGGGAATTTTATAAAATGCTTTTGCCATGAAGAGCACTTCGGAAGAAGTGTTCTTTTTTTTACAGACATGTCAAAAAAAACACGTACCGAAATGAGAGTATCGATACGTGCTATAACTACAAACTAATTTCAATCAATGATTGATTTCTTATTGAATGCTTACATTGAAGGTTACACTTATATCTGTTTCTCCTCCAGCATTGGTAGGGCTTCCTCCGCTAACACCAGAAGCGTCTTTATCTGGTTCGTGAATAAGCAGCACTTGTAAAGTTCCAGTACCAGCAGCCCCAACTAAAACAGAACCCATCAATCCAACTGGTTGTGTATTAATGTCTTGGTCTCCGTATTGGTAGGTGAAATTAATATTATTGGCGACAAAGAATACTTGATGTTCATCTGACTCTGCACTTACTTCCAAGGTAATATTTTGTGCAGGTGAAATTGCTTCGTTCAGGAAAACCACGCTTACATCATAGGAGCCGTTGGCTGCTAGTTCAACCGGGTTGGTTATTTCAGGATCGTCTCCTCCAGTACCATCAAGGTCTTTGAAAGTAGCAACTACTGTTTCTCCTTCATTAGGGCCAGTTCCAGTAAAAGTTACTCTTAAAGTGGTGATAAGTTCTTCTTGATTAACTGGCTCAGGATCGTCCGAACCACATGCTGTTGCGGTTAAAAGGGCTGCAAATACAGCTAATGAATAAAGCTTGATACGTGTAAATTTCATAATCATTGAACGTTGTGTTTCTAAATATACTTAATTATCACTATTGATACGAAGATTGTATATGCAACAATACTTTAAATGCAACAGTGTTGCAAGTATTTAAAATGAAATTATTCTCATTTCTCTTTTAATGGTAAATAACCCATTTAATCTGGTTTGCTGGGAACAAAAAAAGACTGCCTTTTCAGACAGCCTCTTTCAATATTTATAGCATTGAACGTGATTAGTTCAAGTGATTTTTAACGTTTACATAAGGTAAGTCAAAAGCTTCAGCAACGGCTTGATAAACCACGTCACCTTTGATTACATTAAGTCCAAGCTCTAATTCCTTATTGTCAGCACAAGCTTTCTTCCATCCCTTATTCGCTAATTGTATAGCATAAGGTAAAGTTGCGTTCGTAAGAGCAACAGTAGAAGTGTAAGGTACTGCACCCGGCATGTTTGCTACACAGTAGTGAACAATGTCGTCAATAATGAAAGTAGGATCCTCATGGGTAGTTGGTCTACAAGTTTCAATACAACCTCCTTGATCAACGGCAACGTCAACAAGAACTGTTCCTTTTTGCATGTCTTTCAACATGTCCCTAGTGATCAAGTTAGGCGCTTTTGCACCTGGTATTAATACCGCACCAATGATCAAATCCATAATAGGAATAAGCTCACGAATGTTTACTTCACTAGAATAACGAGTCACCACATTTGCAGGCATTACATCGTTCAAATAACGTAAACGATCAAGATTGATGTCCATAATGGTTACTTGAGCACCAAGGCCAGCAGCCATTTTAGCAGCTTGAGTACCAACGACTCCACCACCTAAAACAAGCACTCTGCCTGGGCTAACACCTGGTACGCCACCAAGCAATACGCCTTTTCCTTTGATTGGTTTTTCAAGGTATTTAGCACCTTGTTGAGTCGCCATTCTACCAGCTACTTCCGACATAGGAATCAAAAGAGGTAAAGAGCGGTCAGCTTTCTCAACTGTCTCGTAAGCCAAACAAACTGAACGATTTTCAATCATCGCTTTAGTCAATGGCTCGTAAGAAGCAAAGTGGAAATAAGTGAATAGCAACTGATCTTCTTTGATCAATTTATACTCGCTTTCAATCGGTTCTTTAACCTTCATGATCATTTCCGCAATGTCATATACTTCTTCTATAGTAGGCAAGATTGTAGCCCCTATACTCTCATATAAGTCATTTGGA